>Ga0209079_10000045_pt1:0-57500 | contig 59159 bp, 47 predicted proteins | sample PPLLaktember2015_2_FD_187259 | JGI IMG/M metagenome (GOLD analysis project Ga0209079, IMG submission 187259) | Freshwater sediment microbial communities from Prairie Pothole Lake near Jamestown, North Dakota, USA - PPLs Lake P7 Core (6) Depth... | ecosystem: Environmental > Aquatic >... | reverse complement strand
ATATGCGGAGGGTCTGTAGCTCAGCTGGTTAGAGCACCGTCTTGATAAGGCGGGGGTCGTTGGTTCGAGTCCAACCAGACCCACCACACTCCGTGAAGTGCAGAACCGGGGGTGTAGCTCAATTGGGAGAGCGCCTGCTTTGCAAGCAGGAGGTCATCGGTTCGATCCCGTTCACCTCCACCAGCCTCCTGAGTCCAAATGAAAGCGCATGACGTGCGTTTCCGTTTGGTTTCGGCCTGTTTTGGCTAGAGCCAAATCGCTGTTTCGATCTTTAACAATTCGGAAGAAGCAAAGCGTTTCAATCCTGCGCCTGGTGATGAGCCGGGAGAGGGTTGATAACGGGTTGTGATTGCATTCGAGCTCTCAGCAACAACTGAGAACAGCAACATGGTCACTTGAAATAGCGTGGCGCGCCGCAAGGCAGCACCGTTATAGGATCAAGCGACTAAGTGCATGTGGTGGATGCCTTGGCGATCATAGGCGATGAAGGACGTGGCAGCCTGCGTAAAGCTGCGGTGAGCTGGCAAACAAGCGTTATAGCCGCAGATGTCCGAATGGGGAAACCCACCCGCAAGGGTATCCCGTGCTGAATACATAGGCACGTGGAGGCGAACCTGCTGAACTGAAACATCTAAGTAGGCAGAGGAACAGAAATCAACCGAGATTCCGAAAGTAGCGGCGAGCGAAATCGGACCAGCCTGTGCGTTTTAGCTGTTGTTCTAACGGAACGTTCTGGAAAGTGCGGCCATAGTGGGTGATAGCCCCGTACGTGAAAGAACAGCAGTGGAACTAAGCGCACGACAAGTAGGGCGGGACACGTGAAATCCTGTCTGAAGATGGGGGGACCATCCTCCAAGGCTAAATACTCATGATCGACCGATAGTGAACTAGTACCGTGAGGGAAAGGCGAAAAGAACCCCGGGAGGGGAGTGAAATAGATCCTGAAACCGCATGCATACAAACAGTAGGAGCCCGCAAGGGTGACTGCGTACCTTTTGCATAATGGGTCAGCGACTTACATTCTGTGGCGAGCTTAACCGGATAGGGAAGGCGTAGCGAAAGCGAGTCCGAATAGGGCGTCCAGTCGCAGGGTGTAGACCCGAAACCAGATGATCTATCCATGGCCAGGTTGAAGGTGGGGTAACACTCACTGGAGGACCGAACCGACTACTGTTGCAAAAGTAGCGGATGAGCTGTGGATAGGGGTGAAAGGCCAAACAAATCTGGAAATAGCTGGTTCTCCCCGAAAACTATTGAGGTAGTGCCTCGCGTATCACTCCAGGGGGTAGAGCACTGTTATGGCTAGGGGGGCATGGCGCCTTACCAAACCATGGCAAACTCCGAATACTTGGAAGTGTCAGCGCGGGAGACAGTGCACCGGGTGCTAACGTCCGGACACGAAAGGGAAACAACCCAGACCGCCAGCTAAGGTCCCTAATATCGGCTAAGTGGGAAACGAAGTGGGAAGGCTAAGACAGTCAGGAAGTTGGCTTAGAAGCAGCCATCCTTCAAAGAAAGCGTAATAGCTCACTGATCGAGTCTTCCTGCGCGGAAGATGTAACGGGGCTAAGCCGATAACCGAAGCTGCGGATGTGCCGCAAGGCACGTGGTAGGGGAGCGTTCTGTAAGCCTGCGAAGGTGGCTCGAGAGGGCTGCTGGAGGTATCAGAAGTGCGAATGCTGACATGAGTAGCGTTAAAGAGGGTGAAAAGCCCTCTCGCCGTAAGCCCAAGGTTTCCTGCTCTACGTTCATCGGAGCAGGGTGAGTCGGCCCCTAAGATGAGGGCGAAAGCCGTAGTCGATGGGAAGCAGGTCAATATTCCTGCACCGATTTCCAATGCGATGGGGGGACGGACTGTTGAAGATCATCCGGGTGTTGGATGTCCCGGTTTCCGATCGTAGGTGGCCAGTAGGCAAATCCGCTGGCGTATCACCGAGGAAAAGGATCGAGTGGCGTTAGCCGCGAAGTGATTGGATGTGGTTCCAGGAAAAGCCTCTAAGCTTCAGTTGGAAACGACCGTACCGAAAACCGACACTGGTGGGCGAGCTGAATATGCTCAGGCGCTTGAGAGAACTCGGGAGAAGGAACTCGGCAAATTGACACCGTAACTTCGGAAGAAGGTGTGCCTTTGTAGCGTGATGGGAGAGACGCCCAAAGCGTGAAGAGGTCTCAGAGAATCGGTGGCTGCGACTGTTTATTAAAAACACAGCACTCTGCAAAGACGAGAGTCGACGTATAGGGTGTGATGCCTGCCCGGTGCTGGAAGGTTAAGTGATGGAGTGCAAGCTCTTGATCGAAGCCCCAGTAAACGGCGGCCGTAACTATAACGGTCCTAAGGTAGCGAAATTCCTTGTCGGGTAAGTTCCGACCTGCACGAATGGCATAACGATGGCCACACTGTCTCCTCCCGAGACTCAGCGAAGTTGAAATGTTTGTGATGATGCAATCTACCCGCGGCTAGACGGAAAGACCCCATGAACCTTTACTGTAGCTTTGCATTGGACTGTGAACCGATCTGTGTAGGATAGGTGGGAGGCTTTGAAGCGGGGCCGCTAGGTCTCGTGGAGCCAACCTTGAAATACCACCCTGATTTGTTTGCGGTTCTAACCTGCGCCCGTCATCCGGGCGGGGAACAGTGCATGGTAGGCAGTTTGACTGGGGCGGTCTCCTCCCAAAGGGTAACGGAGGAGTACGAAGGTACGCTAGGCACGGTCGGAAATCGTGCTAATAGTGCATAGGCATAAGCGTGCTTGACTGCGAGACTGACAAGTCGAGCAGGTACGAAAGTAGGTCTAAGTGATCCGGTGGTTCTGTATGGAAGGGCCATCGCTCAACGGATAAAAGGTACTCTGGGGATAACAGGCTGATACCGCCCAAGAGTTCATATCGACGGCGGTGTTTGGCACCTCGATGTCGGCTCATCTCATCCTGGGGCTGTAGCCGGTCCCAAGGGTATGGCTGTTCGCCATTTAAAGAGGTACGTGAGCTGGGTTTAAAACGTCGTGAGACAGTTTGGTCCCTATCTGCCGTGGGCGCTGGAAGATTGACGGGGGCTGCTCCTAGTACGAGAGGACCGGAGTGGACGCACCTCTGGTGTACCGGTTGTCACGCCAGTGGCATCGCCGGGTAGCTATGTGCGGAAGAGATAACCGCTGAAAGCATCTAAGCGGGAAACTTGCCTGAAGATTAGTCTTCCCGGAGGCTAGACCTCCCTGAAGGGTCGTCCAAGACCAGGACGTTGATAGGTCGGGTGTGGAAGCGCGGTAACGCGTTAAGCTAACCGATACTAATTGCCCGTGAGGCTTGATCCTATAACCGTGCTGCCTCCTCAGTGAGTTGAGGCGCGAACGCAACCATAATCGCTACGTGATACGTGGCCTTTGCTTCTTCCGATTGGATCTCTTGACTGCCATCGCCTGGCGGTGGCTGAGCAAGAGGTCAACCCGATTGCCTGATGACCATAGCGAGTTGGAACCACCCCTTCCCATCCCGAACAGGACCGTGAAACGACTCAGCGCCGATGATAGTGGGATGTATTTCCTGCGAAAGTAGGACATCGTCAGGCTAGCTCTCCCGAACGCCCCGGTGCACTCGCACCGGGGCGTTTGTCCTTGTGCTTCGTGTTCCGGGCCTGCAGCCATCTCGCCTGCAAGGGCCGTGCGGCAAAGCGAACCTATACTCGGCGGCAATCCATTGCGGCCGGGACACCATGGAACGCTTCACCATTTCTCTCGATGACGATCTCGCGCACGAGTTCGATCGGCTGATCGAGCAACGCGGCTACAGCAACCGGTCCGAAGCGGTGCGCGACATCCTGCGCGCTCACCTCGATCGGTTGCGCGAGGAAAGTGACGCGCGCGCGCACTGCGTCGCGAATCTGTCCTACGTCTACAACCACCATGAGCGGGATCTGGCCGAGCGTCTCACGCGGCTGCAGCACGAGCATCACGACCTGACGGTGTCCACGATGCACGCTCACCTCGATCACGAGCACTGCATCGAGAGCGTGATCCTGAGGGGCAAGGCGAGCGAGGTCCGTCGGTTCGCCGATGCGATGATCGCCGAACGAGGCGTCCACCACGGGCAGTTGAACCTGGTCACCGTCGAGCATCATCCGCCCGCTGCCCACACGCACGTGCACCTGAAGCCGCGTCATTGACGTTGAGCGCCGGGCGGCGCCTCTGCGCGGTGGCGCGCACCTCAGCGCGACTCATCGCGGGCTGGCCGCTGTCGGCGCCTCGCGGCCCGGGCCGGCGCTAGGCACCATCAGGCAGATCTTCGCCCTTGTCTCGTCAGGACTTGAGGTATCTCAGAAGTCCGATATGATGATTTTGGAATACTGCATACGTATGTCGCTGCGACGGGAGCCATGGGTGGCCGCGGCAGCAACGAGTTCCACCGCGGGTGGACCGCAGGCAATCTCTGGGTCAGTTGGGGGCGACGATGCACATGGCCGACGCACTTCTTTCGCCCGCGGTGGGCGCTGGAATGTGGGCGCTGAGCGGCCTCGCGCTTGCGTACAGCGCCCGTCGCGTTGAGGCGCAGGCACGGGACTACACCGCACCCTTGATGGGGGTTCTCGGTGCCTTCGTCTTTGCCGCTCAGATGATCAACTTCTCGATTCCGGCAACCGGATCGAGCGGTCACCTCGGGGGCGGCCTGCTCCTCTCGGTCCTGCTCGGGCCACACGCGGCGCTGATCGTGATCGCTTCGGTGCTGACGGTGCAGGCGCTGTTCTTCGCCGATGGCGGCCTGCTCGCGCTCGGAGCCAACATCTTCAACCTCGGTGTGCTGCCTTGCTTCGTCGCCTACCCGTTGATCTATCGCGCAATCGCCTCTGCTGGCGCATCCGATTCCCGCGTTGTCGCCGCGACGCTTGCGGCGGCCGTCGCGGGTTTGCTGCTGGGCTCGCTCGGCGTCGTCTTGCAGACCGTCGCCTCAGGCATCACCAGCCTGTCGTTCAGTTCGTTCGTGACTCTCATGGTGCCGATCCATCTTGCAATCGGCATTGTGGAGGGACTTGCCACGTCGGCGTTGCTGCTTTTCATTCGCCGCGCCAGGCCCGACCTGCTTGACCGTGCGGCGGCGCCCCGTACGTTCGCCGCCCGGTTCCGGCCGCTGTTCGTATCGCTTGCGGTTGCTGCTGCAGTCACGGCGGGAATGCTCTCGTGGTTTGCTTCAACGCAGCCGGATGGGCTGGAATGGTCCGTTGACAGGGCCGCTGGCATAGCGGGCGTGACTGCGCCTGGGCCGGGAGTGCACGGCTGGCTTGCGCGGGTGCAGGAAGGAACATCGTTTCTCCCGGACTACGATTTCGCAACGAAGGCACATGCCTCCGATGGAGCGGCCGAGCCCGCGTGGCCGAACGTGAGCGCGGGCACGTCGGTGGCCGGGTTGACCGGCGGAGGCATCACGCTGGCGCTGGTGTGGCTGGTCGCGTGGCTGATCCGGCGGCGACATCAGATCGAGTCCCGACGCAAGGCTGAATGAGCCGTATCGACGTCGCCCTGCGTGACCTGCGGTCGCTCGACGACCTGGCGCGGCGCGACAGTCCACTGACTCGACTCGACGCACGCGCTCAGGTCATCACCACGCTCGTGTTCTCCGTGGTCGTCGTGTCGTTCGACCGTTACGCCGTGTCCGCGCTCCTGCCGCTGGCCCTGTACCCGATCTCGCTGGCCGCACTCGGCGACTTGCCGGCAAGGCCGCTGTTGCGCAAGCTCGCGATCGCAGCGCCTTTCGCCTTGCTGGTCGGCCTGTTCAACCCGCTCCTGGACCGCGCGCCCTTGCTGACTCTCGGCGAGTTCGCGATTGCCGGGGGGTGGGTTTCGTTCGCCTCGATCATGCTGCGCTTTGCGCTTACTGTCGGCTCAGCCCTCGTCCTGATCGCTGGAACCGGCATGCATGAACTGTGCGCGGCGCTGGGCCGCCTCGGAGTGCCGGGCGTCTTCACCGCCCAGTTGCTGTTCCTGTTTCGATATTCCTTCGTGCTCGGCGGCGAGGCGTCCAGCATGATGACCGCCTATGAACTGCGATCGGGCGGACGCAGGCCGGGAGTGAACGACTATGGCAGGCTTGCGGGCCACCTGCTGCTTCGTGCGTTCGAACGGGCCCAGCGCATCCACCGGGCCATGATTGCGCGTGGATTCGATGGCGAACTGCGCAGCGCAACGTCACGGATCTGGACGCGGCGCGATACGGTGTTCGTCCTCGGCTGGTGCGCGTTCTTCCTGGTGGTTCGCTGGGTGAACATCCCACAATGGCTTGGGCAGGCGGTGACTGGTCAGCTGCCGTGAGCCACCACTACGTCGAGGTGCGGCGCGTCACCTACGCCTACCCGGACGCAACGCTGGCGCTTCGGGATGTCAGTTTCCGTATCGAGCACGGCGAGGCGGTCGGCATCGTCGGCGCCAATGGTGCCGGCAAGTCCACACTGCTTCTTCACCTGAACGGATTGCTAACTCCGACCGAGGGCAGTGTCGTCATCGGCGACATCCCGGTCGCCGCGGAGACGCGCGAACAGATTCACAGGTCGGTTGGCTTCGTCTTTCAGGACGCCGACGATCAGTTGTTCATGCCGACCGTGCTGGACGACGTGGCGTTCGGACCGATGAACATGGGCTTGTCGCAAGCCGAGGCGCGCGCACGCGCTCAGGCGGCGCTGGACCTGGTGGATGCTGCGCAGCTTGCGACGCGCGCGCCCTACAGGCTCTCCGGAGGCGAGAAGCGCTCAGCGGCCATTGCCGGGGTGCTGGCCATGTCGCCGTCGATCCTCGTGCTCGACGAGCCTTCGGCGGGGCTCGACCCTGCAGCGCGGCGGCGGCTCATCGCTTTGCTGTGCTCCTTTTCGCACACTCGGATCATCGCGACACACGACCTGGACCTTGTTCTCGACGTATGCAAGCGCGTGCTCGTGCTCCATGGGGGCAGGCTGCTCGCCGACGGTGCGCCGCGCGACATCTTCAACGACACTGAGCTGCTCGCAAGTTGCCATCTTGAGGCGCCGCTGTCCTGGCAGCGGCGGTCCTGACAGCGCGACCGGACGCGGATCGGCCGGTCTTCCGGTCCTTCACTTGTCCTGAGGAGTCCCGGAGAACCCGGGGATCTGGAGGTGGGAGCCGGACGCCGCGGGAGATGCAGCGCCCGGTCCCTGGGGAGACAACTCTTGCGCGCAGCTCAGTAGCAGGTCCCGAACCAGCCCTTCGGCATTCCGGATTCCTCGCTGGCGGCAATTTCGGCCGGCTCGATCTTCAGCACTTCGATGGTGCGGTCGAACGCCATCGCGAGCCACGACGCGGCCCCTCCGGCCGGGATCAATTTGTATTGGTCGTCGTAGCGAACCGGGTTGGCGAGAATCGCGCTGGCAGACATCTTCAACTCCTGTTTGGCTGGGCCCAAATTCGAACCCGATGGAGCACACTGTAATTGCACTTACCAGAGTGCACAATCTGTCGTCTTGGAACAAGATATGTGATTGTCTGGAACAAATAGGCGAAGTGTCCAGGTGAGGAAGTGCCCGGTTCCGTCCCGTCGGCCATTGGCGTCTGCTTTGGCAGGTTGACGTGTCTCCTGTCGCTCCGGTGGTGCGCTCGGGCGGACTTGCATCCGCGGGCCATTTGAACTGGGAAAGCGTAAGATCCTGAAAAATGGAACAGCATATGTGAACGGAAAGAACAAATGAACGGGGAACGGGCAGACGAGATGACGGTCTTCGTGCGGGCCGTCGAACTGGGCGGATTCTCCGCGGCGGCCCGCGCCCTGGGGCTGACGCCGTCGGCGGTTTCCAAGAGCATTTCCAGGCTGGAAGACCGGCTCGGCGTTCGACTGCTGAACCGCACCACGCGCAGCCTGACGACCACGCCGGAAGGCGAGACGTTCCTCGAGCGCAGCCGTCGGATACTGGCCGACATCGAGGAGGCCGAGCAGGAGATCACGCGCTTTCGAAGCGCCCCGCGTGGACTGCTGCGCCTGCATGTCAGCGTCGCGTTCGGGCTGCACCAGCTGCCCCCGGTGCTGCCGAAGTTCATGCAGCGCTATCCCGAAGTGCAGATCGACATCGCGATGGGCGACCGCGAGCCGGACTTCGCGGAAGAAGGGATCGACCTTGCGGTTCGGAGCGGCGACGTGGCCGACGAGAGCCTGATCGCGCGCCGGATCTGCCTCATGGAGCGCGTGATCTGCGCCGCCCCGTCGTACCTGAAGCGGCACGGCGTGCCGCGCACGCCGGACGATCTCCTGCAGCACAACTGCATCCTCGTTTCGACGCACCCGCCGGTGTGGCCGTTCGATGCGCCGGACGGTCCGCGCGGGATCAGGGTGCGTGGCAACGTCACGGCGAACAACGCGGAGACCGCTGTCCAGCTGGCGATCCTGGGCCTGGGCGTGGTTCGCCTCGGCGACCTCCTCGTCGGCGATCCATTGCGCAGGAAGCAGCTGGTGCCGCTGCTGACGCATGCGCACCACGTCGAGCCGGTGCCGATCCACGCGATGTACCTGCCTGGCCGCCATCGTTCGCCCAAGGTTGCCGCCATGGTGGATTTCCTGATCGAGAATTTCGGCCACGCGCCGTGGCGCCTGCCAGTGGCGCGCCCGGCCCCGCGGTCGCGCGCCGCGATCGCGTGACTGCGCGACAATCGTCGCCCATCTGATCCCGGGAGCTCTCGTGCGCGCTGCGCGCATCTTCGGATTCGCCCTGGCGTTGTCCGTCGTCGGCGCCATCGCCCTCTTCCTGTGGTTCCGGCAGGCCAGCCAGCCGTCGCACGAAGGCGCGATCCGCGTGCAGCGGCTGCAGCAGCCGCTGCGCATCGAGCGCGATGCGCACGGAGTCCCGCACATCGTCGCCGCGAGCGAGCAGGACGCCGCGTTCGGGCTCGGCTACGCGCATGCACAGGACCGCCTGTGGCAGATGGAGATGAACCGGCGTGTGGCGGCGGGGCGGCTGTCGGAGATTCTCGGACCGGCGGCGCTCGACACCGACAAGTTCCTCCGGACTGTCGGCATCCGGCGCGCGGCCGAACGCATCCATGCCAGCCTCGACGTGGAGAGCCGCGCGATCGCGGATGCGTACTCCGCCGGAGTGAACGCCTTCCTTGCGACCCGCAGCGGGCCACTGCCCGTGGAGTTCCTGCTGACGCGCGCCGCCGCGCCCGAGCCGTGGACCGCGGTGGACTCGATCGGGTGGTCGCTGATCATGGCGTGGGACCTCGCTCGCTACAGCCAGGCGATGGAGCTTCGCCGCCTGGAACTCGCACAGCGTTTCTCGCTCGCCGAACTGAACGACATCTACCCGCCGCAACCAGGGGACAGCCCGCCCGCGACGGCCGACTACGTGGACCTGTATCGCCTGATGGGGCTCAGGCAGGCCGGCGTGTTCGACAGCGCACGAAGGCTTGCGTCGGCCGCGCACGGGATCGCCTTTGGCGCCGGCGACGACGTCGGTTCCAATGGCTGGGTCGCGGCAGGAAGCCGCACTGTCAGCGGCAAGCCGCTGCTCGCCAACGACCCGCATCTCGGACTCAGCACGCCATCCCTCTGGTACTTCGCGGCGCTGTCGGCCCCCGGCCTCGAGGTCATCGGGGCCACGCTGCCCGGCGTGCCCGGCGTGCTGATCGGCCACAACGACCGCGTCGCGTGGGGCTTCACCAACACCGGCGTCGACCAGCAGGACCTCTACATCGAGCGCCTGAATCCGGACAACATCGACGAGTACGCCACGCCCGAGGGGTGGGCGTCATTCGCGCAGCGCACCGAGATCATCGGGGTCAGGGGCCAGGCGGACGTCGAACTCGTGGTCCGCGAAACGCGACACGGCCCGGTGATGTCCGGCCTGGTCGCGACGGACAGGGCATTCGCGCATCCGAAGTTCGTCCTGGCGTTGCGCTGGTCGGCGCTCGAGCCAGACGACACCAGCTTCGCCGCGATCCGGGCGCTGAACAAGGCGCGCTCGGCGGACGAGGCGGAGGCAGCGCTCGGGCAGTTCCAGCTCGTCACGCAGTCGGCAATGTTCGCCGACGTGGATGGACAGATCGGCATGGTCGTTACCGGACGGATCCCCGTGAGGCGCCCGGACAACGACTTGCAGGGCATCGCCCCGGCTCCAGGCTGGGACGCGCGCTACGACTGGAGCGGGTATCTCCCGTTCGAACAGGTCCCGCGCGTTCGCAATCCCGCGTCGGGCCTGATCGTCACCGCGAACAATCGCATCGTTGGCCCCGAGTATCCCCACCACCTGACATTCGACTGGTTCCTGCCGTACCGGGCGCGGCGCGTCGAGCAACTGTTGCAGGAGCGGGCGCGTCACGACGTGTCGACCTTCAAGACGATCCAGGCCGATATCCGTTCGCAGGCGGCGCTCGACCTGATGGAGTGGCTGAAGGACACGCGTCCGCAGACCGAGGCGGGGCGCGAGGCGATCGCGCGACTGCTGCGCTGGGACGGACGGATGGATCCCGATCGTCCCGAGCCGCTGGTCTTCCACGCGTGGATGCGCGCCCTGAAGCAGCGGGCATTCGAGGATGACTTCGGGCCACTCGCCGCCGAGTACGTCGACGCTGCCGAGCGAACGCCAGTGCTGCTGCACGTGCTGTCGGGCCAGGCGCGATCGCGCGACTGGTGCGACGACCGCCGCACCGAACACCGGATCGAGGGATGCGCGGCGCTCGCCGCCGAGTCGCTCGATGCCGCCGTCACCGCGCTCACGTCCGGGAGCGGACGCGACGTGGCCGGACTGCGCTGGGGCGAGGCCCACTTTGCGATCGGCGAGCACCGGCCGCTGTCGAGCGCCGGCTGGCTGGCGCGCTTCGTCGAGCTCCGGACCCCGTTCCCCGGGGACACGTACACGGTGAACGTCGGTGCCCTCAGTCATCGGGCCTCCGCGCCGTTCACCACGCGGCACGCCGCGAGCCTGCGCGCGGTCCACGACCTCGCGGCGCTCGACGCCAACTCGTACTGGGTGCAGTCGACCGGTCAATCCGGCTCGCCGTTCTCCGACCTGTACGCGGGCATGCTGCCGCTGTGGCGGGACGTCGGATACCTCCCGATGCGGGCCGCTGCGGGGCGCGGGGCGTTGGTGCTGGAACTGCGGCCGAAGTAGGTCGCGTCAGCGCCTGCTGCTGGCGCCCTGCATGGCGGCGGAGTCGATCACGGCAGGCGGGGCATCGGCCAGCGCGGCGTCGAGCATCGCCCGGGCGACGTCAGCGGCGGCAATCGGCCGCATGCCGGCCGGGATCAGCGCACGGAACGGACGCGTCGCGACCAGTGCCAGTCGTTCGCCCAGGCGGAACTCGTCGCGTTGGCCAGCGAGCAGGCTCGGCCGCACGACGACCAGCGACCGCAGGCGCAGCGCCGCGAGGTCGCGCTCGGCCTCGCCCTTGACACGGTTGTAGAACACGCGGCTCGCCGGGTCGGCGCCAACGGCGCTGATCGTGATCATCCGATGCGCGCGGGCGCCGCTTGCCCACTGGCCGAGCGCCAGCACGTAATCGTGGTCCACGCGGCGGAAGGCCTCTCTCGAGCCCGCGCGTCCGATGGTCGTCCCGAGGCAGCAGAAGACATCGATGGGCTGATCGGCCGCCGTCACCCTGCCGAGGACGCGATCGAGCCGGTCGTAATCGGCGTCGACGACTTCGAGCTTCGGTTCCGGCCCGAGCGGGCGGCGCGACAGGGCAACGACGCGCCGGTACCGCGCCTCCCGCAGCAACATGGCCAGCAATCGGCTTCCGACGAGCCCGGTGGGGCCGGCAACGACGGCCGTTCCCGCTGCTGCCGTGGCTGTCATCGCGCGCAGCCAGGCGGCGTTCGGTTCGGCGTCGGCGTCGGCGATCGCCAGTGTTGCGCGCGTGTCGGCCTCGCCGCGAGCCGGGTCAAACGCGGGTTGATGCGGCGCGCGGCGGGACGTAGCATCGACGCGATTTCGATGGACTCCATGCGCACTCTGCTCCTCGCTGTTTTCGTGTTGCTTGGCGGCTGCGCATCGGCGCCGCCTGACGGCCAGGCCTGGCCCGACGTGCAGCCATTTTCCGCCAACGCGGCAGGGGACGCCCTGCCGCGTGGCTGGCAACCCTGGATCATCAACCGCGCCAAGGCGCCGACCGTGTACCAGCTCGTCGAAGACGCGGGCACGAAGCAGGTGGTGCTCCGCGCGGCGGCCGAGCAGTCGGCGAGCGGACTGAAGCAGCGGCTGGACGTAACGCCTGCCGAGCGGCCGCTCATCGCGTGGCGCTGGCGCGTGGTCGACCTCATCACGAGCGCCGACAACCAGGACCGCTACTCGGAGGACGCGCCGGCTCGCATGATGCTCTTCTTCGACGGTGACAGGGGGACGCTTCCCGCGAGGGAGCAGATGCTGATGGAAACGGCGCACATGCTCACCGGACAGGAACTGCCGTACGCCACGCTGATGTACGTCTGGGAGAACCGGTTCGGCCCGGAGACGCTGCTGCGCAATGCCTTCACCGGGCAGGTGAAGATGATCGTCGTCGGCACCGGCCGCGACCGGATCGGCACCTGGAAGACGTTCCAGCGCAACTACGTCGACGATTACCGGCGCGCGTTCGGCGCGGATCCGGGACGCCTGGTCGGCGTCGGCATCATGACCGACACCGACAATACCGGGGAGTCGGTGGAAGCCTTCTACGGCGACATCGTGCTGAAGCGGATCCCTTAGGGTTTCCCGCCACGCCCCGGTTTGACTCGCGGCGGTCCATTTATGCATGATGTCCGGTCTTTCCCGCATCCAACCCAACCAGGAGAACGTCGATGCGCCGTTTCGCCATCGCCGCACTGCTCGCCGCCGGAGTTCTGGCGGCCGGGCCCGCTGTCAACGCGAAGACCTTGCGCTGGGCCAGCCAGGGCGACTTCCTCACCATGGACCCGCACGCCCAGAACGAGAGTCTCAACAACACGGCGGCGGCCTACATCTACGAGCCCCTGCTCACCTACGACGAGAAGTTCGAGCTGGTGCCGGCGCTGGCGACGTCGTGGACGCGCGACGGCAACCTGCTCTGGAAGTTCAACCTGCGCAAGGGCGTGAAGTTCCACGACGGCACGCCGTTCACGGCGGATGACGTGGTCTTCACGATCGAGCGCGCGATGTCGCCGACGTCGAACTTCCGCGTCTACACCACGGGCATCCAGGGCGCGCGCAAGATCGACGACCACACCGTGCTGATCTACACGACGGTACCGAACCCAGTGCTGCTGCGGCAACTGACCGAGATCCGGATCATGAGCAGGACATGGTCGGAGAAGAACAAGGTCACCAAGCCGCAGGACTTCGTCAAGAAGGAAGAGACGCACGCGGCACGCAACGCCAACGGCACCGGCCCGTACATGCTGAAGTCGCGCGAGGTCGACGTCCGCACGGTGTTCGTCGAGAACCCGAACTGGTGGGGCAAGGCCAGCAGGAAGGGCAACGTCACCGAGGTCGTCTACACGCCGGTCAAATCGGAGTCCACACGCACGGCGGCGTTGCTGTCGGGCGAACTCGACTTCGTGCTCGACCCGGCGCCGCAGGACATCGCGCGGATGAAGCAGAACCCGAACATCAAGGTGGTCGAGGGTTCGGAAACGCGCACGATCTTCATCGGCCTCGACCAGAACCGCGACGAACTGCAGTACTCGAACGTCAAGGGCAAGAACCCGTTCAAGGACCTGCGCGTTCGCCAGGCGCTCTACCACGCCATCGACATCGAAGGCATCAAGCGCGCGGTGATGCGGGGCCTGTCGGACCCGACCGGCGCCATCATCGCCCCGCAGGTCAACGGCTGGACCAAGGAAGCGCACCAGCGCCTGCCTTACAGCGTCGACACCGCGAAGAAGCTGCTGGCCGACGCAGGCTATCCGAACGGGTTCGAGTTCACGCTCGACTGCCCCAACAACCGCTACATCAACGACGAGGACATCTGCAAGGCCGTCGTCTCGATGTGGGCGCGCATCGGCCTCAAGGTGAACCTGAACGCAATGCCGCGCGCGACGTACTTCGCGAAGATCCAGAAGTTCGACACCTCCGCCTACCTGCTGGGCTGGGGCGTGCCGACCTTCGACGCACTCTACTCGCTGCAGTCGCTGGCGATGACCGTCGGCAAGGAAGGCGACGGCAACTTCAACCTGGGCCGCGTCAGCAATGCCGAGTTCGACAAGCTCGTCACGGCGATGAAGAGCGAGGTCGACGTGAAGAAGCGCAACGACATCATTGCGCGCGCGCTGATGCTGCACAACCAGCAGGTGATGCACATCCCGCTGCACAACCAGGTGATCCCGTGGGCGATGCGGAAGAACGTGACCGTGGTTCACCGCGCGGACAACCGGCTCGAGGCGAGCTGGGTGCGCATCAACTGATCGAGCTTGCTCCACCCAAACCCGCGGGCGCGCTGCGTGCCGCGGGTTTTTTTCGCCCGGTCGGTTCGATCAACGCCCCGCGAGGTCGCCCCAGAGTTCCTTCAGGCGGTCGTCGCGCCCGCAGCCGCTGCGGTAGTAGCGATAGCGGACAGGGTTCTTCCGGTAGTAGTCCTGGTGGTATTCCTCGGCCGGGTAGAAGGCGCCGGCTTCGACCACCGGAGTGACGATCGTCCCCTTGAACGGCTTGGTCCGTTCGAGCGTCGCCTTCGACGCTTCCGCGAGCCGTCGCTGCTCGGCGTCGTGCACGAAGATCGCGCTGCGGTACTGCGAACCGATGTCGCAGAACTGCCGGTCCTTCACCGTCGGATCGATGTTGTGCCAGAACACGTCGAGCAGCTTCTCGTAGCTGACCTTGGACGGGTCGTAGGTCACCTGCACGGCCTCGGTGTGCCCGGTGCGCCCGGCGGACACCTGTTCGTATGTCGGGCGCGGGGTCGTGCCGCCGGTGTAGCCGGAGATGGTCGAGATCACCCCGTCCAGCTTGTCGTACGGCGGTTCCATGCACCAGAAGCAACCGCCGGCGAACGTGGCGACCGCGACACGCGGTCCCGCCATCGACTTCGGCGGCGGTGTCGAGGTCTGGGCCCACGTCGCGCCGGCGGCGAGCGCCAGCGCGAGCGCAGCCGAGCGCAGAAGGACGGCTTGGATCATGGTCAGGCTCCCGTCGGTTCGAACTTCAGAGCGACGCCGTTGTTGCAGTAGCGCTTGCCGGTCGGCCGCGGCCCGTCGTTGAAGACGTGCCCCTGATGCCCGCCGCAGCGCGCGCAATGGTATTCGGTGCGGGGGAAGATCAACTTGTAGTCCGTGCGCGTGCCGACGGCGTCCGGGAGCGCGGCCGTGAAGCTCGGCCATCCGGTGCCGCTGTCGTACTTCGCTTCCGAGGTGAACAGCGCGAGTTCGCACCCGACGCAGCGGTACAGGCCGCGCCGCTTCTCGCCGTTCAACGGGCTCGAGAAGGGCGGCTCGGTGCCCTCGCGACGCAGCACGTCGAACTGAACCGGCGTCAGGCGCTTGCGCCACTCGGCCTCGGAAATCCGGATGGCGTCGGGGCGGGCGCTCTCGGCGGCAGCCATTCGGGCAAACCCGATGGCGGCAAGGGCGGACAGCAGTTGGCGGCGTGTCATTGCGGTCTCCAGCGTGGGTTTCGCTTTGTCGGCGTACGCTCGGAAACCTGACGCCGCAAGTTGAACAGACACGCCGGAGAGGCGGGTGGTTCCGGGTATATTCGACGCCTTCCCATGACCCGGCGTGGACCGGGCCGTTGGCTGCCCGATGCTCGCATTCATCATCCGCCGTTTGCTGCAGGCCATCCTGGTGATGCTGACGGTGGCCTTCGTCGCCTTCCTGCTGTTCCAGTACATCGGCGACCCGGTGAGCCAGATGCTCGGCCAGGACGCGACCCCCGAGGACCGGGCGCGGCTGCGCGCCGATCTCGGGCTCGACAAGCCCTTCTACTACCAGTTCGGCCACTTCATCGGCAACGTCGTGCAGGGGGACTTCGGCCTCAGCCTGCGCCAGGGGCGGAGCGTCTCATCGCTGATCAAGGAGCGCTTGCCGGCCACGCTCGAACTGTCGTTCGTCGCGGCGCTGATCGCGCTGGTGGCCGGCATCCCGATGGGTGTCTACACGGCGCTGCGACGAAACTCGTGGTTCGCCCAGTTCCTGCTCGCCGCCTCGCTCGTCGGCATTTCGCTGCCGACCTTCCTGATCGGCATCCTCCTGATCCTGGTGTTCGCCGTGCAGCTCGGGTGGCTCCCGTCCTACGGGCGCGGCGAGGTCGTGCAGCTGGGGTGGTGGTCGACCGGGCTGCTGACCGGCGCGGGCTGGCGGCACCTGATCCTGCCTTCGATCGCGCTGGCGCTGTTCCAGCTGACGCTGATCATGCGGCTCGTGCGCTCCGAGATGCTGGAAGTGCTGCGCACCGATTACATCAAGTTCGCCCGCGCCCGCGGGCTGACGGACCGCGCCGTCCACTTCGGCCACGCGCTGAAGAACACGCTCGTGCCGGTCATCACCATCACCGGCCTGCAGCTCGGCGGCATCATCGCCTTCGCCATCGTCACGGAAACCGTGTTCCAGTGGCCCGGCATGGGGCTGCTCTTCATCCAGTCCGTGCAGTTCGCCGACATTCCCGTGATGGCGGCCTACCTCTGCCTGATCGCGCTGGTGTTCGTCGTCATCAACCTCATCGTCGACCTGCTGTACTTCGCGGTCGACCCTCGGCTGCGGATCGACCGCGCGGCGGCGGCGCATTGATGGCAACGTACCTTGGCAGGCCGGCGGACGGCTTCCTGCACGACAGCCGATATGATTTCAACCATGCGGCGGTCCCGCTTGGCGCCGCGTTTTTCGCGGTACTCACTGACGTTCGGAGGAGGAACTCCCGATGAAGACACGACGCGACTTCGTACGCCTGCCCGTGCTGTCCGTTCTGCTCGCCGGTGTCCTGTTCGCCGTCGGCGGTGCGGTCGTGCCGGCGGCGCACGCGCAGACCTTCAAGTTCGCGAACCAGGGCGACGCGCTGTCGATGGACCCGCACTCTCTGAACGAGTCCTTCCAGCTCGCGTTCACCGGCAACATCTACGAGCCGCTGATTGGCCGCGGCAAGAAGCTCGAACTCGTGCCGGCGCTCGCGACCGAGTGGAAGCAGACGGCGCCGACCGTGTGGCGCTTCAACCTGCGCAGGAACGTCCAGTTCCACGACGGCACGCCGTTCACGGCGGAGGACGTGATCTTCTCGTACAACCGCGCCAAGGGCGACGGCTCGGACGTGAAGACCTACGTGGGGTCGATCAAGGAGATCCGGAAGATCGACGACCACACGATCGACATCGTCACCAGCGAGCCCTTCCCGATCCTTCCCGACGTCGTGACCAACTGGTACATCATGTCGAAGAAGTGGTCAGAGGAGAATCGGGCCACGCAGCCCGTCGACAAGCGCAAGGGGGTCGAGAACACGGCATCGTTCCGGGCGAACGGCACCGGCCCGTACCGCCTGCGCTCGCGCGAGCCGAACATCCGCACCACGCTGCAGCGCAGCCCGAACTACTGGGGCAAGTTCGAAGGTAACGTCCAGGAAGCGGTCTTCACGCCGATCGGCAATCCATCGACGCGCGTGGCGGCCCTGCTGTCGGGCGAGATCGACATGATGGAGCCGGTGCCGGTCCAGGACATCGCGCGCATCAACGCCAGTCCGAGCCACAAGGTGATGCAGGCGCCCGAACTGCGCACGATCTTCCTCGGCATGGACCAGTCGCGCAACGAACTGCTGTTCTCGAACATCAAGGGCAAGAACCCGTTCAAGGACAAGCGGGTGCGCCAGGCTTTCTACCAGGCGATCGACGTCAACGCGATCCAGAAGTCGGTGATGCGCGGTGCGTCGGCGCCGACCGGCCTGATGATCGCGCCCGGGATCACGGGCTTCCCGGCCGAACTGAACAAGCGCCTGCCTTACGACGTGGAGGCGGCGAAGAAGCTGATGGCCGAGGCCGGCTATCCGCAGGGCTTCGAGGTCGGAATGAACTGTCCGAACGACCGCTACGTCAACGACGAGGACATCTGCAAGGCGGCGGCGGCCATGCTGGCCCGTATCAACGTCAAGGTGAACCTGTCGGCCGAGACCAAGGGCACCTACTTCCCGAAGATTCTCTCGCGCAACACATCGTTCTACATGCTGGGCTGGACGCCGGGCAGCTACGACTCGCACAACCCGCTGTTCGCGCTGATGTCCACGCCGGGCGCAGGCGGGCAGGGCCAGTTCAACCTGGGCAGCTACAGCAACGCGAAGGTCGACGAACTGACGAAGGCGGTCGCGACGGAGACCGATGTCGCGAAGCGCAACGCGATGATCGCGGAGGCGATGAAGATCCACCAGGACGACGTCGGCCACATCCCGCTGCACCAGCAGGCGCTGGCGTGGGCGATGAAGCGCAACGTCGACCTCGTGCAACTCGCCGACAACTACATGTTCCTGAAATGGGTCACGGTCAAATGACCGACGGCGGCGGGCTCGCCTGAGCCCGCCGCCTCGAACGCGCTCCGCCATGTCGACACTCGCCCGCGTCTGGGATTCGGACATCGCCTACAGCTTCCGGCAGTCGCCGGTGGCGATCGGCGCGACCATCGTCGCGCTGGTGATGGTCCTGTCGGCGGTGTTCGCCGCGTGGGTCGCTCCGCACAATCCGTTCGACCTGGCGACGCTGAACCTGCTCGATGCGTCGCTGCCGCCGGCGTGGGAGGCGGGCGGCCAGCCGCAGTTCATCCTGGGCACCGACGACCAGGGCCGCGACGTCTTCTCGGCGATCCTCTACGGCATGCGACTCTCGCTCGCGATCGGCGTCGCGTCGGTCGTGCTGTCGATCGTCCTGGGCGTGGGCCTCGGCCTGCTCTCCGGGTACTTGGGCGGTCGAGTCGACGCGTTCATCATGCGCGTCTGCGACGTGATGCTGTCGTTCCCGGCGATCCTCGTCGCGCTGCTGATCGACGGCGTGGCGCGTGCCGCGCTCCCGCGCGAGGCGCACAGCGACGTGGCGTACGCGGTGCTGGTGCTCGCCATCGCCCTGTCCGGCTGGGTGCAGTACGCGCGCACGGTGCGCGGTTCGACGCTGGTCGAGAAGAACAAGGAGTACGTCCAGGCGGCACGGGTCATCGGCGTTTCCCCGCTCGCGATCATGGGCAAGCACGTGCTGCCGAACGTGATGGGTCCGGTGCTCGTGCTGGGCACGGTTCACGTCGCCACGGCGGTACTGACCGAGGCCACGCTGTCCTTCCTCGGGGTCGGCGTTCCGCCGACCACGCCGTCGCTTGGAACCCTGATCCGGATCGGCCAGGAGTTCCTGTTCTCCGGCGAGTGGTGGATCACGATCTTCCCCGGCCTCGCCCTCGTCCTGTTCGTTCTTTCGGTGAACCTGCTCGGCGACTGGTTGCGCGACGCCTTGAACCCGAAGCTGCGGTGATGGATCGAACTCCATGCCCTTGAACGGGAGGTCCCCATGACACTTCGAATGCTCGCGGCCACGGCCGCCCTGGCAGCGGCGGGCTGTGCCACGAATTTCTCGTACATCGACGGCAACCGCTTCTTCAAGTCCGAGCTGAACACTCACTCGGTCATCGTGCTCGACGTCGATGGCAGGAGCCAGATCCGGAACCCGGTGATGGTCGAGCCGGGCGTGCGGGTGGTCCGGGTGCAGGGCCCGGCGGCCCCGGGGTTCCGCTTCGGCCAGGATCGGACCCTGACGATCGACGTGAAGCCGTGCACGCGGTACTACCTCAAGGCGGTGACGCCCAACGCGATATCGCAGGAGTTCACGCCGATGGTGGACTTCGAGGAGCCGATCTCCGGATGCAAGGCGACCGGCGGCGGCACCGAAGTTTCCACTATGGAGTCAAGCCGATGAAGCAGACCCTGGCCGCCCTGGCCGTGTCCGCCGGGCTCCTGCCGGGCCTCGCCGCGGCGGGTCCATACGACCAGCCCTACGGCCTGATCGAGTCCGGCGACCGCTCGCAGACGCGCAACCAGGAGCGGGTGGCGATCGCCCGGATCGACGGGAAGTCGCCCCGCGACCCCCGCCGGCCCGAGCCCCTGGCGCCGGGCAAGCACCTGGTCGAGATCAGCTTCACGTCTGCGCGCACGGTCGTCGGCGACGACCTGAAGACGATCGAGATCGACGTGGAGCCGTGCAAGCGCTACCGGGTGGTCGCGCAGTACCACACGAGCGTCAGCGGCAAGTGGGATCCGGTCGTGGGTGTCGAGGACATCGGCGAGTGCAGGAGGAAGTTCATGAAGGGCCAGCCGGCGGCCAGGTGATCCCGTGAGCAAAGGCCCCCTCCTCGAAGTCCGCAACCTGCGCGTCGAGTTCCCGACCCGGCGCGGCACGCTGGTCGCGGTCGACGACATCTCGCTGTCGATCGAGCCCGGCGAGGTGCTCGGCGTCGTCGGCGAATCGGGCGCGGGGAAGTCGATGACCGGAGCCGCCGTCATCGGGCTGCTGGAGCCGCCGGGGCGCATCGCGGCGGGCGAAGTGAAGCTCAACGGTCTGCGCATCGACAACCTGCCCTACGAGGACATGCGCAAGATCCGCGGGCGCGAGATCGGCGCGATCTTCCAGGACCCGCTGACCTCGCTGAATCCGCTCTACACGGTCGGGCAGCAGCTGATCGAGACGATCACGACCCACCTGAACATGTCGGCGTCCAAGGCGCGGACACGGGCGATCGAGCTGCTCGCTTCCACCGGCATTCCTGCGCCCGATCGCCGCATCGATCACTATCCGCACCAGTTCTCGGGCGGCATGCGCCAGCGCGTCGTGATCGCGCTCGCGCTGGCCGCCGAGCCCAAGCTCGTCATCGCCGACGAACCGACGACGGCGCTCGACGTGTCGATCCAGGCGCAGATCATCGCGTTGCTGAAGAAGCTCTGCCGCGATCACGGCACCGCCGTCATGCTCGTGACCCACGACATGGGAGTGATCGCGGAGACTGCGGACCGGGTCGCGGTCATGTACGCGGGGCGGATCGCCGAGATCGGGCCCGTCGCCGACGTCATCCATCGTCCGCAGCACCCGTACACCGTCGGCCTGATGGGCTCGATCCCGACGTTGACGGGCGAGCACGAGCGGCTGGCCCAGATCGAAGGATCGATGCCGCGCCTGACCGAGATCCCGAACGGCTGCGCCTTCCACCCGCGCTGCGAGCACGCCTTCGATCGCTGCCGGCGCGAACGTCCGGATCTGCTCCCTGCCGGCACCTCGCGGGCATCGTGCTGGCTGCACGACGCCGCTGGCGGAAGGGCGGCGGCGTGAGCGTGGTACTGAAGGAGCCGCCGAGCGCGGCGGCTGCGCCCGAGTCCATCGTGCAGGCCGAGGGCCTGTCGAAGACCTTCGACGTCTCGCTGCCATGGCTGAACCGGGTTCTCGAGCGCAAGGGCCGGTCGGTGCTGCACGCCGTCGATGGCGTGACGTTCGACATCCAGCGTGGCGAGACGCTGTCCCTGGTCGGGGAGTCGGGTTGCGGCAAGTCCACCGTCGCACGCCTGCTGGTGGGTCTCTATGCGCCGTCGGCCGGCCGGGTGCGCTTCTTCGGCCACGACCTGTCGGAACTCAACACCGAGGCGGGCCGCGGCATGCGGCAGAAGCTGCAGATGATCTTCCAGGATCCGTACGCGAGCCTGAACCCGCGCTGGCGGGTGGCGGACATCATCGCCGAGCCGCTGCGCACGCACGGACTGATGAAGGATCCGGCGCAGGTCATGGCGCGCGTCGACGAAGTGCTGCAGCAGGTGCGCCTGTCCCCGGCCGACAAGGTGAAGTACCCGCACCAGTTTTCCGGCGGACAGCGGCAGCGCCTCTCGATCGCACGCGCGCTGGCCACCAAGCCGGAGTTCCTCGTCTGCGACGAACCGACGTCGGCGCTCGACGTCTCCGTGCAGGCCCAGGTGCTGAACCTGATGAAGGACCTTCAGCGCGAGATGGGGCTCACGTACCTGTTCATTTCGCACAACCTCGCGGTCGTGCATCACATCTCGGACCGCGTCGGCGTCATGTACCTCGGCCGCATCGTCGAACTCGCCACGCGCCGGACGTTGTTCGCCACTCCGCGGCATCCCTATACGCGGCTGCTGCTCGACGCGATCCCGGACCTCGAGATGTCGGGTCGCGCCCGCACGCCGGTGGGTGGCGAGGTGCCGAATCCCCTGAACCCGCCCAGCGGCTGCACGTTCCACCCGCGCTGTCCGCACGCCGACGAGCGCTGCCGGCGCGAGGCGCCGGTGCTGAAGGTCTACCGGCACGCGGGCGGCGAGAGCCAGGCCGCGTGCCACGCGGTGGAGGAAGGTCGCATCTGAGTTTTCCATCCTCGGAACCAAGCTTGTTTTGGCTTGTCCGCAGTACTGTCGCAGCTTCGCTTCAATTCCCCGATGAAAGCCCCAGCCACCTCCCTGTTCGCGCTTGTTCTCGCGTGCGTGCCGTTCGCGGCGCAGCCCCAGGTCGCCACCCAGGAACACCGGGTGCGAATCGTCACGGTCGCTTCCGGCCTGGCGCATCCATGGTCGCTGGCGTTCCTGCCCGATGGACGCATGCTGGTCACCGAACGCCCCGGCCGCCTGCGCGTACTGGCAAAGGACGGATCGCTCGAGCCGAAGCCGGTCGACGGTCTGCCTCGCGTCGACGCACAGGGGCAGGGCGGACTGCTCGACGTCGCCGTGCATCCAGACTTCGCGCGGAACGGCTGGATCTACTGGACCTACGCGCAACGCGACGCCGATGGCAGGAACGGAACCGAACTGGCGCGCGGGAAGCTCGCCGGGGGTCCGGGCAGCTACCGCGTGGAGCAGCCCCAGGTGCTGTTCCGGATGCAGCCGAAGTCCTCGACCGGCCTGCACTTCGGCTCGCGCCTCGTGTTCGACCGCAACGGCACGCTCTACATGACGCTGGGCGATCGCGGGGAGATGCAGCGCGCGCAGGACCTCGGCGATCACCGCGGCAAGATCCTGCGCTTGACGGACGAAGGCAAGCCGGCGCCTGGCAACCCGTTCCTGGATGACCGAAAGGCGCTGGCGGAGATCTTCAGCTACGGCCACCGCAACGTGCAGGGCGCCGCGCTGCATCCCCGGACCGGCGAACTGTGGGCGACCGACCACGGACCGCAGGGCGGCGACGAACTGAACCTGGTGCGCGCCGGCGTCAACCACGGCTGGCCGGTGATCACGCACGGCGTGAACTACGGCATCGGCACGAAGATCGGCGAGGGAACGTCGAAGCCCGGCATGGCGCAGCCTCAGAAGTACTGGGTGCCGTCGCCCGCGTTGTCCGGGATGGCCTTCTACGAAGGGGACCGCTTTCCGCGCTGGCGGGGCAATGTCCTGCTCGGGGCGCTGCGCGGCCAGGCCCTGATCCGCGTGCGCCTGGATGGCGAGCGCGTCGTCGGCGACGAGTTCATGCTCGTTGGATCGTTGCCCCGAGTGCGCGACGTCCGCGTGGGCCCCGACGGCTTCGTCTACCTGCTCGGCGACCAGTCGAACGGCGCGCTGCTGCGGCTCGAGCCCGCCGACTGAGGCTCTTACTGGCTGGTCGCGGCAAACAGCCGTGGCAGCTCGGTCTCGATCTGCCGCTGCAGCAGGCGATCGAGGGCCGCCACCTTTTCGTCGGGCGTCATCATGTCCCATGGCTGCAGGCCCGCGCGCGCGTCGGACATGTGGAAGGACTCGGCCGCTTCGATGACGCGTTCGGCCAGCACGCGGCCGGAGGCGTCGGCGAGGACGAGCCGGACGTAGGCGAACGACGCCAGGAATCCGGTGCCAATGAAGCCGGTGTCCGGCGAGCGCAGCACCGTGACCCGATCCACGTAGAAGCCGGCGCCCTCCAGGGTGCCGAAGCCGATGCTGCCGCCCACGACCGGGATACCCGCCTCGCCGCGATGCTTGATCACGAGCAGCAGGCGATCGGCTCCTCCTTTCGGCAGCACGTCCGCGAAGGCGCGCGCCATCTCGTCGGACGGCCGGTTCCTGGCCAGGGCCTGCCGCTGCACGTCGAGCAGGCGGCCGCTGGCGATCGCCAGCGCGGCGACCTCCGCCGACGGCACCGAACGCTTCAGGGCGCCGTCGACGTGCTTCAGCACGAGGCGGTCGAGCGCGCGGTCCTTCAACTCGGCGACCTCGTGATCGTTGCGGTCGAGCCGGCTGCCGGTCTGGGTGCGCGCGCGGACGACCGTCATCTGGTCGCCGACCGCAGAGAGCAGGACGTAACGCTGCGGCGCAGGCGCCTGCTGGGCGGCGGCACCGGAAGCCACCGTGGCAGCGAACAGAGCAGCAAGAACGTGGCGTCGCTTCATCGCAGACTCCTTTTGGACAACCGATAGCCTAGCGAAGAGCGGCGTGGCCGTGCGCGGCGCTCGCTCCATCCATGACGGGGACCGTCCTCGTCGGACGCCGTTCCGTCGCCTGCGTAGCGCCGGTGCTCACGACCTGTCGCCGTGCCGACGGCGAGAGCCGGGCGGCGGATAGGGCGGATCCGACCTCGCCCCCGCCGCGCTACAGCAGCGGGGCCGTGGTCTTTTCGCCGCGCTCGTAGACCACGTGGGCGCGGCCGACCAGCAGCGGGTCGAGTGCCCCCATGTGCGACGTGTCCTTGCTGGTGTAGGGCAGCTTGTAGAGCACGTAGCGCATCGCGTTGAGGCGTGCCCGCTTCTTGCAGTCGGACTTGATCACCGTCCACGGCGCCTCGGCCGTGTCGGTGTGGAAGAACATCGCCTCCTTGGCCTTGGTGTACTCGTCCCACTTGCCGAGCGACGCCATGTCGACCGGAGACAGCTTCCACTGCTTCAGCGGGTGCGTTTCGCGCTCCTTGAAGCGCCGGCGCTGCTCGGCGCGGCTCACGGAGAACCAGAACTTGATCAGGTGCACGCCGCTCGCCACGAGGTTGCGCTCGAACACCGGCGCCTGGCGCATGAACTCGTCGTACTCGGCGTGCTTGCAGAAGCCCATCACGCGCTCGACGCCGGCGCGGTTGTACCAGGAGCGGTCGAACAGCACGATCTCGCCGGCGGTCGGCAGGTGCTGCACGTAGCGCTGGAAGTACCACTGGCCGCGCTCGGTCTCGCTGGGCTTTTCGAGCGCGACGACGCGCGCGCCGCGCGGGTTAAGGTGCTCCATGAAGCGGCGGATCGTGCCGCCCTTGCCGGCGGCGTCGCGGCCCTCGAACAGGATCACGACCTTCTGCCCGGTGTCCTTGACCCACGCCTGCAGCTTCAGCAGTTCGACCTGCAGGCGGTACTTCTGCCGCTCATAAGTCTTTCGCGACAGCAGGTTCTTGTACGGGTAGCCGCCGGACCGCCAGTCGGCCGCCAGTTCGTCGTCCGCGCTCAGCACCACGCCGGCCGCGGCCGCGCGCTGCGCCATCAGCGCCTCGCGCAGTTTCGCCGCGTCGTCCGGCGACGCACCGGCGAGGATGGCCTCCAGCGAGGCCAGCATCTGGGCATGGTCGCCGGCCGGGATGTGATCCAGGACGTCGCGCACGGCGGCCAGCTTGGCCTCCTGCGCCGCATCGGTGGCTTCGCTGACGGCGAAGCGCTCGATGCCTTCGGTGGTGAGCGTCGGCGCGGTGTCGCCGGCGGCGGTCTTGCGGGGCCGTGTGCGGCCGCCGGTCGTGCCGTTGCCCTTGCGGGCGGGTTGTCGTCGTGGGGTCGAGGGTGCGAGGGTCATCTTGATCGCGGAGGCAGGGAGAGGTTCAGCGCAGCAGGCGCAGCAAGCCGGGTTCGACCGAGACGGCCGCCATCAGACCGCCCATCAGCGCCCCGGTGACTCCGGGGCAACAGACGTCCTGGCCGGCCAGGAAAAGGCCGCCGATCGGCGTGCGCGGCCGCAGCGCGTCGTTCAGGAAGCGATCCGGCGAGGTGGAAAGGCCGTACATCGCTCCGTGCTCGGCGCCGGTGTAGGTCGCGACCGACACCGGGGTCGAACTCGTCACGAAGTTCACCATCGGCGCCAGGCGCGGGTAGTGCCGGCCGAACTGCGCGAGCAGCTTGTGCTCGATGCGCTCCTTCGTCGCGACGTACGCGGTTTCGCGCGGGTCGCCGCGATGCATGCCTTCGTGCTCCCACGCCTTGAACGCATCGGGGTCGACGAACGAGACGATCTCGCACGTGTGCCGGTGCTTCGGCCCCGGATCGTGGCTGGGGTCCTTCAGCGACGGGAACGACACGAACACCATCGGCGCCTCGGACTCGCCCCCCGGATCGTTCCAGAGCGCGTCGACGTTCCAGTCTTCGTAGATCCAGTCGTTGGCCGTGCTCGCACCGTTGCTCGCGATGTCGCCCTCGAGGCCGAGGTAGAGGCCGACGTACCCGACCGACGGCTCGACGGCGAGCGCGTCCTGCGCCCAGTCGTAGCTGACTTCCTCCGACGGCAGCAGGCGGATCGTGTTGCGGATGCCCGCGTCCGAAATCACGCACGGCGCGTCGATGGTTGCGCCGTCGGCGAGGGTGACGCCGAGGACGCGGCGATCCTCGATCCGCACCTGGGCGACTTCGGCGCCGGCGCGCAGCTCGCCGCCGGCCGCCGTGATCGTGCGCGCGAACTCCGTCGCGAACACGCCCGACCCACCGACCGGGTACCACGCGCCGTCGAGGTAGCTGCCCATCGTCACCGCGTGGATCGCGAACGATGCCTCGCCGGGACGGCCGCCGTGATCGCCCCATTGCGCCGCCAGCAGCGCCCGCAGCTTCGGGTCGCTGACGCACTCTCCGATCACCTCGCTGATGGTGCGACCGACCCAGCGCTCGATCTCCTCGTCCTTCCACCACATCAGTCCGCGCGCCACGATCTGCGGCATCGAGTGCGCGGCGAAGACGGCCTCGAGCGCCTTGCGCGCCGCGCGCATCGACTCGAAGTAACGGTCGATGCCTTCCGACTCCTGCGGGAAATGCGCCTTCAACGACGCGACCAGCCGCTGCGCCGGGCGTTCGAAGTCGAACACGAAGCCCGGGAAGTGCGCGCGGTCGTACACGCGCCCCATGGATGCCATCGGGATGCCGGCCGGCGTCAGCGTGTCGAAGATCTTCTTCACGGGGCCGGGCTCGCCGTCGATGTCGCCGGCGCCGCCGATGTAGTGCACGCCGACGTTGAAGCGATACCCGTGGCGTTCGAAGACCTGCGTCAACCCGCCGAGCTGCCGGTGGCGCTCGAGGACCAGGACGCGCTTGTTCTCCTTGGCCAGGGCGGCGGCGGCGGCGAGCCCGCCGATTCCCGATCCGATGACGATCACATCCCAGTTCGACACGGTGACACCTCCGGTTGCTATGACACCGCTCAACGGCGACGCGGCGTTGACGCCAGTCAACGGGCGTCGGGATGCGACTGAAAACGGTCAGCGCCGTCGATCGCCAGCAGGGCGAACGACGCGAGCCAGTGCGTTCCGACGTACTCGCCTTCGATCGACGCCGGCAGGGACGCGGCCAGATGCTCCTCGATGGTGCGCTCGACCGGGCCGGCCAGCGACGCCGGAAGCTCGGGCCGCAGCTGGCGCCAGCACCACGCGCGCGACAGGTTCAGGCCGTGCAGGTGGACGATCTTCGGATCGCGCGGATCGCTGATGCGCACGGGGGTCAGCCAGGCATTCAGTGCAGGCGAGGACGGTTCGAACTGCACCCACCAGTCGGCGAACGAGCACCCGTCGACCACGCGCCGCACCAGCGCCGCTTCCACCAGCCCTGGGGACAGGAAGTCCTCCCCGCCCGGCTCGTAGTCCGCCGGATACCGCCGGTCGCGGCCGAACCAGCGTTCGACCCGCTGCCCGACCAGCGCAATCAGCGCGCGGTGCTGCACCGCCTCCGCGTAGTCGAGGGCCAGCAGCAGCGCGAAGGCCGTGTTGCCGTGCATGCCGGCTCGCGTCGGATAGTCGACGCGAGGCAGGTAGTCGAGCCAGCGATCGGCGATGGCCTGCGCGAGCGGCGCGAGGGCGAGCGCGGGGCCGGTCACATCGGTGCGTTCCGACGCGGCCGCACTCAATTCGGCCGCGAGCTTCAAGAGCCAGCCCCAGCCGTACGGACGCTCGAACGAGCCGTGCCCCGGCCGGGCCAGTGAGCGCAGCTCGCCTTCGATGTTCTCGACGGTCAGGCGTGCCGACAGGTGGCGCACCGTCTCCGCGGCGAAGCGATGGTCCGGGCAGCGACGCAGCAGCCGGACGAGCGTCCAGTGCATGTGGACGCACGAGTGCCAGTCGTAGCTGCCCCAGAACGCCGGGTGGATTGCGCGCGGCGGCCGGGCGTCGGCGTCGTCGTGCAGCAACTGGTCGAGCTTGTACGGGTAAGGCCGCGCCACGTTGGCCAGGGCCAGCGCGGCCCAGCGTTCCGCCAGTGTCCGATCCAGTGCTTGCATGATCGATGTGCGATGCGGCGCGATGACCGCGGTTCCGGACGATAGCGCCCGCGCGGCTCGACGGACATGGCTGCGGCTGCTTTCGGACCCGTCTGCGATCGGGTCTGTCCGCGATCATGGCGCCGCCGGGCCGACCGCCCGATGATGCCGATGCGTGTCCCGGCCGGGCCCCGTTGCCTATCGATGCGAACCATGTACAAGCGCGCCTTCGCGGTCTGGTGCCTGATCTTCGTGCTCGAGGTCGTGCATGGCGTTCTGCGCACCCTGTGGCTGGTGCCGCTCGTCGGCGACCTGCGCGCTCGGCAGATCGGCGTGCTGACCGGCTCGCTGCTGATCCTCGTCGTCGCACTGCTGGCGATCCGGTGGATCGGTGCCGGCGGCCGCCGCGACCTGCTGCGCGTCGGGCTGCTCTGGGTCGTGCTGATGATGGGCGCAGAGGTGCTGCTGGGCCGCGTGGTGTTCGGCTACCCGTGGTCGCGCATCGCCGAGGACTTCGACGTCAGCCGCGGCGGACTGCTCGGATTCGGCATGCTGGTGCTTGCCGTGGCGCCGTGGCTGGCTTGGCGCCTGCGCCACACCCGGTTCGACCTTACCGCATAGCACCGACCGGCTGCCGCGTCAGGAAGTTCTCCAGTTCGCGCCCGGTCGGCGTCGACTTCGTCCTGAGTTCCTCGGGCGGGCACTGCGCGATCACGCGCCCGCCGCCCGCGCCGCCTTCGGGCCCGAGGTCGACGATCCAGTCCGCCTCGGCGATGACGTCGAGGTTGTGCTCAATGACGACCACCGTGTTCCCGGCGTCGACCAGCCGGTGCAGCACACGGATCAGCTTGTCGACGTCGGCCATGTGCAGGCCGACGGTCGGCTCGTCGAGGACGTAGAGTGTCGACGGCGCCTTCTGCCCGCGGCGGGTCACGTCGTCGCGTACCTTGGACAACTCGGCCACGAGCTTGATTCGCTGCGCCTCGCCACCCGACAGCGTGGGCGACGGCTGGCCAAGCGTCAGGTAGCCCAGTCCGACGTCCTGCAGCAGCTTCAGGCAGTGCGCGATCGAACGGTGCGCGGCGAAGAACCCGACCGCGTCGTCGATCTCCATCCGCAGCACGTCGCCGATCGACCTGTCGCGCCACTTCACCGCGAGCGTTTCCTCGTTGAAGCGCGCGCCGCCGCAGACGTCGCACAGCACCTTCACGTCCGGCAGGAAGCTCATTTCGATCGTGCGGATGCCCTGGCCCTCGCACGCCTCGCAGCGGCCCCCCGCCGTGTTGAACGAGAAGCGGCTGGCGCCGTATCCGCGCGCGCGCGCCTCCAGCGTGTCGGCGAAGAGCTTGCGGATCGCGTCCCAGAAGCCGACGTAGGTCGCGGGGCACGAGCGCGGCGTCTTGCCGATCGGCGTCTGGTCGACCTCGAGCACGCGGTCGAGCGTCTGCCAGCCCTCGATCGCGTCGCAGCCGACCCACGGGTCCTGCCGGCCGCGCTGGCCGGCCCGCCCCTGCAGGTTCGCGAGCAGCACGTCGCGCGCCAGCGACGACTTGCCGCTGCCCGACACGCCCGTCACGACGGTCAGGCGATCGAGCGGGAACGACGCGTCGACCTTGCGCAGGTTGTGCAGGCGCGCGCCGTGCACCGCGATGCGGCCGGTGTTCGCGTCGATGGCGCGGCGCCCGAGCATCGGATGCTGCAGCGGGGTCTTCAGCCACTTGCCGGTGGTCGACTCGGGGGCGTTGATCAGGTCGGCGAGGCTGCCCTGCGCGACCACGCGGCCACCGCGCACGCCGGCTGCCGGGCCGATGTCGATCAGGTGCCGGGCGCGGCGGATCGTGTCCTCGTCGTGTTCCACGACGACCAGCGTGTTGCCCTTGGCTTCGAGCTTCTGCAGCGCGTCGAGCAGGATGCGGTTGTCGCGCGGGTGCAGGCCGATCGTCGGCTCGTCGAGCACGTAGGCCACGCCCTGCAGGTTCGAGCCGAGCTGGGCGGCGAGCCGGATGCGCTGCGCCTCGCCACCCGACAGCGTCGGCGCGGCGCGGTCGAGCGCCAGGTAGCCGAGCCCGACTTCCTCCAGGAACGACAGGCGCGACCGGATCTCGGCGACCGCGTCGCGCGCGATCTCCGCGCCGCGGCCGGAGAGTTCGAGCTGCTGGAAGAACTGGCGCGCGTCCCCGACCGGCATCTGCGCGAGTTCGGCGATCGAGCGGTCCGCGAAGCGCACCGCGAGCGCAGTCCGGTTGAGCCGCTGGCCGTGGCACGCCTCGCACGGCGCTGTCTCGCCTTCGAACCAGGCGTTCCACCAGATCTCCTCGCCCGACTGCTCGGCGTCGAAGCCGGCGAGCTTGAGCCCGGTGCCGAAGCACGCGGGACACCACCCGTGCTTCGAGTTGTACGAGAACAGGCGCGGGTCGGGTTCCGGGAACGACTTCCCGCACGAGGCGCAGGCGCGCTTGGTCGAGAAGCTGCGGTGCTCGAGCGCTGCGTCCAGCGCGCCATGCGCGGCGCTGTCCTTGAGCCGTTCCAGCGGCCACAGCAGCGTGACGACGCCATGGCCGTGCTCGAGCGCGACTCTCAGTGCGGCGCGCAGGCTGTGCTCGTGCTCGGGCCGCACGACCACGTCCGCCACCGGCAGCTCGATCGTGTGCTCCCTGAAGCGCTCGATGCGCGGAAACTTCGAGGTCGGCAGGAACGCGCCGTCGACGCGCAGGTGGGAGTGGCCGCGCGCGGCGGCCCACTTGGCGAGGTCGGTGTAGACACCCTTGCGGTTGACCACCATCGGCGCCAGCACGCCGACGTGCTGGCCTTTCAGGTCGCGCATGACCTGGCCGACGATGGCGTCGAACGACTGCGGCACCACAGGCACGTTGCAGTCGGGGCAGTGCTGCACGCCCAGCTTCACGTACAGCAGGCGCAGGAAGTGATGGAGTTCGGTCAGCGTCGCCACCGTCGACTTGCGGCCGCCGCGCGAGGTGCGCTGCTCGATCGCCACCGTCGGCGGGATGCCGTGGATGGCGTCGACGTCCGGGCGGCCGGCGGGCTGGACGATGGAACGCGCGTACGCGTTCAGCGACTCCAGGTAGCGCCGCTGGCCTTCGTTGAAGAGGATGTCGAACGCCAGCGTCGACTTGCCCGAGCCCGAGACGCCGGTGATGACCGTGAAGGTCTCGCGCGGGATCTCGACGTTGATCGACTTCAGGTTGTGCTCGCGCGCATTGACGATGCGGATCGACTCGGGGGCACGGCCTGCCGCCCACTTCGTGGGGCGTTCCACACGCTGATCGGCGGCGTCAGTCCGCAACACAAATTTCGTTGTCGCCTCGTTGACGCGGGGCCCCTGGTGCGTCAGTGCGGCCCGGTAGGCCTTCAGTTCGCGCCCGGTGTGCGAGCGCTCGTGGCGAATGAGGTCGTCCGGCGTGCCGACGGCCACGATTTCGCCGCCGCCATCGCCGCCTTCGGGCCCGAGGTCGATCAGCCAGTCGGACGCCGACACCACGTCCATGTTGTGCTCGATGATCACGAGCGAGTGCCCGGCAGCGAGCAGCTTGCGGAAGGCGCGCATCAGCCTGGCGACGTCGTCGAAGTGCAGGCCGGTCGTGGGCTCGTCGAACAGGAACAGCGTGCCGCGCGTCGGCGGCTTGCCGCTCGCCGCCTCGGCGAGGAACCCGGCGAGCTTCAGGCGCTGCGCCTCGCCGCCCGACAGCGTCGGCACCGGTTGCCCGAGCTTCACGTACTCGAGGCCGACGTCGGCGAGCGGCGCCAGCACGCGCGTGACTTCACGGTCCTCGTCGAAGAACGCGAGCGCTTCGCTGATCGTCATTTCCAGGACATCGGCGATGTTCACCTGCCTGCCGTGCCTTTCGATCATCACCTCCAGCGTTTCCGGCCGGAAGCGCTTGCCGTCACAGTCCGGGCAGCGCAGGTACACGTCCGACAGGAACTGCATCTCGACGCGCTCGAAGCCGTTGCCGCCGCACGTCGGGCAGCGGCCGTCGCCCGAGTTGAACGAGAAGGTGCCGGCGGTGTAATTGCGCTCCTTCGACATCCGCGCCTTCGCGAAGATCGCGCGGATGCTGTCGAACGCCCCGACGTAGCTCGCCGGATTGCTGCGCGTGGTCTTGCCGATCGGCGACTGGTCCACGAACACGGTGTCGTCGAGCCAGTCCTCGCCGAGGAGGCGGTCGTAGGCGCCGGGGGTCTCGGTGGCCTTGCCCTTCGCCTTCGCGAGCGCGGGATGCAGCACGTCCTGGATCAGCGTCGACTTGCCGCTGCCGGACACGCCCGTGACGCACACCAGGCGTTTCAGTGGGATCTCGACGTCGATCGACTTCAGGTTGTGCTCGCGCGCGCCCTGCAGCACCAGCTTCGGCGCGTTCGGCGGCACGGTCAGCGGCCGGGCGGGGTCGACCGTGAGCCGGCCTCCGAGATAACGGCCGGTCAGGGTCTCGGCGCCGCGGAGTTCGTCCGGCGTGCCGTTGAACACGATGCGGCCGCCGCGTTCGCCCGGCCCCGGGCCCATGTCGATCACGCGGTCGGCCGCCAGCATCACCTGCGGGTCGTGCTCCACCACGACCAGCGAGTTGCCGGCGTCGCGCAGCCGGTGCATCACCTGCACCACGCGGTGCATGTCGCGCGGATGCAGGCCGATCGACGGCTCGTCGAGGACGAACAGCGTGTTGACGAGCGACGTGCCGAGCGCGGTCGTCAGGTTGATCCGCTGCACTTCGCCGCCCGACAGCGTGCGGCTCTGGCGGTCGAGCGTCAGATACCCCAGGCCGACATCGACCAGGAAGGCGAGCCGCGCGCGCAGCTCGTCGAGCAGCATCCCGGTTGCTTCGTCGAGCGGCGGCGGCAGCGTGACGTCGTCGAAGAAACGTTTCACGCGCTCGATCGGCAGCAGCATCAGGTCGTGCAGCGACAGGCCGGGCAGCGCATCGAGCTGCGCCTCGGTCCAGCTCGCGCGGACCGGCCGATAGCGGCGATACCGGTCGCCTTCGAGGGCTCGCTGCGCCTCGGCGCCCTCGCCGACGCGCCACAGCAGCGCGTCCGGTTTCAGCCGCGCTCCGCCGCAGGCGGGGCAGGGGGTGTACGAGCGGTAGCGCGACAGCAGCACCCGGATGTGCATCTTGTACGCCTTGCTCTCGAGCCACTCGAAGAACCGCTTCGCGCCGTACCAGACGCCGGGCCAGCTCTTGTTCCAGCTCTTCCAGCCCGTGCCGCCCTCGATCACCCAGCGCTTCTGTGCGGCCGTCAGTTCGTGGAACGGCACGTCGAGTGGAATGCCGTCCTGCGCGGCGCTCTTCTCGAGGTCGCGCTGGCTCTCGATGAACGACTTCGACTGGAAGGGCTTGATCGCGCCGGCGCGTAGCGTCTTTCGTTCGTCCGGAATCACCAGCCCGTAATCGACGCCGATCACGCGGCCGAATCCGCGGCAGGTGTCGCACGCGCCGAGGGGCGAGTTGAACGAGAACGTGCTCGGGTGCGGGGTTTCGTAGTGGATGTCGCACGCCGCGCAGTGCAGGTCGGTGCTGTATCGCCATAAATCGGGGTCAGACCCCGATTTCTCGGCGTGGACGTCGACGCGGCCGCCGCCGACGCGCAACGCGCGCTCGAGGGCGTCGACGACGCGCGAGCGCTCGGTGCCCTCCCAGCGGAAGCGGTCGGCGACGACGTCGAGGACCTTGCCTTCAGCGCCCTTGCGCTCGGCGTGGACGCGTGCGTAGCCCTGCGCTTCGAGCTGCGCGCGCACCTCTTGCTCGGCGAAGTTCTTCGGGATGTTCACCGGGAAGGTCACGGTGAGGCGGCAGTCGGCGCCGCGCGCCTGCTCCTGCAGGCTGGCCAGGATGGACGCGGGCGTGTCGCGTCGCACGGGGCGCGCGCAGCGGCGGCAGTACAGGAGCGCCGCGCGCGCGAACAGCAGCTTCAGGTGGTCGTTTAGCTCGGTCATCGTGCCGACCGTGCTGCGCGACGTGCGCACCGGATTCGTCTGGTCGATCGCGATCGCCGGCGGCACACCTTCGATGCGGTCCACGGCGGGCCGGTCCATGCGATCCAGGAACTGCCGCGCGTACGGAGAAAACGTCTCGACGTAGCGGCGCTGGCCCTCGGCGTACAGCGTGTCGAACACGAGCGAACTCTTGCCCGAGCCCGATACGCCGGTGACCACCACCAGCTCGCCGAGCGGGATGTCGAGGTCGAGGTTGCGCAGGTTGTTCTGGCGCGCTCCGCGGATGCGGATGGCGCGATTCGATCGGGACGACATGGGGGAGTCGAGCAGGCCGCGCAGGCGGCGAAGGAGGGGCAAGTCTAGGCGAACTGCCTGACCGCCGCTTTCGACCTCGATGGGTCGGCACGCTGAGCAGCTGTCGCCTGCCGCCGGCCGCTCGCCTTGAATTGCCGCGCTGCTCCGCCACCAACGTGGCGCGCTCTCGATCGGCGTGCCGGAGGCCGCGCGGTTAGTCGATGCGAACCGACGCGCCGCCGCTGGCGAAGCGCACGAGGTCGTCGAACTGGCGGGTCACCAACCCCGGAACGGGATCGCGGCCCTTCTCGTCGCGACGGTCGAACACCATGTCCGCACCAGCCTGCACGCGGACCCAGCGCGGGTACGAGTACATGAAACCGCTGACGTGGTCGATGACCATCAGTGACGAGCCACCCGGCAACAACAGCTGTGCGGCGACCATGTTCTCGGCACGCGGCAGCAGCACGGCGCGCGCCATCGGGCGGCCGTCGCCGCGGCACTCGACCACCAGCGGCGACGACGAGCGGCGCACCTGCAGGTCGAACATCGGCGTGTCGCCAACGTACTCGCGGCCGCCGTTGGAAACACGACAGCTCATTCCTTCGATCGCGCGCCCCTCACGATCCACCGCCTGGATGCTGACCGGCTGCGTCGCGCGGCCGGTCACCGTGGCGCAGCCGCTCGCGAGGACGGCGACCAGGGCCAGCAGGGCGACACGCAGGTTCAGGGGAATCATCGGGGCTGTCGAGAGAGGGATGGCCCGAAGGTAGGCGCGGCCGTGCGGCGGCGCTTCCGGCAAATGGACTAGCCGTGCGGAAACGCGTGATCCAACGTGCGAACAGCCGTGCCATCGGCGGTCAGTTCGCCGCTTTCGCGTCGGGCGCGACCGGCATTCACGAGGACCGCGACAGCGAATCGCCCACCCCGCGGAGAGTCGACTCCCCTCGACGGGCGGTTGCTGTTCCCGATCGGGTTACCTCTGCTGGAGTAGGGCGTGGCGCGGCCTGACGCGCGTCAAGGATGCAGCGCGCGGTGCCTTCTAGCGTGGCGCATCGATCCAGACCGTCGACCACCATGCCGATTGCCCTGTTGATCCTTCCGTCGCTCGCCGCCGTCCTGCTCGCGGCGCACTTCTACCGTGCCGGCCAGCTCATGCTGGCCGCACTGTCCGTCGGCGCGCTCGTGCTGCTGGCCGTGCCGCGCCCCTGGGCGGCGCGCGTGCTGCAACTCGCATTGCTGGCCGGCGCGTTCGAGTGGCTACGGACGCTCGCGCTGTTCGCCGCGACCCGCATCGCCATGGGACAGCCTTACCTGCGACTCACGCTGATTCTCCTCGCGGTCGCCGCATTCACCGCCGCGTCGGCCGCCGTGTTCCAGCAGGCCGCCGTGCGGCGGCGCTATCGTCTCTAGCGCGGTTTCCAACCGCCGACGTCAGCGTGCAAGGAACTTCTCGACCAGCCTCACCCAATACGTCGCGCCAAGCGGAATCAGTTCGTCGTTGAAGTCGTACGACGGGTTGTGCAGCATGCACGGCCCGAGTCCGTGGCCGGCGCTGCGATGCGAGCCCTCGCCGTTGCCGATGAACACGTAGGCCCCGGGACGCGCCTTCAGCATGAAGGCGAAGTCCTCCGAGCCCATCGTCGGCTCGATTCCCCGCACGACGTTCGCCGCGCCGACGATGTCGTCCATCACGGTGGCCGCGAACTCGGTCTCCGCGGCGTGGTTCACAGTCGGCGGATAGTTCCAGCGGAACTCCACGTCGGCTTCCGCGCCGTGCGCCGCCGCGGTCATCGCGACGATGCGCTTCATCTGCTCCTCGACCTGCGAGGTCACCGCATCGCTGAACGTGCGCACCGTCCCGGCGATGCGCGCGGTTTCGGGAATCACGTTGGTCGCCTCGCCCGCCTGGATCATCGTGACCGACAGGACGGCCGAGTCGATCGGCTTCTTGACGCGCGTGATGATGGCCTGCAGGCCGTTGACGACCTGCACGGCCACGAACACCGGGTCGACGCCGAGGTGCGGCATCGCCGCGTGCGCGCCGCGCCCGCGGACCGAGATCGCGAACTCGTTGGACGACGCCATCATGGGGCCCGCGGTCAGGCCGAATTCGCCGACCTTCAGGTTCGGCCAGTTGTGCATGCCGAACACCGCGTCGCACGGGAAGCGGTCGAACAGTCCGTCGTCGATCATCCTCTGCGCGCCGGCGCCGCCTTCCTCACCCGGCTGGAAGATCAGGTGCACCGTGCCGTCGAACGGGCGGGTCTCCGCCAGGTACTTCGCCGCGGCGAGCAGCATCGCCGTGTGGCCGTCGTGGCCACAGGCGTGCATCCTGCCCTCGTGCCTCGACTTGTGCGGGAACTGGTTGAGCTCGGTGATCGGCAGCGCATCCATGTCGGCGCGCAGTCCGATCGAGCGGGACGACGGGCCGTTCTTCAGCGTCCCGACCACGCCGGTGCCGCCGAGGCCGCGCGTGACCTCGATGCCCCACGCGGCGAGCCGGCTGGCGACGATGTCGGAGGTGCGCACTTCCTCGAAGCGCAGTTCGGGGTGGGCGTGCAGGTCGCGCCGGATCTGCTGGATTTCGGCGCGGAACTGAACCACGCGGTCGATCAGTTGCATGTTGATTCAGGGTCGCGGTACTCGGGGGAGACATCGTACTGAACCAGCCCCGATGGCGCACCAGGGCCTGCCAGCGCGTGGTTCGCGCATGGGCGATCCCGGCATTGACAGGCCCTAGAATGGCCGCTCCCCGGCGCTTCAGGCGCCGGGTCTGCAAGACCCTCACTTCCCGCGGGTGTTTCCATGAACAAGCCGGTTGATTCCACCGTTTCCGCTGCGCCGTCGGCCGACGCGCTCGCCATGATCGATCGGCTGATCGCGTTTCCCACGGTCAGTCGCGACTCGAACCTCGGGTTGATCGAATACGCGCGCGACGAGTTGAATCGGCTCGGCGTCCGCTCGCAACTCGTCTACGACGCGGGAGGGAAGAAGGCGAACCTGTTCGCCACGCTGTCTGCCGAACCGGAGCGCGTCAAGACGGGCGGGCTGGTTCTGTCGGGCCACACCGACACCGTGCCGGTCGACGGGCAGGACTGGTCGAGCGAGCCGTTCCGGGCCACGCACCGCGACGGCCGCATCCACGGGCGCGGCACGGCCGACATGAAAGGGTTCATCGCGATCGCGCTCGCGTGGGCGCCGCGCTTCCTCGCCGCGCAGGAGCGGCTGCCGGTGCACCTGTCGCTGACCTACGACGAAGAGACGACCTTCCTCGGCGTGAACGGCCTGGTCGCCGATCTCGCGGAACGAGGCATCCGTCCGGCGGGCTGCGTCATCGGCGAGCCGACCGACATGCAGGCGATCGTCGCCCACAAGGGCAAGCGCGACCTGTGCTGCAAGGTCCGTGGACGCGAAGCGCACTCGGCGCTCACGCCGCAGGGCGTGAACGCGATCGAGTTCGCCGCGCGGCTGATTGCGTACATCCGCGGCGTGGCCGACCGGCTGGCGCGCGACGAGCCGCGCGACGGTCGCTTCGCCGTTCCGCACAGCACGCTGCAGACCGGCCTGATCAAGGGCGGCATCGCGACCAACGTCGTGCCGCGCGACTGCGAGTTCCACTTCGAGATGCGCAACCTGCCGTCGATGTCGCACGACACGCTGGAATCCGAGATCGCCGGGTACGCGGAACGCGAACTCGTGCCGCAGATGCGGCGTGTCGCGGCCGATGCCGGCATCGTCTTCGAACGCGGCCTCGACCTGCCGGCCTTCGGCATCGCGCCCGACGCGGCCCTGGTCCGGTGGGCGCAGCAGGTCGCCCGCACCACGCACCTCGGCACCGGCGCGGTGAGCTTCGCCACCGAGGCGAGCGTCTTCATGAAGGCCGGCATCCCGACCGTCGTGCTGGGGCCCGGCAGCATCGAGCAGGCGCACAAGCCGGACGAGTACATCAGCTACGCGCAGGTCGCCGCGTGCGAGGCGTTCTTCGCGCAGATGATCGAGCAGCCGCTTCCCGGAGCGAAGTGATGCGCGACCCCGCGCCCGGCGAGACCGTCGTCCGCGCGGCGTGCCCGCACGACTGCCCGGACACGTGCGCGATGCTCGTGACCGTGCGCGAGGAGCAGGGCCGGCGGGTCGCGGTGAAGATCGCCGGCGATCCGACGCATCCCGCCACGGGCGGCGTGCTGTGCACCAAGGTCAGCCGCTACCTCGAGCGCGTGTATCACCCGGATCGCCTCCTGCATCCGCTCAGGCGAGTCGGGCGCAAGGGCGAGGGTCGCTTCGAACGCGTCAGCTGGGACGACGCGCTCACGGACATCGCGCGCCGCCTGCAGTCGATCGCCGCGCGCGACCCGCAGCGCATCGTTCCGTACAGCTACGCCGGCACGATGGGCCTCGTGCAGGGCGAGGCGATGGCGAGCCGCTTCTTCAACAAGCTCGGCGCCAGCCTCCTCGACCGCACGATCTGCGCGACCGCCGGCGGCGAGGCGCTCGCGGCCACGCTCGGCACGCGCCTCGGCACCGATATTGAGCAGTTCCAGGATGCAAAGCTGATCGTCTTCTGGGGCACCAACGCGATCGCGTCGAACCTGCACCTGTGGAGCCGCGCGCAGGAGGCCAAGCGACGGGGCGCGAAGCTGATCGCGATCGACCCGTACCGCTCGCTGACCGCGGACAAGTGCCACCAGCACATCGCGCTGATGCCGGGCACCGACGGCGCCTTCGCGCTCGGGGTGATCCACGTGCTGATCCGCGAGGGATGGCTCGACCGCGACTACATCGAGCGGCACACGCTCGGCTTCGATGCCCTCGCCGAGCGCGCGCGCGCGTTCGACCCGGACCGCGTCGCGGCGCTGTGCGGGATCGCCGCCGACGAGGTCGCCGGCTTCGCGCACGATTACTGGACCCTGAAGCCGGCGGCAATCCGCCTCAACTACGGCATGCAGCGCACGCGCGGCGGCGGCAACGCGGTCCGCGCGGTGGCGAGCCTGCCCGCGCTGGCCGGGCACTGGCGCGATCCCGCCGGCGGACTGCTGCTGTCGACCAGCGGCGCGTATGCGGTCGACGAGGCGGCGCTGTACCGGCCCGACCTGCTCGCGGGGCGGCGTCCACGCACGATCAACATGTCGACCATCGGGCAGGACCTGCTCGAGGCCGACCCGCCGATCGAGGCGCTGATCGTGTACGACAGCAACCCGGTGGCGGTCGCGCCGCAGTCGTCGGAGGTCGCGCGCGGCTTCGCGCGCGAGGACCTGTTCACGGTCGTGCTCGAGCAGTTCCAGACCGACACGGCCGACCATGCCGACTACGTGCTGCCGGCGACGACGCAGCTCGAGCACGTCGACGTGCACAAGTCGTACGGGCACTACTACGTGCTCGCCAACAGTCCGGCGATCGATCCGCTCGGCGAGTCGCTGCCGAACAGCGAGATCTTCCGTCGACTCGCGGCGCGCATGGGTTTCAACGAGCCATGCTTCGCGGAGACCGACGACGAACTCGCGGCGCAGGCGTTTGCGAAGCGCGGCACGACGGCGCACTACGACTGGGCCCGGCTCAAGCGGAAGGGCTGGGAACGGCTGGACCTGCCTGCCGACTACGCGCCCTTCGCGCAGGGCAGCTTCCCGACGCCGTCCGGCAAGTGCGAGTTCGTGTCCGCCCGCCTCGCGGCGGTGGGCGCCGACCCGGTGCCCGACTACGTGCCGCCGTACGAGAGCGCATCGAGCAACCCCGAACGCGCGCGCCGCTTCCCGCTCGCCATCATCTCGCCGCCCGCCCGCAACTTCCTGAACTCCACGTTCGTCAATGTCGCATCGCTGCGCGACGCCGAGGGCGAGCCCGCGCTCGACATCCACCCGGTCGACGCGGCGGCGCGCGGGATCACGGACGGCACGCGGGTCCGCGTGTTCAACGACCGGGGCGGCTTCGAACTGCTGGCGCGCGTCACGGACCGGGCGCGACCTGGCTGCGTGGTCGCGCTGTCGATCTGGTGGAAGAAGCTCACCCGCGACGGCCGCAACGCGAATGAAGTGACCAGCCAGGCGCTGACGGATATCGGCCGCGGTCCCACGTTCTACGACTGCCTGGTGGAAGTCGAATCGACCTCGACTTGATCCAGGGCCAGCCGTCCCCCGGTCGGGGGATGGCGGGGCACGTCGCGGCGACGAGAATGAAAACGGGTTGATGTATGCAGTTTCCATCACGCCGCGGACTCCGCCGATGTCGTCTTCCCTCGACTTTCCCTTCGTGGCCGGCCTGGACGCCGCCCGCTGGGTGCAGGCGGGCCTGGAGGTCTGGGAAGCCTGGCGCATGACGCCGCGGCAACTCGCCGCGTCCCGCCAGCAACGCCTCGTGTCGCTGCTCAGGCACGCCCGGACCGCGTCGCGGTTCTATCGCGAGTTGCACGCTGGCCTCCCGCTGGCCGATGACGCGCCGCTGTCGGCGTATCCGGTCGTCGACAAGCGCACCCTGATGCAGCAGTTCGACCGCGTCAGCACGCGTCCCGAGGTGACCCTGTTCGCGATCGACCGGTTCGTATCCCGGCCCGAGCGGCATGGATCGCTGTTCCAGGGCCGCTACGCGGTCTGGACCAGTTCCGGCACCACGGGACAGCCCGGGTGGTTCGTGCAGGATCCCGGCGCGCTGGCGGTCTATGACGCGCTGGAAGCCCAGCGCTTCCGGGGCGTCGGCCTGGCGCGCTCGTGGCGGCCGGGCGAGCGCTACGCGATGATCGCCGCGACGGGCGGGCACTTCGCCGGCGTGTCGTCGGTGGAGCGGATGCGGCGGTCGGTGCCGTGGCTGGCGCCGTTCGTGCGCTCGTGCTCGCTGCTGCAGCCGGTGCGCTCGCTGGTGGCCGAACTCAATGGGTACCAGCCGGCCATCGTCGCGACGTACCCGACCGCCGCCGAAATGCTGGCCGAGGAGCAGGCGAGCGGGCGGCTGCGGCTGCGCCTGCGCGAGATCTGGACGGGCGGCGAGTGCCTGGCGCCCGCGACGCGGGCCCGCCTGCAGTCCGTCTTCGGCTGCCCGGTCCGCAGTTCCTACGGGGCGTCGGAGTTCCTGCCGATCGCGTGGGAGTGCGAGCACCTGAACCTGCACGTCAACAGCGACTGGGTGATCCTCGAACCGGTGGACGCAGAGCGGCGGCCGGTTGCGCCGGCAACCCGCTCGCACTCGGTGCTTCTGACCAACCTCGCCAACCGCGTGCAGCCGCTGATTCGTTACGACCTCGGCGACGCCGTGACGCTGCACGACCAGCCCTGTGCCTGCGGATCCGCGTTTCCGGCGATCTCGGTCGAAGGACGTTGCGACGACACCCTGGTGATGCCGCTCGCGCACGGCGGGCTCGGGACGATCGTGCCGCTGGCTCTCGCGACTGTGCTCGAGGACGAGGCGCACGTGCACGATTTCCAGGTCGTGCAGACCGGCAGCGGCGCCTTGAAGGTCCGGCTGGCCGAGGACGACGGGTCGTCGGCTGCCGCGGTGCGCCGAGCCCTGCACGCTTACTTCAAGGCGATGGGCTTTGCCGATGTCGCGCTCGACGTCGGCGGCCAGGCCCCGCGACGCGATCCGGTCAGCGGCAAGCTGCGCCGGGTCGTCCGGGAGGATCGGCCGGCCGTTCATTAGGCCCGCGCGCGGCGGCGTCGCCGTGGCTTCGGCACAATGGCGCCGATGCCGTCCGTTCCCCGCTTCCTCCCTGCACTTTTTCGGCCCCGGCGCCTCGTTGTCGCCGCCGTGGCCGTGATCGCCGCCGCCGCCGTGGGCGGGTGCTCGACGCTCGGGTACTACGCGCAGTCGATCGGCGGACACCTGGCCATGATGCGGTCCGCGCGTCCGATCCAGGAGGTGGTCGCCGACCCCGAGACACCGGAGGTCCTTCGGAAGCGGCTGCTGCGCGCGCAGGAGATCCGGGTCTTCGCTTCCAGCGAGCTCGGCCTGCCGGACAACCGCAGCTACCGGGAGTACGCCGACCTGCACCGCCCGTACGTGGTGTGGAACGTGTTCGCGACACGCGAACTGTCGCTGGAACTGAAGCAGTGGTGCTACCCGGTCGTCGGCTGCGCCGGGTACCGCGGGTACTTCGACCGCGGCGCGGCCGAGCGCGAGGCCGAAGCGCTGCGGGCGGAAGGCTACGAGGTCAACGTGGCCGGTGTTCCCGCCTATTCGACGCTCGGCTGGCTGCCCGACCCGCTGCTGAACACCTTCATCGGCGGCTCGGAGGGCCAGGTCGCATCGATGGTGTTCCACGAGCTGGCGCACCAGGTCGTGTTCGTCGGCGGCGACACCACGTTCAACGAGTCCTTCGCCACCGCGGTCGAGCGCGAGGGCGTGCGGCGCTGGCTCGCCGTCAGCAGCGACCCGGCGATGCGGCAGTCGTACGCGGAGTTCGCGAGTCGCCGGCAGGACTTCGTGGACCTGCTGCTGAAGTACCGGGACCGTCTCGAAGCGCTGTACGCGAGCGCGGAGCCGGACGATGCGAAGCGCGCCGGCAAGCGGCGCCTGTTCGGGGAGTTGAAGGACGAGTACACCGTGCTGAAGGCTGCGTGGGGAGGCTTCGCCGGGTACGACCGCTACTTCGCGCAGGAACTGACCAACGCGCACCTGGCCTCGGTTGGCGCCTACAACATGCTGGTTCCGGCCTTCGACGTGTTGCTGGCGCGCGAGGGCGGCGACCTGCCGCGTTTCTACGCGGAGGTGCGGCGCCTGGCCGGGCTGCCGCAGGGCGAGCGGGAGGCGGAACTCCGCGGCCTCGTGGTTGCGCGTTGATTCCCGCGAAAGGGCAGCGGGCTAGAATCGTGGGCTGCGCAGCGGCGCGTCGCTGCAAGACAGACTCACAATGACAAGACTGCCAAGGAGAGACAAGATGGATCGGTTCTGGCTCAGGAACTATCCGAAGGGCGTGCCTGCCGACATCGACTGCAACCAGTACAAGTCACTGGTCGAACTGATCGAAGAGGCCTTCCGCAAGCACGGCTCTCTGCCCGCCTACAGCTTCATGGGCGTGGAGATGACGTACAACCAGCTCGACCAGTATTCGGCCGCGCTGGCGGCCTGGCTGCAGAGCCGGGGTTTCGGCAAGGGCAAGCGCGTCGCGATCATGATGCCGAACGTGATGCAGTACCCGGTTGCGCTCGCCGGGATCCTGCGCGCCGGCTGCACCGTGGTCAACGTCAACCCGCTCTACACGCCGCGCGAGCTCGAGCACCAGCTGAAGGACTCCGGGGCGGACGCGATCTTCATCCTCGAGAACTTCGCGCACGTGTTCCAGCAGGTTGCCGACAAGGTGCCGACCAAGGTCGCCGTGGTGTGCGCCATGGGCGACATGCTCGGTCTCCTCAAGGGGCTGCTGGTCAACTTCGTCGTGCGCAACGTCAAGAAGATGGTTCCCGAGTACTCGCTGCCGAACGCGGTGCGCTGGAGCGAGATGATGGCCGACGGGTTGAAGATGAACCTGAAGCCGGTCGCGGTCGGCCACGCCGACGTCGCGTTCCTGCAGTACACCGGAGGCACGACCGGCGTGTCGAAGGGCGCGACCCTCACGCACAAGAACATCATCGCCAACATGCTGCAGTCGGAAGCGTGGTACCAGCCGGCGCTGTCGAAGCTGAAGCCCGGCGAGAGCCCGGTGACGATCACGGCGCTGCCGCTGTATCACATCTTCGCGCTGACGGTCTGCGCGATGATGTCGATGCGCATCGGCGGCAAGTGCGTGCTGATCGCGAACCCGCGCGACATTCCAGGCTTCGTGAAGGAACTGGCCAAGCACACGTTCCACGTCTTTCCGGCGGTCAATACGCTGTTCAATGGCCTGCTGAACAACGAGGAGTTCAAGAAGCTGAACTTCTCGCGGCTGATCCTCTCGGCCGGCGGCGGCATGGCGGTCCAGCAGGCCGTCGCGGAGCGCTGGCTGAAGGTGACCGGCTGCCCGATCGCCGAAGGCTACGGCCTGTCGGAGACCTCGCCGGTCGCCACCGCCAACCGCACCGATACGGACAAGTTCACGGGCACGATCGGGTTGCCTGTGCCGTCGACCGAGATCGCGATCCTCGACGACAACGGTGAAAAGCTGCCGGTGGGGCAGGTCGGCGAGATCGCCATCCGCGGCCCGCAGGTGATGGCCGGCTACTGGAATCGCCCGGACGAGACCGCGAAGGTCATGACGGCCGACGGCTTCTTCCGCAGCGGCGACGTCGGCGTGATGGATGCCGACGGCTACACGAAGATCGTCGACCGCAAGAAGGACATGATCCTGGTCTCCGGGTTCAACGTGTATCCGAACGAGGTCGAGGGCGTGGTCGCTTCGCATCCGGGCGTGCTCGAGTGCGCGGTGGTCGGCGTGCCGGACGACAACTCGGGCGAAGCCGTGAAGCTGTTCGTCGTCAAGAAGGACCCGGCGCTCACCGAGAAGGAACTGATGGAGTTCTGCAAGGAACAGCTGACCGGCTACAAGAAGCCCAAGTACATCGAGTTCCGCGCCGACCTGCCGAAGACCAACGTCGGCAAGATCCTGCGGCGTGAACTGCGGGACGAGAAGAAAGCGGCCTAAACTGCGGGCTGCAACCGGAAGGCCGCCGCGTGCGGCCTTTCTTTTTTCCTGCGCCGGACCGGCGCAGCAGGAGCCGTGATGAAGAAACCATTCGTGAAGCGCCCGCGGTCGGACGAGCCCACTGGAACGCGTACCGGCCCGCGCGCCCGCGCGGCGCAGGAACGCAAGTTCACAGATCCGTATGCGAAAGCCGAGCGCCCGGCCCGCGCCCCACGTGCCGGCGGCTTCAGCCGCACGGAGGGCGATGACGCCAGGCGCCCGGCCGCGCGCCCGTCCGTGATCACGCTCGACGCGGACGTTGCCCGGACGTTCCGCGACTCGGAGACGGTCAACGAGGCCCTGCGGATGGTCATGCGGCTCGCACGCTTCGCCGGCAGTCGGCCCGCGTTCAACCGCGATCGGCCCGCACCGGCCTTCGCCGATCGCCGCGGCCCTCCAAGGGGCGACCGGCCGCAGGAACGTCGCGGGCCGCCGCGCCCCCGCACGCCGCGCTTCAAGGAAGAGTGAGCGAAGCCAGCAGTGCGCCTGCCGGCGACGGCAGGCGCCTCGGTGTTTGAGGCGGGCGAAACGCTGAACAGCTGACCGGAAAGGTCAGGCAGCGGGCGCGCTGTCGAGCGGCGGCGCGTGTTCGACCAGGTTGCGGCGCAGGCAGCGGTAGATTTCGCCGACGTCGAGCCGCTGGCCCTGCGCTGGACGCAGGCTCACCTTCAGCTCGTCACCGCGCGCACGAATGGACAGGGCGGCACTGGAAGCGCCGAGGCCGCCGCTGCAGGTGCACGATTTCTGGCAGGCCGTCAGCGCGGCGAGCACGCTGCCCTGTCGACCGGCCACGCGACTCAGCTCGATCCGGACTTCGTTCTGCCGCTCCGACACACGCATGCGCATTTGATCGCCTCCAGACGGCAGTATCACTTCCTTTTGTGACACTTGCATTGTCATCCGACGAACGTATCCGCCGAACGGCGGATTACGTTGTATCGATGGCGACTATTCCGCGGCTGCCGTGCGGCCAATCGCGGGGCGCCTGCCCAGCGCCTGCAACTGGCGATCGTGGAGGCGCGACAAAGTCGCAAGCGCGACCGTTGCCCCGATCAGGGCGAAGAACATGTCCGACTGCGTGTCCCATTGGTCGCCCTGGGTGCCGAGGAACTCGTCGGCGCCCTGGCCGAGGGAGAGCGCGGCCCACCACTCGATCAGTTCGTAGAACGCGCTGATGGCGAGCGCCACGCAGACGCACAGGAAGGCAGTCATGCGCGCGCCGCGCACGAAGTCGCCGCGCAGCAGGATCTCGCGGGCGATCAGCACGGGCACGAATCCCTGCACGAAGTGGCCCAGCTTGTCGTACGGGTTCCGGGCCAGGCCGAGCCACTCCTGCACCCAGGCGCCGGCCGGCACCCGCGCGTACGTATATGTCCCGCCGCCGATGAGCACCAGCCCGTGGAGGAAGATCAGCACGTAGAGCAGCGTGGTCAGCGGATACCGGTCGCGCGTGATGATCAGCAGCGGGAGCGCGACAAGGACCGGCAGCACCTCCATCAGCCAGGTGAGCCGGTCGTAAGGGCGCCAGCCGGAGACGACGAGTGCGATGATCGTCGCTGCGAGCAGCGCGAGGAGCAGGGGCCGGCGTTCGCTGGAGGACGACATGGCAGTCGGGCAATGGATCACGTCGATTATCGGGCTGTTCTGCGCATCGCTGTCAGCGGTGGCCGCCGAGCGCCTCCCGCGCCTGCACGCGCTCACCGACGAGTGGACCATTTCGGGGCTGTCGGCCGGCGCGTACATGGCCAGCCAGGTCGCTGTCGCCCGCTCCGGGCAGGTGCGCGGCGTGGGAGTGTTCGCCGGCGGGCCATTCTATTGCGTCGGGATCGACCGGCGCCGCGCCCAGGGCGAATGCCTGACCGGCGCGCCTGATCCCGCTGCCGCGCGGCGCGAGGCGGAACGCCTTGCAGCGCTGCGCCTGGTCGACCCGGTTGAGGGCCTGGCGAAAGTGCGCGCATGGGTGATGGCGGGGGCGGCTGACGATGTGGTCGCCGAGCCGGTCGTCCGGGCGACAGCGCAGTTCTTCTCGTCGTTCAATGCGTCGGGGACGGTGTTCGAGGTCCAGCCCGGCCTTGGGCATGGCCTCCCGACGCGCGACTTCGGGGTGGACTGCGGCGCCACCGCGTCCCCCTTCCTCAACCGGTGCGGAGTGCCCGCGGTCGCCCGCATGCTCGCGCACCTGTTGCCTGCCGCGCCGGTGACGACCGGAGCCACGGGACGACTGCTGGCGATCGACCAGAACGAGTTCGTGCCGGCACTGCGGCGCTTCTGGAAGACGACGTCGCTGGACGCCACCGCCTACGTCTTCGTGCCGCAGGAGTGCAATCGCACGCGCTGTCGCGTTCACGTGGCGTTGCACGGCTGTCGCCAGGGCGTCGCGCTTGTCGGCGACACGTTTGCGCGGCACGCCGGGTACAACGAGTGGGCTGCGGCGCGCCGCCTCATCGTGCTCTACCCGCAGGTGCGTCCCGTCGAGCCGTCGTTCGTTGCGTGGTGGCTGCCGCACAACCCGCACGGCTGCTGGGACTGGTGGGGCTACACCGGCACCGACTACGCCACCAGGAACGCCGCCCAGATCGCGACGATCGTCGCGATGGTTGCCCGCCTGGGCGAGAAGCCCTGACGGCGCGACGCCAGCTGGGCGACTTTCATCGCGCCGCCCGCCTTGCTGGAGCCGCGCCGCTCGCCAGGCTCAGTCGACCTTCGCATTCGAGAACTTGACCACCTGCGCCCACTTCTCGCTCTCGGCCTTCACGAAGGCGGCGAACTGGTCCGGAGTGGTCCCGCCGGGTTCGGCGCCCTGCGCCAGGAAGCGCTCGCGGACCTGGGGCACCGCCAGCGCCTTGGCCACGTCGGCCTGGATCTTGTCGACGATGGCGCGCGGCGTGCCTGCGGGAGCGAACAGGCCGAACCAGGAACTCGCATCGAAGTCCTTCAGGTTGGCCGCCTGCTCGATGGTCGGAATGCCCGGCAGCGCGGGCGACGGATTCTTCGACGTCACGGCGAGCGCCTTGAGGCGGCCGCTCTTGATGTGCGGGAGCGCGGACGGCAGGTTGTCGAACATCACGTTCATGTTGCCGGCCACCAGGTCCATCACGGCCGGCGCGGATCCGCGATACGGGAAGTGGACCATGTAGATCCCCGTGACGGTCTTGAAGAGTTCGCCGGCCAGGTGGATCGATGTTCCGTTGCCGCTCGAGGCCATGTTGAGCTTGCCGGGATTGGCCTTCGCGTACTGGATGAACTCGGGCACCGAATTCACCGGCAGCTTCGGATTGATCACCATCACGTTCGGCACTGCCGCGCAGAGCGTGACGGGAACAAAGTCCTTGACCGGATCGAACGGCATCTTCTGTCCGTTGTGCGCGAACAGGGCCGCGTTGATCGCGTGCGTGCCGACCGTGCCCATCAGCACGGTGTAGCCGTCGGCTGGACTCTTGGCGACGGCGTCCGCGCCGATGTTGCCGCCGGCACCGGCCCGGTTGTCGATGACGACCGGCTGCCCCCACATCTTCTGCAACTCCGCACCAAGCGAACGGGCGACGATGTCGGTGGTGCCGCCCGGAGGGAAGGGCACGACGATCCGCACGGGTTTCGTCGGCCACGCCTGCGCGTGGGCAGGGGCGGCGGCGCCAAAGGCGCATGCGGCCACGAGGGCCGCGAAGGCACGGCGCTGCATGTTCATGATGTCTCCCAAGAGTTTAGTTTTGTGAACCGGGGCAAGTCTGCCAACGGGGCAGTCGTTCGTCTATGCTGGCCGCAGCAAAGGAACGGTCCGCAGAGAAGAACATGTCGAAGTATGTGCTGGCGCTGGACCAGGGCACGACCAGCTCCCGCGCCATTGTGTTCGACCGTCGCGGTGCCCCCATCGCCACGGCCCAGAAGGAGTTCCATCAGATCTTTCCCCGGCCCGGCTGGGTCGAGCACGATGCGGCGGAGATCTGGTCGACGCAGCTCGAGTGCGCTCGGTCCGCGCTCAGGCAGGCCGGCGCGAACGCGTCCGACATCACGGCCATCGGGGTGACCAACCAGCGCGAAACCGTCGTGCTGTGGGACCGCCTGACCGGGGCTCCGGTGGCGAACGCCATCGTCTGGCAGGACCGGCGGACCGCCGAGCGATGCGCGGAACTGCGAGCGACCGGTGTGGAGGAGACGGTCAGGGCGAAGACAGGCCTCGTCCTCGATCCGTACTTCTCGGCAACCAAGCTGGCCTGGCTGCTCGATCACGTGCCCGGCGCGCGCGCGCGCGCGGAGCGTGGCGAACTGGCGTTCGGGACCATCGACAGCTGGCTGATCTGGAACCTGACTGGCGGCGCGGAACACGTCACCGACGTCAGCAACGCCTCGCGAACCTTGCTGTTCAACCTTGCCACCCTCCAGTGGGACGACGAACTGCTCGGACTGTTCGGCATCCCGCGCAACGTGCTGCCGCGCGTTTCGGCATCGAGCGAAGTCGTCGGCGCGACCGCCCTGTTCGGTGATGAGATTCCCATTGCCGGCAACGCCGGCGACCAGCAGGCGGCGACCTTCGGCCAGGCGTGCTTCTCGCCTGGCATGGCGAAGAACACCTACGGCACCGGCGCGTTCATGCTGATGAATGTCGGCGCCTCGCCGCAGGCGTCCGACAACCGCCTGCTGGCGACCGCGGGCTGGACGCTGGGAGCCGGCGCCCCGGCATTCATGCTGGAAGGCAGCGTGTTCGTCGCCGGCGCGGTCGTGCAATGGCTGCGCGACGGACTGTCGCTGTTCGCCCGTTCCGACGACGTGGAGGCGCTCGCGCGCCAGGTGCCGGATGCGGCCGGCGTGCTGCTCGTGCCCGCGTTCGTGGGGCTCGGCGCGCCGCACTGGGATCCCGACGCGCGCGGCACGATCGTCGGGCTGACGCGCGGGACCACCAAGGCCCACGTCGCGCGCGCCGCGCTGGAGTCGATCGCCTTCCAGTCGTACGACGTGCTCGAAGCCATGCAGCGCGACGCCGCCCGGCCATTGACCGAACTGCGGGTCGACGGCGGCGCCGCGCGCAACGATCTGTTGATGCAGTTCCAGGCCGACGTGATGGGGGTGCCGGTCGTGCGTCCCGTCGTCACCGAGACCACGGCGCTCGGCGCGGCCTACCTCGCAGGACTGGCCACCGGGTTCTGGGCCGGGACCGACGAGATCGCGACGCTCTGGAAGGTGGACCGCCGGTTCGAGCCGGCGATGGGCAGCGACCAGCGCGAAGCGAGAGTGGAGGAGTGGTGTCGTGCGGTGGAACGTTCGCGCCGGTGGGCATCATGACCGGTCCCGGCGTGATCCAGCGCGAGCAACTCGTCGGTCAGTTGCGGGACGCGCGTCCGTGGGACGTCCTCGTCATCGGTGGTGGCGCCACCGGACTGGGCATCGCGGTGGATGCCGCGGCGCGCGGCTACCGCACCGCCCTGATCGAGGCGCGCGACTTCTCCAGCGGCACGTCGAGCCGCAGCACGAAGCTCGTGCACGGCGGCGTGCGCTATCTGGCGCAGGGCAACGTGAAACTCGTCCGCGAGGCCCTCGCCGAGCGCGCGCTGCTGCTCGCCAATGCGCCCGAGCTCGTGCATCCGCTCGAGTTCATCGTCCCGTGCTATCGCCTGTTCGAGCGCGAGTTCATGCGCATCGGACTCGGCATGTACGACGCCCTGGCCGGTCGCCGTGGCATCGGGGCGACCCAGTGGCTGTCGAGCGCGGCGACGCGCAGCCGCCTGCCAGGTGTGCGTCCGGCGGGACTCAAGGGTGGAGTTGCCTACTGGGACGGACAGTTCGACGATGCCCGCGTCGCGATCGCGCTGATGCGCACCGCGATCGGGCTGGGCGCCACCGTGCTGAATTACGTGCGCGTCGAGCAGATCGCCATCGACGGCGACCGCGTGCAGCGAGTTGTCGCGATCGACGAGGAGTCAGGCGAGCGGTTCGAACTGCGGGCGAAGGCGGTGTTCAACGCGGCGGGCGTCTGGGTCGATGCGATCCGGCGGCTCGCCGACGGCAATGCGCCGCCGCTCATCACGGTCAGCCGCGGCTCGCACATCGTGCTCGACCGCCGGTTCATGCCGGGCGAGTCCGGCCTGATGATCCCGAAAACGCCCGACGGCCGCGTGCTGTTCGGCATTCCGTGGCACGGGCGTCTCATCGTCGGAACCACGGACGTCCCGGCCGACGGCCCGGCCTGGGATCCGAAACCGTCCGAGAGCGAGATCGAGTTCATCCTCGAGACCGCGCGCGGGTACCTGTCGACGCCGCCGGCGCGCGCGGACGTCCTGTCCGCCTTCGCCGGGTTGCGGCCGCTGTTTTCACCCGGCGCGCACGGCGCCACCAAGACGATTTCCCGCGAGCACGCGATCGTCATCGAGCACGGCAACCTGCTGACCGTGACCGGCGGCAAATGGACGACGTACCGCCGGATGGCGCTCGACGCGCTGGCGCAGGCGACACGGCGCGGACTGCTCGACGAGCGGCCGTGCACGACGGAGAACCTTCGCCTAGCTATCGATCCGGTGCTCGAGATGGCGCATCGCGCGGCAGAGACGTCGGCCGCGCGCGGCGACGCGGCGGGCCTGCAGTCGTACCTGCGCCTCGCCGTCGAGAGGGAACAGGCGAGGCGCGCGGAGGACCTGCTCGCCCGCCGGCTGCGCGTCGGACTGCTGCAGGACGGCTTGATGGAGCGGCTGCTCCCGGCGGCGACGGCGGCACTCGGCGCGGCGCGCTGAGGACGAAAAAAAGGCCGCTCCGAAGAGCGGCCTTTCACAGTACAGCTGACTGTTCTTGTTGATTAGAACAGGTGACGCACGCCGATAGCGAACTGCGTGGCGTTGAAGCTGTTGCCGATCAGGGCGCCGTCCGCGTCGCGCGAGGCGTAGCTCGTGTACAGGTTCGTGCGGCGCGACAGGTTGTACGTGAGGCCAACCGACCAGATGTTGTAGTCGGGCTCGAACCTGACGCCGGCGATGTTCTGGCCGTCGGCATCGAGGGCTTGGTACGACGCAAGCACGGCCAGCGCGTCAGTCGCCTTCCACGTCACGCCCAGCAGCCAGGAGTCCGAGTCAAAGCTGGCGCCGGCCGGCAGCCCCAGGAACGCACCCGAACCACCGGTCAAGGTGGTGACCGACGTGACGTTGTCCTGTTTCGCCCAGCCAGCGTGCAGGCGGAAAGTGGCGATATCCCACGTGCCGCCGATCTGCAGGTGTTTCTGGTCCTGCGGGTTGGGGGCGGCAGTCGTGGAGGCGACATCGACCACGTCATACGTGACAGCCGCGAAGAACGGGCCGCTCGTCCAGTTCAGGCCGGCGATGATGGCCGAATTGTCGAGATTGGAATCGGCATTTTCCGGTCCGTTGACATTGAACGAGTAGCCGATGCCGCCCTTGAAGCCAGCCCAGGTCGGCGAAACGTAGGCGACCGTGTTGTCCGCGCGCGCCGCATTCATCGAGTAGAACGTATTGCCGGCGCTGGCGAGGCCGAAACCGGTCAGGAACGGGTCGATGCGGCCGATCATGTCGAACGAACCGGTCCCCGAGGAGAACGTCGCCAGACGGCCGGCGACCACGGAACCCATGCTGCCGGACAGGCCAACCCAGGCCTGACGACCGAACAGACGTCCACCCTGGCCCAGCGTGCCGCGATCAAGGTCGAATCCGCCTTCGACGGTGAAGATCGCGCTCAGTCCGCCGCCCAGCGACTCGCTGCCGCGGAGGCCCCAGCGGTTGCCCGACTGGTGGCCGCTGTTGATGCCGTCGACGCTCTCCTGCTGGATCCTAGTACCGACTTGGGTCGGCTTCTCTTCCCACATGTAGTTGATGTCGAGAATGCCGTACAGCGTCACGTTCGACTGCGCGAAGGCGGCGCCCGAGAAGGCACCCATCAGCGCAAGCGCGATCACACTTTTTTTCATTCGAAGCTCTCCTAGCTAGTGTTGGGAATTCTTGTACGCGGCGGCCGCCGCGCTTTGAATCACTTCCCCGAAGGAAGTTGACGAGCATTGTTCCACCCGGCCCGTGACAAGGCAAAGAATCAGGTCGAAAGGACCCACAAATGCGCAGTGGCCTGTTGCTGTGAGGCAACAAAGACAAACGGGGCGCCGAAGCGCCCCGTTTGTCACGATGTGGAAGGCTAGAAGGAGTGGCGCAGACCCAGTTGCAGGGCGGTCGCGTCCTCGCCGAAGCCGGTGGTCCAGCCGGTCGTGTATCCGGCCGAGGACAGGCTCATGCGCGACTGGTCGCTGTTCTTCATGAACGCAGCGACGGCGTACAACGCAGTCCGACGCGAGAAGTTGTAGAAATAGGCCGCCCCGAAGTGCGACGCCGAGGCGTCCTGCGTGGCCCAGGCGCTACGTGCGCTGTCCTTCCCGTAGTTGTACACGCCATAGAGCACGTGGTTGCCGATCGTCCAGGACGCGCCCAGGTGGTAGGCGTCGGAGTCGGTCGGGCCGGCGAGGCCGCGCATCAGGTCCATGTCGTGCGGGTGCAGGTTCAGGCTGCCCAGAATGCCCTGGATCGCCGCCAGATTGCCACCGGTGGACACGATCAGGTTCTGGATGTCCGCCGGCGTCAGGATCGGGTTCTCGTTCTCGCGGTGGTTCCACTGGGCATAGACCTTGATGTTGCCGAAGCCCATCCAGCCCCCGATGTTGAGCTGCTCGAGACCCGTCTTCTGCGTCGGCGTTCCGGCCGCCTGCGTGGCGTACGGGACGACGTTGGTGCGGTTGTAGCCCAGGCCCACGCCCCAGTTCGCCGTGTTGTACTGGACGTTGCCGCCCATGAAGTCGTCGCCATCCGTCGGTGGGGTGGCGCGCTCGCTGCGAAGGCCCTCGGACCCGCCGAAACCGTACATCAGCGAAAGCGTGAAGCCCTTCAGCTCGGCCCGGTACTGCAACGCGTTGTTGGCCCGGATCTGCGGCGTGTTGTACCCCTGACCGAATTGCAGCGCGGTCTGGTCACCCAGCACGGAGTACTTGTTGATGATCTCGTAGGCGGGGGTGTACTGGCGGCCGCCGACAATCGCGCCGTAAGGCGTCACGACGCCCAGATACGCCTGGCGGTCGAACAGCGCGCCCGCGGAGTTGACCGTGGTGATTGCCTGCAGCAGAGCGTTGTTGACCGCGCTCATGCCGCCGACCACGGCCGGCGCCAGCGTCGGGGGCAGCGGGGTGACCAGCTTTACGCCCGGGCACACCGCGTTCGCCGTCGACCCGACCGGGCGGCACCAGTAGATCGAATCGTTGTTCGTCACGCTGCCGGTGTCGATGCTGAACCGGCTCTCAAGCGTGAAGACGGCGCTGTAGCCGCCGCCGAGCACTTCCGTGCCGCGCAGGCCCCAACGCGAACCCTGCGACATGCCGCTCGCCAATCGCGTCGCGCTCTCGTCGCCGATGTCCAGGAACTCCACGCCGACGTCGACGATGCCGTAGAGGGTCACGTTCGATTGTGCGAACGCGGTCGGGAACGCGAACGCAAGGGCAACGGCCAACAAGCTTTTGCGCATGGGGTGTCTCTCCTGGCTCTTTTGGTTTTCAACGCGGGATTGCCCCGCGAATGGTGCGAGAATAGCTCCGACATTCCGACGCGCGTCGGAGTGCCGACACAAGCCCGCCACGCACGTCAGTTTTCCGCAACATGCCCGAATTTCCCAGTAGTTCGCTCGACCAATGGATCGCCGCCGCCGATCGAGCGTTGCGCACGCTGGCAGCGACTCCGGCGGCGTCGCGGCCGTCGCCCGCGGCGGGGGTGGGCGAGGAAGAGCCTCTAGCGAGCGACGAGGCGCGCGAAGCGGTTGCGCTGATGCGCGTGAATCACGTCGGAGAAGTCTGCGCGCAGGCGCTGTACGACGCGCAGGCTCTCGCGGCGCGCAGCCCCGAACTGAAGGCCATGTTCGAGCAGGCCGCACGCGAGGAAGCCGACCACCTGGCGTGGACGGAAGAGCGCATCCGCGAACTGGGCGGCCGGACCAGCCTGCTCAACCCACTCTGGTACGGCGGCGCTTTCGCGATCGGCCTGGCGGCCGCGCGCATCGGTGACCGCGCAAGCCTCGGATTCATGGCGGAAACCGAACGCCAGGTCGAGCAGCACCTGCAGGGACATCTCGAGCGGCTTCCGGAGAGCGATGCCGCCTCGCGCGCAATCGTGGCCCAGATGAAGGACGACGAGGTGAGGCATGCCGACGCGGCCGCGGCGCTCGGCGGAGCGGAGCTGCCTTTGCCCGTCCGCATGGCGATGCGCCTGGCCGCTCGCGTCATGACGCGCACCGCGCACTACCTCTAGCCGGCGTTCCCTCGCCGACGCTCAGTCCTCGACGATCTCGACGCTGTGCGTGATCTCGGCGGTCTTCGCCAGCATGGCCGTGGCGGAGCAGTACTTCTCGTGTGACAACTTAACGGCCCGCAGCACGGTTTCGCGGCCCAGGTCGCGGCCGCGGACGACGAACTTCATCGCGATCCGGGTGAAGACCTTCGGGTCACTCTCCGCCCGTTCCGCCGACACCTCGACATCGCAGCCGCGAACGTCATGCCGCCCTCGCTTGAGGATCAGCACGACGTCGTAGGCCGTGCAGCCGCCGGCGCCCAACAGCACCATCTCCATCGGTCGCGGGGCCAGGTTGTTGCCGCCGCCCTCGGGTGCGCCGTCCATCGCGACCAGGTGACCACTGCCGGTGCGGGCGACGAAGCTCATCCCGTCCCCGGTCCACTTGACGCTGCATTCCACTGTCATCCCCTCCGAAGTAACCGCGCGGGTCCGAAATGCGACATCCCGAGGAGTCGCTCTAGTGCCCCTGCGGGTCGCGGGACCATCGATAAGTAGTTGAACGTTAAAGGAAAGTGGCCGGATTGCGCGGGGAGGATTGTAAAACGCGCTGTTGTCCCACCTTGCAACGCAGCATTCCCGCTCTCATACTGCCTCTCGACGGGCGCTTCGGCGCCCGACCGATGTCTCCTCCACCCTCCTTTAGGTGGATTCGGCCCGGTCCTTCAGGACCGGGCCAATTTTTTTGCGGCTTGCGTCGCAACCCCTTGAGCGAATAGAATTTAAGGCTTTCCGCGCGCTTGCTGCCGGCTGGACCGACTCGCGTCGTCCGGCTTTGCAGGAAGGCCAACCCGGCCTGGCGCGGAGTTCTGTCCGTCGATGATGCGGCGGTGCAAGCAGCACCGCGATCGGTTGGCGGCACGGCGCCGAGGCGCCTTTGCCTGGATGAATGCCATGAAGACCTTTTCTGCCAAGCACCACGAAGTCAAGCGCGACTGGCTGCTCGTCGACGCCAGCGACAAGGTGCTGGGGCGCCTTGCGAGCCAGATCGCGCTGCGTCTGCGCGGCAAGCACAAGCCCGAGTACACGCCTCACGTCGACACCGGCGACTTCATCGTCGTCGTCAATGCGTCCAAGCTGCGCGTGACCGGCAGCAAGGACGAGAACAAGATGTACTACCGCCACAGCGGCTATCCCGGCGGCGTGTACGAGACCAGCTTCAGCAAGATGCAGGGTCGGTTCCCGGGGCGCGCGCTGCAGATCGCCGTCAAGGGCATGCTGCCGAAGGGCCCGCTCGGCTACGCGATGATCAAGAAACTGAAGATCTACGCGGAGGGCCAGCATCCCCACACCGCGCAGCAACCCAAATCGCTCGAGATCTGAGAGACCACATGATCGGCAATTACAACTACGGAACGGGTCGCCGCAAGAGTTCGGTTGCGCGCGTCTTCATGAAGCGCGGCAAGGGCGAGATCCTCATCAACGGACGCTCGATCGACACGTACTTCCAGCGTGAGACGGGTCGCATGATCGCGCGCCAGCCGCTCGAACTGACGAACCACAAGGACACGTTCGACGTCCTGGTGAACGTCCACGGCGGCGGCGAGTCCGGCCAGGCCGGTGCCGTGCGCCACGGCATCACGCGCGCCCTGATCGACTACGACGCGACGCTCAAGCCCGTGCTGTCGAACGCGGGCCTGGTGACGCGCGACGCGCGGGAAGTGGAGCGCAAGAAAGTCGGCTTCCGCAAGGCGCGTCGCCGCAAGCAGTTCTCGAAGCGGTAACGGCCGTTTCCGGGCCGCGCGCTGCGTCGCGCTGCTCCGGGAACGCCGAGTGCTTCGGCCGTCCGGTGTGCCCTCTTTCAGGGGATGCAGCGGGCGGCGCGGGCGTGGATGGTCGAACACCGCCCGCCTATACTCGTCGCAGAACAAGAGGCCGCTCTCCAAGGCTTGCACGAGCGGCCTTTTCAATTGTCTGCTCCACCGCGACGGGTCGTCGCGGCCGGAAAACGAGTCCCGATGAAGTGGAAGCTTTGGGTGAGCAATCTCTCGGTCAGCGGCCCTCGGGTCGCCGTCCGGACGCAGTTGCCCTTTGCGCTGCGCGCGCTGCTCGCCCTCATTGCGCTTTCGCTCGCGTTCGCCGCGGGCCTCGCGTCGAGCGGGATCGTGCTCGATAGCGGCAGCGCGG
>Ga0209079_10000044_pt1 | contig 60610 bp, 52 predicted proteins | sample PPLLaktember2015_2_FD_187259 | JGI IMG/M metagenome (GOLD analysis project Ga0209079, IMG submission 187259) | Freshwater sediment microbial communities from Prairie Pothole Lake near Jamestown, North Dakota, USA - PPLs Lake P7 Core (6) Depth... | ecosystem: Environmental > Aquatic > Freshwater... | reverse complement strand
TTCCCGCCGCCACGGGCGTCGTCGTGAAGGCGTTGGTCAGTCCGGAGGCACTGATAGAGATCGACGCGATTGCCATTCTGGAAAAGTAAAGTGCCTGAGTGTCTAAGTGTCTGAGTGAAGAGAGAGGAAGAAGGGACCCGGGACGAGGGTGTAGGGACGAGGAGCAAAAGGCTCAAGCAGCAAGCAACAAGGCATGAAAAAAGGATCGGAGGGAAACGCCTTCGATCCTTTCTTTTATTCCTGAAGCCTAAATCCTGATGCCTGCGGCGGCTCCCGCCGCCGGCAGGAACATTTTTTGCTTGCTTATCGGGGTAGATCGGTTAACAATCCCCAACGAGGGCGGACAGATGATCAAGAGAATTTCATTATGGCTCATCCTGATGATCGCATTTCTCATTCTCTCGGGCTGCTGACCGCTCCGCTGATGCGGGACGGGTACCGTCCCGAGGTGTCGTGTGGGGCCCCGGCATTTGCAGATCAGGCGATTCCGTGGGCGAAGGGGTTTGCAGATTGGCTGGAATAACAGAGAAACGGGTTTCGATGACTTCCCTCAGGGTGTTTCTCCTGATGGGAAGCCTTTTTTTATTCGCTTCCTCATGGTTTGCTGTCGCTGCCGGGGCGCAGATGATGCCCGTCCCCATCCATGAATTTCCGCAGCCGCTGCAGCTCTGCGGGGAGAAGGTCCCCCTGGAGAGGCAGGATGTCTGGGAGATGATGGACCAGGCCTTCGTCCTGTCCGTTTACAATCAGGAGCAGGTCATCCTCTGGCTCAAGCGGGCAAACCGCTATTTTCCCTACATTGAAAAACGGCTGCGCGAGCGGAAGATGCCCGACGACATCAAGTACCTTGCCGTCGTGGAAAGCTCGCTCAGGACCTATGCCGTATCCTCGGCGAAGGCAACGGGGCCCTGGCAGTTCATGGAAAAGACGGCCAAGCGTTACGGCCTGCGTGTGGACGGTGTCATCGACGAACGGCTCAACTTCGAGAAGTCCACCGAGGCGGCGCTCACCTACCTGGAAGATCTCTACCGGCAGTTCGGCAACTGGGGACTTGCCATGGCGGCCTACAACTGCGGCGAGGACCGGGTCGCGAAGAGCATCGATATGCAGCAGGCGGCCAGCTATTACGATGTGGACCTGCCGCAGGAGACGGAACGTTACATCTTCCGCATGCTCTCTGCGAAGGTCATCCTGACGAATCCCGAGCGTTACGGCTACCGCACATCGACCATCCGGGTCTACCCCGTCGTCGAGACCGACCGGATCGAACTCCATTCCCACCGCGAGGTGCATGTCAACACCATTGCCCGCGCCTGCGGGACGAACTACAAGACCATCCGCGAGATGAACCCGGAGATTCGCAACGAGTACCTTTCGCCGGGCCGCTACAGCCTGAAGGTCCCGAAGGGGACGGCAAAGGATTTCCGGGAGAATTTCGAGAAATGCCTCGCGCAGGAGACGCCCCGGAACGGCTCGAAGAAGAAAATGTGAACAAAAGGGTATCGGGTCTAGGGTATCGGGTCTAGGGTATCGGGTATCGGGAAAGAGAATCTGTAATCGATCGAGGCTGTTTGTCCTCGGTCTTCTTTATTACTCCGTTTCCTTGCCTATACCCCAGACCCTATACCCGATACCCTGTTTCTCAGCCATGGACTTCGACGTCATCCGCTCACGAAGAAAAACCATTGCCGTGGAGATCACGAAAGAGGGGGGAGTCCTCGTCCGTGCACCCCTTAAGCTCGCCCGCCGCGAGGTACTGGCCTTTGTGCATCAGAATCGCGCCTGGATCGACCGGAGGCTCGCCCAGGCCAGGGTGCGGCAGGAAGAAAGAACGCCGAGGCGGTTCCTGGAGGGAGAGAACTTTCCCTACCTGGGCGAGCAGCACCGCCTGCGCTATGTTGCGGGCGGGGAATACCTGCGAAAACTCAACGGGGAATTCCTCCTGGGCGCCGATTTGTCTTCCAGGGCGGGGGATCTGTTCCGCACCTGGTACCGGGCCAGGGCCCGGGAGATCCTAGAGGACCGGGTGGCGCATTTCGCCCTGCGGATGGGGCTGACCTGCCGGTCCGTGCGGATCACCGACGCGAAGGAGCGATGGGGCTCCTGCACCGCTGCGGGGTCCCTGAATTTCGCCTGGCGCCTCGTCATGGCCCCCCCGACCGTCATCGATTACGTCATCGTTCACGAGCTGGCCCACCTCGTCGAGATGAACCACTCCCGTCGGTTCTGGGAGCGGTTGGGGCGCATCCTTCCCGATTACGCAAAGCGGCGGAAGTGGCTCAGGGAAAATGAGTATCGGCTGACCCTCTGAAGGCCCGGGGCGCCCCTTGTTCAGCCGACACACACCTGTGCCGGCGCTGACGGGAGAGGCGGATTTTATTTGCTTGACATGAGAGGCCGATGTGATAGAGAGGATTGAATACAAAATACAATTTCGTGTACGGGGAAACAGGGACCTGCCCGGCGGGGAAAAATCATCGGGCGCCGGTTCTTGCCGGTTTCGGGTCGAAGGAAAACTCAGCCATCAACCATACAGGAGGGTGACATGAACGGCAGGTTGATTTTCAGGATGTTTGTGGTTCTCATGGTCGTAGCGGCTGCGTTCGGGGCGTGGAGCGTCGAGGCCGCGACGATACTGAAGTTCAGCCATACGGACCAGATGCAGGGGGCCCGCCAGGCGGCCGCCGAACTGTTTGCCAAAAAGGTCAAGGAGTACACCCAGGGCCGCTATGAAGTCCGGGTGTTCTGCTGCAGCCAGCTGGGAAACGACCCGAAGAACATCGAGCAGCTTGCCCTGGGCGGCATCGATTTCACCGTGTCCAGCACCGGTTCCTATGCGCCCCACGTCGAGACGCTCAACCTCACCATGCTGCCCTTCCTCGTCGACAACTACGAGCAGGGATGGAAGCTCTACGACACTTCGAAGTGGCTCCAGAAGCAGTTCGACAAGGCTCCGGCCAAGGGGTTCCGATTCCTGTCCACCTTCGAAGCGGGTTTCCGCTGCATGACCACGAAGGACCCGCTCCGCACGCCCGAGGATGCCAAGGGCAAGAAGCTTCGCACTTTCCCGAACGAGATGATGCGCTGGACCCTCGAAGCCGTCGGGTTCACCGTCCAGATCATGCCACTGCCCGAGGTCTACCTGGCCATCCAGCAGGGAACCGTCAGCGGGCAGGAAAACCCCATCGACACGATCTTCTCAAACAAGTTCTACGAAGTGGCGCCCTATGTGACGCTGACCAAGCACGTCTACAGCCCGATCCCGCTGGCCATCTCGGAGAAGACCTGGCAGAAACTCTCCCCGGCCGACCGCGCCGCCGTGACGAAGGCTGCAAAGGAAGCCGCGGATTGGAGCCGCAAGGAGATCGTGGCCACCGAGGACAAGCAACTCAAGGAGATGGCGTCCAAGGGAGCCAAGGTGACCTCTCCCTCCCTGGAGCCCTTCCGCGTAGCCGTAAAGCCCGTGTACGCCAAGGCGAGTGAGAAATACGGCAAGGCCGAGGTGGATGCGTTCCTGGCCGATGCCGAAGCGGTCCGCAAGGCTCCCGCGAAGCCGGCCCCCGCAAAGGCAGCTCCGAAGAAGAAGTAGCGATCACCCGGGTTTGAACCACAACGCCGGCCCTCGAAAGGGGGCCGGCGTCTTTCAGGAGTACCGCGATGCCCCTGCTGCCCCCGGGCCCGCCGGGCCCGGCGCCCATCCGTTTTCTTTCCGCCCTCGTTGATCATGCCGTCGTGCTGATCGGTGCCTTCATGGTGGCACTGGTCTTCGTCAACGTGGTCCTGCACGTCTTTCATCACGATATCGCCTGGACGATCGAATTCTGCGAATTCATGATGGTCTGGGCGTCTTTCCTGGGAGGGGCCGCGGCGGCCCGGCGCGGCGCTCACATGACGATCACCGAGTTCATCGACATGCTCCACGGCATTCCAAGGCGCATGGCCGATGCCGCCGTCCAGGTCCTGGCGCTGGCCATCCTGGCGCTGCTGGTCTGGTACGGCGTGGGCATCGTCATGGCAAACTGGGGCAACGTGCTCACGGTCCTCGACTGGCCTATGGCTTTCCAGTACATGGCCCTGCCTGTCGGGGCCGGGGCTTCCTTTGTCTTTGTGTCTTACGACCTCGTCCAGATCCTGATGGGGAAAACGCCCGAAGAGCGCTACGGAGCCTGATTCATGTTCGCACTGATCATCTTTGTCGTTTTTTTCGTCATCGCCCTGGCGGGTGTGCCCCTCATGTACGCCCTGCTGGCAACGACGGTCGGGATGATCTGGGCGAACGACCTGGGACACCCGCTGGAGACAATTTTCCTGAGCTTCATCTCCGGCGTGGAGCCCTTCATCCTCATCGCCGTGCCGCTGTTCATCTTCGGCGGCGAGCTCTTGTCCCGTGGCGGCGTGGGCAAGCGGATCGTGGAGTTCGCGCGGACCCTCTTCGGCTTTCTGCCCGGAGGCCTCGGCGTGGTCACCGTCGTGTCCTGTCTCATGTTTGGCGGCATTTCGGGATCGGCCATCGCCGATACGGCGGCGATCGGCTCGCTCGTGATACCCATGATGGTCCAGCGCGGCTACCCCCCTGCCTTCGCTGCGGCGCTGCTCTCCGTGGCGGGGACTCTGGCCCTGCTCATGCCGCTTTCGATCCCGTTTCTCGTCTACGCCTTCATCTCCGGCGTCTCGATGCGGCAGCTTTCCATGTCCGGTGTCATCCCCGCCTTCATCATGGCTGTTGCCCTCATCGGTGTCTGCATGTGGTACGGAAAGAAAACAGGCTGCGACAGCGGCGACAAGCGCGCCTCGGCGGCGGAGATCTGGGCGGCCTTCAAGGCGACGGGGCCCGCCTTGTTGATGCCCGTCATCATCGTGGGCGGAATATGGTCCGGGCAGTTCACACCCACCGAGGCAGCCTCCGTGGCCGTCGTCTACGGTCTGGTCATCTCGCTGTACTTCTACCGGGACATCACCTGGAGGGACCTGCCGCCGATCATCCTGAGGTCCTTCCAGACGAGCGCCGTCGTGCTTCTCGTCATCGGCGCGACGGGCTGCCTTGCCTGGCTGATAACGGTGGAGCAGGTGGCGATGCAGCTGTCCGAATGGGTCCAGAGCGTGGCGCACCAGCCCTGGGTCTTTCTGCTTCTTCTCAATGTCTGTCTTCTGCTGCTGGGCGTCTTCATCGAGCCGCTGCCGGCGATGCTGCTGACGACGCCTCTCTTTCTGCCACTGGCCCTGGCGTTCAAGATCGACCTGGTGCACCTCGGGGTCGTGATCACGGCCAATCTTGCCATCGCCCTCTACACGCCTCCCGTGGGGGGCACCCTCTTTGTGGCTGCAAGCATTGCGAAGGCGGGGATCGGCCCCGTGTCGCGGCACCTGATCCCGCTGATGGCAGCAGCCGTCGTTGTTTTGTTGATCATCACCTATGTGCCGCAGCTGACGCAGGTTATATTCCGGCTGTTCATGGGCTAGGCGGCAGGGCTGTTGACCGGGGGCGCATCCCTTGCGCGGTAAGAGAAGTTGTGAAGTTGAGAAGTTATGAAGCTTGGAGTGGCTGAAAGTCAGCGCTGGTTGACTGCCTTTCCGAACTTCATAACTTCATAGCTTCTTAACTTCCGTGATGTCAGGGCACTTAACATCCATGCCTTTTAAACATCCATCGCAATGAGGAGCGGATTTGGCGAGGAAGGAAGGGGAGGGAGCAAGTCCCTCTTTCAATGGAAAAGGGCTTCCCGGTTCGGGAAGCCCTTTTCGCTTGTCGATGCAAGGCTGTCAGCCGTAGATCTCGGGGTTGAGGCAGTCGGGGGGGCGATCGCCCTTCAGCATGGCCAGCAGGTTCGTCGCGGCCTTGACCGACATGCCAGAGCGGGAGGATTTAGTCGCCGAGGCGGTGTGGGGGGCGATGACGACATTCGTAAGTTCGGCGAGCCCGGCCACCATTTTCGGTTCGAACTCGTAGACGTCGAGGGCGGCCCCGGCGATGACGTTTTTGCGGAGCGCCTCCACCAGCTCGGCCTCGTTGATGACGGGGCCGCGGGACGTGTTGATGAGATAGGCCGAGGGTTTCATCATGGCGAAGACCTTTGTGTTGAACAGGTGCCGCGTGGAGGGCATGAGGGGGACATGGATGCTCACAAAGTCCGATTGCCTCAGCAACTCCTCGAAAGAGACCTTTTGGGCCCCCAGTCCCTTCTCGAGGACCGCGTTGGCAACCTCGTCGGAGTAGAGGACCTTCATGGCAAACCCCTTGGACATGAGGGCCATGGCCGTCCCGATCCGGCCCGCTCCCACAATACCCAGTGTCTTACCCGTCACGTCGCCGCCGATGAATTGCATGGGTCCCCAGCCGGTCCAGGTGCCCGAGCGCATGATCTTCTCCGACTCGATGAGGCGCCGGGCGATGGCGAACAGGAGTGCCCAGGCCATCTCCGCCGTGGCAATCGTGAGCACGCCGGGCGTGTTTGAAAGGGGGATTTTCCGGGCCGTGGCCGCTTTCACGTCCAGGTTGTCGAACCCCACTGCATAGTTGGCAAACCCCTTGATCCCCTGGGCCGTGTCCATGACCTCCCCGTCGATGCGGTCGGTGAGGAGGGTGATCACGCCGTCCCGGCCTTTCACGTTCTTCAGCAGATCTTCCCGGGTGAGGGGACGGTCCTCGGGGTTGATCTCCACGTTGCAGGTTTCCCTCAGCAGGGTCAGGCCCTCCACGGGTATGAGCCGCGTGACATACACATTGAACTTCTTCACGGATTGCCTCCTTCCACGAGGCGCCGGTCAGCGGAGCCTCCGTATACTCTTTGTTCGTCTTCTGTCGGGTTGTTCGTGAGGTTAGGAAGAGCGGAAGTGAAGAAGTGCGGAAATAAAAATACCGAATCTTCCATCCACGCCGCTCTTCTGCTCTTCATCACTTCCTAACTTCGCGATCTACCGGCGATGCCTTCCATCCCTTCCCGGTCGAATGGACATCGTCGACACGCTACTTCAGGCCGAGGATCTCCCTCTCGATGAACTTCCACGTCTTCAGGTAGTCGTCTCCCGAAACGAGCTTCGCGAAGGTCTTGTCGTCGATGCGCTCGAGCAGGGCCCAGATGCGGTTGGTGATCCGGCTGTTGGCCTCGAAGGTCCCCCGAACGTCCCAGCGTGTCGGCGAGGTGTCCGAGGTCAGGTAGTCCTTGTAGCCGAATTTTTTCAGATAATATAAAAACTCGACGTACTCCAGGAAATGCTTCGTGCCGCAGAAGTAGTCCCAGTCCCACCTTCCGTCGTTGTCGTTGATGTGGATGTAGAGACGCCAGGGGCTGCCCTCCACGAGGGCCACGGCCTCGGCGGGCTGTTCGCCGCCGTAGACGGAGTGGCCGAAGTCGAGGGTGACGCCCATGTTCTCCAGTCCGATGTCGTGGAGAAGACAGAGCGTCTTGGCCGCCGAGTCGATGAAACACTTGCCCCGCGTCTCGCTGGGCTTGTACTCGATGAACAGGGGGATCTCTTCACGATAGGCGCCGCACTCGCCGAAGGCATCGACGAGGTACGTCCACATCTTCCGGTAGTCGCACTGGAAGGCAAACTCGAAGCCGTCTCCCAGGGGGCAGCAGGTTACCTTGTCGGCGCCGACGGCCGCAGCGAAGTCTTTCGACTCCTTGATGAAGCGGATGGCCTTCTGCCGGACTTCCTTGCGACTCGAGGTGAGCCCGCCGTTGAGAAACTCCGGTTCCGCCTTGACGTTCACGTTCACGGCCGCCACCTTCAGCCTGTACTTCTTCAGCATGGCCCTCGTGAACGCTGCGTCGTTGACCTCGTAGGGGTAGACGATCTCTACGCCGTCGTAGCCCCTGATTTTGGACATGAGGGCGAACTTTTCCTCGACGGTTTTCGGTTCGTTGTACAGGTGGAACCGGTCTTTCGTCTGACCCAGAAAGCCGGTGATGATCCCCATCTTGACCATGCTATGCCCTCCTGAGGAGTCGCATTGCCGCCTCGGCGATGCGTGTTTTCGAAAGCCCGTATTTCTCGAGAAGCTTTCCGTAGCTGCCACTCTCGGCAAAGGTGTCTTCGAGGCCCAGGTTGTCGAAGGGCACCACCCTGTTCTTCAGGCAGAAGTTGGAAAGTTCGTAGCCCAGGCCGTTTCGCTGCTGGTGGTTCTCGGCGACGACGAGGGCGCCCGTTTTGTCGAGGGATTTGAGCAGGCCCTCCCGGTCGAAGGGTTTCACGGAATACATGTCGATCACCTCGGCACGGATGCCCTCTGCCGCGAGAAGCTGTGCCGCCTCGATGGCCGGAAAAAGGATGTCGCCGTATGTGGCGATCGTCACGTCTGACCCTTCGATGACCACGTGGCTTCCGCCCAGGCGAAAGGAATCGCCCGGTTCGTAGAGGTCGAGGATGGGGTCGCGCATGAGGCGGACGAAAACGGGTCCGGGCGTCTGCATGGCCACGTCGAAGAGTTTCTTTGCAGCCCATGTGTCGGCCGGCACGAGGACCTTCATGTTGGGCAGCGTCGTCATGTTGGCGATGTCCTCCGTGGCTTGGTGCGTCACCCCGTCGATGGCCGGCGTGAACCCGCCGTGCGACGACAGGAACTTGACATTCAGGTCGGGGTAGCAGACGAAGGTCCGCACCGACTCCAGGGCTCTCATGGTGATGAAGACGCCGTAGCTGGATGCCACGGCGGTGCGGCCGTCGGCGGCCATGCCCGCGGCGGCGCTCACCATATTGCCCTCGGCGATGCCCATGTTGAAGTAGCGCTCGGGGTAACGGTCGCCGAAGAGGTGGGAGAAAGTGGAATAGCCGATGTCGGCCTCGAAGACGACGAAGTCGCTGTCGATGGCGCCGTACTCGGCCATCCGCTCGGAGAAGGCCCGCCGGGTGGGAACGGTCGCCGGTGTCATTGCGTTCGGCCTCATGAGTCCTCCCCCCAGATCTCCCGCATGGCGCAGGTGAGTTGATCCGTGTCGGGGCACTTGCCGTGCCACTCGAAGCGGTCCTCCATGTAGCTCACCCCTTTGCCTTTCACCGTGTTGGCGACGATGCAGGCGGGCTTGCCGCGGACCCTGCGCGCCTTTTCGATCGTCCGGAGGATCTGTGCCATGTCATGGCCGTCGATCTCGAAGGTTTTCCAGCCGAAGGCCTTGAACTTCGCCGCAATGTCGCCCATGGGCATGATGTCATCGCAGCAGCCGTCCATCTGCAGGCGGTTGCGGTCGACGAAGGCGATGAGGTTGTCTGCTTTGTATTTCGCCGCCGCCATGGCGGCCTCCCAGACGTGACCCTCGTTGATCTCTCCGTCGCCCAGCATCACGTAGACGGTGTAGTCTTTTCCGCGGAGCTTTCCGTCGAGGGCCATTCCGAGACCGATGCTCAGCCCGTGGCCCAGCGAGCCCGTCGTCATGTCGATTCCGGGCGTTTTCCGGATGGGGTGGCCCTGGAGGATGCTCTCGAACTGCCTCAGCGTGTCCAGGTGCTCGGGTGCGAAGTAGCCCCTCATGGCAAGGCAGGTGTACAGGACGGGACAGGCGTGGCCCTTCGATAGAAGGAAACGGTCCCGATCGGGCCAGCGCGGGTTGGCCGGGTCCACGCGCAGGATGTCGAAGTAGAGGGCCGTGACGATGTCGGCCGCCGAGAGGGCCCCGCCGGGGTGACCCGACTTTGCCTTGTAGATCATGGAAAGGATGCGGGAGCGGACTTCCTTCGCCTTCTCAGCGAGGAAGGCCGCCCGTTCTCCCAGGGTGAGTGCCCGATTGGCTCGTTGGGTTGCTGTCAACATCCTCTCCGTTTCTGTCCTTCATTGGCCGGGCTCCTGCTCAGGCGATCTGACGGCCCCCGGGTTTTACGGACTGTCTTGCCTTTTCCTGTTCCATATCCTTGAGGAGCTGCTGCCGGGACCGGGCGAAGTGCTGCCGGGCCAGTTTTTCCGCCAGGTCAGGCTTGCCGGACGCAATCGCCTCGATGAGCGCCCGGTGCTCCGGCAGGGTTTCCCTCGGGTGCCTCACAAGGCCTTCCATGACGTCGACGCGATAGCTCACGGTGATGATGTTGTAGTTCTCCAGAATGTCGTTGAGCAGGTCGAAGCCTCCCAGCTCGATGAGGAAGTGGTGGAAGCGCCGGTCCTCGTCAGAATAGCGTTTGATGCCTTGCCCGCTGTCGGAGATGTCGGACTCCGGGAAGAAGGCCCGGAGTCGTTCGGCCTGGGCCGGCGTGATGATGATCGCCGCGCGCCGGGCCGCAAGTCCCTCCAGGATCTCGCGCAGCTCGAAGGCCTCGAGAACCTCTTCCTTTGTGAAGCGGCGCACGTAGAACCCTCTGCGAGGGATGGCCTGGACGAGTTTTTCCTGCTCCAGCTTCTTCAGGGCGCACATGAGGGGCGTGCGGCTCACTCCGAATTCCTGGGAGATCTTCTCCTGCAGGATCTTGTCGCCCGGCTTGAGCTTGCGGTCGACGATCATCGACTTGAGCTCACGGTACACCTTCCGATCCAGATTCTCGTGCCGCGTACCCAGCTTTCTCATCAACTTTTCTCCGCGTGTCAGGGGGCAAAGATTGAATATTGTATGCAAAAAACACTAAATCGTTTCCGCGGCTTTTTGTCAAGGGGAAAAAGAGAGGGTATAGGGTATCAGAAGATAAGGCGGGGTATCGGGTATCGGGACTGGGGTATCGGGAAGGAAGAAGATTTTTTCTATAAAATAATCTTTAACTCCTTCAGCCCCTATACCCGAGACCCGGAGAACCCGTCAGGGTTCGATGAGGATGATCTGGAGGTCCATCACGTTTGTCCCCGTCGGCCCGGTTTTCACGAGGCCGCCCGTCTTCTCGAAGAAGCGGTAGGAGTCGTTGTTGTCCAGAAAAGACTGCGGGTCGAGACCCAGGGCCCTTGCTTTTGGGATCGTCTGCCCGTCCGCCATGGCTCCCGCTGCATCGGTGGGGCCGTCGGTTCCGTCGGTGCCTGCCGAGAGAAACGTGATCCCCGAGGTTCCCTCGATCGCCATGGCGAAGGCCAGGGCCATTTCCGTGTTGCGACCGCCGAGACCGTTGCCCCGCACGGTCACCGTCGTTTCGCCTCCCGCGATGAGGCAGATATTCTTGCGACCCGAGGCGAGGCAGGACTGCGACTCCAGGACCTGGCGGTAGAACCATTGAGCGGCATCGCGTGCCTCGCCCTGAAGCTCCGAGGTGAGCACGACCGGTTCAAATCCCAGGGCCAGGGCCTTTTGCCTGGCGGCCTCCGTGGCAATGCGGTTGCTGCCGATGATGACATTCTCCACTCCTTCGAAGACCGGATTGCCCTGTTTCGGCGTGTCGGGAATGCGCCCGGCTGCGCCGTCCCGCAGCATCTGCATGAGCTTCGGCGGGATTTTCCCTTCCAGGTCATGACGGGCCACCACGTCGAGGGCGTCAGTCCAGGTCGTCTTGTCCGGCGAGGTGGGCCCCGAGGCGATGGAATCCAGGCGGTCTCCGATCACGTCGGAGAGGATGAGTGAGAGTACCCTCGCGGGCCAGGCGGCCTCGGCGAGCCTGCCCGCCTTGACGCGCGAGAGGTGCTTTCGCACCGTGTTGAGCTCCACGATGTCGGCGCCGGCCTGGAGAAGCAACCGCGTGACCCGTTGCTTTTCGTCGAGCGAAACCCCCTCGGAAGGAGCCGCAAGGAGCGCCGAACCTCCCCCCGAGATGAGGCATACGACGAGCGACTCGCGGTCGGCTTCCTCGAGAAGATTGATCACCCGGCCCGCTCCGGCCACTCCCTGTTCGTCGGGCACGGGATGCCCCGCCTCATAAATTTCGAATGTACCCGGAAGAGGCTCCCTGGAGACATGGCCGTACTTGGTGACGACTACACCCCGGACGATCCGGTCCGGCAACGCATCGGCCAGCGCGCGCGCCATGGGATAGGCCGCCTTGCCGAAGCTGACGACGAAGATCTTCCGCAGCCCCGCATCACGGCAGATCGCGCGAATCCGGTCCACGTGTTTTCCGACGGCGGCATAGGGGTCGACGGCGCGAAGCGCCTCGTTGAAAATTTCGATGACGTCGCGATTCATGATGGTCCTTCCGTCGCAGCCGTTGAGGCGTCCTCGAGAAACGGGCGGATGGTGTCGCGGAACACGTTCGGCGCCCGGAAGAGGGCGTAGTGGCCCAGGGGATGCTCGAAGGAGCAGAGCCTGGAGCCGGGGATCCGCTCCTGGGCCATCCGGGCCATGCGCAGCCGGACCCAGTGGTCGTTGGCCACGTGCAGGATGAGGGTCTTCGCCCGGATGCGGTGAAGCTGACCCGTCACATCGAGAAACTCCCCGGCCCGATTGCGGTAAAGCAGGTCGATGGCGTCATAGTTGCGGCCATAGGGGACGAGGAGGGCGCCCTCCTTCCCGTGGAGTTCCCATGCAAAGGTTTCCTTTTGGACCTCGTCCCAGCCCATCTGGATGCGATGGTCGAAGCTCATGGCCGAGTGGAACAGGATGGACCAGCCGAACATGACGCCGCGATACGGGTGCCTGTCCTTCGGCAGATGGTAGTAATCGCCCGCCGTGTCGCGCCAGGCGGGGTCGCTCTCGATGGCCGCCGACATGAGCCGGAAGAGCCACCGCAGGCTGGCGTCCGTTTCCGTGACCCCGCCCATGGGCATGATGGCCTCCACAAACCCCGGGTGCATCAGGGCCCACAGATAGCTCTGGATGGCGCCCATGGAGGCCCCCGTGGCGAGTTTTACACGGTTCACCTTCAGGTGATCCCGCAGCAGCCGGTAGTTGGCCTGGACGCAGTCCAGGATGCTGTATTGCGGAAACTTTAAGCCCAGCCCGTCGCTCGGCTTGCCCGCGCCCCAGAGGCCGAGGGCATCCAAGAAAATGACATAGTAGCGTTCCGTGTCGATCAGTTCCCCGGGACCCACGACGGGGCCGCCGCAGAAGTCGTTTCCCCCCTGGCCTCGATGCCAGTAAAAGTACATCAGGCCCGCATCGCCCGAATAAAAGGGGCTGAAGAGTACGGCGTTGTCGATGCACCCGTCCGCATCCCTGTGTGGCGTGCCCACAGTAATGCAGGCCGTGCGCAGAGGACCTTCCCCGAGAGACTCGAGGGTCACACCATTTGTGCCGCCCGATTCCCACGATGAGGGGTCGTCGAGGTCGTAGGTCCCTCCGATACGGAAGTCGGGGATCAAGTAAAAGGATTTGAGGTGGCTCAAGCCCTCCACCCCGCAACGTGCCGTCACCGGCTGCCTGTTTTTGTTTTCTTCATTCATATTCTTTGAACCCAGGGAACTGACGTTGACTTAAAACGTAATCACGTAAAACCTAAAACGGTATCCTGTGACGCCTTGATCACCTCGAAAACCTCGGCATCCCCGCCCGAGAGGCTCATGACTCCTCGCCAACGGGCAAGCCCCCGCACGGCCTCGTCGTAGGGGACGGCCGCCGTCTGCGAGCGGTGGCAGGCCAGGGCCTTGATCTTCGTCTCCAGGGTCGAGGAGATGTCGACGGCAAGCTCGAAGTGCCCGATAGGGTGCCAGACCTCGTAACCCAGGATGATCTCCGGGGACCAGGGCTCGCCGCCGGCCTCCTGGAACCAGGGGCCGGATCCGGCCTTCACGGCCTCGAGAACCAGTTCGCTCGCCACCCGGTGGCCCAGGGATGACTCGTTACGTTCGTGGATGAACAGGATGTGCGGCTTGAGCCTCCGGACCAGGCGGATGATGTCGATCTTCATCTCCCGCGTGAAGCCCGTCAATCCGTCGGGGTACCGGAGGAATTCCACGTTGCCCGCGCCCAGGACTTTTGCGGCCTCGATGGCTTCTTTTTCCCGGATGGGTCCCAACTCCCAGGTCGGGGTCTTGTCGCTGCCCGCCTCGCCGGAGGTGAGGATCACATGGGCGATCTCGTATCCCTTTGCCGCGAGGAGCGCCTCCGTCCCTCCGCAGCCGATCTCGATGTCGTCGGGGTGCGTCCCGAACGCCAGCACCCTCATTGGCTCTTTCTTCATGTTTTCCCCTGTTCCCTTTCCCCTATACCCTGTTTTCCCAGGTCGCGCCAGATCATCCACGCCGCCGCCCCTGCTGCGGCCAGAAACATTAACCCTTCGCCCGTCTGCATCAGCAGAATCTTCCCCACGCCGAAGAGGACGGAGTAGACGAGGATCACACCGCAGAGCCAGTCGCGCAGGAGCCTCCCGTAGCCGCTGTCCCCTTTCACATCGGGGAGCCTCTTTGCCACAACGGCCCAGCCTGCGCCGCCCGGGTGCACGCGCCGCCAGAAACGCTCGAGCGCCTGCGCGTCGGTCGGTTTCGTCAGGAAGGTGATCACAACCCAGGCGGCCGTGGTGACTGCTACGATGGTATAGAGGGTTTCCGGGAAAAGGATATCCGTGGCGAAGTGCAGCCAGGCGTAGACGGCAAGGGGAGCCGCCATCGCGGCAATCTCGCTCCAGGCATTGATCCGCCACCAGAACCAGCGCAGGATCAGGACAAGCCCCAGCCCGGCACCGGCTTCGATGATGAATGCCCAGGCGCCGGAAATCGTCTCCATGATCGAGGTGACATAGAGCGAAAGAGCCATCATGGCCAGTGTGGCGATGCGCGAAACGGCGACGAGGTGCTTCTCGCCGGCATCGGGCCTGACGAAGCGCCGATAGAAATCGTTGATGATGTAAGAGGTGCCCCAGTTGAGCTGGGTGGAGATGGTGGACATGTAGGCGGCGAAGAAGGCCGCTACGAGCATGCCTTTCACGCCCGCGGGCAGGAAGTCGCGCATCGCGTAGACATAGCCCAGCCGCTTTTCGGCCGGTCCCAGTTCGGGGTAGAGGACGAGCGTTGCCAGCCCCACGATGATCCACGGCCAGGGTCGCACGCAGTAGTGGGCCACGGTGAACCACAGGGTCGCGAAGAGGGAGTGCCGCTCGTCTTTGGCCGACATCATCCGCTGGGCCACGTAACCGCCCCCGCCGGGCTCCGACCCGGGGTACCAGCAGGCCCACCACTGGATGCCGATGAAGGCGAAAAAGGCCGCAGCGCTCAGGGTGAGCGTGCCTGTCGAGTCCGTGCCCTGCGAAATGGCCGGGAAGAAGGAAAGCGACCAGCCGGGGACCTTTTCCACGAGCCCCGCCATTCCGCCGATCTGGGGAAGAGCGAGGACCACGGCGGCCAGGACGATCGTCCCGGCCATCGCAAGGACAAACTGGAAGGCGTCGGTGACGGCAACGCCCCAGAGCCCCGAGAGGGCCGAGTAAAAGGCCGTGATACCCAGGGACAGGGCGACATAGAGCATGACCTGCCCCGGGGGAATGCCGAACATCCCCTCGAGGACGGAGGCCATGGCCAGGTTCACCCAGCCGATGATGACCGTATTGATGAAGAGGCCCAGGTAGAGGGCGCGGAACCCGCGCAAGAAAGCGGCGGGCTTGCCGGAGTATCGCAGCTCGACGAACTCCACGTCGGTCAGGATTCCCGCACGTCGCCAGAGGCGCGCAAAGAAGAAGACGGTGAGCACTCCGCCGAGAACGAAATTCCACCAGAGCCAATTGCCGGCGATGCCGTTTTTCGCCACGAGCTCCGTCACGGCCAGCGGCGTGTCCGCCGCGAAGGTCGTGGCGACCATGGACGTACCGGCGAGCCACCAGGGGAGATTCCGCCCCGAAAGAAAGAACTCCTGTACACTCGACCCGGCACGGCGGGCGAAATACACGCCAATAAAGGTGCTCAACAGGAAGTAGAGCCCGATGATGATCCAGTCTATCGTCTGCAACATGAGGATCACGCTCCCGGGCGTGAACATAGAGGTTGAGAGGGTAAGAAGGTGAGAAGGTTGGAGCGTCGGCGACCCTGCGAAGGCGCTCCGGCCCCTCCACCCTTCTTACCTTCTTCTTGTAGATCAGCGTCCCCGGCCGGATTTCTCGATCTTCTTCAGCTTGTCGTTGGCGAAGGTGAGAACGTAGACGAAATCACCGTAGCCCCGGTCGTAATACCACTTCTGAACTTTTCCAGAAGAGGATGTCGAGGTCGATCCCTTCGGCTGCTTCTGTTTTTTCTCCTTGCTGGTCTTCGCCACCGATTCGCTCCGCGACGGCTTCCCGCAGATTTTCTGGACGTTGTATCGGGAGTCCCCGACGGAGACGCTCTCCGCCCCGCAGCGGAAGACCGTATCATCGGCAATGGCCGGGCTGCCCCCTCCGGCGGGAAGTGCGAGTGTTGAAAGCAAAAACACGACGGCGGCCAGAACGAAGCGTAGCATGGGTCCCCTCCTTTGAGCGATCATGTCCGGCATGGACTCAACGGCCCATTTCTTACTATAAAACGACCCGGTAGGAAAGGATGAACTTGACAGGGGCGCCCCGGTTTCCCTAAAGTGAAAAAGCAAATCTTCCGAGATGTTATGATAGAAGATGGCACAACTTCATGAGGTGACGAAGATGAAGATCGGTTGGATCGGTACAGGGATCATGGGAGCGTCGATGGCGGGTCATCTGCAATTCGCAGGTCACGAGCTCTTCCTTTACAGCCGGACCCGCGACAAGGCGAAACCGCTCGTCGACCGGGGAGGGCACTGGTGCCCCGCACCGGCGGCCGTGGCGGCCGATGCGGAGGTCGTATTTACCATGGTGGGCATGCCTTCCGACGTGGAGGAAACCTACCTGGGGCCGCAGGGGATCCTCGCGGCCGAGGCCAAATGCCGCATCGTCGTGGACATGACGACCAGCGAGCCCGCCCTTGCACGACGAATTGCGAAGGTTGCCGTGAAAAAGGGGATCTTCAGTCTCGATGCCCCCGTCTCGGGCGGCGACGTGGGGGCGAGAAACGCCACCCTTGCCATCATGGTCGGCGGCGATCGGAAAATCTACGATGAGGTCCTGCCGCTGCTTCAACACATGGGAAAAACCATCGCCTGGATGGGCGGGCCGGGCGCCGGCCAGCACACGAAGATGTGCAACCAGATCCTCATTGCGGGGACGATCATCGGAGTCTGCGAATCCCTTCTCTACGCGGAGAAGGCCGGTCTCGACATGCAGGCCGTCATCGACATCATCGGAAAGGGAGCCGCCAGCTCCTGGAGCATCAACACGCTTGGCCCGCGGATCGCCCAGGGCGACTTCCGTCCCGGGTTCTACGTCGAGCACTTCATCAAGGACATGGGCATCGCCCTGAGGGAGGCCGCGGCCATGGGGATCGCCTTGCCTGGCCTCGCCCTGGTGCATCAGCTCTACGTGGCCGTGAAGGCTCATGGGCACGGGAAGTCGGGCACTCAGGCCCTGATGCTTGCCCTCAGACAGCTCAACAGCTCGAAGGAGAAAAAGGAGTCGGCGACATGAAGGATTTCCAGACCCTGCTTCGCAAGAGGCGCTCGATCCGGGAATTCCAGGCCCGGGAGGTGCCGCCGGAAGTTGTCCGGGAGATCATTCGGGAGACCTGCATGGCGCCGAGTGCCATGAACCGGCAGCCCTGGCGCTTTTCCATCGTGTCGAACCGGGAAACAATCCGGAAACTCTCCGACGAGAGCAAGAAGAATCTCCTCCTGGATCTGGGAGCCGACCCGTCCTCGCCGCTTCAGCGCTACGGGGATATTCTCCGCGATCCCCGGTTCAACGTCTTCTACAATGCGCCCTGCGTCGTCTACATCTGCGGCCCGTCGGGGATGGGGAGCCTGGACGTGGACTGCTCGCTGGCCGCCTGCTATTTCATGTTTGCCGCCGCTGCGAGGAACCTGGGCACCTGCTGGATCGGTTTGGGGGCACACCTCCGGGACACCGCCCTCCTGAAGGATCTGGGGATCACGGGGGATCTGCAGATCGTGGCCCCGATCATCCTGGGCTATCCGAAGGAAATCCCTGAACCGCCGGACAGGAACGACCCGGTCATCCTGGGCGATCTGAAATAGGATCGAGGTCCGAGGAGCGAGGTACTCAAGAAAACCTCGAACCTCGTGCCTCGATCCTCGAGCCTTGCCACCGGCCATTCCTGAACCGTCACCCTTTCCCCGCAGTCCCGCCGTTTCCTGAGCGCTGCCCGGTTGCGGAGAGATAAATAGCTTGACGGGACCTTTCGTTTTCCTTTATCGTTCCGTTGGTCGGACAGAGGGCTTCCGTGACGTCGTACCCCGTCCACCCGAGAACCGATTGGAGAAAATCGCTCATAAGCATGGTGCACCTCAAAAGATGTATTCTGTTGCTTGCGGCCATCCTGGCGATACAGCTTTTACAGCCCGATGACCTGTTCGCCGCTTCCAGAAAGGCGAAATCAAAGCCGAAGGCCAAGGCCAAGGTCGGAATCACGGCTAAGTCCGTCCTGGTCATGAACATGACCACCGGCGAGATCCTCTACTCGAAAAACCCCGACGAACCCATCGCGCCGGCATCGCTCACGAAGATCCTGAGCCTGTACCTGATTTACGAGGCCCTAGGCGAGGGGAGGGTCCGGACGTCGGATGTCGTTTATGTCAGCTCAACCGTCAGCCAGGTGAACGGTTCCCGCATGCGGATCCGCCCGGGATCGCAGATCCCGCTGGGGGATCTGATGAAGGGGATGGCCATCATGTCGGCCAACGATGCCTCGGTCGCGGCGGCCGAATACGTCGGCGGCGATGTGGACGAATTCGTCAGGAGAATGAACGTGAAAGCCGTCGAACTCGGCATGACCGGCAGCCACTTCAGCAATCCGAGCGGGCTGCGGGAAGAAGGCCAGGTGACGACGGCCAGGGACATCCTGACCCTTTCCTGCGCTTACATCAATCGCTTTCCCCAGTCGCTTCAGATGCATTCCCAACCCGTCTTCGAGTATGGCCGGAGAGTTCGCAGCAACACGAATCACCTGCTCGAGAAGGATCATTATGTCGACGGCCTGAAGACGGGGCATGTGGCGGGTTCGGGGTATCACCTCGTCGTCACGGCGAGAAAGAACAACACGCGCATCGTGGCGGTCGTGCTGGGGTCGCACAGTTCCGGGGCCCGCTTCCGCGAAGCACGAAGCCTGCTCGAGCAGGGGTTCAAGGCGGTGAAGGCGCCCGCCCCGGCGAATCGCATGGCCGGCGTTCCGGTGATGCGGACGGGATCGGGGATGGAGTCGGGCCGGACAGGGAAAGGAGGATCCGGGGATTCATGAAGAAAACAACAACGGGGCTCGTCACCGTGGTTTTTGTGCTGCTGGGAATCCTGTTTGCGCTGACGGCAGAGGCCCAGGTGGGAAGTTCGTCCAAGGACCGGGCGAGACCCATCGGCCCCACGGCTCCCGGCATGAAAGGGCCGCAGGATCAGCAGGAGGAGCAGCGGCAGGTCCAGCGCAATGCGTGGCTTCAAGGTGACGAGCAGCAGCAGGAACAGCTCGAGGGATGTTATCGTCTGTCGGCAACGCTCGCGCAGCATTCGCGGGACATCCGGAAGATACTGCTCGCAACCGATGTCAAATGGAAGGAAGTCGCCGCCCAGTACGAGGACCTGGGTCGGGGGGTTGAGCTTCTCACGGAAAAGCACGAGCTGTTTGCCCTCGGGCTCAACAACGGGCAGCGATCGTGGTGGGAGAGTCCGCTGCGGGAGATCATGGCGCTTCAGCTTCAGCTCCACGAACAGATGACATCCATCGGCCGCGAGCTCAACGGGGAGAGGCCGCAGAAACTTCCGATGGTGAAAGCATTCACCGATCTGGACAACCAGTTCCGCAAGTGGAACCGGTATTACGGCCAGATCGGCGCCGACATGAATATGGACCTGGAACAGCGATCGGCTCCAGGCAAGATCAGGGGGCTTCCGGGTGCTCAAAATCCTGGACGATGAATCGACGATCCGACGTTGCCAGCGCCAGCTCATCCGGGCGCTGCGGCCCTTTGTGACGGACCGGATTGCCGTGAAAATCGGTCACCCCGGCGAGAGTATCCGGGCAAAGATTTTCTGGGCCGGCGAGCCCGGCATCTGGTTTCACACCCGGACCGTCACCGGAGACCGTTACTGGAATGCCTTCGGGCTCGGCAGACCCGCGGACGGCGGTGCCGTTTCCAGCACGATCGAAATCAATGTGCCGACGGGCAGCCTCGATCGCAAGATCGGCGGGGCCTTTGCCCAGGATGATGCGGGGAGGGTGTTCCTCATCCACCGGGGCAAGATCGGAGGCAGGCGCGGGGTCGGGAAATCCCTCTTCGAGGCTCATTACCGGGGTGTCTGGAGCGAAGTCGAGGACGGCGATACCCGCAGCGCCGTCGTGGTGATCGGAGAGATGCAGTCCCCGCTCTTCATCCGGCAGCTGGCGCAATTCGTCCAAAAGGTCGACGCCATCAAGGACCTGGGAGCCGACGACGATCCGCAGGCAAAAATCTTTTTCGACGATGAGCGTTTTTGCGAGGAGTTCATCGGGGGCCGGTATGTCCCTGAGAGACGGGATTACGCCGCGGAATGTGATCGTGACCTTGCCGTGCTCGATCTGGCCCGCCGGCTCAAAGAAACGGGAGCCCGCGTGGGAAGCGGGCCCGGCGGAGAGATATTCACCCGCGATCCGGCCGGGCAGACCTCCTCGGTTTTCGAGGTTGTCACGGGGGCGGCCCCGGCGGATCTGGAGCACGGCGTGGCAAGGCTTCTGCTCAGGAGCGTCAGGCTGCCGCAGGAGCCCCGGCGGGTTCTCGTCGTTCCGGGAGAGTGCGAACGCGGGCAGCAAGAGCTGCTCCTGAAACTTGGAATCCATGTCATTCCCTACACGTGGGAAAAAGGGACCGCGGTATTTGCAGGGCTGGACGAGCCGCCGGGCGAATAACCAGTGAGCGCTGTTCGAGAAAAAAGCCTTCGAGGAGGATTCATATGGATTGGGGAATGAAGAACAGGATGTCCCAACTATTCAGGAATGGGCGCTGCCTGTTTCTGCCGATCGACCACGGTTATTTCCAGGGGCCCACATCGTGCCTGGAGAGGCCTGGGGAGACCATCGCACCCCTTCTTCCCTGGTGCGAGGCCCTGTTCGTCACGCGCGGCGTGTTGAGAAACTGCGTCGACCCCGCAGGGAGCAAGCCCATCATCCTTCGGGTGTCGGGCGGCACGAGCGTCATCGGCCAGGATCTGGCCAATGAGGCGCTGACCACGTCCATCGAGGAGATCCTGCGGCTCAACGCGACGGCCGTTGGGGTCTCGATCTTTGTGGGCAGCGAGTATGAGCATGAATCGCTGATGAACCTGGCCGATCTGGTCAACGATTGCGAGGACTTCGGGATCCCCGTGATGGCTGTCACCGCCGTCGGCAAGGAGCTCGAGCAGAGGGAAGCCCGCTACCTGGCCCTGAGTTCCAGGATTGCCGCTGAACTGGGGGCCCGCGTCGTCAAGACCTACTGGTGCAAGAACTTTGACAAGGTGGTGGAAGGATGCCCCGTCCCCGTCGTCATGGCGGGCGGTCCCAAGTGCGACACCGAAATGGAGGTGCTGGCCTTCGTCCATGACGGTATGAAGCGCGGTGCCGTCGGCGTCAACCTGGGGCGCAACATCTGGCAGAGCCCGAATCCCGTGCCAATGATCCGGGCCATTGGGGCGGTCATCCACGAGAAGGCATCGGTAAAGCAGGCCTTTGACCTTTTCCAGGCGGTGAAGGCTGATTTGGCGAAGGGGCGGAAAAAAGGGTCCAGGGTATAGGGTATAGGGTATAGGGTATAGGGTATAGGGTATAGGGTATAGGGTATAGGGTATAGGGTCTGGCGGTACTAATAAAAGTTCTAGGAATTAAATCTTTTTCATTCCCGATACCCGAGCCCCGAGACCCGATACCCATTCCCCCGCGATCTTTTTGCATCGAAATGTGGCTGAGAGGGAAGATAGGGCATCGGTAGTCCATGAAGGTAGCCGTCTATTACAATAATCATGACATCCGCGTCGAAGAACGGCCCGTCCCGCCGATCGGGCCCGGCGAGCTGCTCGTCAAGGTGATGGCCAGCGGCATCTGCGGCAGCGATGTCATGGAGTGGTACCGGATCAAGAAAGCCCCCATCATCCTGGGCCACGAGATCAGCGGGGTCATTGTCGAAAAGGACGCCGCCGTGGAACGCTACCGGACCGGCGACCGCGTCTTCGTATCCCATCACATCCCCTGCAATACCTGTCTTTACTGTCTCAAAGGGAATCACACGGCCTGTGAGACGCTGCATACGACCAATTACGACCCGGGAGGGTTCAGCGAGTACCTGCGCGTCCCCGCCCTGAATGTGGATCGCGGCGTCTTCATCCTCCCCGACGACGTCTCGTTCGATCAGGGCGTCTTTGTGGAGCCCCTTGCCTGTATTGTGCGCGGCCAAAGGCTTGCGGGGCTGCAGCCGGCACAGAGCGTGCTTATTCTCGGCAGCGGCATTTCGGGGCTTCTGCATCTCATGCTGGCAAAGGCTCTTGGTGCCGGGCGGGTCGTGACAACCGATATCAGCAAACACCGTCTCCGCGCGGCGATGGGTCTTGGGGCCGATGCGACGATTCACGCCTCCGAGGACGTCCCCGCCCGGTTCAGGGCCCTGAACGGAGGAAGACCCGCCGACCTGGTCATTGTCTGCGCGGGCGCCCTCTCGGCTTACCGGCAGGCTATGCTCTCTGTTGACCGGGGCGGCACGATCCTGTGCTTTGCTCCCACAGACCCGGGCATCGAGCTGCCCGTGCCGGTCAACGACTTCTGGCGCAATGAGATCCGGGTGCTTCCCTCTTACGGCAATGCCCCCCATGATGCCGTCGTGGCGATTGAGTTGATCCGCTCGGGCCGCGTGCCCGTCGAAAATATGATCACCCACCGCCTGAGCCTTGCCGAGGCAGGTCTCGGCTTCAAGCTTGTGGCTGAAGCCGGCGAGGCCATCAAAAGTCATTCTTTATCCCACCAATGAAAGGCCGGTGACCGAGGGTGCATCCCGCTGAATGCCTTGCGTTCGACTTTCGACATCAAGACTGCAAAGATCGGAAGAGCAGAAGCGAGGAAGAGCGGATAAGAGAAAAAATAAGTCATCCTTACCGTCCGCTCTTCTGCTCTTCATGACTTCCTGACTTCGTTCCTACCCGTGTCCCGCTTTCGTGATTGACATTCGTCGGATGCCACGGTTACCATAGAAATCATACGAGGCGGGAACCGGAAGCGATAGGCGGATCATCCATGACGGGTATTGCCGAAGAGAAAAGCATGGATCGAAAGGCCCGGGGGAGTGCCTTCAGAGGGCACGTCCGTGTGCATGAAACTTCTGCTGTGGATAAGGAAGGGATCTCGGGCCGCTTTCCGGACGGGGAGTGCCGACGATGGGTTGAGGGAGCCCTTGCGAGCCGTCAGTCAAAGGTCCTCGACATGGAGATCTTCGAGGAACGGGCATGGGTCCTGCTCGGGCAGGCAATCGCCGATGCCGGCGGGGAGATGGCCGTCTCGCTTCTGCCCCGGTTCAAGGGACTCGGGCTTTGCTCTGCCGCGATCCGCGCCGCCGTGCAATCCCTTCGCAACCATCACCTGACCGTTCTTACGGCGAGGGTCGATGAAGGGGACCGCGCGGCCGCCGGGGCTTTCGAGCGGGCCGGCTTCGCCCCCTCGGGAAGAGACGCTTCGGGGGAGTGCACCCGGGTTGTTTACACCCTGGCCCTGAGGGGCGAGTGCACGCCCTTCAATGTCTGGATCTGAAAATCCGCCCAGGTAAGACTGCCGACGGACATGCCGAAAGAGATCACTCACTGGCTTATCGCCGAAGCCGTGTCGAAACGACTCGAGGGGACCTTTTTCGAGGAGACTCTGAGCCGCAACCCGAACCTTCTCCACATCGGGGCCATTATCCACGATGCCCCCTATTACTACCTGAGAGGCGACTTCGAATCGCGATTCGGTTCCCTGCCGACCAGGCTTCACGGCACCGTCGAGGATGCCGTTGAGCTCGTCGAGTCGCTGCTGCGCTATCTCCTGACGCGCCCGGAGCACGAGAGGACCCAGCTGACAGCCTTCCTGGTCGGACTCGTGACCCACCTGTTCGGCGATGCGCTGATGCACCCCCTGATCTTTTATCTCACCGGTCCCTACGATTCCCCAAACCTGAGGCGAAGGACTGCCGCCCGGCAGGACCACCGGATGCTCGAGTCGCTCATCGACATGTGCCTGGCTGGCGGCTATCACGGGGTGAAGGGTTATTCGCTGGCATCGTATATCCGCAACTCCGAAATGCCCCTGATACGCCTCCATGAGCATCTCGATCAGTGCTGGCTGGGCGATGAGGACACGGAGCGCTTTGCAGAGGGGCTCCTGTCCTCCTTTCGCCTGTTTGCCCTCTTGCAATCCCTCTATCGGAACCGCCTGGTCGGGCGTGTGGTCTCGCTGCTCTCTTCCACCGCACCGCCGCGGGTCAGGGAGTTCCTCGCCCTTGTCTACCTGCCGAGGCTCATGAGTCAGTGCTGGAGGATCGAAGGGGATCTCACCTACCAGCACCCCTCGACAGGGGAGATCCGTACGCATGACATCCGCGTTCTCTTTCGGGATGCCGTTGACCGCAGTGTTGATTTCTGCCTGGGGCTCGAGACCCTGCTCGCAGCCGGGGCCGTGCTCCCGGCTTCCTGGAACCTGCCGCCTGCAGACCCTTCCCTGGGTTTCGAGAAGGAGCACCCTTTGAGGTTTCATGCCATGGGACGTTTTTTCGACTGACCCCGGCCCCGGATCGGATTTTCCATTTGCAAAAGCGGACAACCCTCATTAGTTTATAGACGTGCTTTGCACCGCAATGCGATACTCACATTTCACGACGGAATTCGATGCGACTTTTTCTTCTCAGTTTCTTCCTGATTTACGCCCTGATGCACGGCTACGCTTTCCTCAAGGCCCGGGCGGCCCTGCAATTCGGAAGCGGCCCCGGCATCCTCCTCGGGCTGTTCATGCTGTTCATGATCCTGGCACCGGTCTGTATCCGGGTCCTGGAACTGCGGGGTTACGACGAAACGGCGCAAGCTCTCTCCTGGGGCGCGTACCTCTGGCTGGGGTTCCTCTTCCTCTTCATGGTCTGCGCGTTGGTCTTCGATTTCTGGCGCATCCTGGGGGTTGCGGCAGCCGTGCTGGCGAAGAAGGATCTCTCGGCATTCCTGCCGGGGGCGAAGGTCGCTTTTTTCGTGCCGCTCGCCCTGTCTCTGGCCGCTTCCGCGTACGGGGTTTTCGAAGCCCGTGACATCCGGATGGAGCGGATCGTCCTGGAGACGGACAAGCTGCCGGTGGGCATGGAGCGTTTCCGCATCTGCCAGATCTCCGATGTTCACCTCGGCCTTATCGTCCGCGACGAGAGGCTGGCGCGCATGCTCGATATCGTGAAACGGGAAAACCCGGATCTGTTTGTCTCAACGGGCGATCTGGTCGACGCGCAGATTGACGGCATCTCGCGGCTCGCAGCCGATCTGAGGGGCGTTCGCGCCGCCTATGGGAATTTCGCCGTGACGGGCAACCACGAATACATCGCCGGCATCGACAAGGCCCTGGCCTTCACGAAAGAGGCGGGATTTGAAGTCCTCAGGGCTCAATCGCGTGACATCGGCGGCTTTCTCACGGTTGCCGGCGTCGATGATCCCACGGGAAGGGGTTTCGGGCTGCGAGGAGGAGACAACGGGGAAGGGGAGCTGCTCGCATCACTGCCCCGGGACCGCTTTATCCTGCTCCTTAAGCACCGGCCGACCCTGGAGGAGACGACGCGGGGTCTCTTTGACCTGCAGCTGTCGGGACACACGCATCGCGGCCAGATTTTTCCCTTCAACTGGATCGTCCGGCTCTACTTCCCGCTGGGAAGCGGGCTGCATGACGTGGGCAACGCACAGGTTTACGTGAGCCGCGGCTCGGGAACGTGGGGTCCGCCCATCCGGTTCCTGGCCCCCCCGGAGGTGACGGTGATCGAACTGGTCAGGAAAAAGCCCGGCGGGAATAAAGGAGGTGCCACTGGTGGCTGAAAAGATACTGAGCGCATCCGACATCGAACACATCCGGGCGCGGGGCACGACGGAGGAGAAGGTACTGCGTCAGATCGACCTCTGTCGTCTCGGTGCGGTGACCGTGACCCTCGACAGGCCGGCGACGGTTGGTGACGGGATCATCCGTGTCTCCGATGAAGACCGGGAGAGGCTTGTAACCCTCCATGACGAGGCGGCGAGGGCCGGGCGAGTCCTGAAGTTCGTCCCTGCCTCGGGTGCCGCCACGCGCATGTTCAAGGAGTGGTACGGTGTTTTCAACCGGGGCGGGTTCACGGGCGGCGAGGAGCTGGAGACCTTCTTGACCCGTCTTCCCCGGTATGCCTTCTACGGGGACCTGGGCGAAGCGCTCTCCGCGGCCGGGCATGACCTGGGGAGTCTGGCCGCCCGGAGCCGGGGACTGGAGATTCTCGATTTCATCCTCAACGAAAAGGGACTCCATTACGCCTGGAAGCCCAAGGCGCTTCTGAAGTTCCACCAGTACGAGAAGGAGGCGCGGACAGCCCTCGAGGAGCACCTCGTGGAGGCGGCCCTTTATGCGAAGGACGGCAGCGGCCTGTGCCGGATCCACTTCACCGTGTCCGAAGAGCACCTGGAACCGGTGAAAGAGCTCCTGGGACGGGTCACGGTTCTCTACGAGAAGCGCTTCGGCGCGCGCTTCGAGGTTGGGCTCTCCATTCAGAGTGAATCGACGGACACCATCGCCGTCGATCTCGAAAACCGACCCTTCCGGGACCGCGACGGGCGGCTCCTCTTCCGGCCGGGGGGGCACGGGGCGCTGCTCTACAATCTGGACGGCATCGACGGGGACATCGTCTTCATCAAGAACATCGACAATATCGTCCCCGACCGTCTCAAGAGTACAACGGTCCTGCACAAGAAGATCCTCGGCGGGTACCTGGTCGGACTTCAGCGAGAGCTCTTTCGTCACCTGCAGGCGCTTTCGGGCCGGGAGGCGGGGGAAAGCGCGATTGGAGCGGCTGCGCGATTTGCCGCGGATCGGCTGAACTGCGCCATGCCGCCCGATATGGAGGGGCTGCCTCTCGAGGAGCGGAGGCGGATCCTGGTGGGGCTGCTCAACCGGCCCCTTCGCGTCTGTGGGATGGTGAAAAACGAAGGGGAACCGGGGGGCGGGCCGTTCTGGGCGGTCGGCAAAAACGGCGCCCGCTCCCTCCAGATCGTCGAGGAAGTCCAGGTGGACAAAAACCGGGCAGACCAGGCAGCCATCTGGGTTTCGTCGACTCACTTCAACCCCGTCGATCTGGTCTGCGGCATCCGCGATTTCAGGGGGCAAAAATTCGATCTCGAACGATTTGTCGACGGCGAACAGGTCTTCATCTCTACGAAATCCCACGAGGGCTGCGACATCAAGGCGCTCGAACTGCCCGGGCTGTGGAACGGATCAATGGCTTTCTGGCATACCGTTTTTGTCGAGGTCCCCATCGAGACCTTCAATCCCGTGAAGACGATTGAAGATCTGCTGCGCCCCACGCATCTGCCGTGATCAGCAACAAGGCACAAGCATCAAGCACAAGGGAAAGACAAAATCCCCCTTTCGTCCCCCTTTGCTAAAGGGGGAAAGAGGGGGATTTGAATCCTTGCTGCTTGCTGCTCAAATCATTTTCCCCTGCAGCTCCGCCCGATTCACCGGCTTGACACGGAGAAGGCTCGTCTCGCCCCCCTGCCGGCACTTCACGGTCACTTCCTCCGCGCCCTTCGGGGTGTCTCCGTAAGCGGCGCAGATGGCGGCCGCCTCCCGGCGCACCTCATCCGGCCCGTTCCCGGGAAGCATGCAGAGGGGGCCCGGAAAATCCCTCATCTGGAAAACGGCATCACGATCCCCGGTCAGGGGTTCCAGCGCCTGGTTGTCCCCCTTGTTTCTTCCGACGATGACCTTGTAAGGCCCGTCGAGCCGGATGTGCCGCCCCACCTTCAGGAGTTCCAAATCCCGTGGGGTGAAATCGGGATGGCGGGCGAAGAGGTCCTTGAGGCGCCTCGAGAACATGGGGTCCGTCAACAGGCAACCCCCTGCAGGGTTGGCATATTCCTTGATCCCGTAACCCTCGGCCAGCTCCATCTGCCGCTTCCGGCCACGGCCCGAGATGTCGAGCAGACGAGCCCGGTCCACCTTGCCTTCCATCTCCGGAAGGGTTTCGGGCAGGAGCCTGGCGGAAAGCGGTCGGAGGATGAAATCGGCCCAGCCCGAGTTCTTTGCCACCACGTGCAGCATTTGACGGCTCTGCGACATGGGACGCTGACCCAGGACCTCGCCGGTGAAAATGAAATCGTATCCCTTCTCCTTCATTTTCTCTCCCGCGATCCTGAGCATGAGGGTGTGACAGTCGATACAGGGGTTCATGTTTTTCCCGTAACCGTATCGCGGGGCCCTGACGACTGCGAGGTGCACCTCGGTGATGTCCAGGACCTCGAGCGGCAGGTCGATCATGCGGGCCGCGGCTCTAGGCTTATCGGCCCCGAAGAAGGGGGTGCGGAAGGTGAGCCCCAGGACCTCGATTCCCTGTTCCCGGATCAGCTGGACCGAGACGATGCTGTCGAGGCCGCCCGAAAAAAGGGAGATGGCCCTGATGTTTTTTTTTGTTTCTGCGGTAGGCAAGCGAAATAAAATCCTCTCGTGTTTTTTATTGCTGCGGGCTCAATTTCCCGATGTCCGCTTCTTAGGCATCATTCCCGCGAAAGCGGGAATCCAGGGATAATTTCCGGATGCCCGTTTTCGCGGGCATGGCATCATTCCTGCCAAATACTCCGTAACTTGTTCTGGGATTTTCTGCTCGCTCCTGCTTGAGCATCGGGAAAGTATCCTGCCGACTATCCAACTCAGTAGCGGACAAGCTGGCGGTTCCAGCGCTCGCGGATGAATGCGCAGAGCTCCCGGTCCGCATCGGGGGGGACGAGATAGAGCGTTCCCTTTTCCGATGTGAGCCGGATCACGGCTAACGTCAGGATCCATCGGGGCGGCCGGTCTTCCTCTGGAGAGCTGAATTCGGCGTTTTCCTGCACATAGGGGATGTCCAATCCCTTGAGGACCTTTTCGAGGGCCTTTTTCCGATCGTCTTCACCGGCGATCTGCACCAGGCCCATGTCCTTTTCATTCAGCTTGACCTGGAACTGCGACGGCAGGTCCCCGAACTGGATGACGACGGTGCGGGTACCGATTTTCACGGAATAGTCCGCCCGGAACGCCATCGGCGGGCCGTCTTTTGCGGCGTCGGGAATGGGGATACGCTGGTCTTTGGTATAGGAATAGCCCAGCATGTCGAGCAGCGAGCCGACAAGGGCCCGGTTGCCGCCGGCATCGAGAGAGCGGATGTCGGGGGCGGAGGGGAGCGCCTGCCGGATGCGAAGGGCCCCGATTTCCTCGTCGATCTCGAGGACGGGGACTCCATGTTTCTCGGCGAACCGGGCGACGGGTTCCGGCAGCGGCTGGGATCGGGCGGATGTTCTGAAGATGCCGCACAGGGTGTTTTCCTGACCGTCGGGTCCCTTTCGGGAAAGGATCCAGTCCACCTTCAGCTTCAGCACCGGTGCTGTCCCAATGGTCAGGTACTCTTCAAGCCTGCGGAAGGTGTAGTCCCTCGAGGCCCCGAAGATGCCCGCGAGCGCCGTATAGATGCCGTCGCCGCCGTCGCTGATCACGGTGAAATTTGCCCAACGCGACCGCACGAGGCTGGCCGTATCGGCGGGGATCTGACGCCCGTAATCCAGGAAGATCCGGCTGCCGTCCGCAAGCTCCACCATAGGGATGTCGGCGCAGTCTACGGCCAGGTGCTCTTCTTCTGTCAACGGGATGAAAACCTTTCCGCCGCGGGCGACCGTCCCACCGGACTGTTTGACAACCGCCGCAATGATGTCGAGGTCACGGTCTGTGGGCCGGAACGCACGGGCGTCCATTTGCGGCGCCTCGGCCTGTGCCGGGCCGGCGGCCTGCTCGACGGGCCCGGGAGCCGCTTCGCCCTTGCCAGGCAGGATCAGCGCCTGGCCGGGATAAATCCGGTTTGCGTTGACGAGATCCGGGTTGAGCTTTTTCGTGAGCCCGATCCATTTGGCCATCTCGGCCGCGGGGACTCCCAGCCTTTCATGGAGGATGGCCGAAAGAGAGTCACCCTTCCTGACGACGTAGCCGGCTTTCCCGGGCTCGGCAAGACGGGGCAGGGTGATTTTCTGGCCCGGGTAGATCCGGTTGACATCCCGGATCTGCGGGTTGAGCCTCTTTACCTGCCGTGAGACGGCTGCCGACTCTGCAGCCGGTTTCCCCAGCTTGCGTCGGATGATCGTCGAGAGGTTGTCGCCCTTCTGCACGATGTAAACGGAAGGCCTGTCCTTGGCGCCGACCTTTTTTTTCAGGACGATCTGTGCCGTGTCCTCTTGGGAATGCGAGGGGAGCGCGGGAAGGAACAGAGCGAACCCCGCGAGGGCTGAGACGAACAGGGCCAGGCGCAACGCCCGTGGATGCATGGGCAAATCCTCCGACGGCAACGGCGTAGGGCGGTATCTTACCGGGCGATCCGACGAATGTCAAACGCCGATCGTCGGGGAAAAAAAGAGCCGTGGCTCTTTCGAACCACGGCTCGCTTGCTTTCTCTGAACGTTGAGGATTACAGACCGCTCTTGAAGTTGTCTCTCATGAGCTCGCGGGCGATGATCATCCGGCGGATTTCGGAGGTGCCGGCGCCGATTTCCCACAGCTTCTGATCCAGGAAGTGACGGGTCACACCGTACTCGGTGCAGTAGCCGTAACCGCCGTGGATCTGGACGGCATCCAGACCGATCTTCGTGCCCATCTCGCCGCAGTACAGCAGGGAGGCCGCGGCCATACGGTCGAGGTCCGTGCCCTTGCCGCCGGACTTGTTCGTCAGCGTGTCGCAATAGGCGGCGGCGCTGTAGGCCATCCAGCGGGATGCCTTGTAACCGCAGTACATGTTGGCGAGCTTTTCCTGGATCGACTGGAAGGATGCGATGGGCTTGCCGAACTGGACTCTCTCCTGGGAGTACTTCAGGGAGAGCTCGAGGCAGCTTCTCATCGACCCGAGGGTGCAGCCGGAAAGCGTGATGCGCTCGGTGCAAAGGCCGGAGGTCAGAACGGACACGCCCTTGTTCAGGCCGCCGATGAGGTATTCTTCGGGAAGTTCCATGTCCTCGAATGTCACAAGGCCCGTGGGGGAGGTCCTCATGCCCCACTTCTTGATCTTCTCAACGGACCAGCCCTTCTGCTTCTTGGGGTAGCACATGAAGGTGGAGATGCCGTGGGGGCCCTTCTCGGGGTCTGTCTTGGCGTAGAACACCATGAAGTCGGCAACGGGACCGTTGGTGATGAAGATCTTGCTGCCGTTGATGATCCACTTGTCGCCCTTCTTGACGGCCTTCGTCGCCATGCTCATGGCGTCGGAGCCGGCGTTGGGCTCGGTGATGCCGAGGCATCCGATGTACTCGCCGGTGCAGGACTTGGGCAGGACATCCAGCTTCTGCTTCTCCGTCGCGTTGCGGCGGAAGTTGTCGAAGCACAGCGTCTGGCTGGCGCCGACGGTCATGGAGAGCGCGTTGCTCACGCGGGCGATCGTCTCATAGGCCAGCAGGGTTTCGATGTAGCCCATGGCGGTTCCGCCATACTTCTCCTCGAACACGATGCCGTTGATGCCGAGGTTACCGGTCTCCTTGAAAAGACCTTCGGGCATCACGTCCAGCTCATACGCATGCTCCATCTGGGGCTCGAGCCAGGCCATAGCCCATTTGTACACGCTGTCCTCGAGCATCTTCTGTTCATCGGTGAAATTGAAATTCAACGCCATAACCAACTACCTCCCTTTCTAAAATTTGGCCCCAGCGCACGAATTACGGACATTTCCTGTGCTAGCGCATAGCGTGAGCCTGATGATGTAACTCGCCCGGGGTGATCCTCTCTCTCTCTGTCTCTGGCGTGGAGCAAAAACGGTGGGGCTAGGGACTTGCAACCGCTCTGCAACAGGCGTTTACATAGCCCTTTCGAAACGCGTGACTTATACATAAATGCGGCCGTTCTGTCAAGGTGAAAAACACATTTTCGGGCCAGGACCCGGGTTTTCTGCTGCATCATCCGATGCCGTGGCGCAATGCCGCGTGCGCAGAAGCGCTCCTGCCCGCAGAGGGTCCTGCCTCCCGGTCTGTGCCCGGCAAGCGCCGGTCGTGCCACCGGAACAGGGACTGCCGTGCGGAAAAATAGATGTGCGATAATGGCACAATGCGTTCATTATTCGCACGTTCTATGAGCGGCCTGCGACAACGTATTGACAAGATATGTGCACAAATCGTTCATTAATCGCACGTTTTGTGCTGTACGGCATCAGGCTGTAGATCGCGACTTGTTAGTGGATGCCGGGACAAAGTAGTTTGAAGCATCCTGAATCATTGGTCATTTATCGGCTGCCATTTTTTTGGAAATACGACGAGAACATGGCATCGTTATTGCTCAGTCCTTACTACAGTTGAGACGCCCCCGGAAATACCCAAGACCCTGACAGACCCCTACATTTCCCGGCGCTCATTTTGAAAGAGGTTGATCGGCGGATGGTTTTGGTCCCTCCTTTCCATCCGCCGATTCCCTTTCAAAAAGATATCCGGCCATGTCACCGCTGCAACGATACATGGACAAACAGATCAAGCGCTGCCTCTCCAACCCTGCGGTCCTCGTCCTTGCTCTGGTCTATCTCTCTTCTGCAAAGCAGTTAAAGGCCGTATGCCCCAACTGGGCAACTAAGGCCCTCTGATCCATTCTGTTGTATATCCCGGAACCATTGAAACAGAGAATCGATCGCGTGGATCGTTTTGTGCCGGCAAGTCTGGCATAAAAAAGCCGGCCCCCTAAGATGCCGGCTTTTTTTCGTCGATACGCTGAATGGAAACTGAGATTACAGGACACCATAGCCCATGAGCAGGGCGATGACCGAAAGGATCACACCGCTCCAGAGGAGCGTCATCGTCGTGTAGCCCATGACGGCCCTGGCCGAGAGCCCGGCCAGTCCGAGAAGCGGCAGCGCCCAGAACGGCTGGATCATGTTCGTCCACTGATCGCCCCAGGCCACCATCATGGCGGACTTGGTCATGTCGATCCCCAGGGTCTTGGCTGCCTCGATGGTGATCGGGCCCTGCACGAGCCACTGCCCGCCGCCGGAGGGGACGAACATGTTGATGATGCCGCCCGCCCAGAACTGCAGCATGTAGAACGTCACCGGCGTCGAGATGGCCACGAACCAGGTGGCGATGACCTTCCCGAGCCCCGTCCCGATCATGATCCCCTGGATGCCGCCGTAGAGGGGGAACTGCAGGGCGATACCGCCCGCCCCCTTGATGGCGGTGTTGACGGCCTTGATGTAGTTCACGGGCTTTCCGTGGAGCAGGACGCCGACGATGAAGAACAGGAAGATGACGACGTTGAGGTTGAGGTCCATGCCCTTCGTCATGAAGTGGTTCACCAGGTAGGCAAGCCCCATGAGGCCGAAGACGATATTGATCGCGTAGCTGTGGTCGATCCTCTCGGCCAGTGTGGGGTTGGCCGGTTTCTCCACATGGATCGTCTCATCGGCCATCTCCTTGAGCTTGGCCTCGCTGATTTCCTGGACCTCTTCTGGCTTGGGATGGATCATTGCGTACAGGACGGGCAGCGTGAAGATGATCAGCAGCGCCGCGATGAGGTTGTAGGATGCGAAGATGGTGTCGGCAACCGGTACTGGCGATCCGGTGATCTTTTCAATGAAGTTCTGCGCGTGCTTCGAGGTTGCGCAGACCAGGGGGATCGATCCGGACAACCCCTGGTGCCAGACCACGAACCCGCTGTAGGCCGCCGCGATGAGGTAGGGGTAATCCACCTTCTTCGTGCGCTTGGCCACCTCGAGGGCCAGGAGGCCCCCGACGATGAGGCCGAAGCCCCAGTTGAGCCAGGAACCTACGCCCGCCACGAAGGAGACGATCATTCCGGCCTTGATGGGCGTGTCGCCCTTGCCGGCGATCCAGACCAGCGCCCGCTTGACCGCAGGGGTGAGGGCCAGGCAGTGGCCCGTCACGAGGATCAGGATCATCTGCATGGCGAAAGCCACGATCCCGTAGATGCCGTTTCCCCAGGCAATGATCATCTTCATGACGTCCGTCGGCGTGAAGATCAGGGCAAGGACGGCCGAGAGGAACGTCAGCAGGATGGCGAAGAGGTAGGCATCGGGTAGGTAGTGCCTCATGAAGTAAGTGAACACTGACGCAAGTTTACGCAGCATAAAACCCCTCCTTTGTTAAATGATGCATTAATAAGAATTAAAACCTGTAAAACGATTTCCTTATGACGCGCTTCGAAAGAATTTTTCGTAGCACGTGAACCAAATTGGAATCGCGATTGTTGAAACGCCACTCGATTTCTTTGAGATACAAGGGAAAGGATCTTTGAGGAACGATGCGGTAATGCAGGAGCCAATGTTTCGCAAAGGACCAAAAGCCTTCGATGCCGTTCACATGGTCCCTGCCGAGCGATTTGCCCCGATCTTTTGTGATGACGACATGATTGCCTCGGACATCCAGAAAAATATAGGCGTGACAGTTGTCGGTGAAGTGCAGAATTCCCGCCCCATCCGCAGCGGGCAGCAACAACTGTGAGTTGCTAAGCACTCCCCTGTCGACGGGAAAAGTCCGGATTTTCCTCCCTTCTTGCTGTATCCCGCATATGAGATAACGTCCCGTCTGTTTCCATCCCGGGTTCAGCAAGGAGCCCTCGCAGTCGGACTCCCCATCCCTCGGGTCGTATTCGAGAGGCGTTTCCCCATTTTCGTGGATGTAGATCGATTCGCGGATGATCCGGAACCATCGTTGGATCGTCTTGATGTCGAGGGGCACTTGAAAGCGAAGACGATAAGCGGGGACACCAAAGCAGAACAGTTCGGCCAGCCTGCCTTTCCAGTACGGCGGAATTCTGGTCGACTCCCAGATTCTCTGATCGAATTTGCGCGTCAACCCGCAGTTACTGCATCGCCTCTGCCCTGTGGACAGCAGCCAGAACTTTTCGCTTTCACAGCGCGGACACAGGCTAACGTCGGGTGTGACTCGCTTACCGTTCATGCGGCGTCTCGCTTGGGCTGGACCTGCCATCGGCATGTGATCAGGGGGAACGGCCATAAAAAAGCCGCCATACGAACATCGACGTCCGGATGGCGGCCCGACCAATCCCTAAATTTAACCTCCAGAAAACTAAGTTTCTGGACCCCGAAGCCTGATCAAAATTTTTTCTTATCTATATCACAATAAAGGTAATGTCAAGGAATGTTTGCGCAAGTATTCATAATATTTAATGTATTTTAGACTTTGCCTTTTTAGGGGATGAAATGAGATGCCCCGTCAAAGTTTCACGAACTGTGCTGCTGAGGCACCGAAAAGTGGAGCGCAGGGATTTCTCGCTGAATTCCTTTCCTTCGGAATTAACGGTTAGTTCTCGCAATATAATGCGCTTCATTCGCAGGTTGATAGACGTCGATGAGTTTTCATTCTGGAGACTATGAAGCCCGGCAAATCCTATTTCTCGAAGGAATTCGACGTTAAAAGGCCTTGATCGATTCGGTTAATGGAGTATATTCAAAAAAGCTGAGCATAAACTTAAAGTTAAAGATAATGAACTGAATATTTATTGGTCATTCCCACTCATTTTTTGTTGCAGTCGAATACTGAACTGGTATAATTCCCCGCGCTTGGTGCTTTTTCCCAATATTACGTGAACAGGATTCGAGGTTTCTTTCGGGTTCCAAAACTAACACACTAAATAGACAGGGATTGATCGTCATGATCATCTCGTATCGAACAATAACCCGCGTATGTCCAACGGACAGCGGGTTTTTTATTTTTGATGGAGAGGAGGTGATGAAGAGCGGCAGACGAAGGCAGTCACTACACCTGGATATCTGCTTTTTCCAGTTCCCACGGTGTGTTTGATTGTCTCGAGACTTCATTTGGGTCGGGCTGATGCCCGTTATTTGTCAGGGTCTTTTAGTGAATTCCATGCGAGCAATTCGGGATTTATTATGATGTTTTTCATGAACAAAGCCTGACGGTTTCGAAGGAGGGATGTTAATTATGGCGGAAAACAAGGATCATGTAGAACAGAGAGAAACCGCTCTCGAGCGTTTCGGTCTCTGGCTGGCTGAATGGAGCGAGAAGTGGTTTCCCGATGCGTGGGTCTTCGCTCTCGTCGGCATCGTTTTCGTCTTTGTATTCGGTCTTCTCATCGGGGAGAGCCCCCAGAAGTTGGTCTGGGAGGGAGGAAAGTCCTTCTGGATCCTGATCCCGTTCACGATGCAGATGGCCCTGATCATCATCGGCGGCTACGTCGTGGCGACTACTCCTGCCGTCTACTGGGTCATCAGAAAGGTGGCCGGCATCACGACAAACCCGAGGGCGGCGATTGCCTGGATCGCGTTTTTCTCAATGATCACGTCGCTCATCTCCTGGGGATTGAGTCTTATCTTCAGCGGGCTTCTCGTGCGCGAAATGTCGCGCACCATCAAGGGCATGGACTTCCGCGCTGCTGGTGCCGCAGCCTACCTTGGGCTGGGCGCCGTCTGGGCGCTGGGGCTCTCGTCCTCGGCGGCTCTCATGATGGCCACCAAGGGATCCATCCCGCCCAAGCTCTACGAAATCAGCGGCTTGATCCCATTGACCCAGACGCTCTTCATCTGGCCCAACTTCTGGACGATCGTGGCCCTGATAAGCGTCTCCGTGGTGATTGCTTACTTCTCCGCCCCGATTCCCGAGAGGGCCAAGACCGTCGAGGATTACGGCCTGAAGTTCGACCCCATCGATACGAGCCTCGAGCCCAGGCAGAAACCCGGCGAATGGCTCGAGTACAGCCCGGCCCTGATTATCCTCGTGGGCGGCATCCTGGCGTGGTACCTCTTTGACTTCTTCCAGAAGGAGCCCCGCGGGCCCATCGCGGCGCTGGACCTCAACAACTACAACCTGATCTTCATCACCGTGGGCATGCTGCTGCACTGGCGGCCCAAGCGCTTCCTCAAGGCCGTGGCCCAGTCGGTGCCGGCAACGGGCGGCGTGCTGATCCAGTTCCCCTTCTACGCCGTGATCTTCGGCATGATCGTCGGCACGGGGATCAACAAGTGGCTGGCGGATCTCTTTGTCGCCATCACGACGAAGGAGACCTACTCGCTGCTGGTGGCCCTCTACTCGGCCGTTCTCGGTGTCTTCATTCCCTCCGGCGGGAGCAAGTGGGTCATCGAGGCGCCCTACGTCCTGTCAGCGGCCGTGCAGCACGGCGTGAACCTCGGCTGGGTGGTCCAGATCTACAACGCCGCCGAGGCGCTCCCGAACCTGCTGAACCCCTTCTGGATGCTGCCGCTGCTGGGGATTCTGCACATGAAGGCGAGGGATCTCGTCGGTTACTCCGTCCTGCAGATGTTCATCCACATCCCGCTTGTTTTCTTCCTGTGCTGGTACTTCGGTCTCGTCATTCCGTTTGTAGCGCCCATGAAGTAACACGGGCAATATGAAAAAAAGGCGCCGCTTCTGCGGCGCCTTTTTTTGTTTTCTTTTTCCTGAACCCTGTACCCTATATTCCATACTGCAGTTCGTTCCTGACCGGCGTTCCCTGGGCCGAGACCGTCACGATCTCGCCGATGGCCTGCACATCTGCCATCCGGCGCACGACTCCCTGGAGGATGATGGACTTGCCGTCGAAAAAGACCTTGAGCGTCGGGACCTTGATCTTGGGATTGGTTGCGATGTGGGCCTTGATCCTGGCCGCAAGCATCCTGCCGCGCAGCATTTCCCATGCTTCCAGGGTGAGTTTTTCCTTCTTTTCCAGCAGGGCATTGCAGACAATTTCTGTGATCTCGTCGAAGGTCTGGACGGCCGTGTTGAACACCATGTCGTAGGCGGTCAGGTCGTACCAGTCGCGGTGGAAATTCGCCCGGATGAATGACGCCCTGTCGTTGTCCATCTTTGCGATGAGCCGCAGGGCGTTTTTCCGGTCCACGCCGTCCTTTCGCATCACACTCTCGACCCGCTTTTCGATAGGCGCCGTGAGCCGGACCCTCAGGGCGTGGGGGATCCCCTCGAGAAGGAAATTGGCGCCGCGGCCCACGAGGACGACACGGTCATCCATGGCGCGGTCATAGATGTAGGACTCCATCAGGGCCATGAGACCCTGGTACTCCCAGTCGAACCGGTCCCAGATCGTCGGCCGGTCCTCGTCCACCTCGTTGAGAAGGGCAATCCAGCGATCGCCCTGTCCCCTGAGGTCGGACAGGATGCGCTCCTTGCCCACGTAATCATATCGCAGGCGCTCGGCGACGGCCGTTCCGATTTCCTGTCCGCCGCTCCTGAATTCCCTGGATATGGTCAGAATCGCCATGGCTGTAAATCCCTGCCGGTTGGGGGTGGATGTGCCTTATACGGATGGTGCTGCAGTGCGTGGGGCGGTCATTTCCTCGACGAGATCTTCCAGCGGACCCACAGCTTGCCGATGCCGATGACGCCTACAGCGAAGAGGGCCTCCATTGCGTACTGAAAAACCACCGAGGGGTTGAAATGCTCCACGATGACGGGGTCCGTGAAGATCATTTCCGCCCCGACCTTGCCGAGGATCGCAGCCCCAATATAGATGATGAAGGGGTACTTGTCCATCAGCATGGACAGCAGGCTGCTCGTGAAGACGACAAAGGGGATGCTCAGGCCGAGGCCGAAGATGAGCAGGAACAGGTTGCCCTTGGACGCGCCCGCCACGGCGAGCACGTTGTCCACGGACATGGTGATGTCGGCCACGACGATGACCCACATGGCCTGCCAGATGGTCTTTGGTTCCCGGTGGACCTCTTCCCCGGGGCTTCCCTCAATGAAGAGCTTCACGGCGATCCAGAGGATGAAGAGGCCTCCGACGAACTTCAGGTAGGGAGTTTGCAGAAGCTGGGCCGCGAAGAAGGTGAGCACGACCCGCAGGAGGACCGCGGCGCCGGAGCCGAACAGGATTCCCTTCTGGCGCTGCTTGCGGGGAAGCGAGCGCACCGCCATGGCGATGATCACGGCATTGTCACCGGCGAGGATGAGGTCGATGAGGACGATGCTCAAGAGGGCGGCGATGAACTCCCAGCTGAAGCTGATATGTCCCAACAGATCCGGACTCACGGTGAGGGATGGTCTCCTGTCCCTTCAGTCTCTCCATGATGCGCCCCGAATCAGGACAAGGGGCGCATCGCTAAGTGGCGACACTGGCACAAAAGCACGCTCTTTGTCAATGAAATTATCCGCGGGGATTTCATGCGGATACCGCTCTGTGAGCGGCGTTCGGCCGCCTGAGGTCGGATCCGCTGCTGTAAGATCGGTGGGGCGATTCGGGACGCACGGTCTTCGCGACCCATCGGCTCGCTGCTGCGTTCGCCTGTCCGTGCAAAGTGCTTATCCGGCCCCTGTTTGCTGCCAGATTCCCGCTTGCAAGATGGGGGGTTGCTGTTATAATACACAAGATTTTCGCCCGGCTTGGTGAGTGGTCGAAACGTCCGCCGGAGGGCCAGGAGAGGTTCCATGTCCAGAGACGCCGAGTTCATGAAGGAAGTGCAGAGGAAGTTCGAGCAGAAACTCCGGGAGCACGAGATCAACGTGATCGAGCACTGGAAGGAGCGGCTGGACCGGATCTATGCCATGAAGCCCGAGGGGATCGCCCCGCTGCAGCTCGAGATCCGGAAACTCTCCGAGAACATGGCAAACCGGGTCAGTACCTTGAAGAAGGGATGAGATGGAGGAAATCGCAAACTTTCTATTTGAAGTCGGCATGCTGAACAAAACCCCGCGCACGGGGTTTCGGTTTCTCGGTTCCGGAAAAGAGTCCGTCGCAGAGCACATCCTGAGAACCCTATTCATCGGCTATTCACTTTGCAAGCTCGACCCCTCCGTGGACGAGCTGAAGGTGCTCCGAATGTGCCTGGTTCACGATCTGCCCGAGGCGAGAACGGGTGACCAGAACTACATGTACAAGAAATACGTCACCGTCGACGAGGAGAAGGCCGTCCGGGAGCTGACGGAAAACCTGCCCTTCGGCGGCGAGGTCCGGGCCGTTCTCGAGGAGTTCAACGAGAAAGAGACCAGGGAAGCCCTGCTGGCGCACGACGCCGATCAGATCGGCCTCATTCTGCAGCTCAAGGAGTACGGGGATCTCGGTAACCAGTACAGCCAGGAGTGGCTGAACATCGCCGTCCGCCGGCTCTGCACGGAGGAGGGGAAGAAGCTGGCCGACACGATCCTCCGGACGGACTGGACGCAGTGGTGGTTCAGGGACAAGAGTGACTGGTGGGTCAACGGAAACCGGAAATAGGAAGAAGGGAAAAATGAAAAAAACCCGTTCATGGATGATGGGACTCGCCGCGCTTGCGGCCCTGGCAACGGTTCTTGTCGGCTGTGTCTCCGATGCGGAACTCAAGGATAAGGCCAAAGGCCATATCCGCATCGGGGCGGCGCACATCCAGGCAGGCCAGTACACACCTGCCCTGAAAGAGCTCCTCGAGGCCGAAAAACTGACACCCGATGACCCCACGGTGCACTACTACCTGGGGATCGCCTACGAGCGCAAGGGGTTTGTCGATGATGCCGTCAAGGAGTTCAAGAAGGCCATTGCCCTGAAGCCCGACTATTCCGAGGCGCACAACTTCCTGGGGACGATTTACCTGGCGCGGGGAAACTACGATGAAGCCATCGCGTCCTTCAGCAAGGCGCTGAGCAACCCGCTCTACGAGACCCCGTCGGTGCCCCTTTACAACATGGGCAGGGCCTACAAGGCGAAGGGGGATCTCAGGGGGGCCTATGCCAGCTTCAGCGAGGCCATCCGGAAGGAGCCGAACACCTACCTGATGCCCATCCTGGAACTGAACCTGGGGGTCATCGATTACCAGCAGAGTTCATATCACGAAGCGGAAAAACATCTGGCCCGATCCGTTCAATTGGCGCAAAATCTCGCCGAGGGGCATTACTGGCTCGGGATGACCCAGATGCAGCTGCGCAAGCGAAAGGAGGCCGCCGAGTCGTTCAAGAAGGTCATTCAATTTGCTCCCGAATCGGACTGGGCGGTGAAAGCCAGGGAGAATCTGAAAAGCCTGTAGCCCCGACGGGAAAGGGACGGCGGAACTGAGCGGATATGGCAAGCAAAAGACAGCGACGAACGGAAGAATTCAAGACGCGGAAGAAAAAGAAGACCTTCAGGTTGGTCTACATCCTCGGCGCCGTCCTCATCGGCGGCGGCTTCCTGGCCTTTATGTTCTGGGCACTCTCGGATTCCATCTTCCCGCCTGACGCCGAAGAAGCGGCGGCCAAGCGGGAGAGGAAGGAAGTGGTGCTCTACTTCTCCGATGCCAACGAACGGTTCCTCGTCCCGGAAAAGCGGCTCGTCCCCAAGGGGAAGAACACGACAGCCCAGGCCGAAGAGATCGTGAAGGCCCTGATCGAAGGGCCGAAGCTGGGGCAGATCCGCACGATTCCCGCAGGTGCAAAGCTGCAGGGGATCCGCATCACCGACGGCACGGCAACGCTGAATTTCGACAACCCCTTCATCGAGCAGCACCCCGGCGGGACGGCAAGCGAAGTGGCCACCGTCTACTCGCTGGCGAACACACTCACCCAGAATCTCACGGAGATCAAAAAGGTCCGCTTCCAGGTCGGGGGCAAAGACGTCACGACGATCAAGGGGCATGTCGATCTCCGGGAACCCATCTTCCCGAACAAGGATCTCGTGAAGCAGACGGCAGCCGGCGGTTAGGAATACCTTCCGCAACGGGTCGTGAAGGGTTGGCCGCCCTGCGGCAACCGAAACGATGGTTACAGCCGGACAGGACAGGGTTTGCCCATGGCAAGAGCGAAGCTATCACGAATCCGAAACATCGGGGTTGTCGCCCACATCGATGCGGGAAAGACGACCGTGACGGAGCGGATACTTTTCTACACGGGCAAATCCTACAAGATGGGCGAGGTGCACGACGGCGAAGCCGTCATGGACTGGATGCCCCAGGAGCAGGAGCGCGGCATTACCATCACCTCCGCCGTGACCACCTGCGAATGGAGAAACCACGAGATCCACATCATCGACACGCCGGGGCATGTGGACTTCACCATCGAGGTGGAGCGCAGCCTGAGGGTCCTCGACGGGGCCGTCGTCGTCTTTTCGGCCGTCGAGGGGGTCGAGCCCCAGTCCGAGACCGTATGGCACCAGGCCGACAAGTACGGGGTCCCCAAGATCGCTTTCATCAACAAGATGGACCGCATCGGCGCCGACTACTTCGGCGCCGTCGCGATGATGCAGGAGCGGTTCCTCTCCAGGCCGCTGCCCGTCCAGGTGCCCCTCGGCGAGGCGGAGAATTTCCGGGGTATCGTCGATCTGATCCGCATGCGGCTTATCACCTGGCAAGAGGGCACCCTGGGGGCGGCCTTCGACGTCTCCGAGGTCCCGGCAGACTTTCGCGACGAGGCCGAGGCCCGGCGGGAAAAGCTTCTGGAGACGCTTGCCGAGGTCGACGACGAAATCGCAGACAAGTACCTGGGCGAGATTTCCATCCCGGATGCCGAACTGATCCGGGCCATCCGCAAGGCCACCGTGTCGCTCAAGCTCGTGCCCGTCCTGTGCGGGGCGGCGCTGCGGAACAAGGGGATTCAGCCCATCCTGGACGCCGTCATCGATTTTCTCCCGTCTCCGGAGGAGGTCCCGCCCGTGAAGGGGATCAACCCCGTCACGAAGATCGAGGAGAGCCGGGCGGCAAACGACCGGGAGCCCTTCTCGGCGCTGGCCTTCAAGGTGGCCATGATGGAGGGCCGCAAGATCACCTACGCCCGCATCTACTCGGGGCTCCTGAAAGCGGGCGACGAGGTCTTCAACGCCACGAAGGGCAAAAAGGAAAAAGTGGCCCGGCTGCTGAAGATGCACGCCAACAAGCGCGAGCGCATCGACGTGGCCGGCGCAGGGGACATCATCGCCATCGCGGGGCTCAAGGACAGCACCACCGGGGACACGCTCTGTCAGGAGTCGAAGCCCATCATCCTGGAGTCCATCGAGTTCTATAACCCCGTCATCAGCCAGGCCATCGAGGCAAAGACCCCGGCCGATCAGGAAAAACTGCCCGAGGTGCTCGGCAAGATCTCAGAGGAGGACCCCACCCTCAAGGTAAAGTATGACGAGGAAACGGCCCAGACGATCATTTCGGGGATGGGGGAGCTTCATCTCGAGATCGTCGTGGACAGGCTCCTGAGGGAGTACAACGTTCACGTCAATGTGGGCAAGCCGCGCGTCGTCTACCGCGAGACGATTCAGAAAGCCGTCGAGATCGATGGGCGCTTCGAGAGAGAACTGGGCGAGAAGAAGCACTTCGGTCACGTGAAGCTCGTCCTGGAGCCCCTGCCGAGGGGTGCAGGGATCGAAATCACAAACGAGATCCCGCCCGAGACCATCCCAGCGGAGTTTCACCCCGTCATCGAAGAGTCTCTCCGGGAAGCCGTTTTCAGCGGTATCCTGGCGGGTTATCCCGTGCTGGACGTGAGAATCCGCATTACCGGTGGGTCCGCCAAGGAAGGGGAGGCATCGCCCGTGGGATACAAGATCGCCACGGCCACGGCCTTCAAGGATGGTTGCGCCAAGGCTGACCCGGTGCTGCTGGAGCCGATCATGCGGGTCGACATCCTGACGCCGAGGGAGTTCATGGGCGAGGTCATCGGAGACATCAACGCCCGGAAAGGGGAGGTAGAGTCCGTGGCGCCCAAGGGGCCCGTCACCGAGATCAGGGCGAATGTGCCTCTCCGGGGGCTCTTCGGATATTCGACAGACCTGCGCTCGGCCACCCAGGGGAGGGCGATTTTCACCATGCAGTTCCTCCGCTACGATACTGCCTGACAGCGGGCGCAAACTCCTCCATTCCCTTTTTTGAACGGAAACGTATACTAAAGGGCCTCGCATCAGGCTCGAGGACCGAGGAACGAGGTTCGAGGCTTCTCATTTTGTTTGCCTCGGTCCTCGTTCCTCGGACCTCGCGCCTTTTTATGTGTGCAAGTTTCGCACGGAAAATGTTGAAAAAGGACAAACACCCTGCTATAAACCGCATTACTTCCCGTCCCTGACGGAACGACCCCATGGGATGTACGGAAGTTATGAGAGGGTTCCCGTGTATCCCGAACCCTGTCCCTGAACCCTGAAATGGTGGATTCATGTCGCGAATCATAGAGCAGGGCGGATACATCCCATCCCCCGTCAGGACATCATCGGCCTTCAGCATCGACAAGGACAAGCTGATCAAGGGGATCTATCAGATCAGCACCTTCCTGACGGCCCCCTCCAGTGTTGCGGACATCCTCGGCAAGATCCTCGATGAAGTCGTCGACTCCTTGGGGTTCGACCGGGGGATCATCCTCCTTCTCGATGAAAGCCGCGAAAATCTGGTCACGCGGGTGGTGAAGAACTACAGCGACGAGGAGGCCGAGAGGGCCTACTCGGTGCACCTGAGCCTCAAGAAGCATGACAGCTTCGAGACCCGGGTGGCCAAGACGGGCCATTACATCGCCCTCGAGGACTCGGAGAAGGACCCCCGCACGACAGAGACGGACCGAAAAATCTCCGCATTCTACAAGCGCGGTTCGACCTTCTATGCGCCCCTGAAGATCGAGGACGACGTTATCGGCATCATTGCCGTCTGGACCAAGGAGAAGACCCGGTTCTCCCCCGACGAAATCGACATCCTGCTGACCTTTGCCAACCAGGTGAGCATCATCATCCACATCACGCGCCTCTTCGAGATCAACCGGGAGAAGATCGAACAGCTGCTCATCCTTCAGGAGGCCGTTTCCGACCTGAATTCCACGTACTCGATCGAGCGGATCCACGAGATCCTGATCCGGAGCGCCCTGCGGATCGGGAAAGCCGAAAAGGCCCTCATCTATTTTCTGGACATCGAGAAAAACCGCGTCTTTATCAATGACGGGGAGCGGGGGTTCATCGACGACCGCAACGAGTATGGAGCCCGGATCGACCGGACGATCATTCGCAGGGCCCTCGACAGCGATGCCATCACGGTGCAGAAGCCGGGCGAGGAGACCGATGAGGAACTGGATGCCGTTGTGCCCCTTTACGAAGGCTATGCCTCGGAAGTGGCGATTCCCCTGAAGGTGAAAGACCGCTTCAAGGGGGTTCTCCTGCTGGGCATGAAGGCGGGTATCTACTCGCAGGACCAGATCAACGTTCTCGACATCCTCGTCAACAATGCCGCCACATCCTACGACAGCGCCATCATGCACTCCATCCTGTCCATCGAGGCAAAATCGCTCAAGACGGAGGTGGAAAAGCTCAAGGAGCGGGAAGATATCCTGCTCGGGTTTCACAACATCCTGGGCAAGTCCAAGAAGATGGTCGGCATCTTCCACGTCATCGAAGAGGTGGCCAAGCACGACACGAATATCCTCATCCAGGGGGAGAGCGGCACCGGAAAAGAGCTCGTTTCCCGTGCCATTCACCGCCAGAGTCACCGGAGCCAGAAACGCTTTGTGGATGTGAATTGCGCAGCCATCCCGGGGACCCTCCTGGAAAGCGAGCTGTTCGGCTACGAGGCGGGGGCCTTCACCGATGCCCGGAAGCGCAAGCTCGGTCTTCTCGAGTACGCCAGCGGGGGGACCCTCTTTCTCGACGAGATCGGTGACATGAGCCTTCCGCTGCAGGCAAAGTTTCTGCGGATGCTCGAGGACGGATACATCCGCCGCCTCGGGGGGAACGAATCCATTCCCGTCGACGTGCGGTTCATCTTTGCCACGAACCGGGACCTCTCGAAGATGGTGGCGGAGGGTTCCTTCCGTGAAGATCTCTTCTACCGCATCAGCGTCGTGCCGATCATCCTGCCGCCGCTTCGCGAACGCGGCGACGACCTCCTTCTGCTGGCGAGAAACTATGTGGAAGAGTTCAACCGGAAGTTCAACAAGAAGGTCAAGGGATTCGCAAAAGAAACCGAGGAGATCCTTCGTCGATACTCCTGGCCGGGAAACGTCCGCGAACTGAAAAACATCATCGAGCGGATCATGATCCTCCGCGATGTAGGCCGTCTCATCACGCCGGAAAACATTCCTGCGGAGATCAAAGTGTCGATCACCCAGGATCCCGTCGTTCCTGTCGACGATCTGCTCCCTCTGACATCGGCATCGGACAGGATCGATTACAAGCTTGCCGTCGAAAGGCTTACAGGCAAGATCAAAGAGCGGATTCTCGAGCGGGCGCTGGAGTTGACGGCAGGAAACAAGACAAAAGCTGCAGCCCTTCTCAACATCTCCCGGTACGCGCTTATTCGTGAATTGAAAAAAGTTGGAAAAGGCGGGGAATCGGCTACTTAGAAAATATCGTGCTATATTCGCACGGCTCGTGCAAATATAGAACACGCGACGAAATATCGATTTTCAGGGCTTGTCACGGTATTCCCTTTCATTTAGTGCGTTATTCGCACGTCTTTCCGGCGCTGGACAGACCGTCAATTTCATAACAATCTGTAATCATTAATGTTTATTTTTTGGCATCTTTATTGCTCAACAGCATATACGAGACCTTAGGACGGAACCTTTAACATAAAGAGAGATAAAAGAATTTATCGAATAGGAAAGGTAGATCCTACCCGAAGGTCTCACAAAATAGACACCCAGCATCAAATGATCGTGCTTTAGGTTTGCGAATCGGCGGATGGTTTTTGGTTCCCTCCTTTCCATCCGCCGACCCCCTGATAGAAAAGGGAGGGGGTTGGGGAACAGCCTCTCTTTTAACATAGAATTGGTGGATGAGCCGTCCGTCATCCACCAATTTTTTTTGCCCATAGCGAGCCTTTCCTTAATCTTCCTCTCCCTTGAGGGGAGAGGACCGAGGTGAGGGTGAAACTCCCCATCCTTTTTTCAATACCCAATTCCCATTTTCCCAGTACCCTCTTTTTTAGAGTCTTCCCTCTGCCCTCAACTTATCTATCGCCGCCTTGATCTGCGGCATCGCCTCCAGTGCTGCCTTCTCGCCCTCCAGGACGGCCTCGTGGCGTTTGGAGAAGTCCGTCGAGCTGATGTGGCCGACCTTGGGCCGGATGACGATATCGGCCCGGGCAAGCTGGATCTGGGAGATCTTCGAGTACATGATGACCACGGACTGCATGATCGTTTCCATTGTCGTCTGGGGCGTCGCACTGTTGTCCCCGGCGGAGATGTCCACGGCAATGACGAGATCGGCGCCGATCTTCCTGGCATAGTCGACAGCCACCGGGCTTACGAGCCCTCCGTCCACATACGTTTTTTCTCCGATTCTGACAGGTTGAAATACCCCCGGAATGGAGCAGCTGGCCCGCACAGCCGTGCCCGTATTGCCCGAGGCGAACACGACTTCCTTACCCGACTGGATGTCCGTGGCTACAGCATAGAACGGGGTTCGCATCTTCTCGATGGGGGTGTTGTTCACCATGTGGTTGACATAGGCTTCCAGCTTCTCGCCCTTGATGAACCCTTTGTCCGGCACGGTCAGGTCCATGATGTCCCCCTTCTCAATGGAAAAGGAGAGACTCTGGAGCTGGAACGCATTGAAGCCGTATGCATAAAGGCACCCGACAAAGCTTCCTGCACTGGTGCCGACGATCAAGTGGATCGGGACCCGGTTTGCCTCCAGGATCTTGAGGACGCCTATGTGCGTGAAGCCCCGCGAGGCGCCGGCGCCCAGTACGAGGGCCACCCTGGCCGGCGGTTTTATCTGAGGCGGGGGGATCTCCTTTGGCCCGCATGCCGCCAGTGCGGCGAGAAGGAAAACGGCAAATGCGACAGGAAAAATTCGGTTCATCATGCACCTGTTCAGGACCCGGAAAGCGTTGTTGCGTGCTCGAGAACGAAAGGAATGCAAGTCAGGGGCCCATGAAAGACAGAGGGTAAGAGGGTTTGAAGGTGAGAAGGTTGGAGAAAAGCCGGGGCCATGACATTGACCTCCGATTTATCCAACTTTTACCCTCTCACCTTCTTACCTTCTCTGCTTGGCAGGCGCCCCCGGCGGATACGGAGGGATTATTCCCCCTTACTGTGTGCAACCCTCTCCCTCGGAGGGGAGAGGGAGATCAGGGAAGTGATTTTTCACAGGCCGGTAGATAAAAAACCGGGCATTCATGCAGAATGCCCGGTTTTTCTGACAGCCTTATTCCTGTTTTGTAACTACTTCTTAACCGGGGCCGGAGCCGGGGCCGGAGCCGGGGCCGGGGCCGGGGCCGGAGCTGCTGCCTTCTCAGGAGCCTTCTCGGGTGCCGGAGCAGGTGCCGCTGCGGGCGCGGGCGCGGGCTTCTTCTCCTCCTGCTTCGCGCAACCTACGAAAGAAAAAGAAACGGCGAGCAAAAGGGCGAGTACCAGTACGAGTGCCTTCTTCATTAGTTGTTTCACCTCCTTTTGACTTTTTACCCTTGCGGGCAGTTGTTCTCAAGGGTCGGTTTTTACTATATCGAAGGGGGCTTGTCAATAAAAAATATTATGCTTTAAGGTCGTGAAATCACACGTTGAACCTGAAATAAACAATGTCACCGTCGGCGATTTCATACTCTTTTCCCTGGAAATGAAGGAGCCCCTTCTCCCTGGCCTGTGCAATGCTGCCGGCACGGATGAATTCCTCGTAACGGAGTACCTCGGCCCGTATGAAGCCCTTCTCCATGTCGGTGTGGATCTTCCCTGCCGCCTGGGGCGCCTTCGTTCCCTTGCGGATGGTCCAGGCCCGCAGCTCCGGGCCCACGGTGGTGTAGAAGGTGATGAGATCGAGAAGCGCATACCCCTCGCGGATGAGTTGCTGAAGACCTGACTCCTTCAGGCCGAGATCCTCCAGAAAATCCTTGCGCTCTGTGCGGTCGAGCTTGGCGATCTCCATCTCGAGGTCTCCGCAGATTGCCACGACGCCGGAGCCTTCCTTGGCCGCCACCTCGCGAACCTTCGCGATGTAGGGCCCATCCTCCTTGAGGACTTTCTCGCTCACATTGGCCACGTAGAGGACCTTCTTGGACGTCAGCAGGTGGGCTTCATCCAGGATCTCCTGTTCGTCGTCCTGCACGGGGACGTTTCTCGCCGGGATTCCCCGGCCCAGGGTATCGGTGAAACGCCGATAAACGTCCAGGGCTTTCCGGGCCGTTTTATCGCCTGTCCGGATGACTTTATCCGTCTTGGCGATGCGCTTCGCGAGAGTATCGAGGTCCGCCAGGATGAGTTCCATGTTGATGATCTCGATGTCCCGGGCGGGGTCGATGGGTCCGTAGATGTGGGCGATGTCCGGGTTGTCGAAGCAGCGGATGACATGGACAATGGCGTCGACCTCGCGGATGTGGCCGAGAAACTGGTTGCCGAGACCCTCGCCCCTGCTGGCACCCTTCACAAGACCGGCGATGTCGATGAATTCCATGGTCGTGTAGGTGACCCTGGGGGGCTTGATGACCGAAGCGATCTTCTCGAGCCGCTCGTCGGGCACGTGGACGATTCCCGCATTGGGGTCGATCGTGCAGAAGGGGTAGTTGGCCACCTCGGCCCCGGCGCAGGTCAGCGCGTTGAAGATGGTCGATTTCCCGACGTTGGGAAGGCCGATGACGCCGCAGTTGAAGCCCATGAAAGTTGCCCTGAAGGGTTGGTGTGGCTGCCAGGATCGGCAGGTTGGGGCCTTCTGAAGGTATTGAGTTTGCCTCGGGCTGTCAAGGGTTATTTCTTTGTAGTGTCTGAGTGGGAAGAAGTGTCTAAGTGTCTGAGTGAAGGAGAAAACAAATCCCGCTCTTTCCCCCTTTTATAAAGGGGGACGACCGGGGGCGCATCCCGACAGGGTGCGCAACCATGTCCCGGTTCGTTCCATACCGGGCCGCTCCGCGAAGCGGACCAGAGCGGCAAATGGGGATTTTCTTGCCGTGGGGCTCAGGGCTTTTTCCGTGCGAAGGATAAAAAAGGGGCCGGCATCGCTGCCGGCCCCTTTTTCAGGCGGGTTGTTTCCTTACTTCTCCAGGGGGATTCTCATGGAGTAGAAGGAGCGATAGACGAACACGAGGGCGATAGCCAGGAAGATTGCCCCGACAACAATGGCGGAACCCCTCATATCCGGCGCGATGGCGATTTCCATGGCCAGGATGCCGAACAGGGTTGTGAACTTGATGATCGGGTTCAGGGCCACCGAGGAGGTGTCCTTGTAGGGGTCGCCGACGGTGTCGCCGATGACGGCGGCCGCGTGCAGGGGCGTTCCCTTCTCCTTCAGGTCGACTTCGATGACCTTCTTCGCGTTGTCCCAGCAGCCGCCGCCATTGGCCATGAAGAGGGCCTGGTAGAGACCGAAGACGGCAATCGAGATCAGGTAGCTGATGAAGAAGGACGTCGACTCCGGCCCTCTCACCGGTGCGGACAGGAATGCGAAGGCCAGGGCGAACAGGAAGATGGCGATGAAGATGTTGAACATGCCCTTCTGGGCGTACACCGTACAGATCTTCACGACCTCCTTGGAGTTCTCCGTGGAAGCGCTCAGGCTGGCCGCGTCGTCGAGCTTGATGTGCTCCTTGATGTACTGGACGGCCCGGTAGGAGCCGGTCACGACGGCCTGCATGGAAGCGCCGGTGAACCAGTAGATGACGGCGCCGCCGCAGAGCAGGCCCAGCAGCGTGTAGGGGTTGAGCAGGTTGAGGAGCATCTCGGGCTGGATTCCCAGGGCCTTCCTGAGAAGCAGGATGAGCGAGAAGATCATCGTGGTGGCGCCGACGACGGCCGTGCCGATGAGCACGGGCTTGGCGGTCGCCTTGAAGGTGTTGCCGCAGCTGTCGTTCTCTTCGAGGTAGTGCTTGGCGACGTCGAAGCGTGGCTTGAATCCGAAGTCCTTCTCGATTTCCTTTTCCACGTTGGGGATGGTCTCGATCAGGGAAAGCTCATAGATCGACTGAGCGTTGTCCGTCACGGGGCCGTAGCTGTCGACGGCGATGGTCACGGGCCCCATGCCGAGCATACCGAAGGCCACCAGGCCGAAGGCGAATACGGAGGAGTACTCCATGAAGTTGGAAAGTCCGAAGGTGCTCGTATAGTAAGCGATGAACATCAGGGCCGTGATGGCCATGCCGATCCAGAAGGCGGCGTAGTTGCCGGCCACGAGACCGGAAAGGATGTTCAGCGAGGGGCCGCCTTCGCGGGAGGCCGTGACGACCTCGGCCACGTGCCTCGAATTGGAGCTTGTGAAGACCTTGACCAGCTCGGGGATCAGGGCCGCCGCGAGGGTTCCGCAGCTGATGATCACGGAAAGCTTGAACCACAGATCATTGGGGTAATGGCCGAGCTGCCACTTGCTGATGATGAAGGTCACGACGATGGAAACGATCGAGGTGATCCATACGAGCGAGGTCAGGGCGGCCTCGAAGTTGACCTTCTCTTTCCCGCCCCAGAGGGAGTCGGTGATCATCTTGTTGACGAAGTAGGAGCCGATGGAGGTGATGATCATGAGGACTCTCATGACGAAGATCCAGACGAGAAGCTCGGCCTGGTACTGGGGCAGGCAGGCCAGCACGATGAAGCTGATCAGGGCCACGCCCGTCACGCCGTAGGTCTCGAAGCCGTCCGCCGTGGGGCCGACGCTGTCGCCGGCGTTGTCGCCGGTGCAGTCGGCGATGACGCCGGGGTTGCGGGGGTCGTCTTCCTTGATGGTGAAGACGATCTTCATGAGGTCGGAGCCGATGTCGGCGATCTTGGTGAAGATACCGCCGCAGATACGCAGGGCGGAGGCGCCCAGGGACTCGCCGATGGCGAAACCGATGAAGGCAGCACCCGCCACTTCGCGGGGCATGAAGACCAGGATGATGAGCATCATGATGAGTTCGACGCAGACCAGGAGCACGCCGATGCTCATGCCGGCCGTCAGCGGGATGTCGAGCAGCTTCATGGGCTTGCCTTCAAGCGAGGCAAAGGCCATGCGGGCATTGGCCAGGGTATTCATGCGGATGCCGAACCAGGCCACGCCGTAGGATCCGAGGATGCCGACGACGGTCCAGGCCAGGATCAGCATGACATCGCCCATGCCCATATGCTGCAGGAAGCCGAAGTAGTAGAAAATACATGAGCCGATGAAGGCAAACAGAATGAGAAGTAGTTTGCCCTGCTGGATCAGGTAGGTGCTGCAGGTCTGGAAAATGATTTCCGCTACGTCCAGCATGCTCTTGTGGGCCCGAATCTTCTTGACCTTGGCATACATGAAGTAGCCGAAACCCATTCCCAGAAAACAGATCACGAAGCCGATCATGAGCAGGTTATTCTGAGCGGCCGACAGCGGTGGAATGACCAAATCTGCTTCGCTTGCGAACAAAGGCGTCGCAAAGAGCAGAACGATGAGCGCCAGGGATACGGCGCTCAGGACACGTTTGACTCTCTCGCTAATCATCTCTCCATCTCCTCCAAGTAAATTGGTTATAAAGATCCGATATGAAACCAACCATTAAAGCCGCCGTGACATAGCAAATATTGTCTCTTTTGTCAAAGATTTTATTGACCGGGACGCTAACTCAGGGAATCGGCGGGAATTCGGAAGACGCTTTAAAAACCGGAAGTTGGGAGAGGAAAGAAGCTTGAAAGAAGGAGGCGGATAAAATCTAATTATTCCGGAATGTTATCCGTACCCGGCGCCTGGCTGCGTTCGCGGATGTTGAAACGGTTCATGGCCGGCCGGGCGCCGGCCGCGAGGATCTCCCTGACAGCCTCGCAGGCCGTTCGGACAACTTCCGCCAGCTGTTCCAGGTCCGCCTTCGGGACAGGCTGAAGGACATAGCGTTCCGTGTCGTCCCTGAAGGCCGGCTTGCCGATACCCAGGCGCACCCGGATGAAGGCTGCGTCGCCCAGATGATCGATCAGCGACCGGATTCCCTTGTGACCGCCGTCCCCTCCGCCGACCTTGATGCGCACGGTCCCGAAGGGCAGATCGAGGTCGTCGTGGACGACGAGGAGATCATCTGCTTTTATCTGATAGAAATCGAGCACTTGCCTGATCGACTGGCCGCTGAGGTTCATGAAGGTCTGGGGCTTCACGAAAAGCACGCGGTGCTCGCCGATCCGGCCGTCGCCCAGCAGGGCCTCGAATTTTTTCTTCTGGATGGCGATGCCGCAGTCGTCCGCCAGGGCATCCACGACGAGAAATCCCATGTTGTGGCGGGTCAGGCGGTACGGGTCGCCCGGGTTTCCCAGGCCGGCAATGATCTTCATGGTCTATTCGGTCTTTCCAGTCTGTCCCGTCTATCCCGTCAGGAATCGGAATAACATGCGACTCCAACGAGTGGCTGTTTATACCCTTTCCTTCCGGCTGCGTGCAATAAAAAACCCCATTTCCAAGAGCGAAACGGGGTTTTTCGATTGATCTCATCGGAGGGAAGGGCCTTATTCCTCTTCCTTCGCGCCCTTCTTGCCCACGACCTCGGGCTCCTTGGCGCCCCCTTCTTCGGCTGCGGCAGGCGCCGCCTCCTCGCCCACGGTGCCTCTCTTGGCACCCACGGTGACGATGCTGACGTTGCCGGGATCGAGAATCTGGATGCCTTCGTCCAGCTTGAGATCCCTCACGTGGATGGTGGAGCCGATCATCAGTTCCGTCACATCGACCTCGATGTGCCTGGGCATCTGGCCCGGCAGGGCGGAGACCTTGAGGTCTCTCTTGAATGGCTTGAGCTCGCCGCCTTTCTCCACGCCGATGGAGTCGCCCACGATGTGGATCGGCACATCCATGGTCAGCTTCTTGTCCATCCGCAGTTCGTAGAAATCGGCGTGGATGATCCTCTTCGTCATCGTGTTCGTCTGAAGCTCCTTGAGCACGGAGATCTTCTCCGCCTTGTTGCCGGCGTCTTCGATGACGAGCTTGATGAATCCCGCTTCTCCCTTTTCGGCCCGGATGATCTTGATCAGTTCCGCCGCGTTGACGTAAAGCATGGTTGACTCGGCCCCTGATCCGTATAGAACGGCAGGAACGAGCCCCTCGGCCCGCAGTCTCCTGGCGGGCCCCTTACCCGATTCCGTGCGAATACTCGCTTTCAACTCTGATGCTTCCATGAAAACCTCCAATTGATAAACAGGGCAGAGTGCAAAAGGCACCGACCCTTTGACCTCCTAAATGAACAGCGAACTCACCGAGTCGTTGTAATAAATGCGCCGGACCGCCTCGCTGAGAAAGCCCGCGACGGGCAGAACGGTGATTTTCTTCTTGCACTGCCTGGCCCGCTCGTGGAGCGGAATCGTGTCCGTCACGATGATTTCCTTGAGGTTCGAGTCGTCGATCCGGTCGATGGCCGGACCCGAGAGCACGGCGTGGGTGCAGCAGGCGATCACCTCGACGGCTCCCTCGGCTTCCAGGGCGGCCGCGGCCTGGACCATGGTTCCCGCCGTGTCGATCATGTCGTCGAGGACGATGACGCGCTTGCCCTTCACGTTGCCGATGATGTTCATCACCTGGGATTCGTTGGGCCCCTCGCGGCGCTTGTCGATGATGGCCAGCGTCGCATCGAGGCGCTTGGCAAAGGCCCGGGCGCGCTCGACACCGCCCGTGTCCGGGGAGACGACGACCAGGTTGTTCGCAAAATTGCTCATCATGTATTTCAGCAGGATGGGCGTGGCGAAGAGGTTGTCCACGGGAATGTTGAAGAAGCCCTGGATCTGGCCGGCGTGGAGATCCACCGAGAGCACCCGGCTCGCCCCGGCCGCCGTGATGAGATCGGCCACGAGCTTTGCCGAGATGGGGGCCCGGGGGGCGACCTTGCGGTCCTGCCGCGCGTAGCCGTAATAGGGGATCACCGCCGTGACCCGGTCGGCCGACGCGCGCTTCATGGCGTCGATGAGGATCAGCAGCTCCATGACGTGGTCGTTCACGGGAGGGCACGTGGACTGGATGATGAATACGTCCATGCCGCGGACGTTCTCGTTGATCTCGACCCTTGTCTCTCCGTCGCTGAAGGTGGCCACGTTGGCCTTGCCGAGGGCAATGCCGAGCTTCGTGCAGATGTCCTCTGCCAGCTTCTTGTTCGAATTTCCCGAAAAGATGCGCATTCGTTCTAGCATGTCTGTCACCCTGGGTTTGGGTCCCTGATGTAATGAAAAAATATTGGCTGGGGCGGGAGGATTCGAACCTCCGAATGCGGGAGCCAAAGTCCCGTGGCTTACCGCTTGCCGACGCCCCATCCCCATTTGATTTCCGTAATGCGGGGAAGGCATCCGTGGGTCGGGGGATCAGATCGTTTGGGTCCTGAACACCCTGTACGGGTACGATGTCCTCAGTGCGCCTTCAGCCTGGATCGCGTCCTGTTCGCTGTCAAAGAGACCGAAAACCGTGGGCCCGCTTCCCGACATGAGCGATCCGATGGCGCCCTGCCTCAGGAGGAACCCCTTCAGCTCCCCGAGCTCGGGATAGCGCGCCACCGTCACCTTTTCCAGGTCATTGGTCAGGGCGGCGGCAAGCTCTCGTATCCCTGAAAAGTTAGGAATACTATACTTTACAGGTGTCTTTGTCAACGGCAAATTCAGGCTCTCGTAGACCCATTTCGTGGGGACCTCGAATCCCGGGTTGACGAGAACGAGCCACATTCCGGGAGGGGTCACGGCGGGCTCGAGGATCTCGCCGATCCCGAAGGCCCAGGCCGTGCTGCCGTAAATAAAGAAAGGGACGTCGGCGCCGAGCCGGGAGCCGATCCGGATGAGCCGCTCGCGATCGAAGCCGAACTGGAAAAGCTCGTTGAGGACCGTGAGGGTCGTGGCGGCGTTGGAGCTGCCGCCGCCGAGTCCCGCAGCCGTCGGGATCCGCTTCCGGAGGGTGATCTCCACCCCGCCTGCATATCCCGCCTCGGCAAAAAGGGCGCGGGTCGCCCGAACGACGAGATTCCCCTCGCCCGTGGGGAGGTCCGAACCCGGGCAGGAAAGCGCAATGCCTTCCCCGCAGGGGGCGAATTCCATCTCGTCGGCAAGGCTCACCTTCTGCATCAGGGAGGCGATGTCATGGTAGCCGTCCTCTCTGCGGCGCAGTACCTGCAGGATGAGGTTGACCTTGGCAGGCGACTGGGCGGTGATCACTTCGCCGTCTCCCTGACGTAGCGCATCCTCAACTCATAGAGGAGCGATTCGAGGAGCCTGTCCTCATCGTCATTGAGGTTGCCCCGCGTTTTTTCCTTCAGGATGCCGAGGATGTCGATGGTCTGCTTGGCCGCCTCGAGGTTGCGCTCCGCCTTTTTTGTAACGGGGTCGGGGAAGTCGCCAAAGTGATACATGGCCGACGTGCCGAGCGAGAAGACGAAGGTGGCGAAGTTGAGCTCGGGAAAGGTCGCTTCCGCCTGCGCCTGCTGCTTCGGTTCGTCGGAGCGGGGCTCGGCGGTCTTTGTTTCCGGCTTCGGCTCCTGCGGTCTGGCAGCCGCCTCCTCGCGGGGTGTCTCCGGCCGGGCATCGCCCGTGTCGTCGAAACGGCGGCGGTCCTTGATTACGAAGCCCTTCTCCTGCTTTTCGTCTTCCATCGTTCCCTCCTGTAAAAAGGTTCGAGGTCCGAGGAACGAGGACCGAGGTACAAAGAAAAAGGCCTCGATCCTAGAGCCTTTATCTTCGATCCTGGCGAAGCCTGTTCGAGGATCGAGGCGCGAGGTTCGAGGATCTTATTTTGTACCTCGGCCCTCGTTCCCCGGACCTGCGGCTGGGGCCGCTTAAACGTCGGAAGCCCCCTTGAAGGGGGGCATTCCGACATGTTCTTCATCATCTGTCTCGACCGACATTCCGAAGGGGTCTTGCAGGCTGTTTAAAAATGCCTGGATGCAAGGCCCCCCTTTGGAGCCCCCTTCCCTGATTTCCCTCTCCCTTGAGGGGAGAGGGGCAGGGTGAGGGTGACAATTTCCCCCTCACCTCTTATCCTCTCCCGCCAGGGGAGAGGAGGAGTAAGGAAAACTGCTTCACAGGCCGCAGACGGGCGTTTTGGGCGCCTTGTTCCGCACAGCGGGGCGCCCCGGTAAGGAAAGAACCCGACATGGTTGCGCACCCTGACGGGCTGCGCCCCCCGGTTAACAGCCTGCTACATGCGCGGCTTCATGCTGCGCAACCTTGCAACCCGCTCCTCGATGGGCGGGTGGGTGCTGAAGAGATTCATGAACGCACGTCCCGTGAGGGGGTTCACGATGAACATGTGAGCCGTCGAGGGGTTGGCGTTCATGGGGATGGCCTGGCTTGCCGCCTGCAGCTTCTCGAGGGCGCCCGCCAGCGCCCAGGGCTTGCCCGATACCTTGGCGCCGCCGTCGTCGGCCATGTATTCCCTCGAGCGGGAGATGGCCATCTGGATCAGCATGGCTGCGATGGGGGCGAGGATCGCCATGAAGAGCATGCCGAACAGCCCTCCGCCGCCTTCCTCGTCGTCGCCGCGTCCGCCGCCGAAGATGGCCGCCCACTGGGCCATGTTGGCGAGCATCGTGATGGCGCCGGCGATCGTGGCCGCAATCGACCCGATGAGGATGTCCCGGTTCTTGATGTGGGAGAGCTCATGGCTGATGACGCCCTCGAGCTCCTCGCGGCTCAGGATCCGCATGATCCCCTCCGTGACGGCCACGACGGCGTGCTTTTCGTTTCTGCCCGTTGCAAAGGCATTCGGCGTGTCGCCGGGGATGATGTAGACGCGCGGCATGGGCAGGCCCGCCTTCATGGCCAGGTCCTGCACCATCCGGTGCAGCTCGGGCGCCTGCTGGGGCGTCACCTCCTGGGCCTGGTACATGCGCAGCACGATCTTGTCGGAGAACCAGTAGCTGAAGAAGTTCATGCCCATGGCGAAGATGAAGGCGATGAACATGCCGTTCTTCCCGCCGAGGTATCCGCCGATCAGGACCAGGAGTCCCGTCAATAAACCCAGCAGGACGGCTGTCTTGAGTGAGTTCATGGTGTTGCTTCCTCCATAAGAGTTGTTGAAAGAGAAGTTGTGAAGTTGAGAAGCTTGGACATGCCGAAAGTCAATCCACGACCCCTGCTTCTCCGAACTTCCTAACTTCCGATCTTCTGAACTTCCGTCTTTTCGCGGCGGATTATACAGGAAAGCGGGGTTGTGCACAAGGGCGCACCCCCTCCCCGGTCAAACCGCCTTTTTCTCGAATACGACTTCGCCGTCGCCCTTCACATCGACGGTCACGTGATCGCCTGCCGCGATGGAGCCGTCGAGGATCTTCATGGCCAGGCCGTCCTGGACGATCTTCTGCAGGGCCCTTTTGAGCGGCCGGGCGCCGTAGATGGAGCTGTAGCCCGCCTTGGCGATGTGCTTTTTCGCCTTGTCCGTCAGCTCGATTGTGACCTTCCGCTCGCCGAGCATCTTCTGCAGCCGGCCGATCTGGATGTCGATGATCCGGTTGATGTCGCTGATCGTGAGCGACCGGAAGATGATGATGTCGTCGATCCGGTTGAGGAACTCGGGCTTGAAGGTCGTCCTCAGGACTTCGTTGATCTTCATCCTCCTCTCGGCCTCGCTCATCGAGGCATCGACGGCAAACTGGCTTCCGATGTTCGAGGTCATGATGACGATCGTGTTCTTGAAGTCCACCGTCCGGCCGTGGCCGTCGGTGAGCCTGCCGTCGTCGAGGATCTGCAGCAGGATGTTGAACACGTCCGGGTGCGCCTTCTCGATCTCGTCGAAGAGGATGACTGAGTAGGGCCTGCGCCGCACCGACTCCGTCAGGAAGCCGCCCTCCTCGTATCCCACGTACCCCGGGGGCGCCCCGATCATCCGTGCCACGGAGTGCTTCTCCATGTACTCCGACATGTCGATGCGGATCATGCTCTGTTCGTCGTCGAACATGAACTCGGCGAGCGCCCGGGCGAGTTCTGTCTTCCCCACGCCCGTGGGTCCCATGAAGATGAAGGAGCCGATGGGCCGGTTGGGGTCCTGCAGGCCCGAGCGGGCCCTGCGAAGCGCGTTGGAGACGGCGTGGATGGGTTCCTCCTGGCCGATCACCCGCTGCTGCAGGCGCTCCTCCATGTGGATGAGCTTTGCCACCTCTGTCTCCATCATGCGCGAGACGGGGATGCCCGTCCAACTGGCCACCACCTCCGCCACGTCCTCGGCATCGACCTCTTCCTTGAGCATCTTGTCGCCGTTCTGGATGCCTGTGAGCTGGCCCTGTTCCTTCTCCAGTTCCTTGTTGAGCTCCACGAGCCGCCCGTAACGGATCTCGGCGGCCTTTGCCAGGTCGCCTGCGCGCTGGGCGTTGAGCTCCTCGTTCTTGAGCTCCTCGATCTTCCCCCGGACGGACTGGATCCGCTTGATGACTTCGCGCTCGCTGGACCAGTGCTTCTTCTTCTCGTCGCGCTCGGCCGTGAGCTTCCCGATCTCGTCGACGAGCTTCTGGAGATGCTCGAGCGAGCTGGGGTCCGTCTCGTTTTTCAGCGACTGCCGCTCGATCTCGAGCTGCATGATCCTGCGCTCGAGGGTGTCGATCTCGGCAGGGAGGCTGTCGAGCTCGATCCGCAGGCGCGAGGCCGCCTCATCGATGAGGTCGACTGCCTTGTCAGGCAGGAACCGGTCGCTGATGTAGCGGTCCGAAAGGGTTGCCGCCGCCACGATGGCCGAGTCCTTGATCCGGACGCCGTGGTGGACTTCGTAGCGCTCCTTGAGGCCCCTGAGGATGGCGATCGTGTCCTCCACGCTGGGTTCCTTGATCAAAACAGGCTGGAAGCGCCGCTCCAGGGCGGGGTCCTTCTCGATGTTCTTGCGGTACTCGTTGAGGGTCGTGGCACCGATGCAGCGCAGCTCGCCCCTCGCGAGGGCCGGCTTGAGCATGTTCGATGCGTCGATAGCGCCTTCCGCGGCCCCCGCGCCCACGACGGTGTGGATCTCGTCGATGAAGAGGATGATCTCGCCTGCGGCGTCGGACACCTCCTTCAGCACCGCCTTGAGGCGGTCCTCGAACTCGCCGCGGAACTTAGATCCCGCCACGAGCGCCCCCATGTCCAGGGCTACGACCCTTTTGTCCTTGAGCGTTTCCGGCACGTCGCCGTTGACGATCCGCTGTGCGAGGCCCTCGACGATGGCCGTCTTGCCCACGCCGGGCTCGCCGATCAGGCAGGGGTTGTTCTTCGTGCGCCGAGAGAGGACCTGCATGATCCGGCGGATCTCCTCGTCGCGGCCGATGACCGGGTCGAAGGAGCCCTTTTTTGCCAACTCATTGAAATCCCTTGCGTATCTCTCGAGTGCCTGGTATTTCTCTTCGGGGTTCTGGTCCGTGACCCGCTGGCTTCCCCGAATCTCCACCAGGCTACGGTAGATGCTGTCCTTGGTCACGCCGGCATTTCGCAGAATATTCCCTGCGGGCCCGTCCTTGTCCTCCGTCATGGCAATCAGGATGTGCTCGGCGCTCACGAACTCGTCCTTGAGTCTTTTGGCCTCTTCGAAGGAGTTCTCGAGAACCTTGTTGAGCCGGGGGGTCATGTAGGTCTGGGCTGCTCCCCCTGAGACCTTGGGCAGGCCGTTGAGGGCCCTTTCGATCTCCCGCTGGATCGACCGGGTGTCGGCCCCGAGTTTCTTCAGGGCGGCCGAAACGATCCCCTCAGGCTGGCGGATCAGGGCTGCGAGCAAATGCTCGACGTCCACGGCCTGGTGGCTGAACTGGCCCGCCAGAGACTGGGCCTCCTGGAGGGCTTCCTGGACCTTCACGGTGAATTTGTCGAATCTCATGGATCCTCTCTAAAAAAAGCGATTGAATATCAGTGGGTTAAATTGCATATGGCGGTTTGTCTGCCCGCTTCCCGTAACATCGCCGCCGCCTAT
>Ga0209079_10000043_pt1 | contig 61131 bp, 55 predicted proteins | sample PPLLaktember2015_2_FD_187259 | JGI IMG/M metagenome (GOLD analysis project Ga0209079, IMG submission 187259) | Freshwater sediment microbial communities from Prairie Pothole Lake near Jamestown, North Dakota, USA - PPLs Lake P7 Core (6) Depth... | ecosystem: Environmental > Aquatic > Freshwater... | reverse complement strand
CCTTCGCCCCGTAGATCTTCACGAACTCGGTGTAGCCGTCGATCTCCGAGCGCGGCATCTCGCCGCCGGCGGGAATGCGCAGCGCCACGACGCGCCCGTCCTTCATCTCGGCGGCGGCCTTGAAGACCTTGAACTCGACGTCCTTCACCACGTCGGTGACGTCGGTCAGCTCGAGGTTCACGCGCAGGTCTGGCTTGTCGGAGCCGTACCGGCGCATGGCATCGCCGTAGGTCATCACCGGGAACGGGTTCGGCAGCTTGACGCCCAGCACCTCGTCGAACACGGTGCGGATCATCTCCTCCATCAGCGCGCGGATCTCGGTCTCGTCGAGGAAGGAGGTCTCGACGTCGATCTGCGTGAACTCGGGCTGGCGGTCGGCGCGCAGGTCCTCGTCGCGGAAGCACTTGACGATCTGGTAGTAGCGGTCGAAGCCGGCGATCATCAGCAGCTGCTTGAAGAGCTGCGGCGACTGCGGCAGCGCGAAGAACTCGCCGGCGTGCACGCGCGACGGCACGAGGTAGTCGCGCGCGCCTTCCGGCGTGCTCTTCGTGAGCATCGGCGTCTCGATGTCGACGAACCCGTGCGCGTCGAGGAACTTGCGGACCGCCATCGCGACCTTGTAGCGCAGCATCAGGTTCTTCTGCATCGGCAGGCGGCGCAGGTCCAGCACGCGATGCGTGAGGCGCGTGGTCTCGGACAGGTTGTCGTCGTCGAGCTGGAACGGAATCGCGACCGAAGGGTTCAGGATCGTCAGCTCCTGCGCCAGCACCTCGATCTCGCCCGACACGAGGTTGGTGTTGACCGTGCCTTCCGGGCGCCTGCGCACCATGCCGGTGATCTTCAGGCAGTACTCGTTGCGCACCTTCTCCGCCTGCCCGAAGACTTCGGGGCGGTCCGGGTCGCAGACCACCTGCACCAGGCCCTCGCGGTCCCGCAGGTCGATGAAGACGACGCCGCCGTGGTCACGGCGCCGGTGCACCCATCCGAAGAGGGTGACGGCCTGGCCGATGAACTTCGCATCCACCAGGCCTGCATATTCCGTACGCATAAAAGCTCCGCTTGTCGTTGGCTGGCCGCGGCCCGCCGAGTGTGTCGTGTTCCTGGAAGTCAGCGTCTTCGTCGGGAGGCACCCGACAGGCGGGCCGAACGGTCGCCAACCGCCCGGCCCTACCGGTTTCGTGCGTTCGCGAGCGCTCGGGCGAGGGACGCGACCCGGCCTCGCTGGGCAGCGATGGCGAAGCGGGCGCAGAGAGGCGATTGCATGGCCGCTAGCTTAAAGGGGAAGGCACCTGCCCTCAACCCGGATGGATCAACCCGGAATGCCGGGACCTTCGGTGGTGAGGGCGGACCGGGGAGCACGCGCGGTCGGCGCCACGACGCCCATCGACAGGTGGAACTTGAGCGCATCGTCGACGGTGACGTCGAGTTCCTTCACTTCGGAAGGCCGCACCATCAGGACGTAGCCCGACGTGGGGTTGGGCGCGGTCGGTACGTACACGGTGATCAGGTCGCCGGCGGTCTCGCGCTCGATCGCCGCTCCGGGCGCCCCGACGACGAAGCCGAAGGTCCACCGGCCGCGGTTCGGAAACTCGATCAGCACGACCTTGCGAAACGACTGGCCCTTCGATGCGAACAGCGTGTCCGAGATCTGCTTCACACCGGAGTAGATCGGCCGCACGATCGGGATCTTCACCAGCACCGCCTCCCACCACGCGAACATCCGTGCGCCGATGATGTTGGCCGCGAGCGCTCCGGTGACGAGCAGGATGATCACCGACATCACGAGCCCGAGGCCCGGCATGTGGAAACCGAGCACCTGGTCGGGATGCAGGCTCGCCGGCAGCACCGTGAGGGTGCGGTCCATCGTCGTGACGATGAAGTCGAGCACCCACAGCGTGATGGCCAGCGGCAGCCAGATCAGCAGGCCGGCGATCAGGTATTTCCTCAACATGGCGCGCTCACGATCTGGCGAGGTCCTGGGCGCGCGGGCGCGCCGGGCTGGACGATGTCGTCAGTTGCAGGAAGGGCAACCGCCGCTGCCGCATGCGGGCGCGCTGGCGGCAGCGGCAGCCGCCGTGGTCGACGCCGAGCCGCTGTCGACCTTGGCGTCGTTGGCGCTCTCGGTCTTGCCGTCAGCCTTGCCGCCCTTGCCGCCCGAGTCCTTGTTGCGGAAGTCGGTGGCGTACCAGCCGCTGCCCTTCAGCTGGAAGCCGGCCGCCGTCACCATCTTCGCCATCGACGGGTGGCCGCAACTGGGGCAATCGGTCAGGGGCGCGTCGCTGATCTTCTGCAGCACTTCCTTCTCGTGGCCACAGTCGGCGCACTTGTAAGCGTAGATGGGCATGGCTGCCTCGCAATTGCTAATTGCTTGAATTGTAAAGGGAGAGATCAAAAGCCACGCGGGGAAGATGGGGCCAGCACCCGGCCCTATCAAGAGCCCGGATCCGCCCCTGGCGCGCCGCCCGCCCCGGACGCGGTTGTTTGCACAACCCGACGCCGGTGCGTCAGACTCGCCCGCTCGCAGAGGAGACAAGCCCGATGGCAACAAGAACGAAGCTGCCGACCTCGGCCGGCCGCGATCCGCGCGATCCCCTGAAGACCGTCCAGAGTTCGGCCTGCGGCAAGGTGAAGGTGGCCGTCACCGACGTCGACGGCGTCCTGCGCGGCAAGTACCTGCACAAGGACAAGTTCATGTCCGCGGTCGAGGGCGGATTCGGCTTCTGCGACGTGGTGTTCGGCTGGGACATGATGGATTCGGTCTACGACAACACCCGGGTCACGGGCTGGCAGCACGGGTTTCCGGACGCCATGGTCAGCCTCGACCTGTCGACCGGGCGCAACGTCCCCTGGGACGACCACGTTCCGTTCTTCCTCGGCGACTTCGTCACCCATGACGGCAAGCCGTATCCGATCTGCCCGCGCCAGACGCTGAAGCGCGTCATCGCGCGCGCCGGCAAGCTCGGCTTCCAGCCGATGTGCGGACTGGAGTTCGAGTGGTTCAACTTCGCAGAGACGCCGCAGAGCTGGGCCGCGAAGAAGGGCGTCGATCCCACGCCCGTCACGCCGGGCATGTTCGGCTACTCGCTGCTGCGCGCGAACGCCAACCGCGAGTATTTCAACGCGCTGATGGACAAGCTGCTGCTGTTCCGCGTGCCGATCGAGGGACTGCATACCGAGACGGGCCCCGGCGTGTACGAAGCCGCGCTGCAGTTCTCCGACGCGCTCGAGTGCGCCGACCGCGGCGTGCTGTTCAAGAGCGGCGCGAAGGAGATCGGCGCGTCGTACGGGATCATCCCGAGCTTCATGGCGAAGTGGCACAAGGACCTGCCGGGCTGCAGCGGCCACGTGCACCAGTCGCTGTCCGACGGCAGGAAGAACCTCTTCCACGACGCCAGGGGGCGCGCCGGCATGAGCAAGCTCTTCGAGAGCTATCTTGCGGGGCAGGTCGCCGTCCTGATGGAGTTCGCGCCGATGTTCTGGCCGACCGTCAACAGCTACAAGCGGCTGGTCGACGGCTTCTGGGCGCCGGTGAAGCCCACGTGGGCGATCGACAACCGCACCGCGAGCTTCCGCGTGATCCCGGGCTCGCCCAAGAGCACACGTCTGGAGACGCGGTGCCCGGGCGCGGACATCAACCCGTACCTCGCCGTCGCCGCGCTGGTCGCCGCCGGGATGCACGGCGTCGAGAAGGGTCTGAAGCTGACCGCCCCGCCGATCACCGGCACCAACCAGGGGTCGGAGAACGTGCCGCGCGCACCGCGCTCGCTCCGCGAGACGACCGCGATCTTCAAGGAGAGCGCAGTCGCGCGCGACTGGCTCGGTGACACGTTCGTAGAGCACTTCGCGCTGACCCGCGAGTGGGAGTGGCGGCAGTGGCAGGACGCCGTGACCGACTGGGAGTTGAAGCGCTACTTCGAGATCATCTGATGGCGTCGCGCTGATCGCCGATGCGCTGCGCGCGATGAGTGAACACCTGCCGCCGGTTCCGCTGTACCGGCGCACCCCGACCTGGGTGTTGCGCCCGAACATCGACAGCGTGCCGTGGCCGGGCGACATGCTAGAAATGGGCCGGACCCGGATTCGCTGAACCCTCACAGGACACCATGACGATTTCGCACTTCTCCTTTCCGACGACCGTCCACTTCGGGGCGGGCGCGAGCAAGATGGCCGGCGTGCACCTGCGCGACCGTGGCCTGCGCCGCCCGCTGATCGTCACCGACAAGGCGCTCGCCGCGCTGCCGGTGATGAAGCACTTCATCGCGCACCTCGACACCGGGCTCGACGTCGGCATCTTCAACGGGGTGCAGGGCAATCCGACCGCTGCGCAGGTGATGGCGGGGCAGGCCGCCTACAAGGCGCACCGGGCCGACTGCGTGATCGGCTTCGGCGGCGGCGCGGCGCTCGACGTCGCCAAGGTCGTCGCGCTGATGGCGGTGCACGACGGTCACGTGATGGAGTACGTGTGGGATCACCCCCAGGTGAAGCCGATCGTCGACGAACTGCCGTACTTCGTCGCCGTGCCGACGACGAGCGGCACCGGATCCGAAGTCGGGCGATCGAGCGTGGTGAGCGACGACGCCACGCACGTGAAGCGCGTGGTGTTCTCGCCGAAGCTGCTGGCGAAGGTCGTGTTCGCCGACCCGGAACTGACGTTCGACCTGCCGCCTGCCGTCACCGCGGCCACCGGCATGGACGCGCTGACCCACAACATCGAGTCCTACCTGTCGCCCGCCTACCACCCGTTGTGCGACGGCATCGCGCTGGAAGGCGTGCGGATCGGCGCGCGGGCGCTGGCGGCGGCCGTGAAGGACGGCCGCAACCGGCAGGCGCGCGCCGACATGATGATGTCGTCGATGATGGGGGCGATCGCCTTCCAGAAGGACCTCGGCGCCGTGCACTCGTGCGCGCACGCACTCGGCGCCGTGTGCGACCTGCACCACGGACTCGCCAATGCGCTGATGCTCGAGCCGGTCATGCGGTTCAACCTCGAAGCCGCGGAGGGCAAGTTCGCCGAACTCGCGCACGTGGTCGGAGCGACGGACGGCGCCGGCTTCATCCGCTGGCTCGGCGAGCTCAAGCGCGCGATCGGGATCGCGCCGTCGCTGTCGTCGGTCGGCGTGAAGAAGGAGCAGATCGCGGCGATGGCGGACATCGCCGAGAAGGACATCTGCCACCAGACCAATCCGCGGCCGTGCACGCGCGCGGACTTCACGCGCTTCTTCGAGCAGGCGCTTTGAGTTCCCTCCCCGGATGAGCGCGCGTCCCCGCATCGGCATCTCGGCGTGCTTCTTCCACGCCGACCCGCAGCGCCCCGTCTTCACCGGCAAGACGCTGCAGTACGTCGAGCAGTCGATCGTGCACTGGGTGCAGTCGGCCGGCGCGCTGGCGGTCGTGATTCCGTCGCCGGACGGGCCGACGAGACGCGGCGACGTGACGCTCGCCGACTACGCGACGCTGCTCGACGGACTCGTGCTCGAGGGCGGTTCGGACATGTGGCCGGGCAGTTACGGCGAGACGCCGCTGCGCCCCGAGTGGACCGGCGACCGCGTGCGCGACGAGTACGAGATCGCGCTGCTGCGCGCGTTCATCGACGCCCGCAAGCCGGTGCTCGGAGTGTGTCGCGGCCTGCAGGTGCTCAACGTCGCGTTCGGCGGGACGCTGTACCAGGACATCGGCACGCAGCGGCCGGGCGCGCGCAGCCACCGGGACGCCGGGCTCTACGACCAGAACTTCCACGCCGTCGATCTCATCGCCGGCACGCGGCTCGCGGCCCTGCATCCGGGCGTGACCCGCGCGACGGTCAACAGCGTCCACCACCAGGCCGTGAAGGACCTTGCCCGGGACTTCGTCGTCGAGGCGGTGTCGCCGGACGACGGCATCGTCGAGGCCTTCCGCTGGAGCGGCCCTTCGTACGTCGCGGCCGTGCAGTGGCATCCCGAGTTCCACGACTGGACACGCAGCGACCTCCTGTCCGGCGATCCGCTGCTCGCCGAGTTCCTGCAGGCCGCCCGAGTCTCCCGCAACGAAAGCGCAGGCATCGGGGTCTGACCCCGATTTTCATTCCGACCATGCTGAACATCGTCAACCCCGCGAACGGCCGCGTGATCGCCGAACTGCCGAAGGACACGGCCGAGTCGGTCGCGGCGAAGTGCCGCGCCGCGCGCGCCGAGCAGCCGGTGTGGGCCGCAACACCGCTGTCGACACGGCTGGCCGCCATCCGTCGCTTCCGCGAGGAAGTCGTGCGCGAGACCGAACGGCTGGCGGCGATCCTCACTTCCGAAGTCGGCAAACCGATCAGGCAGTCGCGCAACGAACTCGCCGGCCTGCTCGCCCGCATCGACTTCTTCCTGGCGGCCGCCGACGGGACGCTCGCGCCGCGGCAGGTGCACGACGAAGGCGGGATGCGCGAAGTGATCTCGCACGAGCCGCTTGGCGTGATCGCCAACATCTCGGCGTGGAACTACCCGTACTTCGTCGGCGCCAACGTGTTCGTGCCGGCGCTGCTCGCCGGCAACGCGGTGCTCTACAAGCCGTCGGAGTTCGCGACGCTGACCGGCCTGGAGATCGGCAAGCTGCTGCACCTCGCCGGCGTTCCCCAGGACGTGTTCGCCGTCGTCATCGGCGCCGGCGAGGTGGGCCGCACGGTCCTGGCGCAGCCCGTCGATGGCGTCTTCTTCACCGGCTCGTACGCGACGGGCGCACGGATCGCCCAGGAGGTCGGGCCGCGGATGATCAAGCTGCAACTCGAGCTCGGCGGCAAGGACCCGACGTACGTCTGCGAAGACGTCGACGTCGCGGCCGCCGCGGCTTCGCTGGCCGACGGCGCGATGTACAACGCCGGGCAGAGCTGCTGCTCGGTCGAGCGCATCTACGTGCACGAGGCGGTCCACGACGCGTTCGTCGACGCCTTCGTCGCGGAAGTCCGGGGGTTCAGGCTGGGCGATCCGGGCAGCGAAGACACGTACATCGGACCGCTGACGCGCGCCCCGCAGCTCGACGTGCTCGAGCGTCAGGTGGCGGATGCAAAGGACAAGGGCGCGAAGCTGCTCGTCGGCGGCGCGCGCCTGCCCGCGCCCGGCCACTGGTTCCAGCCCACCGTGTTCAGCCACGTCGACCACTCGATGGCGCTGATGCGCGAGGAAAGTTTCGGCCCGATCATCGGCATCCAGAAGGTCGGGAGCGACGACGAGGCGGTGCAGCTGATGAACGACACCGAGTACGGGCTGACCGCCGGCGTCTACACGAAGGACGAAGCGCGCGCGCGCGCCGTCCTCGCGCGCGTGCGCGCCGGCTCGGTGTACTGGAACTGCTGCGACCGGGTCAGCCCGCGGCTGCCATGGAGCGGCGTCGGCCACTCCGGCGTGGGCCTGACGCTGTCGACCTACGGCATCGAGACCTTCACCCGGCCGAAAGCGTGGCACCTGCGGCAGGCGTGATGGGTGTACGCGAGGCTTCGCCTCGCACGTGCACCCATCACGGCACGGCTGCTTCGCAGCCGCTCGGGACTGGTCAGGCGCACGCCCTTCGGGCGGCCGGGCGGGCGCGCGCGGAACAAGAACGACAAGGGGACAGCGCGGCATGAGCGACACCTTCATCTCGACCGCAGTGCCGCCGGGCGCCGCCCGCATCGTCGTCATCGGCGGCGGCATCATGGGTTGCTCGGTGGCGTATCACCTCAGCCAGCTCGGACAGACGGATGTGGTGCTGCTCGAGCAGGGCCGCCTCACGTCCGGCACGACCTGGCACGCAGCCGGCCTCGTCGGGCAGTTGCGCGCGCACGAAAGCATGACGCGCCTCATCCGGTACTCGACGGACCTGTACGCCAACCTCGAGGCCGAGACGGGGCTCGCGACCGGCTGGAAGAAGTGCGGCTCGCTCGCGGTCGCGCGCACGTCCGATCGCATGGTCCAGCTGAAGCGCACGGCCGCCGTGGCGCGTGCCTACGGCGTGGCGTGCGACGTGATCGGCGCCGCCGAGGCCGGCCGGCTCTTCCCGCTGATGCGCACCGACGACCTGCAGGGCGCCGTGTGGCTCCCGGGCGACGGCAAGGCGAACCCCGCCGACCTGACGCTCGCGCTCGCGAAGGGGGCGCGCAACCGCGGGGTGAAGATCTTCGAAGGCGTGCGCGTCACGGAACCCACGCTCGTCAATGCCGACGGCCGCCGGAGCGTGCGCACGCTCGAGTGGAACGACAAGCACGGACGCATGGGCACGATCGCGACCGACGTCGTCGTGCTCTGCGGGGGCCAGTGGTCGCGGGAGATGGGGCGCCGCATGGGGGTCACCGTGCCGCTGTTCTCCTGCGAGCACTTCTACATCGTCACCGACGTGATTCCCGGCGTGTTCCGCGACCTGCCCGTTATGCGCGATCCCGACGGCTATATCTACTTCAAGGAGGAAGTCGGCGGCCTGCTGATGGGCGGTTTCGAGCCCGACGCCACGCCATGGCTGCAGAGCGCGCGGCACCGCGGCGGCATCCCCGAGAACTTCGAGTTCCAGTTGCTGCCCGACAACTGGGACGCGTTCCAGATCCTGATGGAGAACGCGATCCTGCGCGTGCCGGCACTCGAGACCGCGCAGGTCAAGCAGTTCTACAACGGTCCCGAGTCGTTCACCGCGGACAACAACTTCATCCTCGGCCCCGCGCCCGGGCTCGCGAACGTCTGGGTCGGCGGCGGCTTCAACTCGATGGGCATCGCTTCCGCCGGCGGCGCCGGCAAGGCGCTTGCCGAGTGGATCGTGCAGGGCGAACCGACGCTCGACCTGTGGCCGGTCGACATCCGCCGCTTCGCGCGCTTCAACGGCAACGAGAGCTGGCTGCCGGACCGCATCAGGGAAGTGCTCGGCCTGCACTACAAGATGCCGTGGCCGAACCGCGAACTCGACAGCGCTCGGCCGTTCCGGCGCTCGCCGCTGTACGCGCACCTGCGCGACGCCGGCGCCTGCTTCGGTTCGAAGATGGGATGGGAGCGCGCCAACTTCTTCGCGCCCTCGCCCGCCGAGGCAAGCATCGAGTACGGCTGGGGCCACCAGAACTGGCATCCGTGGGTGGCCGAGGAGCACCGCGCCTGCCGCGAGCGCGTCGCGCTGTTCGACATGAGCTCGTTCGCGAAGCTGCTGGTGAAGGGACCGGACGCCCGCGCGCTGCTCGACCGGCTCGTCGCGAACGTGGTGCCGGCCGAGCCCGGCCGCACCGTGTACACCGGCATGCTGAACGAGCGCGGCGGCTACGAGAGCGACTTCACGATCACCTGCGTCCAGGTCGACGAGTACATGGTCGTGACGGGCAGCGCGCAGGCGGTGCGCGACCGCGACGTCATCGAGCGGGAGCTCGCGAAGACGAGCCTGCGCTGCGCGGTCGTCGACGTCACCGCGATGTTCGCCATGATCGCCGTGATGGGTCCGCGCTCGCGCGAGCTGATGCAGCGCGCGTCGACAGACGACTTCGCCAACGATGCCTTTCCGTTCGGCACCTCGCGCGAGATCGACCTCGGCTACGCGACGGTGCGGGCGACTCGCCTGACCTACGTCGGCGAGCTCGGCTGGGAGCTGTACACGCCGGTCGAGTTCGCGGTCGGCGTCTACGAGACGTTGCTCGCCGCGGGTCGCGACCTGGGAGTGGCCAATGCCGGCTATTACGCGATCGACTCGCTGCGGCTCGAGAAGGGCTACCGCGCGTGGGGCCGCGAGCTTTCGCCGGACATCACTCCTTACGAAGCCGGACTGGGATTCGCCGTTGCGCTCGACAAGCCGGGCGGGTTCAAGGGCCGCGCGAAGCTCGCGGCCCTGAAGGGACAGGTGCCGTCGCGGCGCGTGGTCTCGCTCGTCGTCGATGCGCCGCACACGAACCTGTGGGGCGGCGAGCTGATCCTGCGCGACGGCGCTCCGGCCGGGTTCGCCACCTCGGCCGCGTTCGGACACACGATCGGCCGCCCGGTGGCGCTGGGCATCGTCAACGCGGGCGACGCGCCACTGACGAAGGAGTGGCTCGAGGCAGGCCGCTGGGAGATCGACCTCGCCGGCGAGCGGTATCCGGCGTCCGTCTCGCTGAAAGCCCCATACGATGCCGCTTCGCTGCGCGTGAAGAGCTGACAACAAGGAGAAGAAGATGCTGGTCGGCGTTCCGAAGGAGATCAAGGTCCACGAGTACCGCGTCGGGCTCACGCCCTCGTCGGTGCGCGAGATGGTGGCCCACGGCCACACGGTGCTGGTGCAGACCGACGCCGGCATCGGCATCGGCGCGAGCGACGACGACTACCGCCGCGCCGGAGCGCAGATCACGGCTGCTGCCGAGGACGTGTTCCAGCGCGCCGAGATGATCGTCAAGGTCAAGGAGCCGCAGGCGATCGAGCGTGCGATGCTGCGCGAAGGCCAGATCCTCTTCACGTACCTGCACCTCGCGCCGGATGCGGAGCAGGCGGCCGGCCTCGTCCGCAGCGGCGCGATCTGCGTCGCCTACGAAACCGTCACGTCTCCGTCCGGCGGGCTCCCGCTGCTGGCGCCGATGTCCGAAGTCGCCGGCCGCCTCGCCGTCCAGGCAGGCGCGCGTTGCCTCGAACGGTCCGCGGGCGGCATGGGCCTGCTGCTCGGTGGCGTTCCCGGCGTCGAGCCCGGACGCATCGTGATCCTCGGCGCCGGCATGGTCGGCACCAACGCGGCGCAGATGGCGGTCGGCACCGGCGCGCAGGTCATCGTGATCGACAAGTCGATCGATGCTCTGCGTCGCATCGACGCGATGTTCAACGGGCGCGCGATGACGCTGTTCTCGAACCGAGACAACGTCGAGCGCGAGGTGCTGCAGGCCGACCTCGTCATCTCGGGCGTGCTGATCCCGGGCGACGCCGCGCCCAAGCTCGTGACCAAGGCGATGCTGCCGCAGATGAAGCGCGGCTCGGTGATCGTCGACGTGGCCATCGACCAGGGCGGCAGTTGCGAGACGTCGCGGGCGACGACCCACGCCGACCCGACCTACGTGGTCGACGGCGTCGTCCACTACATGGTGGCGAACATGCCGGGCGCCGTGCCTCGGACGTCGACCCATGCCCTGAACAACGCCACACTGCCCTTCGCGCTGCAACTCGCGGACAAGGGCTGGCGCCGCGCGTTGTCGGAGAACCCGCACCTGAAGGCCGGCCTGAACATCGCGGCCGGGAAAGTGACCTACAAGGCCGTGGCGAAGGCGCTGAACCTCGATTACACGCCGGCCGACGCGGTCCTGCCGCCCTGAGGCTGCGCGTCCGGCGCTAGTCGACCGGCCAGATGCCCGCGGCGCGCACCCGCGGGTCGCCCTGGTTCGGCTGGAAGAAGTCGACCTTCACCTTGTCGCCCGGTTTCAGCTTCGACAGGTCGTAGACGTGCTCCTGGACGTGCACGTCGGCCACCTTGCCTTCCTTGTCGCGAAGCCGCACCACGCGGTCCGCCGTGCGCACCGACAGCACTTCGTGCACGCCGATCGCCATTGGCGCGAAGTTCTCCTCGGCCGGGATCGTGCCGGGCCTGAGGACGCGGTCGCCGCGGTCACCGCGGATGCCACCGACGCTCTGCGCCTGCGCGCTGCCGAGTGCGGTCGCCGCGAGAAGTGCGCAGGAAAGGGCAGTGCGGATCGGTCGCATCGTTGCTCCGTGAAGGCACCCATACATTGCGCAGCTTGGCAGCGTTGGCGCGGGCCGGCTTGACCAAATGCAGCCGCTGGCGCCGCAAGGCTTGCCGCCCGTCCGAAGGTTGCCGGTACGATGCGCGCGGCGCCACGCGACAGGGGCATGGCGCCTTCGCCACTCACATCGCCTCCACGCCGCCTTGAGCCTCACGATCTCCTTCGCCGTCCTGTTCGCCGCGCTGCTGCACGCGAGCTGGAACGCGATGATCAAGGGCGGCGGCGATGTCCTGCTCGACACCGCGGCGATCGTCGCCGGCGCCGGCCTGGTCGCGCTGCCGTTCATCTTCGTCGTTCCGGTTCCCGCCGTCGAGAGCTGGCCGTACATCGGCGCCTCGGTGACGATCCACATCGCCTACTACTACCTGATGATCAACGCGTACCGGTCCGGCGACCTGTCGCTGGTGTACCCGTTGATGCGCGGCGTGGCGCCGCTGATCACCGGCGTGCTCGGGATCGTCACGCTGCGGGAGATGCCGGGCGCGCTCAACTGGCTCGGGATGCTGCTGATCTCGGCCGGCGTCGTCGCGCTGGCGCTGCGGACGGTCCATCACTCGCCGTCGGGACGGGCGGTCGGCTTCGCGCTGATGAACGCGCTGGTGATCGCGGTCTACACGATCATCGACGGCACCGGGGCCCGGCTGGCCGGCGACGCGTGGGCCTACATCGTGTGGCTGTTCGTGCTCGACGCGCTTCCCTTCACCGCGTACATGCTGGTCCGGCACCGCGCGGCGTTCATCGACGCGCTGGACCGCCGGCGGACCCGCGGCCTCGTTGGCGGCGCGCTCTCGGCGGGCGCGTATGCGATCTCGGTGTGGGCAATGACCAAGGCGCCGGTCGCGCTGGTCGCCTCGCTGCGCGAGACGTCGGTGCTGTTCGCCACGCTGATCGGCGCGCGACTGCTGCACGAGAAGCTGACGCCGCGCCGCTGGGCGGGCGTCGTCGCGGTGGTGCTGGGCGTGGTGGCGCTGAAGGCCGCGTGACCGCTACGCGGCCCGGCGCTCCGCCGCCGGCGCGACCTGCTTGATTCCCATGTCCCGCAGCGTCTCGCCGACTGCGCCGACGACGTTGCGCATCTCGTTGTCGTCGATCGCTCCGATGCAGCCGACCCGGAACGTCTCGACCTGCGTGAGCTTGCCCGGGTACAGGATGTAGCCGCGCTCGCGCGTCTTCTCGTAGAACGTCCTGAAGTCGTACGCAGGATCGGCCGGCGCGTGGAAGGTGACGATGATCGGCGCCTGCACCGCCGCGGGCAGGAACGTGCGGAACCCGAGTCCGGCCATGCCGTTCACGAGCGCCTCGCAGTTGCGCGTGTACCGCGCGAGCCGCGCGGGCTGGCCGCCTTCTTCCCTGAACTGGTCCACCGCCACGCGCAGCGCGGCGACGACGTGCGTCGGCGGCGTGTAGCGCCACTGCGTCGTCTTCTCCATGTACACGTACTGGTCGTGCAGGTCCATCGCGAGCGAGTGGGCGTTGCCGGCGCGGGCCTCGAGCACCGCCTTGCGCACGATGACGAACCCCATGCCCGGCACGCCTTCCAGGCACTTGCCGCTGGCGGCGATCAGCGCGTCGAACGGCGTCGTGCGTACATCGATCGGAAGCGCCGCGAACGAACTCATCGCGTCGACGATCAACCCCTTGCCGCGCCTGGCGCACACCTCGGCGATCGAAGCGAGGTCGTTCAGCACGCCGGCGCCGGTCTCGCAGTGGACCTGCGCGACGTGCGAGATCGCCGGGTCGGCCGCCAGCGCGGCCTCGACGATGGCGCCGGTCACCGGCTGGTCCTCCGGGACCGGAAGGTCCGCCACCGCGCGGCCCAGGACCCTGCAGATCCGCACGATGCGCGCGCAGTACGCGCCGTTGTTCGGCACCAGCACCTTGCCCGCGCGCGGAACGACCGTGCCGATCGCCGCCTCGACCGAGAACGTTCCGCTGCCCTGCAGCGGCACGCACGTGTACTCGGCTCCGCCGCCGACGATGTCGACGAGGTCCCTGCGCAGGCTCGCGGTGATCGCGTTGAAGGCGGAGTCCCACGAGCCCCAGTCGTTCAGCATCGCCTGCTTGGTGCGAAGCGAAGTGGTGAGCGGGCCGGGTGTCAGCAGGATCGGATCGTTGCCGCGAATCATGTGTTTCTCCTCGAGCTACTGCCGGGTGTTGCGCCACGCCTGCGTGCGCCGGATCAGCCACCGCTCGCCGGCGAACATGACGCCCGTGACGACGGCCGACGTCAGCACGATCAGCGTCGCCATCGCCGCCGCCGAGCCGATCGCACCCGCCTCGTCGAGGTGCAGGATGGAGATCGACGCGAGCGTGGTCTGCGGCGAATACAGGAACACGACGGCCGAGATGGTGGTCATCGCATTGACGAAGTAGTAGCGGCCGATGTCGAGGATCGACGGCAGGCAGACCGGGACGGTGACGCGCCAGAAGGTCTTGTAGAACGGCACCTTCAGCGACGCCGACACGGACTCGAACTCGCTGTCGATCTGCTTCAGCGCCGTGACCGCCGTCAGGTGGCTCGACGAGTAGAAGTGGACGAGTGTCGACAGCACGAGGATGGCCATCGTGCCGTAAAGGAAGTTGAGCGGATTGTCGGGCAGGTTGAAGAACAGGATGTAGCCGATCCCGAGCACCATGCCGGGCACGGCCATCGGCAGCATCGCCTGGAACCGGATCAGTGGCCGCAGCGAGTCCGCCCCCTTGGTCTTCTCGAGCCAGTAGGCACCGGCGAACGTGACCGCCGCGCCGATGACCGCGCACCACGCCGCCATGACCAGGCTGTTCCGGTAGGCGTGCTCGAGCCCCGCCTCCTCCAGCCCGTAGGTGTAGTGAGCGAGCGTCAGCGACATGTCGTACGGCCAGAACTTGACCACCGAGCCATAGGCCGCCATGCCGACGACCAGCAGCATCAGCGCCGACATGAGCACCACCAGCATCAGCAGCGCCCAGTCGCGCCCGCGCGCCGGCTTGGCCCGGTACGGCACGCTGCGCGCGGTCAGCAGCGCCTGCTGCCTGCGCTGCACGATGTGGTCGATCACGAACGCGATCACCGCCGGCAGCAGCAGCACCAGTCCGACCACCGCGCCCATCGAGAAGTTCTGCTGGCCGATCACCTGCTTGTAGATGTCGACCGCCAGCACGTTGGTGTTGCCGCCGATCACCTTCGGCACGCCGAATTCCGAAACCGCCATCGTGAAGACGACCATGCTGGCGGAGATCAGCCCGTACTTGGCGCCCGGGAGCGTGATCGTCATGAACTTGCGCAACTCGCTCGTTCCCATCGAGTCGGCCGCCTCGTACAGCCGCGCGTCCGACAGCGCGAGCGCCGCCATCAGGATCATCGCCGCGTGCGGGAACGAGGCGAAGGTCATCGCCATCACCATGCCCGGCATGCCGTAGATCGACTTCAGCCCGACCCAGTCGAGCATGAACCTGAACGCGCCCTGGTTGCCGAACAGGTAGATGAACGAGATCGCCGCCAGCAGCGACGGCGCGAGGATCGGGATCAGCGCGATGTTGCGCCACAGTCCCTTGAACGGGATGCAGCTGCGCTGCATCGCATAGGCGAACAGGAAGGCGAGCGGAACGGTGACCGCGGTCGTCCAGATCGCGAAGGTCAGGGTGTTCCAGGTGGACTGCGCCAGCGCCGGCGACTGGACGTACTGGATGAAATTGGCGATCCCGACGAATTCGCCCGCGCGTCCCTCGACGCTGCGCACGAGGATCATCGCGAGCGGCACCGTCAGGAAGACGACCAGCGCGACCAGCAGCAGCACGATGCCGCCGCGCGCCGCGAGCGCCTCCTTCGCGAGGGCGAGGCGCGACGGCATCGGGGTGCCCGCGGGCACGACGGCCGCGCTCACCACGCTGCGCCGGCCTGCATCATGCTCGCGCCGGCTCCGGGAACACGCGCACGCGGTCGGTCCGCAGCGCGATCTCGACCTCGCCGCCCTCGCGCACATCGAGGTCGTGCAGCTGGTTCAGCGAGTAGGAGATCGTCATCGGCTGGCCCAGCGCCTCGCAGCGCAGCTCCGCCAGGCAGACGGTACCGAGGTAGTCGATGCGCGCGATGCGGCCGCGCAGCCGGTTGGGCAACTGCGCGAGGTCGCCCTCGACGTGACGATCCTCGGGACGCAGATAGATCCGGACCGGGTCGCCGGCGGCGTTGCCGTCGGCCGGCAGGGTCAGTTCCACCGACCCCACCTTGAAGCGCCCGCCACCGAGCGCCGTGGCGTTCAGCACGTTCACCTTGCCCAGGAAATCGGCCACGAACGGCGTCGCGGGGCGCTCATAGACGTCGCTCGGCGTGCCGATCTGCTCGATCACGCCGTGGTTCATCACGACGACGCGATCGGCCATCGACAGCGCCTCTTCCTGGTCATGCGTGACCATGATGGTCGTCACGCGGAGCCGGCGCTGGAGCTGGCGGATCTCGCCGCGCAGGCGTTCCCGCACCTTGGCATCGAGCGCGGACAGCGGCTCATCGAGCAGCAGCAGGCTGGGTGACGTCGCCAGCGCGCGCGCGAGCGCGACCCGCTGCTGCTGGCCGCCCGACATCTGGCTGGGGTACTTCGAACCGGCGTCCGGCAATCCGACGAGCGTGAGGAGTTCCGCGACGCGCGCCGAGATCTCCGCACGCCCGTTGCGCCGGTTCACGAGGCCATAGGCGACGTTCTGCGCGATCGTCAGGTTCGGGAACAGCGCGTACGACTGGAACACGATGCCGTAGTCGCGCGCGGCCGGCGGCGCGTTCGAGATGTCGCGACCGTTCTGGAAGATCGTTCCCCGCGTCTGGCGCTCGAGCCCGGCGATGATCCGCAGCAGCGTCGTCTTGCCGCAGCCCGACGGGCCGAGAAAGCAGACGAGTTCGCCGGGATGGATGACGAGATCGATCGCCTTCAGCGCGACGAAGTCGCCGAACGCCTTGTGGACCGCCTCGAGGCACAGCGCCTCGCTGGATGAACTTGGCTGGGGAGCCGCCATGATGCCGGGTGTGAAATGACTCGGGTCAGCCCCGGGCGTGCGACGGTGCCCGAAGCTGACCCGAGCCCGCTCGCGCGGAGCGCGAGCGGTGGTGGATCACTTGGGTGCGGCCTTCGACTCGTAGCGCTTGCCCCACTCCGCGAGAATGCGGTCGCGGTTCTTGGCGGCCCAGGCGAAGTCGTTCTTGACCAGCCGGCTGGCGTAGTCGGCCGGCACGTTCGGCAGCGGCTTCGACAGGCCCGGGACGGCGACGATCGCGAAGTTGGCGGCGTACAGCCCCATCGCCTCATCGCTGATGGACCAGTCGAGCAGCTTCTGCGCCGCGGCCATGTTCTTCGTGCCCTTGTGGATTCCGATCGCTTCCAGGTCCCAGCCGAGGCCTTCCTTCGGGAACACGAGGTCGATCGGGGCGCCGCGCGCCTTCTCGCGGTTGGCGCGGTACTCGAAGGAGATGCCGACCACGTACTCGCCAGCGGCCACGGCCGCGCACGGACGCGATCCCGAATGCATGTACTGGGCGATGTTCTCGTGCAGGCCGTCCATGTACTTCCAGCCCTCGGCCTCGCCCCACAACTGCAGCCAGGCCGAGACGTCGAAGAAGCCGGTGCCCGACGACGCCGGGTGCGGCATCACGATCTGGCCCTTGTAGACCGGCTTGGTCAGGTCACGCCACGTCTCGGGCTTCGGAATGTTGCGCTTGGCCGCTTCCACCGTGTTGAAGCAGATCGTCGCGCCCCACACGTCCATGCCGACCCAGGCCGGCGGGTTCTTCGGATCGCGGTACTGGGCGGCGATGCGGTTCAGCCCCGCGGGGGCGTACGGCACCAGCATCCCTTCGGTGTCGAAGATGGCCATGCTGGTCGCGGCGACGCCCATCACGACGTCGGCCTTCGGATTGTTCTTCTCGGCCAGCAGCTTGGCGGTGATGATGCCCGTCGAGTCGCGGACCCACGTGATCTCGATGTTCGGGTTGGCCTTCTCGAAACCCTCCTTGTAGGCCTTCAGCTGGTCGGTCTCCAGTGCCGTGTACACGGTCAGCTGCGTCTTCTGCGCGTTCGCGCCGAACGCCAGGGCGGACAGCGCGGCGGCGGCGGCGAGCCTGCCGAATGTCGCAAACGAAAACTTCATCGACTCCTCCTTCATGACCCCGGTGGCATGGATGCGGTCGCCCGTGAGGGGGAACGGACGACCTTCAAGGGTGGCTCGACAGCGTGACCGGCGTGTGACTCCGGCCGGACGCCATCTTAGGTGCAAGCTCGGTTGCAGGACCAGACAGCAGAGAGGCAGTCTACGAGCGGCGCCGCGGGAGTCAATTGTTTTTTGCAGATTGTAGACAATCAGGGGGCCAACCCTTAGACTGCGCGCCATGGCCAGCTCCGCCGTCCCGCCCGTCCGGATCGTTCCGCACCCGACCATCGAACTGCTGCGCACCGCGTCGCTGTCGAGCGCCGCGCAGCAGGAGATCGAGCGGATGATCCTCGACGGCGAGATCGGCCCGGGCTCGAAGCTGACCGAGGCGTGGCTGTCGGAGCGCCTCGGCGTGTCGCGCGGCCCGATCCGCGAGGCGTTTCGCATGCTCGAGGAGTCGGGCCTCGTCCGCCAGGAGAAGAACCGCGGCGTCTTCGTGCGGGACATCCCGCTCGAGGAGGCGCTGGAGATCTACGACCTGCGCGCCGCGATGGACGAGCTCGTCGGCCGACGACTGGCGGAGACGATCACGCCGGAGCAGCTGAAGGCGGCGCGCGCGATCGTCGAGCGGATGGACGTGGCGGCGCGGTCGGGCGACTCCGACGCGTATCACCTCCTGAACCTCGACTTCCACGACGCGCTCGTCGGCTTCACCGGCAACCGCAAGCTGGCCGGCGTGTATCGCAAGCTTGTCAAGGAACTGGCGCTGTTCCGCCGACGGAACCTGCGCGACCAGCAGTTGCTGCCCCACTCCGCCGCCGAGCACCGCGGGATCCTGAAGGCGATCGCCTCCGGGGACCCGGAGCAGGCCGGACGGGCGATGTTCGACCACGTGATGGAAAGCCGGGAGCGCGCACGCAAGGGTGAGGGTGTGCCGCAGCCCCTCCGGGCGCGCGCCGGCAGGAAAGGATAGGGAAAGTGATCGAAGTGAACGGCCGCGCGTACGCGGCCCCGAAGCAATCGACCGTCGTCCTGTGCATCGACGGCTGCGAACCGGACTACATCGCGCAGGCTGTCGCGGGCGGCCACATGCCGTTCATGAAGCAGGTGCTCGCGACCGGCACGGCGCTGATCGCCGACTGCGTCGTGCCCAGCTTCACCAACCCGAACAACCTCTCGATCGTGACGGGCGCGCCGCCCTCGGTGCACGGCATCTGCGGCAATTACCTGTTCGACGCCGCGAGCGGCACCGAAGTGATGATGAACGACCCGAAGTGGCTGCGCGCGCCGACGATCCTCGCCGCGCTGGCCGACGCCGGCCACGGCGTCGCGGTGGTCACGGCCAAGGACAAGCTGCGCAAGCTGCTCGGCCACGGGATGAAAGGCATCTGCTTCTCATCGGAGAAGGCGGACCAGGCGACCGAACAGGACAACGGGATCACCGACGTGCTGCCGCTCGTGGGCATGCCCGTGCCCGACGTCTACAGCGCGGAGCTGTCCGAGTTCGTGTTCGCCGCCGGCGTGCGGCTGATCGAGACGCGCAAGCCCGACTTCCTCTACCTGTCCACGACGGACTACGTCCAGCACAAGCACGCCCCCGGCGACCCGGACGCCAATCGCTTCTACGCGATGCTCGACCGCTATCTCGCGCGATTGGACGCGCTCGGCACGGTGTTCGCCCTCACGGCCGATCACGGCATGAACGCCAAGACCAGGCTCGACGCGAGCCCGAACGTCATCTTCCTGCAGGACCTGCTCGACGATTGGCTCGGCGCCGAGCGCTCGCGCGTGATCCTCCCGATCACCGACCCGTACGTGGTCCACCACGGCGCGCTCGGTTCCTTCGCGACGATCTACGTGGCGCCGGACGCGGCGGCCGGCGTCACCGCGCGGTTGCGCGAACTGCCCGGCATGGAAGTGGTGCTCGGCCGCGAGGAAGCCGCCCGGCGCTTCGAACTGCCGGCGGACCGGATCGGCGACATCGTCGCCGTGTCCGAGCGCAGTGTCGTGCTCGGCACCAGCCGCTCGCGGCACGATCTCTCGCAGCTCGAACTGCCGCTGCGCTCGCACGGCGGGATCTCGGAGCAGCGGGTGCCGCTCGTCCTCAACCGGCGGATCGAAGGCCTCGATCCAATGCGGCGCTGGCGCAACTTCGACGCCTTCGATCTCGTGCTGAACCACGCCCAATGAACGCGCCCGCCTCTCCCGTCCGCAACGAATCCCTCCGGATCGCCGGCGAGAAGGTCGCGTGCGCGCGCAGCTTCGAGGTGCGCTACCCGTACACCGGCGAGGTGGTCGCGACCGTGGCGAAGGCGACGGTCGACGACGTGCGCCGCGCCTTCTCGATCGCCCGCGCCTACCGGAGCACGCTGACGCGTTACGACCGCTACCGGATCCTGATGAAGGCCGGCGAGATCATCGCGCACCGCCGGGACGAGATCGCGCGGCTGATCACGCTCGAGTCCGGGCTGTGCCTGAAGGACACGCTGTACGAAGTCGGCCGTGCGAGCGACGTGCTGCTGTTCGCCGCCAACCAGGCGCTGGTCGACGACGGACAGGTGTACTCGTGCGACCTGACCCCGCACGGGAAGAAGCGCAAGGTCTACACGATGCGCGAGCCGCTGCTCGGCGTCATCTCAGCGATCACGCCGTTCAACCATCCGCTGAACCAGGTGATCCACAAGGTGGCACCGGCCGTGGCCACCAACAACCGCATCGTGCTGAAGCCGAGCGAGAAGACGCCGCTGGCCGCGTACGTGCTCGCCGATGTCCTGTACGAAGCCGGCCTGCCCGGTCCGATGCTCTCGGTGCTGACCGGCGACCCGCGCGAGATCGCCGACGAGATGCTGACCCATCCGGACGTCGACCTCGTGACCTTCACGGGCGGCGTCGCGGTCGGCAAGTACATCGCCGCGAAGGCGGTCTACAAGCGGCAGGTTCTCGAACTCGGCGGCAACGATCCGATCATCGTGATGGAGGATGCCGACGTCGAGGAAGCGGCGACGCTGGCGGCCAGCGGCTCGTACAAGAACTCGGGACAGCGCTGCACGGCGGTCAAGCGCATACTGGTGCACGCGAGCGTCGCCGACGACTTCGTCGAGCGACTGGTCGCGAAGACGAAGGCCGTGAAGCACGGCGACCCGCTCGATCCGGCCACCGACATGGGCACGGTGATCGACGAGGCCGCGGCGCGCGAGTTCGAGGCGCGCGTCGACGGCGCCGTCGCACGCGGCGCGAGGGTGCTCGCCGGACACGTCCGCCGCGGCGCGCTGTACGCGCCCACCGTGGTCGACCGCGTGGCGCCCGACATGCCGCTGGTGAAGGAAGAGACGTTCGGGCCGGTCTCGCCGGTGATCCGCTTCGGCTCGATCGACGAGGCGATCGCGATCAGCAACTCGACCGCGTACGGGCTGTCGTCTGCGGTCTGCACCAACCGGCTCGACTACATCACCCGCTTCATCTCGGAGCTGGCCGTCGGCACGGTGAACGTGCGCGAAGTGCCGGGATACCGGCTCGAACTCACGCCTTTCGGCGGAATCAAGGACTCAGGCCTCGGGTACAAGGAAGGCGTGCTGGAAGCCATGAAGAGCTTCACCAACACGAAGACCTACTCGCTGCCCTGGTAGCAAGGAAGAGGTGCGGACCTAGGCAACCCGGATGCAGACCCTCCTGAACCTGTTGGCGGCCATCGCCCTGCTCGTCTGGGGAACGCACATCGTGCGGTCCGGCGTGCTGCGCGTGTACGGCGCGAGCCTGCGCCAGGTCCTGCGCCGCAACGTCGGCAACCGCGCAACCGGCTTCGTCGCCGGCGTGGCGGTGACCGGCCTGCTGCAGAGCTCGACCGCGACGGCGCTGCTGGCGTCGTCCTTCGTGTCGCAGGGCATGATCGGAACGGCGGCCGCGCTGGCCGTGATGCTCGGCGCCGACGTCGGCACGGCGTTGATGGTGCAGGTCTTCTCGCTGAACCTGACGTGGCTCGCGCCGCTGCTGATCGTCGGCGGCGTCATCGTCTACCTGTCGAAGAAGAACGAGCGCGCCGGCCAGATCGCGCGGATCGCGCTGGGACTGGGCGTGATGATCCTCGCGCTGCAGCTGATCAGCCAGGCCACGCTGCCGCTGACGAAGGCCGCGGGAGTGCGGGTGCTGTTCGCGCAGATTTCCGGCGACCTGCTGCTCGACGTGCTGATCGGCGCCCTGCTCGCGGTGGCCTCGTATTCGAGCCTGGCGGTGGTGCTGCTGGTGGCCACTCTCACGGCCGCCAACATCGTGCCCGCGCACGTGGCGCTGCCGGTCGTCCTCGGCGCCAACCTCGGCAGCGGCTTGCTGGCGCTGATCACGACATGGAGGGCGGACCCCGTCGCGCGCCGCGTGCCGCTCGGCAACTTCGTGTTCAAGGCCGCGGGCGTCGGGCTCGCGCTGCTCGCGCTTCCGCACGCCATGCCGTACCTGCTGAAGCTGCAGTCCGATCCCAAGCTGCTCGTCGTCCACTTCCATCTGCTGTTCAACGTCCTGCTCGCACTGACCTTCATCGGCCTCACCAGGCGGGTCGCGGACCTCACGGAGAAGTGGCTGCCGGCGCCACGCCAGGCGGAGGCGCCCGGCGAGCCGCGGCACCTCGACCCGGTCGCGCTCGACACGCCAGCGCTGGCGCTCGGCAACGCGGCGCGCGAAGCCATCCGGCTGGCCGACACCGTCCAGGAGATGCTCAGCGGGCTGCTGGAGGTCCTGCGGCACGACAGCGCCCAGCTGGCCGAGACGCTGCGGCGCAAGGACGACGAGATCGACCGGCTGTACTCCGCGATCAAGCGCTACCTCGCGCAGATCAGCCGCGAGGCGCTGGAAGCGCGCGAATCCAGGCGATGGACCGAGATCATCCAGTTCACGATCAACATGGAGCATGTGGGCGACATCATCGAGCGCCTGCTGCTCGACGTCGCCGAGCGCAAGATCCAGCACGGCCTGTCCTTCTCCGAAGCGGGCCTGCAGGAGATCAGCGACCTGCACGGCCGGCTGATCGGCAACCTGCAGCTGTCGGTAGCGGTGTTCCTCAACGGAGACCTGAAGTCCGCGCAGCGACTGATCGCGGAAAAGGTGACCTTCCGTGAGCTCGAGATGCGCTACGCGGAGAGCCACCTGCACCGGCTGTCGGAGAACACGCCGCAGTCGGTCGAGACCAGTTCCCTGCACCTCGACCTGCTCTCGGACTTCAAGCGCATCAATTCGCTGTTCTGCTCCGTCTCCTACCCGATCCTGGAATCCGCGGGCGTGCTGTCGAAGACGCGTGTTCTGGCCGAGCAGGGCAGCGCCCTCAAGCCCGACCAGACCTCCGCAGCCGGATGACATGGCGCTGACGCTCGACGACATCCAGGACCTGTTCGCCGCCAAGGGCGACCGCATGTACGCCGGCGAGCCGGTCACGCAACTGCAGCACGCGCTGCAGTCGGGCCAACTCGCCGAGCAGGAGGGCGCCAGCGACGAGCTGGTCGTTGCGTCCTTCCTGCACGATCTCGGCCACCTGATCAATGACCAGGGCGATACTCCGACGCTGCGCGGCGTCGACGACCGCCACGAGTATGTCGCGCTGCCATTCCTGCGCGACCTGTTCGGTCCGGCCGTTCTGCAGCCGATCCGCCTGCACGTCGACGCCAAGCGCTACCTGTGCGCGCGCGGCGACGGCGCGATCACCGGCGCCGAGTACTGGGCCGCGCTGTCGATCGATTCGAAGCGCAGCCTCGAGCTGCAGGGCGGGATCTTCAGCGAGGGCCAGGCCGCCGCCTTCAGGGCCGAGCCGTTCGCGCAGGACGGCGTGCGCCTGCGGCAGTGGGACGACCGCGCCAAGCTGAGGGACGCGCGCACCCCGCCGCTCGCGCACTTCCTGGCCCTGGCCGCACGCGTCGCCGGTCGCTGAGCGCGCCTGCCGCTGGGCGATAATCCGCGGCCCTGCCCGGAGCACGAACCATGCTGCGTCCCCTGCTGCTCGTCACCGTCGCCCTGCTGTCGGCCTGCTCGAAGGCACCGGAACCTGCGCCCCAGGCGACGGCCACGCCCGCGAATCAGGAGCTGGCCGGGATCCAGTGGGTGCGCCCGCAGAGCGTCGCCGACGTGGACCGCGCGTTCGAGGACGCGCGGTCCAGGAACCAGCCCGTCTTCCTGTTCTGGACCGCCGTGTGGTGCCCGCCGTGCAACCAGGTGAAGAGCACGATCTTCACGCGGCCGGACTTCATCGAGAAGTCGCGCTCGTTCGTGCCAGTCTACGTCGACGCCGACAGCCCGAGCGGCCAGGTGCTCGGCGAGCGCTTCAAGGTCCGCGGCTATCCGACCATGGTGCTGCTGAGCGGCGGCGGGCGGGAGCTGACGCGGCTCGCAGGCTCGGTCGACGCGTCGAAGTACATGCAACTGCTCGACCGCGGGCTGGCCGGCGGCAACTCGGCGAAGCAGGCGCTCGAGGCGGCCCTCGACGGCAAGTCGCTGTCCGCCGCCGATTGGCGGATGCTGGCGTTCTATTCATGGGCAACCGACGACGGCCAGCTGGTGCCCGAAAAGGACGTACCGGCGACGCTGATGAAGCTCGCCGCGGCGTGTCCGTCCGGGGAGCGGGAAGCGTCGTCGCGCCTCGTGCTCGAGGCTTTGCACTCGGCATCGCAGGCCAGCGACGCGAAGCCGAAGGTGGACAAGACCGACGCCATCGCGAGCGTGAAGAGCCTGCTCGAGCAACCGGAACTCGTGCGCGCCAATCACGACATTCTCGGTTACGCCGCCGACGACCTCGTTGGCCTCCTCACGGACGCCAGATCCAGGGAGCGCGCCGACCTGAAGGCCCAGTGGATCGCGGCCCTCGACAAACTCGCCGCGGAGCCTAAGCTCTCCAACGGCGGGCGCATGTACGCGATGCTCGGCAAGGTCGAGCTCGCGCGGCTCGACGACAAGGATGGGCCGTTGCCTCCCGCGCTGCTGGATGAGGTCAGGACGCAGGCGGCACGCGTCGACCGCGAGATCGAGGACATCGACGAGCGTCAGGCAGTGATCACGCTGACCGGCGGCGTGCTCGCCCGCGCCGGCCTGCTCGACGAGTCCGACGCGCTGCTGACTGCCGAGCTGAAGCGATCGCACTCGCCCTACTACTACATGTCGCAACTCGCCTCGAACGCGAAGAAGCGCGGCACGCCGGAAGGCAAGGCGGCGGCCATCGACTGGTCGCGCCAGGCGTACGACAGCGCGCGGGGCACGGCGACCCGGCTGCGCTGGGGGGGCAGCTACCTGCACACGCTGCTCGAGCTGACGCCGCAGGATGCCGCGGCCATCGAGCAGGCCGCCACGCAGGTGCTCGGCGAAGTCGGGCACGACAGCGTTCAGCTCACGGGCAACAACCGCGCGGCGCTCGACCGCATGAGCAAGCGCCTGGCGGCCTGGAACAAGGACGGCCGGCACGACGAGGTGCTCGCGCGGCTTGCCGGCGCGCTGATGGACAAGTGCGCCACGCCGAGCGCGGTCGACCCGGCCTGGTGCGAGTCGCTGTTCGCGCCGACCAAGCGGGCCTGAACGGTGGCGACCTACAGCGCTCCGCTGACCCGCGCCGAGGAGCGCGAGTTCGTGCCGTTCATGCACGAGCTGATCGGCATCGCGTTCGCCACGATCCGCGGCTACTTCATGACGGGCACGGAGGTCGTCACGAAGCGCGACGCGAGCCCGGTCACGATGGCCGACCGGAACGCCGAGGAAGCGATGCGGCGCCTGATCGACCGGCGCTACCCGCGCCACGCCATCATGGGCGAGGAGCACGGCAACAAGCCCGGCGAGCGCTACCGCTGGGTGCTGGACCCGATCGACGGGACACGCGCTTTCATTACCAACTGCTTCCTGTTCGGCACGCTGATCGCCCTCGAGCGCGACGACGGCGAAGGCTTCCGTCCGGTGCTCGGCGTGATCGGCCATCCGGCGGCCGGCATGGCGCTGATCGGCCACGCGGGAGGCACCACGCTGTACGCGAGCGATGGATCTTCGCGGGCGGCGCGCGTGCGTCCCTGTGCGCGCCTCGCCGACGCGACCGTGCTGGCCACGACGCACTGGTCCACCGGCGAGCAGCGTGGCGGCGACGCCGTCGAACGGATCATCCGCGCCGCCAGGCTCTACCGGACCTGGGGCGATTGCTTCGGCTACTTCGCCCTCGCGACGGGGGCTGCCGACCTGATGCTGGACCCGACGCTGGCGTACTGGGACGTGGCGGCGATCGTTCCGGTCGTCGAAGGCGCGGGCGGCGCGGTCACCGGATGGAACGGCGGCAGTCCGCTCGCCGAGCCCTCGCTGATCGCGAGCGCAGGCCCGTTGAACGCGGTGGCGCTCGCACTGCTGCGGCAGGATTGAGCCACGCAGTGCCGACGCGCAGCGGGCACGGCCGGCGGCCAGTCGGGGAGAAAGGCGAGACCAACGGCCGGGGAGCGGGCGCGACGCTCGAAGGGCAAAAAAATGTCCGCGCCGTGCTGGGCACCTGCGCGGACTGAATCGCGACGAGGAAGGGGAACCTCCTGCGTTGCGCTTGCTGCCACCTTGCGTAGCGGAAGGGCTACAAAGGGTCGACTGGAAGCAACCTTAGTGCTTCGCGCGCATCGCCGAAATTGGGAGAAGAATCTACGAGGTACTGCGTACTGCGACCAGCGATCAGGAGCGGTCCGGCGAGGCGGCGTCGTTGCCGTCGAGCGCCAGCCGCAGGCGGAAGAGATCCGCGATACGGCGCGCGTTCAGCTTGTCCATCAGCCGCGCGCGATGGACTTCCACCGTGCGAGGGCTGATGCCGAGTTCGACCGCGATCTCGCGGTTGTGAAGGCCGTCGGTGATCCGCTGGAACACTTCGAGCTCGCGAGGCGTCAGGCGACCGAGGCGCTCGCGCATCTGTTCGCGTTCGCGGGCGCGCTCCAGCGCCTGGGCGTCGCTCTCCAGCGCGGCCGCCACGGCTTCCATGAGTTCCCTCGGCTGGACCGGCTTCTCGAGAAAGTCGAGCGCTCCGGTCCGCAGCGCCGCGCGGGCCGTGGCCACATCGCCGTGGCCGGTCACGACGATCACCGGCAGGTGCGGCTGTTCGTCGTGGAGCTTCTTCTGCAGGTCGAGCCCGCTCATGCCCGGCAGTCGGAGGTCGACCACCGCGCATGCCGGCCGCTCGTTGACGCCGCTGGCGAGGAAGTCCTCGGCGCTGGCGAAACCGCGCGGTACGTAGCCGCTGGCCTCCAGCAACGCAGCCAGCGACTCGCGCAGATCGCCATCGTCTTCGATCAGGTAGACGGTCGGGGCACGGGAAGAAGCCTGCGCGAAGGTGGTCATGGTCGGTTCTTCGTCAATGCGCCGGGATATCGAAGCCCGCTGACTACAGCATAGCGTCTGGCGACGCCCCGGCCCTACGGTGGATCAACAACGCGCTACCCGCCTCAGAAAGGAATGTCGTCGTCCATGTCGGCCATCGACGAGGCCGGCCTGGCCGCAGCCGCCGGCTTGCTCGCCGGTGCACGGGACGCGGCGCGGGGCTCGTCGCCGCCGGCATCGAAATCAGGCGCGCCGCCACCCATGCCCTCGCGCGAACCGAGCATCTGCATGTTCTCGGCCACGATCTCGGTCGTGTAGCGGTCCTGGCCTTCCTTGTCCTGCCACTTGCGCGTGCGCAGCCGGCCTTCGACATAGACAGGCCGGCCCTTCTTCAGGTACTCGCCGGCGATCTCCGCCAGGCGTCCGAAGAACGCGACCTTGTGCCACTCGGTCGACTCCTTCATCTCGCCGCTGGCCTTGTCCTTCCAGCGGTCCGACGTGGCGATCGTGATGTTGGTGATCGCCGCGCCGTCGGCGGTGTAACGCGTCTCCGGGTCGCGCCCCAGGTTGCCGATCAGGATGACTTTGTTGACGGATGCCATGTGTTCTCCTCCTCAGATCGGCACCGGCTGGCCGCTCGAACGTTTCGGGACTTCGCGCATGCCGAGTGCGATCACCCACCACACGCCCATGATGACTGCCGCGCATGCGAACACTCCCTGCGCGCCCCAACGCGCGGCGACGAGGCCGCCGAGGGCGCCGCCGGCAAAGAGCCCGATGGCTTGCGTCGTATTGTAGATGCCGAGAGCCAGGCCTTTTGCGGATGACGGGGCAACCCGCGACACCAGCGACGGCAGGCTCGCCTCGAGGATGTTGAAGCCGACGAAGAACAGCAGCAGCCAGCCGGCGATCCACATGAGGCCCGGCGAGTGCAGCAGCAGGCCGATCTGGACGACGAACAGCAGGCCCACGGCCGACAGGAACAGGATGCGCATGCGCGACTTGCGCTCCGCCGCCATGATCGGCGGCATCATCAGGCCGAACGACACCAGCACCACGGGCAGGTAGACCCACCAGTGGCTGGGCAGCGGCAACTGCGCCCGCTCGACCAGCAGGACGGGCACCACCACGAACATCGCCATCTGCACGGTGTGCAGCGCGAAGATCCCGAAGTTCAGGCGCAGCAACTGCGGGTTGAAGACCACGCTGGCCACGGTTGCCGGATCGTCGTGTTCGATGCGGGGCGGCGCGCTCGGCACAACCCACGTGACGACGGCAATCGCAGCCACCGCAAGCACGCCGGTCAGTGCGAACAGGCCGCCCATGCCGACCGCCGCATACAGCGGCGGGGCGCCAACGAGCGACAGCGCGAACGTCAGCCCGATCGACGCCCCGACCATCGCCATCGCCTTGGTGCGATGCTCCTCGCGCGTTGCGTCGGCGATGAACGCGGTCACCGCGGCCGAGATCGCGCCTGCGCCCTGCACGGCCCGCCCGATGATGGTCCAGAAGATGTCGTCGGCCGCCGCGGCGATGAAGCTACCAAGGGCGAACAGCACCAGGCCGGCGACGATCACGGGCTTGCGCCCCCAGCGGTCGCTCGCGGCGCCGAACGGGATCTGCAGCACGCCCTGGGTCAGGCCGTAGATGCCGAGCGCCAGGCCGACGAGTGCCGGGCTGTCGCCGCCGGGGATCGTGCGAGCGTGCACCGCGAACACCGGCAGGATCAGGAAAAGGCCCAGCATGCGCAGGGCGAAGATCGACGCGAGCGAGGCGCTGGTACGCACTTCCTGGCCGGACATGCGCGACGAAGAACGGGAGGTCATGCGTGAGGAGCGGGCTGGGGGTTCCGGATCGCTCCGGGAGGGAGTGCCCGGTGGTGGCCGGGGGCAAGGCGCGCTGGCGTTTGTGGCTATAGTACCAAGTTGCCCCTTTCGAGCAGGCGGCCCTCCGCCGGCGAACGGCACTGGGCACGGTCACGGCACAGCAGCATGGACGAAATACGGATCCGCGGCGCCCGCACGCACAACCTCAAGAACATCGACCTCGACCTGCCGCGGCACCGTCTGATCGTGATCACGGGCCTGTCCGGGTCCGGCAAGTCGTCGCTCGCGTTCGACACGTTGTACGCGGAAGGCCAGCGGCGCTACGTCGAGTCGCTGTCCGCGTACGCGCGGCAGTTCCTCCAGTTGATGGAGAAGCCGGACGTCGACCTGATCGAGGGCCTCAGCCCCGCCATTTCGATCGAGCAGAAGGCGGCGTCGCACAATCCGCGCTCGACCGTGGGCACGGTCACGGAAGTCCACGACTACCTGCGCCTGCTGTACGCGCGCGTCGGCACGCCGTTCTGCCCGGAGCACGACCTGCCGCTGCAGTCGCAGAGCGTGTCGCAGATGGTCGACGCGACGCTCGGCCTCGCCGAGGACACGAAGGTCATGGTGCTCGCGCCGGTCGTCCGCGACCGGAAGGGCGAGTTCGTCGACTTCTTCGACGACATGCAGACCCAGGGCTTCATCCGGTTCCGGATCGACGGAGCCGTCGTCGAGGCCGAGGACCTCCCGCCGCTGAGAAAAACAGAGAAGCACTCGGTGGACGTCGTCGTCGACCGCTTGAAGGTGCGACTCGACGCGAAGCAGCGGCTCGCCGAGTCGTTCGAAACCGCACTGCGCCTCGCCGACGGCCGCGCGCTGCTCATCGACCTCGACAACGGACAGGAGACGCTGTTCTCGAGCCGGTTCTCGTGCCCCGTGTGCAGCTACTCACTGTCCGAACTCGAGCCGCGCCTGTTCTCGTTCAACAACCCGATGGGCGCGTGCACCGCATGCGACGGCATCGGCAGCGTCGAGTACTTCGACGAGAAGCGCGTGGTGGCGCATCCCGAGCTTTCGCTCGCGAGCGGGGCGATCAAGGGCTGGGACGCGCGCAACCAGTACTACTACCAAATGCTGGTGACGGTCGCGCAGCACTACGGCTTCGACATCGACCTGCCGTACGACGAACTGCCGGAGGTCGCGCACCAGGCAATCCTGCACGGCTCCGGCGACGACGAGATCGCGTTCACGTACACCAACGAGCGCGGCAGGAAGATGGTGCGCAAGCACCCGTTCGAGGGCGTCGTGCCCAACCTCGACCGGCGCTTCAAGGAGACCGACTCGGTCGTCGTGCGCGAGGAGCTCGCGAAGCTGCGCGGCCAGCGTCCCTGCCCCGTGTGCGAGGGAACGCGGCTGCGCACCGAAGCGCGCCACGTCTTCATCGGCGACGGCGAGGACCGCCGCGGGATCTACCAGGTCGCGGCGGCCCCGCTGCGCGACGCCTGCGCATATTTCGAGCGCCTGCAGTTCGCCGGTGCGAAGAAGGAGATCGCCGACAAGATCGTCAAGGAGATCGGCGCGCGGCTGCGCTTCCTGGTGAACGTCGGACTGGACTACCTGTCGCTCGACCGGTCCGCCGAAACGCTGTCGGGCGGCGAGTCGCAGCGCATCCGCCTCGCCTCGCAGATCGGATCAGGCCTGACGGGCGTGATGTACGTGCTCGACGAGCCTTCGATCGGGCTGCACCAGCGCGACAACGATCGTCTGATCGGAACGCTGAAGCACTTGCGCGACCTGGGCAACACCGTAATCGTCGTCGAGCACGACGAGGACGCGATCCGCGCCGCCGACCACGTCGTCGACATGGGGCTGGGCGCCGGCGCCCACGGGGGCGAGGTGATCGCGAGCGGCAGCCTCGACGTGGTGCTGGGCAACGAGCGCTCGCTGACGGCGGCTTACCTGTCGGGCCGGCGGCAGATCGAGATCCCGGACGACCGCACCCCGCCGTTCACGCACTGGCTGAAGCTCGCCGGCGCCCACGGCAACAATCTGAAGGACGTCACGCTCGACCTGCCGGTCGGGCTGCTCACCTGCGTCACCGGGGTCTCGGGCTCGGGCAAGTCGACCCTGATCAACGACACGCTGTACGCCGTCGTGGCGCGCCACCTCTACGGCTCCTCGGCGGAACCAGCGCCGTATGGGTCGATCGACGGCCTCGAGCACTTCGACAAGGTGATCAGCGTCGACCAGAGCCCGATCGGACGGACGCCGCGCTCGAATCCCGCGACGTATACGGGGCTCTTCACGCCGATCCGCGAGCTCTTCGCCGAGACTCCCACGGCGCGCGAGCGCGGATACGAGGCGGGCCGCTTCTCGTTCAACGTCAAGGGCGGACGCTGCGAGAGCTGCCAGGGCGACGGCGTCCTGAAGGTCGAGATGCACTTCCTGCCCGACGTCTACGTGCCGTGCGACGTCTGCCACGGCAAGCGCTACAACCGCGAGACGCTCGAGGTGCACTACAAGGGCCGGAGCATCGCCGAGGTCCTCGACATGACGGTCGAGGAGGCGGCGGCCTTCTTCAGCGCCGTCCCGACCATCGCTCGCAAGCTGCAGACGCTGCTCGACGTCGGCCTCGGCTACGTGCGGCTGGGGCAGAGCGCCACCACGCTCTCGGGCGGCGAGGCGCAGCGCGTGAAGCTGTCGCTGGAACTCTCGAAGCGTGACACCGGGCGCACGCTCTACATCCTCGACGAGCCGACGACCGGGCTGCACTTCCACGACATCGCGCTGCTGCTCAAGGTGCTGCATCAGTTGCGCGACGCGGGCAACACCCTGGTCGTGATCGAGCACAACCTCGATGTCGTGAAGACCGCCGACTGGGTCATCGACCTCGGGCCGGAAGGGGGCGACGGCGGCGGCCGGATCATCGCGACCGGCGCGCCGGAGGCCGTCGCCGCCAATCCCGAGAGCCACACCGGCCGCTATCTCGCGCCCGTGCTGCTGCGGCAGAGGAACAGGAAGCGCCGCAGCGGCCCCGCCGCCGCGGCCGCCTGATCACTTCCTTTCCGGCTTCGCGGCCGACACGCAGCGCACCTCGTCGTCGGCCGGCGCCTTGAACCGGCGGGCGGTCGACTGGAGAGCGGTTCAGAGGACCAGCCGCCCCAGCGTCCGCACCGATCCGCCGGCGGATCGCACCAGCACTGCCTCCCCGGAACCGACCGCGACCCCGGTCAGCGCGAGGATGTTCACCTGGTGCGTGACGAAGACGACGTTCGAAGGAGCGCGGATCGCGGCGATCCTCGCCGCCACCTCGCGTGTCTGCTGCGCCTCCGTGGAGCGGTCCCCGAAGAAGGAGTTCAGCGCGGGATACGGCTCGACGGCGGCCTTCGGAAAGGCCAGGCTTGCCGTATCGAGGCAGCGGCACCACTGGCTGGACAGCACCTGGTCGATGCGCACCGCCCGGACCGCCAGTGCCGCGCCGATCCGCTGCGCCTGGCGACGACCGTCGTCGGACAGATTGCGCTGCGTGGCGCAGTCTCCGATCCGGAATCCGGGTGGATCGCCGATGCCAGCCTCGGTCTGCGCATGGCGCAGCAGGAATCCAACGCCGCCGGCCTGCAGTTCCGACCACAGCGCGGCCGGCTGCGCGCCTGCCCGCGCTGCGAGCAGGAGCGAAGCGGTGCCGAGCAGGACTTCGCGTCTGCGCACGATCACGCCTCCAGGAGCCGCCGTTCCGCGAGGTCGAGTGCGTCCGGAATCCCCCGCAGCACAACGACATCGCCGGCCTGCAGCCGCATTTCCGGGCTGGGATCGGCCCCGCGAATGCCGCGCCGGCGCACGGCGGTGACCTCGACGCCCAGCGGCTGCAAGCCCAGTTCCTCCAGCGTCCTTCCCGCTCCCGCCGCGCCCGGGTGCAGCGGCACCGAGTGCAACCGCTCGTGCGCTTCTTCCTCGACGTCGTCGTCGTCGCCGGAGCTGTGGAAGTAGCCGCGCAGCAGCTGGTAGCGCTGGTCGCGCTGCTCACGGACACGCTTGACGACACGCGACAGCGGAACGCCGAGCAGGACGAGCGCGTGCGACCCGAGCATCAGGCTTCCCTCGAGCACCTCGGGCACGACCTCGGTCGCGCCGGCCGCGGTCAGCTTGGCGAGATCGTGATCGTCCTGCGTGCGAACGATGACGGGAATGTCCGGCTTCAGTTCGCGCACGTGATGCAGGATCTTCAGCGCGGAGGGCGTGTCGGCGTACGTGATGGCGACGGCGGACGCTCGGCCGACGCCCGCCGCGACGAGGGTCTCGCGTCGCCCGGCGTCGCCGTAGACGACCGAATCGCCGGCCGCGGCCGCCTGCCGGACCAGGTCGGGATCGAGGTCGAGGGCCACGCAGGTGATGCCTTCCTGCTCGAGCATCTTGGCGAGGTGCTGCCCGCTGCGTCCGAATCCGCAGATCACCACGTGCTTCTCGACGGCGATCGCGCTCTGCGCGATGCGGGCTATCTCGAGCGACTTGTGCAGCCACTCGCTCGAGGCCAGCCGCATCGCGATCCGGTCGCTGTGCTGCACCAGCAGCGGAGCGGAGAGCATCGACAGCAGCATCGAGGCGAGCACGACCTGCAGCACGAGCGGGTCCAGCAATCCGTGCGTCCCGGCCTGCCCGAGCAGGACGAAGCCGAACTCGCCTGCGGTCGCCAGCGCGAGTCCTGTCTTGATCGCGGTGCCCGGCGTGGCTCCGAAGAGCCGCACGAGCGCGACGACCAGCCCGAACTTGAACGCCACCGGGCCGACCAGCGCGAGCATGACCCAGCCGAAGTTGTCGAGCACGATCCGCACGTTGAGAAGCATGCCGATCGTGACGAAGAACAAACCGAGCAGGACATCCCGGAACGGCTTGATGTCCTCCTCGACGCGGTGGCGGAACTCCGTTTCGGAGATCAGCATCCCGGCGACGAAGGCGCCGAGGGCGAGCGACAGACCGGCTTCCTCGGTCAGCCAGGCGAGGCCGAGCGTCACCAGCAGCAGGTTCAGCGTGAACAGTTCGTGCGACTTGCGCTTGGCGACGGTGTGGAACCACCAGCGCATCACGCGTTGTCCGCCGACGAGCAGCACGGTCAGCAGCGCCGCCGCCTTGACGAGCGCGACGGCGAGCGTCCAGGCCAGGTTCGATCCTTCGCTGCCGAGCGCCGGAATGATCACCAGCAGCGGCACGACCGCCAGGTCCTGGAACAGCAGGACGCCGACGATCCGCTTGCCGTGCTCCGTGTCGACCTGCGCGCGCTCGGCCATCATCTTCATCACGATCGCGGTCGACGACATCGCGAGCGCGCCGCCGAGCGCGAAGGCCCCCGCGAGGCCGACCCCGAAGTAGCGTCCGACGAGCCAGCCGGCCACCATCGTCAAGAGGACCGTCAGCGTCACCTGGGCGCCGCCGAGGCCGAGCACCAGCCTGCGCATCGTTCGCAGGCGCGCCAGAGAGAACTCGAGGCCGATGGAGAACATCAGGAAGACGACGCCGAACTCCGCGAGGTAGCGCGTGTCCTCCAGGTCCGGGACGAGTCCGAGCGCGTGCGGCCCGATCACGATGCCGACCGCCAGGTAGGCGAGCAGCGGCGGCAGCTGCAGGAAGCGGAACGCGACGACGCCGACGACGACGGCGGCGAGCAGCAGCAGCGTGATTTCGAGACCGGACGTAGCCATCAATAAGGGGGGAAATCGACGAGAGCAAAACCCATGCCAGCAGGACCTCCGGGTGTATTATCGCCGTACGCCATCCATCGCGGCTGGCTCCCAGGCAAATCCCCGCGATCCATGTCCGCAAGCCCGCTGGTCCCCTCCGCGCACGCGCTCGAAATGGCGCGGGACGTCCTGCAGATCGAGGCCGCCGCGGTCCAGGCGCTGGCGGCCCGCCTCGACGACCGATTCACCCGCGCGGTCGAACTGCTTCTGCTCTGCCGGGGCCGCGTCGTCGTGAGCGGCATCGGCAAGAGCGGCCACATCGCGCGCAAGATCGCCGCGACCCTCGCCTCGACCGGCACGCCCGCGATCTTCGTGCACGCGGCGGAAGCCGCGCACGGCGACCTCGGCATGATCACGCGCGACGACGTGCTCGTCGCGCTGTCGTACTCCGGCGAGGGGGACGAACTGCTCACGATGCTTCCCGTCGCGAAGCGCGAAGGCACGCCGCTCATCGCCATGACCGGCAACGCGTCCTCGTCGCTCGCGCGCCTCGCCGACGTGCACCTCGACGTCCGCATCGACAGGGAAGCGTGCCCGCTGAACCTGGCGCCCACGACGTCGACCACGGCAATGCTGGCGCTGGGCGATGCCCTCGCGATCGCGTGCCTCGACGCCCGCGGCTTCGGTCCCGACGACTTCGCGCGCTCGCACCCGGCCGGCGCGCTGGGCCGCCGGCTGCTGACGTACGTGAGGGACGTGATGCGGACGGGAGACAGGATTCCTCGCGTGACCGTCGACACGCCGTTGATCGACGCGCTGCGGGAGATCTCGCGCAAGCAGCTGGGCATGACCGCGGTGCTCGACGGCGCGGGACGGCTGCAGGGCATCTTCACGGACGGCGACCTGCGCCGTCTGCTGGAGCGAGCGACCGACGTGCGCTCCGTGAAGCTCGCCGACGTGATGACGCGCGACCCGCTCACCATCGCGCCGGACGTGCTCGCCGCCGAAGCGGCGCAGCTGATGGACCGGCGCAAGAAGAACCAACTGCTGGTCGTCGATGGCAGCGGCGCACTGGTCGGCGCCCTGCACATGCACGACCTGATGGCCGCCAAGGTGATCTGATGACGCCCGAGCAGCGCGCCGCCCGGCTCCGGCTCGTCGCCCTCGACGTCGACGGCGTGCTGACGGATGGAAGGCTCTACTACGGGCCGCAGGGCGAGGCGCTGAAGGTCTTCGACGTGCGCGACGGGCACGGCATCAAGATGTTGCTCAACCATGGCGTCGAGGTCGCGATCCTCTCGGCCCGCTCGTCGGAGATCGTCGGCGCGCGCGCACGCGAACTGGGCATCGGCCGCGTGCTGCAGGGCCGTGGCGACAAGGCGCTCGCGTGGACCGAACTGCTGCGGGACACCGGGGTCGGCGCCGAGCAGGCGGGCTTCATCGGCGACGACCTCCCGGACCTGCCGGTGCTCGAGCAGGCGGGATTCGCGGCGACGGTCGCGGATGCCCGCGACGAAGTGAAGTGCGTCGCGCACTGGATCGCCGGGCAGGCCGGTGGGCGCGGGGCGGTGCGCGCGTTCGCCGAGTTCATTCTCCGCGCCAAGGGCGTGGACTTCGCCGCGATGACGCGCGGATGAAGGCGAGCCTTCATGCGTGATCGCATCACGGCCATCATCGCCGTCCTGCTGCTCGCCGGGCTGGCGGGCGTCACCTACTGGTTCTCGCAGGTCGGGCGCTACAGCAACCTGGCTAACCCGGTGTCGCGGGAAGGTCCCGACTTCATCGGCAAGGGCGTGACGCTGACGCAGTTCGACGCGCTGGGACGGGCGACGAACAGGCTGTTCGCCGAGACGATGGCGCACTACGCGACCGACGATCGTGCGGAACTGCAGCAGCCGCGCTACCTGAGCCTGCGCCCGGACCAGCCCCGCCTCGAGGCGCGCGCGCGGCAGGCGCTGGTCGAAGGTGGCGGGGAGCGCGTCGTGCTGACCGGCGATGTCGTCATCACGCGTTCCCCGGGCGAAGACGGCGAGCCGCCGATGCGCCTTGCCACCGAGAAGCTCCTCGCCCTTCCCGATCTCGAGCAGTTCAGCACCGACCTCCCGGTCGAGGTGGACCGCGGCGGCTCAGTGATCCGGTCGGTGGGCATGGACTACGACAACATCAAGCGGGTCGTGAAGTTCCACTCGAAGGTGCGCGGAACGTTCGAGGCGGCCCAGACGCAGGGGGCGAGACAATGAAACGGCCGATCCTCGCACTCGCGATCGCCTGTGCAGCGGTCGCGGCGCCCGCGCTGGCCGAGCGCGCGGACCGCGACAAGCCATTGAACTACGAGGCCAACAGCGGCGAGTGCGACGACCTCAAGCAGGTCTGCGTGCTCGTCGGCGATGTCGTGCTCGTGAAGGGAACGATACGGGCCACCGGGCAGCGGGTGGAGATCCGCAAGGATCCCGAGGGCTACCTGTTCGGCGTGCTCGAGGCGGCGCCCGGCAAGCTGGCGACCTTCCGCCAGCGCCGCGACATCAGCAAGCCCGGCATCGAGGAGGTCATCGACGGCCACTCCGAACGGATCGAATACGACGAGAAGGCCGAAACCGTGAAGCTGCTCGGGCGTGCGCGGATCCGCCTGCTGGAGAACGATGCGCAGCGCGACGAGTTGCGCGGCGACGCCATCACGTACGACCAGCGCAACTCGAAGTACTTCGTGACGGGTGGCGCGCCGAAGGATCCGGGTTCCGGCGACGGCCGGGTGCGCGGCACGATCGGTCCCCGCACACAGCCCGCGACATCGCCCGGTTCCCCGGCTCCCCTGGCGCCGTCGCGCGACCTTGCCAATCCGCGCCGTGACTGAGATGGACGCGCGCGCACAGGCCTCGGGGCAAGCCGCCGGCGCCGGCGGGTCGCACAACACCCTGGTGGTCGAGAACCTGCAGAAGCGCTACGGCAGCCGCACGGTCGTCAAGGACGTTTCGCTGACCGTGGAAAGCGGCGAGGTGGTCGGCCTGCTCGGACCGAACGGAGCGGGGAAGACGACATGCTTCTACATGGTCGTGGGCCTGGTCCCGCTCGACGCCGGCAGCATCTCGTTGAACGGAGCGTCGATCGCCCACCTGCCGATCCATCAGCGCGCGCGCATGGGGTTGTCGTACCTGCCGCAGGAGGCGTCGGTCTTCCGCAAGCTCACGGTCGAGGAGAACGTCCGCGCCGTGCTCGAACTCCAGGTCGACGAGCAGAAGCGGCCCCTGCCTCGCGCCCACGTGGCGCAGCGGCTCGACGAGCTCCTCGATGACCTGCAGATCGCGCACCTCCGGACCAATCCGGCGCTGTCGCTGTCGGGCGGCGAACGGCGGCGGGTCGAGATCGCGCGCGCGCTTGCCGCGCGCCCGCGTTTCATCCTGCTCGACGAACCCTTCGCCGGGGTGGACCCGATCGCGGTCCTCGAGATCCAGCGCATCGTGCGCTTCCTCAAGGAGCGCGGGATCGGAGTGCTGATCACGGACCACAACGTGCGCGAAACGCTCGGCATCTGCGACCACGCGTACATCATCAACGAAGGCGTGGTGCTCGCGGCCGGGCGACCGGAGGAGATCGTCGGCAACGAGACGGTCCGCCGCGTCTACCTGGGCGAGCACTTCCGCATGTAGTCGCCGCTCGCAGGCGCAGTCGATGATGTTCCTTCCGTCCGGTCTGCCTCTCCGCGCTCGCCGCCCTGCATGAAGCCGGCGCTTTCGCTTCGACTGTCGCAGCACCTGGCGCTCACGCCCCAGCTGCAGCAGTCGATCCGCCTGCTGCAGCTGTCGACCGTCGAGCTGAACCAGGAGATCGAGCAGGCGCTGGCGGACAACCCGTTGCTCGAGCGGGATGACGACCCGCTGGCCCTTGCCGTCCGGGTGAAGCCGGATGGCTCCATCGCAGGCAACGAAGCTCCGGCACCGGGTCCCGGCGCCGACAGCGATGGCGATGGCGAGGGCGGCGAGGCGCCGGCCACCGGCGAGTCCGGAGAGGCCGCATTCGAGGCGGGCAGCGATGCGACGCTCGACTGGGGCGCCCGGAGCGAAGGCAGGACCGAAGACGAGGACAGTTCACGCGAGTGGGCGGGCACCACCACTACGCTGAAGGAGCACCTGCTCGCGCAGGTGTCTTGCACCAAGGCGTCGCCGCGCGACCGCGCGCTGGTCGAACTGCTGATCGACGCGCTCGACGACGACGGCTACCTGCACCAGAGCCTCGAGGACCTGCTCGCCATCTGCCCGCCGGAGGCCGAAGTCGAGCCGGACGAACTGAGGACGGCGTTGCGACTGCTGCAGAGCTTCGATCCCGCCGGCATCGGCGCGCGCGACGTCGGCGAGTGCCTCGACCTGCAACTGAACGCGATGGCGCGAACCTCCCCGGAACTGGCCGCCGTCATCGCACACGCCCGCGCGATCGTGAGCGCGCACTTGCCGCTGCTGGCGGCGCGGGACTTCCTCAAGCTGCGCCGGGCGCTCGGATGCACCGACGACGAGTTGCGTGCAGCGCACCAATTGATTCGCACACTGCGGCCGCATCCGGGTGTAGCCTTTGCGGACACGCGCGCCGATTACGTCGTTCCGGATGTCTTCGTGCGCAAGGTGAAGAACCGTTGGACCGCCGTCCTCAACCCCGAAGTGATGCCGCGCCTGCGCGTGAACCAGGCGTACGCGGACATCCTGAAGCGCGACCGCGCCCCGCGGGGAACAGAGGGATCGGACCGCACGCAGTGGACCACGCGCGTGCAGGAGGCGCGCTGGCTCATCCGCAACATCCAGCAGCGCTTCGACACGATCCTGCGCGTGTCGCAGGCGATCGTCGACCGGCAGCACAATTTCTTCACCCACGGCGAGATCGCGATGAGGCCCCTGGTACTGCGGGAAATCGCCGATACCGTCGGGCTGCACGAATCGACAATCTCCCGGGTGACGGCCAGCAAGTACATGGCCACGCCGTTCGGTGTGCTCGAACTCAAGTTCTTCTTCGGCAGCCACGTGGCGACCGAAGCGGGCGGCGAGGCGTCGTCGACCGCGATCCGCGCATTGATCAAGCAACTGATAGGAGCCGAGGACACACGTAATCCGCTGTCAGACAGCAAGCTCGCCGAGCTGCTGGGGGAACAGGGCATCGTGGTCGCGCGCCGAACCGTCGCGAAGTACCGCGAAGCGATGAAGATCCCGGCGGTGGCTCAGCGCAAGTCGTTGTAATCGGGCGCCGCCTGCGCGGCGCTCCGACCTCATTCGAAGGGGGTTGCATGAACCTGCAGATTCACGGGAACCACATCGAAGTCACGCCTGCCCTGCGCGATTACGTGGCCGGCAAGCTCGCGCGCATCGAGCGCCACTTCGATCAGGTGATCGACGCCAGCGTGCAGTTGACGGTCGAAAAGGTCCGCCAGCGGGCGGAGATCACCTTGCGCCTGCGCGGCAACAACATTCACGTCGAGTCGCTCGAGCAGGACATGTACGCGGCCATCGACACCCTGGTCGACAAGCTCGACCGGCAGGTTCTCCGCCACAAGGATCGGGTCAAGGACCACCAGTCCGAGACGCTGAAGCGCCAGCAGGAAGTCCAGCAGTCGCAGTGAGGGTCACGCCGCTTCCCGGCGCGCGGCCTCCCATCCGATCAGAGCGGCCTTCCGCTCGGGGCCCCAGCGGTACTGCCCGAGCACGCCGCTCGACCGGATCACGCGGTGACACGGCACCAGCCAGGCAACCGGATTCGCGGCCACCGCGGAGGCAACCGCGCGTGCGGCCTTCGGCATGCCGGCCACGGTGGCGAGGCGGCTGTAGGACACGAGCGCGCCTTCGGGCACGCGCAGCAGGGCCTCCCACACCTTGATCTGGAAATTCGTCCCCTTCAGCCAGAGCCGCATTGGCGCGCGCGGCCGGGCGAGCGCATCGAGCGTCTCCCGCGCCGCGGCGGGATCCTCGACCAGCGTCGCCTCCGGCCACTCTTCACGCAGTTCGGCCACCGGATCCGCGGTCTCGTCGATGAAGCGAAGGTGGCAGATACCGCGCTCGGTCAGCCCGACGAAGGCGGGGCCGAGCGCCGTTCCATGGGCACCGTAGCGAATCCGCAGCCCGGCGCCGAAAGCGCGCGCCTGGCCGGGCGTCACGCCTTCGCAGCTCACCATCAGGTCGTGCAACCGGCCGGGCGAGGACAGCCCGGCGAACAGAGTCGCGCTCAGCACGTCGTTCTCCGAGCGCAGCGCTGCCAGCGCGCGCTCCTTGGAGATGAACTGCAGGAACCGCTTTGGCGAAACACCCGCCCATTCCCCGAACACGCGCTGCAGATGGAATTCCGAGACGTCGAGCCGCCTGGACAGTTCCGCGAGCGACGTGTCCGCGCCGGCGGCAAGCGCCGCAATGGCGCGGGCCACGAGATCGTAGTGGGGATGCAGGTCGCTGGTTGTCATGTGCCCAGTTTGCGGTCCAGCCGGTCGCCTGGCCACCCGGTTCTTGCGAATAGGCAAGGGGCCGCTGGCGTCGAGGTGCAACATCGTCTTCCCGGCCCCGGAGTCCTCCCTCGCTGCAGCGCGGAAACCGGGGTGTATGATCCGCGCCTTCGATTTTCGGCCAGCCCTCGGGCGGCTGCAAAAAGGAAGCCGATCTCACTTCTTCCCGCCCGAACGTGGACGCCGCATGCGCCTACGCTCGTCGCGAGCCCTCATGGAAGAGCGCGCCGTACATGAACCTGATTTCGCGCCTTTTGCCCGCCTCCAACGTACTTCTGGACCTGCCGGCATCCAGCAAGAAGCGGGCATTTGAACAAGCCGGATTGCTGTTCGAGAACAACCAGGGCGTTGCCCGGGCGAAGGTCTTCGACAGCCTGTTCGCCCGCGAGCGCCTCGGCTCCACGGGGCTGGGTCAGGGGGTGGCGATTCCCCATGGACGGATCAAAGGGCTCAAGGAGGCTGTCGGCGCCTTCGTGCGCGTCGCCGAGCCCATCCCGTTCGACGCCCCGGATGGCCAGCCCGTTTCAGTGATGATCTTCCTGCTGGTGCCGGAGCAGGCGTCGCAGGCGCACCTCGACCTGCTGTCCGAACTCGCGCAGATGCTGTCGGACAAGGCATTCCGCCAATCGCTGCTCGACGCGCCGAACCCCGAAGCCGTGCATGCGGCCCTGACCGCCTGGGAGCCGATCCGGCCAGCGGCTTGATCTCGCGGCTGGCCGCAGACGCGCGGTCGGCGTAGCCTCGCGGAGTCGTCGACTCCGCCCGCAAGCCTTCGTTCAAGCAATGCCGACCTTCAAGTCGCTGTACGAGGAAAACCGGGATTCGCTCAAGCTCGATTGGCTGGCGGGCCGTGCCTCGATCGACAGGCCCCTCGATACGCCGGCGAACGCGGGTCTCTCGAGCGCGGACCTCGTCGGTCACCTCAACCTGATCCACCCCAACCGACTGCATGTCCTCGGCCATCCGGAAGTCCACTACTACCTGAAGCTGGAGCCCGCGCGACGCCTGCACTACGCGCGCGAGTTGATCACTGGCGGCCCGATCGGAATCGTCATTGCCGAAGGGCTCACCGCGCCGGAGGAACTCCTGGCCGCCGCCGAGGCGGCCGCCCTCCCCACCCTCAGTTCGCCGCTGCCGGCCGCGGAGATCATCGAGGTCCTGCGGATCTACCTGGCGAAGCTGCTCGCGACGCACTGCACCCTGCACGGCGTCTACATGGACGTGCTGGGCATGGGCGTGCTGATCGCCGGCGAGTCCGGGGTCGGCAAGAGCGAGCTTGGACTCGAGCTGATCAGCCGCGGGCACGGCCTCGTGGCGGACGACGTCGTCGACTTCTCGCGGGTCGCTCCCGACACGATCGAAGGGCGGTGCCCGCCGCTGCTCTCGAATCTTCTCGAAGTCCGCGGCCTGGGCCTTCTGGACATCAAGTCGATCTTCGGGGAAACGGCGGTGCGGCGAAAGATGAAGCTGCGCCTGATCGTCGAACTGCGGCGCTACGGGTCGAGCGAGACGCTCGAACGACTGCCGCTCGAAGGCCAGACCGACGACGTGCTCGGCCTGCCCGTGCGCAAGGTGATCATCCCGGTGGCGTCAGGACGCAATCTCGCCGTGCTGACCGAGGCCGCGGTGCGCAACACGATCCTGCAGCTGCGGGGCGTCGATACGATGCGCGACTTCCTCCAGCGGCAGCAGCAGCAGATGGGCGCGGAATAGGGCCTGCTGCGGACGGGATTGCGTTGACCGGTACCCCCCATGCTGTAATTCACTCCGCCCACGCAGGGCGATCGACGCCAGCCGACCGGTTGGCCACAAAGGGGAGAGGAAAATGCTGAAGCACGTTCTCATCGCGGCCTGCCTCGCGCTGCCACTGGCAGCCGTGGCGGCCGACGAAAAGGCGGCGACCCAGACGAAGGAACTGACGCCGCAGCAGCAGAAGATGGCTTCCTGCAACCGGGAAGCGGGTGACAAGAAGCTCGCGGGCGAGGAACGCAAGAAGTTCATGTCGACTTGCCTGTCGGCCGGCGGCGGCAAGAAGGTGACGCAGCAGGACAAGATGACCTCCTGCAACAAGGAGGCGGGCGAGAAGAAGCTTGCGGGCGAGGAACGCAAGAAGTTCATGTCGAGCTGCCTGTCCGGCTGACAGCGCCGGCACCGGGTCGTCACGGGGGCGCTTCGGCGCCCCTTTTCACGTGGCCCGTGCAACGACCGCGGCAGCCGTGCAACAATCTTCGCCATCCCCGATCCATCAGCGCATGCGCATCGTCCTCGTCACTGGTCTGTCAGGTTCCGGCAAGTCGGTGGCGGTCCGGCTGCTCGAGGATGTCGGCTACTACTGCGTCGACAATCTGCCGCCGCCTTTCCTGCTCGAAGTCTGTGCCTACCTCGCGGACACCGACCACAAGGACGTGGCCGTCGCCATCGACGCCCGCAGCGAGACCTCGCTGGCCGATGTTCCGAACATGATCTCCACGCTGCGCGGCTTCGGCAACGACGTGCGCGTCCTGTTCCTGACGGCGTCCGACACGGCGCTGGTGCAGCGCTTCTCCGAGACCCGGCGGCGCCATCCGGTTTCGTGGCGCACGAACTCGCAGGGCAGCGAGACGACGGTCGGCGAAGCGATCGCGATGGAGCGCGAACTGCTGGCGCCGCTGAACGAGATCGCGCACGTGATCGACACGAGCGGGCTGCGGCCGAACATGCTGCGCCACTGGGTCCGCGAATTCGTCGACAGCCCGCGCGCGAACCTGACGCTCTCGTTCGAGTCGTTCGCGTTCAAGGACGGCATCCCGATTGCCGCGGACCTCGTGTTCGACGTGCGCAACCTGCCGAACCCGCACTACGACCCGGCGCTGCGGCCGCTGACCGGGTGCGACTCCCCGGTTGCGGCATTTCTCGCGGCGGCTCCGGCGGTCGGCGAGATGATCGACGACATCGCGCGCTTCATCGGAAAGTGGCTGCCGAGCTATGTCGCCGACAACCGCAACTACGTCACGGTCGCGATCGGGTGCACCGGCGGGCGCCACCGCTCCGTCTACATCGTCGAGGAACTGGCGCGTCGCTTTGCCGGCGAGGAGCACGTGCTCGTCCGTCACCGCTCGACCGACCTGTCCGAACGACGCTGATGCGCGTCGCGCTGTTCCCGCTGTCCACCGTCCTGTTTCCGCAGGGCGTGCTGCCGCTGCGCGTGTTCGAGGCGCGTTACCTCGACATGGTGCGCGACTGCATGCGCGAGGGAACGCTGTTCGGCGTGTGCATGATCACCGATTCGCGCGCCTCCGAGGTCAGCCGCACCACGGCCCTCGCCGAAGTCGGCTGCCTGGCGCGGATCGATGCGTGGGACATGAAGCAGCTCGGCCTGCTGCACATCCGCGCCGTGGGACAGGATCGGTTCCGCCTGCTGCGCACGGAGACGCAGGCCGATGGCCTGGTGCTGGGTGAGGTCGAACTGATCGATCCCGACGACGACGCGCCCGTTCCGCCCGAGCACCGGCCGTGCGTCGATCTCCTGTCGCGCATCATGGACGACCTGCGGATGCAGTTCGAGGAACGGCGCATCGAGGACGACGCTCCGGACCAGGACGCCGCGCTGGCCCAGCCCCCGTTCGCGGAGCCGTTCCACATGGACTCGTCGGCGTGGGTCTCGAATCGCCTGTGCGAAGTCCTGCCGGTTCCACTGAAGGCCAAGCAGCGGCTGATGGAACTGACCGATGCGCCGACACGCCTGCAGATCGTCCACACCTACCTGAAGCAGCACTCCGTGCTGGCCTGAATCAGGTCTCGCCGGACTGGTTGCGGAGCAGCCGCTTCACCGGCGCGGGCAGCGCGGCATCCCGAAGCGCGTCCGGTTCGAGCCATTGGGACGCCGCAGACGCAGCTCCCAGCGCGCGCCGAACGGCCGCCAGCCTCGGATGCATCACGAGACTGTAGTGCGAGAACTCGTGCCGCAACTCGGGCAGGGCGCCGTTCAGGTCGACCTGCAGCGCGTATCGCTCGGCGATCGCCGCCCGCAACTGTTCGTCGTCCATCCCGGCATCGAACTCGGGAAGGCTCACGAGCCCTCCCCAGATGCCGGTCGGGGGACGGGTCTCCAGCAACAACGCTCCGCGGCCGTCGCGCACGATGACAACGATCGCGTGGCGCACCGGCCGTGGCTTTGCGGGCCGTGGCGCCGGCAGCTCCGCGGTCCGTTCCTGCGCCTTGGCGACGCAGGTGACCGCAAGCGGGCAGTCGCCGCAGAGCGGGCGCGCCCGCACGCACACCGTCGCGCCGAGGTCCATCAATCCCTGCGTGTAGCTCTCGATGCCGCTAGCCGGCAGCTCCTGCTCCGCGATCGACCAGAGCCGACGCTCCACGGCCGTGGCACCCGGATAGCCTTCGACGCCGAAGTGCCGGGCGAAGACGCGCTTGACGTTGCCGTCGAGGATGGCGGCGCGCTCGCCGAAGGCGAACGCCGCAATCGCCGCCGCCGTCGACCGCCCGATTCCCGGCAACTCCTCCAGCGCATCCACCGCGGCGGGAAAGCGGCCTTCGTATCGCTCTACGACCGTCTGCGCGCAGCGATGGAGGTTGCGCGCCCTCGAGTAGTAGCCCAGGCCCGCCCAGGCGGCCATCACGTCGGGCGAAGGCGATGACGCCAGCGTGAAGACATCCGGAAATCGCCGCACGAAGCGCGTGTAGTAGGGAATCACTGCCGCGACCTGGGTCTGCTGCAGCATGATCTCGGACACCCAGATGCAGTAGGCGTCGCGCGTGCCTTGCCACGGCAGGTCGCGTCGGCCGTGACTATGCTGCCACCGGATGACCCGGCCGGCGAAGGACATCGGCGCGGCGCTCACCTAGGCCGCGAGCGCCTCTTCGCTGGCAACGTCGTCGACGCGCGCCCGCGCACCGATTTCGCGGATGCGGTCGGCGAGGCGCTTGACCTCGGCGAGCTTGCCGTGGGCGTCCTCGAGCGCCTCTTCCAGTTCGGAGATGCGATCGTCGAGCGAACCCTGCGCGTCGCGGATCTTGGCCACCGACTCGGCGCGCTTCCTGAGCTGGGAGCGCTGCTCGCGCACCTGCATCTCGAGGGGCGGCAGCAGCGACTTCACCCACGCCTCGGCGTCGCGTTCGGCGGCCGAGAACACCTCGCGCGACTTCGACACAACCGTGTCGAAGAAGCGCTGCATCAGCGCCCACTTGTCGGTGGTGAGGACCGCGAGCGCGCCGAATTGCGAACGGTACGCGGCCTCGGCGCGCTCCACTTCGGCGATGTAGGTGTCGAGCGAGAACGACATCGGCGGCGAGAGGCTCCAGCCCAGTTCCTCGGCGAAGCGCCGCTGCACGCCGATGACCATCTGTTCGATCTCGAGGGTCCTGGCGTTGGCGTCGCGCAGCATGTCGCGCAGGCCCGCGAAGTACGCCTTGACCGCAGAGGAGAGTTGCAGCGACAGCTGGCTGTGCTTCATCCGGCTGCGCGTGGCGAGCACATGGTCCCGCAGCGCGCTGACGCGCAGCGGCTTGAACATGTCTTCGGACAGCCGCGACAGGACGGCGCGCGCGGCGACGATCCGTCGCACCACGTCCTCGAACTCGCGCTGCTCCGCGTACGCGCGCCGCGTCATCCGCTCGATCGAACTCTGGTTCTTGCCCTGCAGCGAACGAAGCTCGTACAACTGTTCGATCACGCCGCGTTCGCGCGCCGACAGCGCCTGCCGCGCGTCCGACACCACGCGGTCGGCGGCCGTCACGGTCTGGTCGCGGACGATCTTCTGCTTGGCCGGCACCAGGAGATCGATCAGCGCTTCCTCGAGCTGCGGCAGCCGGCTCGCCTGCAGCAGGGCGTCATCGGCCTGCACCTTGGCGACGAGGCCCTTCTGTGCCGACACCGGAAAGACGCGCGTCGGCTCCAGGTCCAGCGTGGCGGCCGCGGCCTGGACCTGGCGCCCGATCTCGCGCTCGATCTCGTCCGTGGTCTTCAACGGATCCCACAGCCCGTCGATCTTGTTGAGAACGGCGATGTGGTTGCGATGACCCGCGTCGCCGACGACATGCCGCCAGACGTCGAGGTCGCTGCGGGTGACGCCGGTGTCTGCCGCGAGCACGAACAGCACCGCGTGCGCGCTCGGAACGAGCGACAGCGTCAGCTCAGGCTCCGCCCCGATCGCGTTCAGGCCCGGCGTGTCGAGGATCACGAGCCCCCGCTTCAGCAGCGGATGCGGGAAATTGATGATGGCGTGGCGCCACTTCGAGATCTCGACCATTCCGCCCGCGTCGATGGCGACGGCCTGGTCGGGATCGTCGGGATCGAACAGGCCGTAGCCACGCGCCTCCTCTACGCTCACCCGCGCCGTTTCGGCCACCATCTTGAAGGCCCCGAGCATTCCGTCCGGCGAACTCGTGTCGACCGGAAACACTTTCCACTCGTGGGCGAGCCGCTTGAAGTCGGACGTGGATCCGGCCCGGGCGCGGGTCTCGATCGGCAGCGCGCGGATGCAGGGCGGCAACGTCGCGTCGTACAGCAGTTCGGTCGGGCACATCGTCGTGCGTCCCGCTGCCGACGGAAGCACGCGCTTGCCGTACTCGGCGAAGAAGATCGCGTTGATCAGTTCGGACTTGCCGCGGGAGAACTCGGCGACGAAGGCGATGACGAGCTTGTCCTCGGCGAGGCGATCGAGCGCGAGGTCGAGGCGCCGCCCGACGTCGCCCTCGAGCATCTGCGTCTCGCTCATCCACTGGCGCAGGTCGACGATCGCCTTCGCCAGCGAGTCGCGCCAGTTGCCGTATTCCTCGAATCGGGACGCCAGGGGAGCCATGGTTGCGGCGGGCCGCCTTGAGCGCGCGACCCGAGCGCAATCTATAGCACGCGACCTCTGCGCGGCACAGTCACCCGAATGCAGAAGCAGGGGTCGATTGACGTGCGAGTTCGCTCGACCGGCGGGCCTCAGCGGCGCTGGCAACGACGGCAGTAGTACGTCGCGCGCTGGCCCTGCACGATGCGCGCGATCGCGCCGCCGCAGGCCCGGCACGGCTGGCCGGCACGCTCGTAGACGAAGGCGTCGAGCATGAAGTAGCCCTCGGCTCCGTCGGCGCCGACGAAATCGCGCAGCGTGCTGCCGCCCACGGCAATCGCCTCGGCCAGCACCTCGCGAATCGCCGCGGCGAGCCGCTCGCAGCGCGCGGGCCCGAGATGCCGCGCCGCGAGCTTCGGGTTGATGCCGGCGCGGAACAGGCTCTCCGAGGCATAGATGTTCCCCACGCCCACGACGACGTCGCCGGCGAGCAGGACCTGCTTGATGGCCGCAGACCGGCCGCGTGTGCCGCGACGCAGCCAGGCGCCCCCGAACCGCGGATCGAACGGCTCGATTCCCAGGTTGGCGAGCAGCGGGTGCGACTCCACGGGTCCATCGGCGAGCGGGTGCCACAGCAGCGCGCCGAAGCGTCGCGGGTCGGTGAGACGAATGCAGTCTTCCGCAAGCAGCAGGTCGGCATGGTCGTGCCGTCCCGGGGTCGGAACGCCGCGGCGGCGGGGCAGGACGCGCCAGACCCCGGACATGCCGAGATGGGAGACCAGCACCCCGGTCGGCAGTCGCCACAGGAGATACTTTCCGCGCCGGTCGATGCGCTCGACCCGCTGGCCGACGAGATGGCTGGCGAGGTCGGCGGGAACCGGCCAGCGCAGGCGCCGGTCGCGGATCACGACATCCTCGATCACGCGGCCTTCGACGTGAGGCGCGAGGGCCCGTCGGGTGACCTCGACTTCGGGCAGTTCAGGCACGCGCGCCTCCGCGATCCGGCTCGCATCGTTCTGTTAATGTGCAACGTATCTTCATCGCCCCTCGCCACCGGTCTTGCTTCGCTGCCGTGGCCGTCCTGATGCCCGAGTCCCAGCTTCACCCAGCGCCGTTCGTCGTCCGCAGTGCGCGCTTCCTCGCCGGTGCCGTGAGTCTTGCGATTCTAGGTTGCGCGAGTCCCGGCTCCCGCGCGAGTGACGGCAGCGCGGTCCTCGCGCAGACGGCGCCGGCACCCGCCACCCCCGTTGAGCCCGCCAGGGCGGACGACGTCCCGGACATCGACCTTTCCGGCGCGCTGCTGTACCAGCTGATGGCGGCGGAAGTTGCGGCTCAGCGCGGGGAACTTGGCACGGCATACGCGGTTTACCTGAAGCTCGCTCGCGACACACGCGATCCGCGGCTCGCCCGGCGCGCCACCGAACTCGCGCTGCAGGGCCGCGCGCTCGGCGAGGCACTGGAAGCGGCGAAGCTGTGGCATCAACTCGCGCCGCGTTCCAGCGAAGCGGGCCAGACGGTGGCGATGCTGTACGCGGCCAGCGGCAAGTTCGACGAAGCCCATGCGCTCTTCAGCGAGCAGTTGAAGGTGGCAGCTCAGCCTGCGGAAGAACTGGGCCGCGTCCAGCGCGCGCTGACGCGCAGCCAGGATCGCGCGGGGGCCTTCGCGCTGCTCGAGCGGCTCGCGCAACCCTACGGCAAGACGGCCGAGGTGCGGCTGGTGCTCGCCAGTGGCGCGCAGGCAGCGGGGCTGAACAGCCGCGCGATCGAGGAAGCGAAGGCTGCCGTAGAGCTCGACCCGGACTCGGAGCGCGCCGCGCTCGCCGCGGCGCAGCTCATGCAGGCCAGCGATCGCCGCGGCGCCCTGGAGGTGCTGGCGCGCCACCTGGAGCGAAACCCGAAGGCGGCCGATCCGAGGCTGGCGTATGCGCGCCTGCTCATCGCCGACAAGCAGTACGCCGCCGCGCGCGGCCAGTTCGAACGCCTGCTGCAGGCGGACCCGAAGAACCCGGCTCTTGTCTATTCGATGGCGCTGCTGTCGATGCAGGGCAACCTCAAGGCCGATGCGCGCGACTACCTGCAGCGCTATCTCGCGCTGCTCGCGGAACCGGGCAACGAAGAGCGCGATGCCGACAGCGCCTACCTGAACCTCGCGCAGCTTGCCGAAGACGACCGGCAGTACGCCGAGGCCTTGAAGTGGCTGCGCAGGATCGAAGGCGGCGAGGAGTACCTGCCGGCGCGCGTTCGCGAGGCGTCCGTGCTCGCGAAGATGAACCGGCTCGAGGACGGCCGCAAGATGTTGCGCGACATCAAGCCGCAGTCCGACGACGAACGCGTGCAGCTCGTGATCGCGGAGGCGCAGCTGCTGCGCGACGCGAAGCGCCACGAGGATTCCTACGCGATGCTCGCGGATGAGCTCGCGAAGAGTCCAGACAACCTTGCGCTGCTCTACGACACGGCGATGGCGGCCGAGCGCACCAACCGGCTCGCCGAGATGGAGCGGCACTTGCGGCGCGTGATCGAACTCAAGCCGGACTATGCGCATGCCTACAACGCGCTCGGCTACACATTCGCCGATCGGAACACCCGACTGCCGGAGGCGCTCCAGCTGATCGAGAAGGCTCACGAGCTCAGCCCCTCCGATCCCTACATCCTCGACTCGCTCGGGTGGGTCTACTTCCGCATGGGCGACCTGAAGCGGGCGCGCGAGCACCTCGAGCGCGCCTACGAGGCGAAGCCCGAGGCGGAAGTGGCCATCCATCTCGCGGAGGTGCTGTGGGTGTCCGGCGACCAGAGCGGCGCGCGCAAGCTGCTGCGCGAAGTGCGCTCGCAGGAGCCGGACAACGAACTCCTCAAGTCGACCATCACCCGCCTTCGCATCGGGCTGTAGCGATGGCGGCATCGTGGCCGTCGCAAGGCGCGCGCGTCGCGCAACGGGCAACAGGACGCTGGCTCGTCGTGCTGTCCGTCATCCTGGTGGCGGGTTGCGCCACGGCGCCGGAGACGACTTCCGACCGTCTCTACACGGGGCGCTTCTCTGCGGTTGCCGTCCTGGGGGACAAGCGCGAAAGCGTTTCCGGACGATTCAGCGTGGAGGTGCGCGGCGATCGCCAGCGCGTCGATCTCGCGACGCCACTGGGCACGACGGTCGCGCGCATCGAGGTCGGCCCGGAGGGAGCGAGCGCGAGCGGCCCGGGGATGCAGGACGCGCGCGGGCCCGATGCCGATGCGCTGGCCGAGCAGTTGCTGGGATGGCGGCTCCCGGTCAGCGGACTGCCCGACTGGATCGAGGGCCGGCCCGTGCCGACGCGCCCCGCCGTGGTGGGGCACGACACAGGCCGGCTCGTGCTCATCGAGCAGGATGGCTGGACCGTGCGGATTGCCGAGACCTTCGCCGCCTCGGGTCGCCCACGCCTCATCGTCCTCGAACGCGCGGCATCACCGCTGGCGCCTGGAGTGATCCTGCGGCTCGTCGTCGACGACCCGGCCGCCTAGGCCCGGAGGAACGGCCGCGAAGAATCGAGGCCCCGTGCCCCGGGCCGCGCGCGCCGGGCCGCTAACATGAGCGCATGGAGTCTGCGCTCGGCCTGCCCGCCCCCGCGAAGCTGAACCTCTTCCTGCACGTGACCGGCCGTCGCGCGGACGGCTATCACACGCTGCAGACCGCGTTCCAGCTGATCGATCTCGCGGACTGGCTGGACTTCGAGCGACGCAGCGACGGAAAGATCGTGCGCGAAGGCGACCTCGGCTGGGACACCGGCGACGATCTGCCAGTGCGCGCGGCGCTGGCGCTGCGGCAGGCAACCGGTTGCCGCCTCGGCGCTTCGATCCGGGTGACGAAGAACATCCCCGCCGGCAGTGGCATGGGCGGAGGATCGTCGGATGCCGCCACCACGCTGATCGCGCTCAACCGCGTGTGGGGACTCGGACTCGCCCGCACCGACCTTGCCGCGATCGCGCTGCCGCTGGGTGCGGACGTGCCGTTCTTCCTGCTCGGCAGCAACGCCTTCGCCGAAGGCGTTGGCGAGGAATTGGAGGCGGTCATCACCCCGCCCGCGTGGTACGCGGTGATCTGGCCACAAGTGCATGTTTCCACTCGGGAAATCTTCTCGGACCCCGGTTTGACACGAAATACCAAACCCACGAAAATGGCGGACTTTTCTGTTGCAGTCGGGCTCCTTCCGCAGACACTTTTTGGCGCCAACGACCTGGAAGCGGTCGCGCGGCGTCGTTTCCCCGAGATCGAACAGGCCCTTGCGCAGTTGCGGCGCCACGGGCCGGCGCGAATGACGGGATCCGGGTCGGCAGTGTTCGCGCCGATGGCGTCGTCGGACGATGCGCGAAACGCGGTGGCAGAGTGCATGCCCCAGTGGCAACGCTGGGCAGTGCGAGGATTGAGCGATCACCCGCTCGCGGCCTGGTAAGGCGCAGGCGGGTGCGATCAAGGCAGTAGCAGCGCCGGAATCTCTTGAAGGTTTAGCGCTGGGGAGTCGCCAAGCTGGTTAAGGCAGCGGATTTTGATTCCGCCATTCGAGGGTTCGAATCCTTCCTCCCCAGCCACACAACAGGCCCCGTCGAGACGGGCATCGTGGCCGCCGGAATGTCGACGACGCATTGTCGGTGGGCGTTCCGGCGAGTTTGTTTCAGCGCGTGCGCCGAGGCGGCCGGTCACGCACGGGGTGAGCGGCGATTGCCGCTGCACGGGGAGCCGCGGACGCGGTGTTGACCATGGCCTTGCTGGTCCCTGACAACCTGATGGTATTCACGGGCAACGCGAATCCGCGTCTCGCCCAGACCGTGGCCCAGCACCTGAACATCCGGCTGGGCAAGGCGCAGGTGTCCAAGTTCTCCGACGGCGAAGTGACGGTCGAGTTGTTCGAGAACGTGCGCGGCAAGGACGTGTTCGTCCTGCAGTCGACCTGCCAGCCGACCAACGACAACCTGATGGAACTGATGATCATGGTCGACGCGCTGAAGCGCGCATCGGCCGGACGCATCACCGCCGCGATTCCGTACTTCGGCTATGCGCGGCAGGACCGCCGCCCGCGCAGCGCGCGCGTGGCGATCAGCGCCAAGGTCGTCGCGAACATGCTGCAGGTGGCGGGCGTGAACCGCCTGCTGGTGATGGACCTGCACGCCGACCAGATCCAGGGCTTCTTCGACATCCCGGTCGACAACATCTATGCGGCACCGATCCTGCTCGGCGACATCTGGAAGCACAACTACGACAACCTCGTCGTGGTGTCGCCGGACGTCGGCGGTGTGGTGCGCGCCCGCGCGATCGCCAAGCGCATGGATGCCGAACTCGCGATCATCGACAAGCGGCGGCCGCGCGCGAACGTCGCCGAGGTGATGCACATCATCGGCGAGGTCGAGGGCCGCAACTGCGTGATCATGGACGACATGGTCGACACCGCGAACACGCTGTGCCAGGCTGCGCAGGCCCTGCGCGAGCGCGGGGCGCTGCGCGTGATGGCCTACGCGACGCACCCTGTCCTGTCGGGCAAGGCCATCGAGCGGCTCAACAACTCGGTGCTCGACGAACTCGTCGTCACCGACACGATCCCGCTGTCGGACGAAGCGCAGGCGTGCACGAAGATCCGGCAGCTGTCGTGCGCGGCGCTGTTCGGCGAGACGATCTCGCGCATCGCGCGGGAGGACTCGGTGAGCTCCCTGTTCATCGAATAGCGGGCGGGCAAAAGTACACACCTACTTTTGCCCGATCTAATTGGAAAGAGTCCGCTGGCGAAGCCAGTCGGGCTTTTTGATGGTAAGGGCAACGCAGAAGCGTTGCCACCGACGCGGATGGTCCGCGTCGAGCAAACGGCAGTGGTGACTGGTCGCGGTCCGCTGCCACAACTGGAGAAGCAAATGAAAGTCGTAGCAACCACACGCAACGCGCAAGGGACGGGTGCGAGCCGCCGTCTGCGCCACCTGGGCAAGGTGCCGGGAGTCCTGTACGGCGGCAAGGCCGACGCCCAGGCGATCGAGGTCGACCACAACAACCTCTTCCATGCGCTGCGCAAGGAGAAGTTCCACGCGTCGATCCTCGACATGGAACTCGACGGCAAGAGCGAGCGCGTGCTGCTGCGCGCGTTCCAGATGCACCCGTACAAGCCGCAGGTTCTTCACATCGACTTCCAGCGCGTCGCCGAGGACCAGAAGATCCACATGCGCGTCCCGCTGCACTTCGTGGGCCAGGACAGTTCGCCGGCAGTCAAGGTCTCGGGCGGCCTGATCAACCACGTGAGGTCCGACATCGACGTCGCGTGCCTGCCGAAAGACCTGCCGGAGTTCATCGAGGTCGACCTGTCCGAGCTCAAGGCGCACGAGACCGTGCGCGTGCTCGACCTCAAGCTTCCCGCCGGCGTCGCGCCGGTGCTGAAGGGCAAGGAGAACCCGGTCATCGTCGCCGTCAGCACGCACGGCGAAGCGGCGGAAGAAGAGGCGACGGCCGCACCGGCCGCGGCCGATGTGCCGGCAACCGCCCAGAAGGCACCGCCCCAGCCCGCCGAGGCAGCCAAGGGCGGCAAGGAAGCCAAGGGCGGCGACAAGAAGAAGTAATCCGACTGAAGGCAGCGCCGGGCCGGCGCTGGCGCTGCGGCACAATCGGGCCCGTTGTCGAAGTTCGGCAACGGGCCTTTTCTTTGCACGATGACAGATACCATCGACCACAGCGCGCGGATTCGCCTCATCGTCGGGCTCGGCAACATCGGGCCGGAGTACGCGGAGACACGGCACAACGCGGGGTTCTGGTTCGTCGACGCCGTCGCCGGCGACCTCGGCGCGCGCTTCTCGCATGAGCGCAAGTTCAGCGGCGACGTCGCGCGCGCGAAGGTGGGCGGCACCGACCTGTGGCTGCTCAAGCCGTCGACCTACATGAACCGGTCCGGACAGTCCGTCGTCGCGCTCGCGCTGTTCTACAGGATCCTGCCCCACCAGATCCTGCTGGCGCACGACGAGCTCGACCTGCCGCCCGGCAGCATCAAGCTGAAGCTCGGTGGCGGCACCGCGGGGCACAACGGATTGAAGGACACACAGGCGCGGATGTCGACGCCCGAGTTCTGGCGGCTGCGCATCGGCATCGGGCATCCCCGCGCGCTGCAGCTCGAGCAGGACGTCGCCGACTTCGTGCTGCACCGTCCGCGCAAGGACGAGGCGGCGCTGATCGACGCCGCGATCGAGCGCGGCCGGGGCGTCGTCGACCATCTGGTCGGCGGCAGGTTCGAGGCGGCAATGCTGAAGCTGCATACGCGCTGAAGTCCCGCGCCGACATGTCCGACCTGCTCGACATCCGCCTCGGGGCGGAAGCGCGTCGACGCATCGCGTCGGACGGCCTGGCGCCCGAAACCATTCGCTGCATGCCGGCCGCCGCGGGCGGGCCCAAGGGCCTGGCGCTGCTGCCGTTCGATCGACTGTTCGCGCGCGAGTGGCTGCCGCGCGTGCGCTCGATGGAACTCGTCGGCGCGTCGATCGGGGCATGGCGCATGGCGTCGCTCGCGCAGGGCGATCCCATCGCGGCGCTCGACCGACTGCAGCACGCGTACGTGCGCGAGCAGAACTACGGGGAGCAGCCGTCGCCGTCGCAGGTGGCTTCCGTCTGCCGCGGTCTCGCCCGCTCGGTCTTCTGTGCGCCCGACCTGGCGCTGCGTTCCGGCATGGCTCTGTCGGTGATCACGGCGCGGGCGCGCGGCGCGCTGACCGATGACCGTTCGAAGCTCGCGTTCGGGCGCGTCGCGCTCGTCAACGCCGCGTCGCGCCGCTGGCTGGCCAACCACATGGAACGCGTCGTCTTCCACGCCGGCGCACCCTCCAGGCTGCCGCCCGCCTTCGACGCCTTCGGCGCGACGCAGATCGCGCTCACGCGCGACAACATCGAGGATGCGCTGCTCGCCTCGGGCTCGATCCCGCTCGTGTGCGATCCGGTCCGTGACGTACTGGCCGCACCGCCCGGTGATTACTGGGACGGCGGCCTGATCGACTACCACCTGCTGCTGCCTTACGACCGCTACGACGGCATCGTGCTGTATCCGCACTTCGTTCCGTACGTGACGCCCGGGTGGCTCGACAAGTTCCTGCCGTGGCGCAAGCGTCCGCGACGCCACCACTGGCTCGCCAACGTCGTCCTGATCGCGCCGTCGCGCGCCATGCTCGATCGCCTGCCGAACCGCAGGCTGCCCGACCGCAGCGATTTCTACAGGTACGGACTGGATCACGCCGCGCGCATCGGCGCGTGGGAACGAGCGATCGCGGAGTCAGAACGGTTCGCCGAGGCCGCGCTCGCCTGGTTGAGTCGCCCCGACCTGTCAGTGGCCCGACCGCTCTAGCCACGGCGCCACTCGGCCCGCGCCCCGCGTCGACCGCGGAGTCTTCAATCCAGCGTCCGCTCCATGACGAGTTCGCCGTCGTCCTCCACGCCGGTGTACCGAAATCCGAGCGACCGGTAGAAGCGGCTGAGCGGGTCCGCGCCCTTGACGTGGGACACCAGCAACCGCCGCGCGCCGGGGCGGGTCCGCACATGCTCAACGAGGGTTTCGACCGCCGCTCGTCCGTACCCCTTGCCCTGATGCGACTTGTCGATCATGAGTCGCCAGAGGAAGAAGTCCGGGTCGTCCGCCTTCTCGGCCAGCGTGGGGTCGTACAGCATCACGAAGCCGACGAGCCGGTCGTCGTCGTACACGGCACGGAACCACGCCTCGCCCTGGAAGTGCGCCTGCGCGATCGACACCGCGTTCGGCGCGACCTGCCTGCCTTCGTCGCCCGCGTCCAGCTTGCAGACGGCGAAAACGGTGTCGCGAGTGACCTCTCTGAGCCGGACCGTCATGGAGTTCGCTCCGTTTGGGCCAGCTTGCGATAATCCCACCTTTGCGCCCTTTCCGGCGCGTCCCCAAGGTTTCCCCCATGGCACTGAAATGCGGCATCGTCGGGTTGCCGAACGTCGGCAAGTCGACGCTCTTCAACGCGCTCACCAAGGCCGGCATCGCGGCAGAGAACTATCCGTTCTGCACCATCGAGCCGAACGTCGGCATCGTCGAGGTGCCCGATCCGCGCCTCACCGCGCTCGCCGGCATCGCGAAGCCGGAGAAGGTGCTCCCCGCGACGGTGGAGTTCGTCGACATCGCCGGGCTGGTCGCGGGAGCGAGCAAGGGTGAGGGCCTTGGCAACCAGTTCCTCGCGAACATCCGCGAGTGCGACGCGATCGCGCACATCGTTCGCTGCTTCGACGACCCCAACGTGATTCACGTGGCGGGCAAGGTCGACCCGGTGTCCGACATCGAGGTGATCAACACCGAGCTCGCACTGGCCGACCTGCAGACGGTCGACAAGCAACTGGCGAAGTACACCAAGGTCGCCAAGACCGGCCAGGGCCCGGATGCCAAGGAAGCGAAGCGCCTGGTGGACGCGCTGGAGAAGATCCAGCCCGCGCTGAACGAGGCGCGGCCGGTGCGCAGCGTGGACCTCTATCCGGAGGAGCGCGAAGTGATCCGGCCGCTCTTCCTGCTCACGGCCAAGCCGACGATGTACGTCGCGAACGTCGAGGAACACGGCTTCGTCGACAACCCGCTGCTCGACAAGGTGCGTGAGCACGCCGCGCGGGAAGGTGCGCCGGTCGTCGCGGTCTGCGCGAAGGTCGAGGCGGAGATCGGCGACATGTCGGACGAGGACAAGGGCGTCTTCCTGGCCGACATGGGGATGGACGAGCCGGGGCTGAACCGCGTGATCCGCGCGGCCTACACGCTGCTCGGCCTGCAGACCTACTTCACGGCCGGTCCCAAGGAAGTGCGCGCCTGGACCGTCGTGCGCGGCGCGACGGCGCCCCAGGCGGCCGGCGTGATCCACACCGACTTCGAGAAGGGCTTCATCCGCGCCGAGACGATCGCGTTCGACGACTACGTCCGCTACAAGGGCGAGGCCGGTGCGAAGGAGGCCGGGCGGATGCGGCTGGAAGGCAAGGATTACGTCGTCCACGACGGCGACGTGATGCACTTCCGGTTCAACGTCTAGCGTTTCCGGGGGCAAATCGAAGGGTGAGTGGGATACTGGGGACCCGCTCGCCCGTCCCTTCATGCGCATGCCCGCCACCATTTCCCGCCTCCTGCTCTATCCGGTCAAGGGCTGCCGGGGCCTCGCGCTGCGCTCGGCGCGCTTGGCACCCACCGGGCTGGCCGTCGGCGACATCGGGGACCGCGAGTGGGTCGTCGTCGACGACCACGACGAGTTCCTGAGCCAGCGCGAGTTCCCGAAAATGGCGCTGATCGAGACGCGCCTGCTGGCCGGCGCGCTGCGCCTGTCCGCGCCCGGGATGCCGCCGCTCGACGTCCCGTTCGAGTCGGAAGGCGACGTCGTGCGCGTGCGCGTGTGGGACGACGAACTGGACGCAGTCAGCCAGGGGGACCTCGCAGACCGGTGGTTCAGCGATTTCCTCGGACGGCGCGCGCGGCTGATGCGGTTCGACCCGCTCGCCCGGCGCACCTCGAGCCGGCGGTACACCGGCGCCACCGAGGCGCCGTACAAGTTCGCCGACGCGTTCGCGCTGCTCGTGACGAGCGAAGCTTCGCTCGCCCACCTCAACGCGCGGCTGAAGACGAAGGGCCATGCGCCGGTCGACATCGATCGCTTCCGGCCGAATGTCGTGGTCGACGGCGTCGACGCGTTCGAAGAGGACTACGTGCGCGAGGCGCGGATCGGCGATGCGGTGATCGAGCTGGTGAAGCCCTGCGTGCGCTGCACGGTCCCGAGCGTCGATCCGGCGCGCGGCGAACAGGGCTTCGAACCGGGCGACACCCTCGCGGCCTATCGCAACGACGCGCGGGCCGGCGGCGTCACGTTCGGCGTCAACGGCATCGTGGCGGGCGGCGCCGGAAGCGAGCTGCGGGTCGGCGACGAGGTCGCGCTCACGCTCCGCTTTTGAGCGCCGCCGGTGGCGGCATGCCGGAGTAGGTCCACTTCCGCCACGCGCGCTCGAGCGGCCCCTGGCCGAAGCGTCGCAGCCACCAGTGGCTCAGCGCGAGCTGTGCGGCGAAGATCGCGAGCCCCAGCGCCGCGGTCTCCGCGTAGCCGAGGCGGGGCGCCAGCGCGAAGCCCCAGCCGGACAGCAACGCCCCCATGGCGATGGACTGCAAAAGGTAGTTCGTGAGCGGCATGCGTCCCGCTGGCGATAGCCAGCGAACCAGTGCCGGCGATGCATGCCGGAGGAACAGCGCGGCGTAGGCGAACGACAAGGTCGCTCCGAGCGCTCCCGGCACCGCGGCCACGGCGGAGTAGGCGCCGAGCCCGAACATCTCCGCCTCCGTGTACAGCAGCACTCCGTAGGCAAGTGCCGACGGCAGTCCGACCACGAGTCCGATCACGAGTGCCGTGCGCCACGCAGGCGAGGAGCGGTCCGCCAGCCAGCCCGCACGCTGCGCGAGCATGCCGGTCAGCATGAGCGCAACGACCATCGGAAGGCCGATCAGGTTGGCGAACACGATGTCGACGAACAGGCTCACGCGCGTCGGCAGCTGCGCGAGATAACCCTCGCCCGTGAAGACGGCGAAGTTGGCTTCCAGTTCGCTGGCCAGGTCGATCGGGTCCGGCACGCTGCCAGCCACAGCCCACGTCAGCACGGCGGTCAGCGCGAGCGCGCCGCTCCACCAGACGACGACGGCGCGCCGCAGCGCCGCCAGTGCGCGCCCGTCGTACAGCAGCAGGACCAGGCCGGCGAGCGCGTACATCTGCGTGATGTCCCCGAAATAGAACAGCACGCCGTGCAGGATCCCGAAGGCAAGGAGGAAGTGCATGCGGCGCCGGAACACGGCGTGCGGCGCCGAAGTCAGGTTGCGCAGCCTGGCGAGCAGCAGCGCGAAGCCTGCGCCGAACAGCATGGCGAACAGGGGCATGAACTTCGTGTTGACGAACGTGGCGACTAGGAAGAACACTGCGCCGTCGAACGCGGTCGCGTCGTCCAGCAGGTACCCGGCCGGACTCGTGCCGCCCCAGACAAAGGACTGGATGTTGACGAGCAGGATGCCGAGCAGCGCGAGTCCGCGCAGGGCGTCGATCCGGTCGTCCCGGCCGGGATTCGCGACGGTCATGGGCAGGTCGGAGCCGCCTGCGCGCCCCGCTGGACCGCTACTCGGCTTCGTGCGCGCTCGATCCCATCTGCGCGAGCTTGGCGTGCAGCCACTTCTCGACCGACGGGAAGACGAACTTGCTGACGTCGCCGCCGAGCTGGGCGATCTCGCGCACGATCGTTCCCGAGATGAACTGGTACTGGTCCGACGGCGTCAGGAACATCGTCTCGACGTCCGGCAGCAGGTAGCGATTCATGCCGGCCATCTGGAACTCGTACTCGAAGTCCGAGACCGCGCGCAGGCCGCGCACGATCACGCGGGCGTTCTGGTCGCGCACGAAGTCCTTCAACAGTCCGCGGAATCCGGCGACCTCGACGTTGGGGTAGTGCGACAGGACTTCGCGTGCGATCTCGATCCGCTCGTCCAGCTTGAAGAAGGGCTGCTTCGCGCGACTGTCCGCGACGCCGACGACGAGCTTCGAAAACAACCCGGCTGCGCGCCGCACGAGGTCCTCGTGCCCGCGCGTCAGCGGATCGAACGTCCCGGGATAGACCGCAATCACCATCGTTGTTCTCCTGGCCCGCGGGTCCCGCAGCCGCGCGGATTATGCCCTCTGAAGCAGGTGGAAGTGCACCTGCCCCGCCCGTCCCGCCCTGACGATGCGCAAGCCGCAAGCGGCGGCGGCTTCCTCGTCCAGCGGCGCCCCGCTCTCCGCGTAGATCGACCCTTCGGCGGAGACCAGCCGCGCCGCTGCCCGCACGGCCGGCTCGAGCAGGTCCGAATCGAACGGCGGGTCAAGGAAGACCACATCGAAGGACTGCTCGCGCGCATTCCGGGCGAATGCGAGCGCTTCGCCCCGCACGATCGTGACCGAGTCCGCGGCCAGTTTCTGCTTCGTGCGCCGCAGCTGCGCCTCGAGCACAGGGTTGCGCTCGACCAGCGTGATGCTCGCCGCGCCGCGGGAGGCCAGTTCGAATCCGAGGGCACCGGTTCCGGCGAACAGGTCCAGCCCGGAGATGGCAGAAAAGTCGGGGGTGAAGTGCGCGAGCCAATTGAATACCGTCTCCCGCACACGGTCGGGCGTGGGGCGCAGCCCGGATGCATCGACGACGGCGAGCGGGGTCCGCTTCCACTGCCCGCCGATGATCCGGACACTCGCCGGGGTGCTCGACAACCGCCCGCCGGGACGCGAAGTGCCCTTTGATACACTGGCTGCGCCCGGTCGCGTCACTCGTGTTTCGCGCCGCGGCCCGCCCGGCTCCTCCGGTTTTCCCTCTCGCTTCCCCCGCATCGTTCGATGATAAGCC
>Ga0209079_10000042_pt1 | contig 61216 bp, 53 predicted proteins | sample PPLLaktember2015_2_FD_187259 | JGI IMG/M metagenome (GOLD analysis project Ga0209079, IMG submission 187259) | Freshwater sediment microbial communities from Prairie Pothole Lake near Jamestown, North Dakota, USA - PPLs Lake P7 Core (6) Depth... | ecosystem: Environmental > Aquatic > Freshwater... | reverse complement strand
AAGGGCTGGGATAGTCCGGCCCTTGCCATGGCTAGGCCAGTGGCGGGGCACCGCTCGAATAGTGGTAGTCCGGGGTTCCGCTTCGGATTGGACTTCTCAGGGACAGGTCAGTTTCGCGCTCGCGGAGGGGAAACACCCGCGGCGCACCGGAGGTTCGATGGGCGCGAGACTGACTTGTACAATCCTCGAGACCCCAGGGAGGTCCACATAGTCAACTCTAGTGCGGATTGCGGATGCATGTTGCGGACCGCGGATGGCCGCATCGAACTCGAGACAGGCCGGTTGCTGATCCGCGGTCTTCGCGAGGACGACATCCCGGCCTTGATCGAGTACCTATCCGCCGACGACCCCATGATCAGAAGGGTTATGGGGATCGAGCCGACACGTGACGCTATCACCGCCTACTGGGGGGCGATGCGCGAACTTGATCCACTCCGCGACCCCCAGTGGCTTTCTCTGCTCGTCGAGTTCAGGTCGGAAAGGAAGGTTGTCGGCAATGTCGACTACGGAGTCACGGTGATCAATGGGACACACAAGCTGGGATCGATCGGGTGGTCTCTCTCTCCGGCGTATCGGGGTCAAGGCATCGCTACGGAGGCAGCCCGTGCCCTCCTCTGGTTCCTGTTCGACCATCTTGGCGTGCATCGAGTGCATGCTCGCACCGGCTCCGCGAATACATCCTCGTGGCGCCTGATGGAGCGTATAGGCATGCGCCGTGAGGCTCACTTCCGCGAGAGTCACACCAATCTCGTCGGTCAGTGGGATGACGAATTCGTCTACGCCATTCTGAAGACGGAGTGGGACTCACTACAAGGCACGGCGTCAGGTAGCTAGGCCCGCAGGTGACCTGATCTTCACGAATCTGGCCCCGAGTGGGGCAATTCGGGGGGCGCACTGCCCGGCAGAGTCTTGGAGTTCAAGACCGATCACAGGGTCTATCTCAGAAGCCTTATGAATACGTATGTCCCGGCACTACTACGCCCGGAGGGACTTGAGACCCCTGGCCGCACTGCGTGCGGCTCGGGAGTTCGCCGTTCGAGAGGTCGCGAACTCCAGAGGATCAAGGTGGCTCCAGACAGAAAGAGAGCGAGGGGCCCTGCGGACCCCTCGCTCTCTTTACGCCCGGAGGGACTAGTAACCCCGGCCGTCCAGAGGACTCTCAACGCCCTTCGGATAGCGGCCGTCCTCTGGACAGCTAGGAGTTTGCTGTCTTGGAGGCTGCAAACTCGGGAGATCAAGGTGGCTTCGAACGTGAAGAGAGCGAGGGGGCCGGAATGCCCCCTCGCTCTCTTTACGCCCGGAGGGACTTGAACCCCCAACCCCCGGTTCCGAAGACCGATGCTCTATCCAGTTGAGCTACGGGCGCATGGGGCAACCCTTCGGGTTGCTCGGGAGTTCCGCTTGCGAACTCCCCTTCATTGACCTGTGTGGGACGTCCCACCTGCTACGGGCCACAACCTACGTGCCCGTTCTCTGGGAGGAGCGACGGGGCTCGAACCCGCAACCCCTGGGACCACAACCCAGTGCGCTAGCCATTGCGCCACGCTCCCCATCGATGCGCGCCCGGGAGGAATCGAACCTCCGGCCCACGGCTTAGAAGGCCGTTGCTCTATCCCCTGAGCTACGGGCGCAGATGGCGACCCTTTGGGTCGCTCGCGAGTTCGGCTCCACCGAACTCCCTTCCATCTCTCCAGCGGAGTCGGCCCCCGGAATCAGACAGCTGGGACCCTGTCCCCTCCACTGGCGGATGGGATTCTAGCGCGCCCGCGGGCCAGGGACGAATCCGCCGGACCCGGCAGAGCGAGAGACGGGGATCGAACCCGCATCACCGGCTTGGAAGGCCAGCGCTCTACCATTGAGCTACTCCCGCGGCCAAATCGGAGAGGCCGGATTCGAACCGGCGGCCTCAGCGTCCCGAACGCTGCGCGCTAACCAGACTGCGCCACTCTCCGTGCGGCCACGATCCGTGGCCTACTGCATTCCCCGCCGAGCCTAGAGCGCGATGAACCCGACGCGCCCTTCGCGGAGCACGGTCAGGATGACTTTCGCTCCCTGCTTCAGCTCCGCGACGGCCTTGTTCCAGTCCTCGACCGACGCGATCGGCTGGCGGTTGACCTCGAGGACGACGTCCCCTTCGGCCAGCCCAGCCTTGCCGGCGCGGCTGTCGGCGGCAACGCTCATTATGACCACGCCGTCTGTCGAATTCAATCCCAGATGCTGAGCGACAATCGGCGTGATCGGTCCGACGGTCAGGCCGAGGGCCGTCGTCGCCTCCGTCTGCGGAACATTCCCCTGGTAGTTCGCGAGGGTCTCCTCGTCCGGGCGTTCGGTCAGCGTGGCCTGGAGCACGAGGCGCTCTCCCGACCGCACGACCTCAATCTCCACCGTGGAGCCGACGCGCAGCAGCGCGACGGTCCTTGACAGGTCGTCGGCGGAGGCGATCGCCGCATCCCCGACGCGCACGATCACGTCGCCCGTCTTGATTCCGGCCTTGTCCGCGGGATCGCCGGGGAAGGCCTGGGCCACGACGGCGCCGGGAACCTTCGGGTCGATCCCGAACTCCTTGACGGACTGCGGATCCACGTTGGTGATGGCGACGCCGAGCCATCCGCGGACGACGGCGCCGGACGCCACGAGCTGGCCCAGCACGTCCTTGACGCCGTTGATGGCGACGGCGAAGTTGATCCCTTCGATCGAGACCCCCGCCCCGGACGACCGGGCGATGATGGTGTTGAGTCCGATGACCTCTCCCCGCGCGTTGACGAGCGGGCCGCCGCTGTTGCCCGGGTTGATCGCGGCGTCGGTCTGGATCAGGTTGTAGTAGCGCCCCGTTCCCTCAGGCTTCGTGATGTCCCGGCCGACGGCGCTGATGATTCCCATCGTGACCGTGTAGGAGAGCCCCAGCGGGTTTCCGATCGCGATCGCCCAGTCGCCGATCTCGATCGCATCGGAGTCGCCGAGCGTCGCTACGGCAAGCCCGGCCGCGTCTCCGCGAAGCCGGAGCACCGCGACGTCGAGCATCTCGTCGGAGCCGACGACGTCGGCCTCCCACTCGTTCCCCGAGACGTCGGTCACGCTGATGGTGTTCGCTTGGGCGACGACGTGCGCGTTGGTCAGGATCAGTTTCTCGTCGCCGTAGGCAATGACGACGCCGGACCCCATGGCTCGGGTCTCGCGCTCCTGGGGCGTCGTGCCCTGCGGCGCGTTGAAGAAGTACTGGAAGAAGCGGTCGCCAAACAGATCGGCGTAGGGGTTGTCGACGGTAACGGTCGCGGTCACGTCGATGCGGACGACGGCCGGGCCGGCCACGGCGATGGCCGCTTTGACGGCGGCTTGGCCGGAATCGGTGATCGATTGGTTGAGCGATAGAGCTGTGGTGCTGTCCGCCGCAACGGCGGTGATCGGTTGGACCGAAACGGCGACGTCGGACGTCGTCATCCAGGCGACGGTGAGCCCGCCGCCCACGATCGCGAGGGCAAGCAATCCTGCTAGGAGTCTCTTACGCATGGGATTCCTCCTCCGTGTATAGTCGTTCGAGAATGACCACTCCATACCCACTGTAGGAAGGAATGTGAACGGATGATGAAGGACTCCCGGCAAGCCGGTGGACCTGCGCCCGATGGAGACACACCCATCCGAGCGATCGCCGCGTTTTCCGGCGGCCTCGACAGCATTCTGGCCGCCACGTTGGTCCACCGCGCGGGCATCGGCGTCCTGCTCCTCCACGTGAAACACCTGTGGAGCGGCGGAAGGGAGGCCGAGGAGAGGCTCCGCGCGGCCGCGGATCGGGTCGGCCTCCCCCTCCGGATCGTGGATGCGTCGGTTGAGCACGTCGACGTCGTGCGGCATCCCAAGCACGGCTACGGCGTTGGAGTGAACCCGTGCGTCGACTGCCACATCTTCATGCTCAAGATCGCGAAACGGCTGATGGAGGAGGAGGGCGCGCACTTCGTCGTCACGGGCGAGGTTCTCGGCCAGCGGCCGAAGTCGCAGCACTACAAGGCGCTGCTCGAGGTCGCGGAGGAAAGCGGGCTCGGAAGCCGCCTCGTTCGCCCGCTGTCGGCGAACCTCCTCCCGGACACCCTTCCCGTCGAGCGCGGTTGGCTGCGGCGCGAGGACCTCCTGTCCATCCAAGGGCGCGGGCGGGACGTCCAGCAAGCGCTCGCCGAACGCCTGGGAATCCGTGATTACCCTCAACCCGCGGGCGGGTGCCTGCTCACGGAGAAGGTCTACGCGGCGCGGGTGCGCGACGCGTTCGCCCACGTCGGGAAGGAGAACGTCGGAGCCGAGGAGTTCGAACTCCTCGGCGTCGGCCGGCACTTCCGCCTCTCGGAGGACGTCAAGGTCATCGTCGGGCGGGACGAGGGAGAGAACGAGACCCTGACGAGGCTTGCCGGGAATCGGGTTCGCATCGAACCGGTCGACGTCATGGGGCCGACGATCCTCGTCGAGGGCGCACCGAGCGAGGACGACCTCGCCCTCGCAGGAGCGATCGGATCCCGCTACGGCGATCACGTCGGACGTGATCCGATCCGATGGAGGGTCTTCCGATCCGGAGCCGAGACGATCCTCGACGCCGTTCCGCTCGATCCGGCCGACCCGCGCATCGCCGGGTGGCGACTCGGCGGGTAGGCCCGCCTCGCTTCACACGATGAGAGAGAGCGCTTCCTGCCGTGACGCCGGGTTCTTGTGGAAGCTCCCACGGAGCGCCGAGGTCACCATCGTCGAACCGGTCTTCTTGACGCCGCGCAGCGTCATGCACAGGTGGGTCGCTTCGAGGCGCACGAGAACTCCGAGCGGATCGAGGCGCTCGACAAGGGCGTCGGCAATCTGCGACGTCAGGCGCTCCTGGAGCTGCGGCCGGGCCGCCGCGATGTCGACGACGCGCGCGAGCTTGCTTGCGCCGACGATGCGCCGTCCCTGCGGAATGTAGACGACGTCGGCCGTTCCCATGAACGGAAGCAGGTGGTGCTCGCAGATCGAGAAGAACGGGATGTCCTTCATCACGATCATCTCGTCGTACGGCTCGTCGTAGACCACGCCCAGTGCCTCGGCGGGGTCGACGCGGATCTGCGAGAAGAACTCCGCGTACATCTCCGCCACTCGCCGTGGCGTGTTGGCCAGCACGTCGGAGTTCAGCAGATCCTCTCCGATGCCGGCAAGCATTTCCCGCACGCCCTTCTCGATCCGCTTCTGATCCATCCCGACCTCCCGTCGCAAGGATAGAGAAGAGCCGATGGGCGAACAACCTTCCGGAGGTTCTCCCGAGAGCCATCGGAACCGCGTCTTGAGGAAGGGCGGCCAGTTTCCTAGCCGCCGTGGGGACAGCACGTTGAGGAAGGGCGGCCAGTTTCCTAGCCGCCGTGGGGACCGCATGTTGAGGAAGGGCGGCCAGTTTCCTACACTCTCCGATCGGGTCTGGGACTCCCGCCGACGCAACGCGTCGGCCGAGGGACGAGGAGGAACGCATGGCGGCACCGCAGGGATATCGAGTCATCGCAGAGAAGTCCTACGAACGATCCAGCGCGCATCGCGGCTACACGGGGAAGACCCTGTACGTCAACGTAGGCACCGGCGCCATCGAGGAGCGCCCCGTCACCCAGCAGATGAAGGACGTGTTCATCGGCGGACGCGGGTTCGGCCTCTGGCGGCTGTGGAACGCCGTCGACGCGTCCACGACCTGGGACGATCCGAAGAACGAAATCGTCATCTCCTCGGGGCCGATCGGCGGGATCACCCAGTACGCGGGAACCGGAAAGTCGCTCGTCGTCAGCCTCTCGCCGACCACCGGGTGCGTCATCGACTGCAACGTCGGGGGGTACTTCGGACCGTATCTGAAGTTCGCCGGCTGGGACGCCATCGAGGTCCAGGGAAAGGCGAAGAAGGACGTGATCGTCGTCGTCGATGAGGCGGACGGCGTCGTGCGCCTTCTCGAGTGTCCCCACAAGGACGTCAACACCCACGTCCTCGCCGCGGCGCTGACGAGGGACTTCGCCGACTCCGACGCGCCCAAGGACCTCGTCGCGGTGGCCACGGTCTCGGCGGGGACCGGGGCCGAGCACACGCGGCTCGGCTGCCTGAACTTCAGCCTCTATGACATGCGGCGGAAAGGCATCCGCGTCAAGCAGGCGGGGCGGGGCGGGATCGGCTCGGTCTTCCGAAACAAGCGGATCGCGGCCCTCGTCGTCAAGCACACCGGCGGCGTCAGCGCGGACCTGAACGGCCCCGCCGACGTCGAGCGCCTCCGCAAGGCCGGCGCCCGGATCACGAAGGAGATCCTCGACCTCGACGCCAAGCAGAACGACATGCGCAGCGTGGGAACGTCGAACATCGTCGAGGTGATGAACGAGTTCGACCTCCTCCCCGTGCAGAACTTCCGCTTCGGCTCGCACCCCGAAGCCGATGCGATCTCGTCCCCCGTGTGGCGGACGCGGTTCACCCAAGGGTTGCCGGACGGGTGTTGGTTCGGCTGCACCATGGCGTGCGCGCACGCCGTCGACGGCTTCACGGTCCAGACCGGCCCGTACAAGGGACAGAAAGTGATCGTGGACGGGCCGGAGTACGAGACCGCGGCCGGCAGCGCCAACATGGGCATCTTCGAGGCCGACTTCGTGCTCGAGTACAACTTCTACTGCGACACGTACGGAATCGACACGATCTCCTTCGCGACCGGAACGGCGTTCGTCATGGAGTGCTACGAGGCCGGCATCCTCGACAAGAAGGCCACAGGCGGCCTCGACCTCCGATTCGGAAATGCCCAGGCGGCGCTCGAACTGCTCCATCAGATGGGCCGCGGGGAGGGGTTCGGCGCGATCGCCGGCCAGGGGATCCGCCGCATGAAGGACCACTTCGTCAAGGCGTACGGCGCGAATCGCGCGTTCCTCGACGACATCGGCATGGAGTGCAAGGGGCTCGAGTACTCCGAGTACGTCACCAAGGAGTCCCTCGCCATGCAGGGCGGGTACGGGCTCGCCAACAAGGGCCCGCAGCACGACGAGGCGTGGCTCATCTTCATGGACATGGTGAACAAGCAGCTGCCGACCTTCGCCGACAAGGCGGAGGCGCTGCACTACTTCCCGATGTGGCGCACCTGGTTCGGGCTCATGGGCCTCTGCAAGCTGCCGTGGAACGACATCGAGCCGGCCGACAACCGGACGAAGCACAAGGGGATCGAGGCCGCCAAGGTCCCCGAGCACGTTGAGAACTACGCGAACCTGTTCGCCGGCGTCACGGGGATCGAGGTCACTCCGTCCGACATCATTCGGCAGTCGGAGCGCGTCTACAACTTCCAGCGTGTGTTCAACGCCCGTATGGGGTTTGGGACGCGGAAGCACGACGCGATCCCGTACCGTTCGGCGGGTCCGGTGACGGTCGCCGAGTACGAGTCCCGAGCGGAACGGTACGACGCGGCGCTGCGCGATGCGGTCGGCGTCGACCCCGCCGCGATGTCGACGGAGGAGAAGGTCAAGGCGCTGCGGACGCACCGCGAGGCCCAGTACGAGAAGCTGATCGATGCCGTGTACGCGCGCCGCGGCTGGACGCAGGACGGGGTCCCGACGCTCGCCAAGCTGAGGGAGCTCGGCATCGACTTCCCCGACGTCGTCGCCGTCGTGAAGGAACACCAGTAGACGATCCCCCGAGGGCCCCCTCGGGCGGTCGATCCATTGCGAGTCGGCCGCCCCGCCTCCTCGGGAGGGCTGAAACGCCGGAGATTGAAATCCCCTCGGCGTTTCAGTAGAATTTCACTGGGTGGTGTCATGGTAGCCAAGCATCAGGAGTCACAGGCCTACGAGGCCGACCAGATCAAGGTTTTGGAGGATCTCGAGCCGGTACGCCTTCGCCCCGGCATGTACATCGGGAGCACCGGTCAGTCCGGGTTGATGCACCTGGTCGAAGAAATCCTCGACAACTCGATCGATGAGGCCTTGTCCGGGTTCTGCGACGAGATCCGCGTCACCGTTCACGGCGACAACCGCGTGACCGTCACCGACAACGGCCGCGGCATGCCGGTCGGGATCCACCCCGAGACGGGCATCCCCGCCCTGGAACTCGTCATGATGACGCTCCACGCGGGCGGCAAGTTCGACAACAAGAGCTACCACGTCGCCGGGGGACTGCACGGCGTCGGCGTATCCGTCGTGAACGCCCTCTCGGAGTGCCTCACGGTGGAGGTCCACCGCAACGGGAAGGTCTACCATCAGGAGTTCTCTCGCGGACCGAAAACGACCGAACTCGAGATCGTCGGAGAGAGCGACCGGACCGGAACGACGACGACGTTCCTCCCCGACTCCCAGATCTTCGGCGAGATCCATTACAACTTTCCCCAGCTGTCCCACCGATTGCGCGAGCTGTCCTACTTGAACGGCGGTCTCAAGATCATCCTGGAGAACGAGGCGGCAGGAGTCACGCGGGAGTTCCAGAACGTCGGAGGGATCAAGTCATTCGTCGCTGAGTTGGCGACAAAGCGCGAGCCGCTCCACCCGAACCCCATCTACTTGAAGGGCGCCGAACAGGACATCGAGGTCGAGATCGCCATGCAGTTCACGAAGGGGTACGACGAGGCGATCTACGCGTTCGCCAACAACATCAACACCGTGGACGGCGGGACGCACCTCTTGGGATTCAAGGCCGCGCTGACGAAGTTCCTGAACGACTACGGTCGCGAGAAGAAGATCCTCACGAAAGCAGACCCCAACCTGCGGGGCGAGGACATCCGCGAGGGGCTCGTCGCGATCATCAGCGTCAAGATCCCGAACCCGGAGTTCGAGGGGCAAACCAAGACGAAGCTCGGGAACCCTGAAGTGCAGAGCATCACGGGCAATGTCCTGGTCGAGCAACTGAACCTCATCTTCCAGAAGGACCCCAAGATCGCCCGCCTCGTCATCGAAAAGTCGGTGCAGTCGGGACGAGCTCGGATGGCGGCATCCAAGGCACGCACGCTCGCGCGAAGAAAGGGGCCGCTCGCCTCGACCTCCCTCCCTGGGAAACTCGCCGACTGCTCGAGCCGCGACCCGGACTCGAGCGAGATGTTCATCGTGGAGGGTGATTCGGCCGGGGGCAGCGCCAAGCAGGGCCGCAACCGCGAGTTCCAAGCGATCCTTCCCCTGCGCGGCAAGGTCCTGAACGTCGAGAAGGCCGGGGTCGCCAAGCTCCTGGACAACACCGAGATCAAGGCGATGATCACGGCGATCGGCACCGGAATCCGCGACGAGTTCAGCCTCGACAAGCTCCGCTACAACCGGCTGATCATCATGGCGGATGCGGACGTCGACGGCGGACACATCTGCGGGCTGATTCTGACGTTCTTCTATCGCTACTTGCCGAGGCTCATCCAGCAGGGGTGCGTCTACATCGCCAAGCCTCCTCTCTACCAAGTCAAGAACGGGAAGCAGACGATCTACATGCACTCGGACGGTGAGCTCGAGGCGTACCGGCGCGTCAACGCGGGGAACTACTCGGTGAAGCGGTTCAAGGGACTCGGAGAGATGAACCCCCAAGAACTCTGGGAAACGACGATGGATCCCGGGAAGCGGGTCCTGAAGAAGATCGAGATCCGCGACGAGTTGGAGGCGGACGACATCTTCTCGACCCTGATGGGCGACGACGTCGCGAAACGGCGCGCCTTCATCATGGAGAACAGCGACAAGGTGACGTCGCTCGACATCTAGGCAGAGCGAAGGAGGGGGAATGAAGCAGGTAGCGGCAGTCGTGGCAGCGGTCGGCATGCTGGCCGCCGTGACGTGCGGCGTCGGCGCCGCGTCGGCGGGGTTGGGGGTCGGCGTCGACCCGACCGGGCTCTGGATCGTGAGCGCGATGGCGGAGACGGCCATCTCGCCGTCGTTCGATCTCCGCGCCGAAGTCGGCTTCGCGGTTTCCGAGGACATCTCGGGGCTGATGCTCGCGACGACATCGATCCTGTTCCACATTCCCACGCCGCCGGTCGACCCCTACGCGGGCCTCGGCCTCGGCGCAGCGCTGACTCCGCCTCGGTACACGAGCGCTATCGTCTTCGAAGTCGTCGGAGGAGTCCGCATCCCTCTCTTCGAACCGGTGGGCCTCCTGGCGCAGGCGCGATACCTCGTGCGCTGGTCGGCGTCCGGATGGACGATGGGTCCGGTCTTCGAGGCCGCCCTGTTCGCCGTGTTCTAGATGGCCTGGGTGGTGGGCGTCGCTCTCGGTGCCCTATCCCTCTTCTGGCTCGGCTGGAATCTCACGCTCGACGCGCTCTGGCAGCCGACCGACCGGGTCACGGTTCGGCGGATCCTGCTTCTCGGCTCCATCCGGCCCGGCGAACGGGTCGTCGACCTTGGCTGCGGGGACGGCCGGATCGTGGTGGCCGCGGCGCGCGACTTCGGCGCGCGGGCCGTCGGAGTCGAGATCGATCCGTTCCGCGTGCTCTGGGCCCGGCTCTACGCCCTCTTCGCGGGAGTTCCTCGGAGAGCCCGGATCGTTCGCGGGAACATGTACACCTACGATGTACGCGACAGCGACGTCGTGATCCTGTTCCTCTCCGCCACCTCCAACTTCAAGCTTCAGGAACGGCTGAAGAAGACGCTGCCCGCAGGGGCGCGCGTCGTGTCCTACTACCACCCGATGTGGGGATGGGAGCCGGACGTGATCGGAGAGGCCAAGGGCGGCTACCCGATCTACGTCTACCGAGTGAGGGCGGCCGATGACCACGCGGCTGGGTGACCTCGCCGCCGACCTCGGCGTCCCGTGCCCGCCTGCCTGGGCGAGCGTCGAGATCACCGGCGTCACCGACGACTCACGCACCGTCTCGCCCGGCGTCGTGTTCGTGGCCCATCGAGGGACGCACGACGACGGGCACGCCCATGTGGCGGACGCCGTGGCGCGGGGCGCGGCGGCCGTCGTCTCCGAGCGGGGCGTCGAGGTGGACGACCGCCCGTGCTTTGTCGTGGCGGACGGGCGCGTCGAGCTGGCGCGGTGGGCGGCGGCGTTCTACGGCCGACCGACGCAGCGGCTTCGCACCGTCGGCGTCACGGGCACGAACGGAAAGACGAGCGTGTGCCACTTCGTTGCCCACCTCGTAGGACCCGAGTCGACGGCCGTGGTCGGAACGGTCGAGAACCTGGCCCGCGGACTGCGGGCGCTGACGACCCCGTCCAGCCCCGCCGTCCAGCGGATCGCCCGAGAGGCCGTGGACCAAGGAAAGACGACCCTCGTCCTCGAGGCCTCGTCGATCGGGCTCGAGCAACACCGCCTCGACGAGGTTGCGTTCGACGTCGGCGTGTTCACGAACTTGACGCGCGACCACCTCGATCTTCACGGCACCCTCGACGCGTACGGCGCGGCCAAGGCGATCCTCTTCCACGGGTTGGCCCCGTCGGCGGTCGCCCTGCTGAACGCCGACGACCCGTACTCGGACACCCTCCGGCGGGCGTGCCGCTGTCGCGTGCTCTCGTACGGGGTCGAGCATCCGGCCGACCTGAAGGCAGAACTCGTGGCCGAGGATGCGTCCGGGATCGCCCTTTCGATTCGACAGGGCGGCGCGTCGGCACGGGTGACCGCACCGGTCCACGGCCTCTACGGCGCGTCAAACGCCCTGGCGGCGCTCGGCGCGGCCCTCGCGCTCGACGTCCCGTGGTCCGTCGCCACGGAGCGCCTGCCGTCGCTCCCCGCCGTCGCCGGCCGCTGGAACCTGTTCCGCCGCGCCGACGGAGCCGACGCGATCGTCGACTTCGCCCACACCCCCGACGGCCTGTTCCAGGTCCTGTCCGCTGTTCGCCGCATCTACGGCAAGGTCGTCATCGTGTTCGGCTGCGCCGGGGGAAGCGACCGGGGCAAGCGCAGCCAGATGGGCGAAATCGCGAGCCGCTTCGCCGACGTCGTCGTCCTGACGCAGGACAACCCGAAGTACGAGGACCCGGTGGCGATCCAGGACGAGATCGAGGCCGGGATCCGGCCGCCGTCGCACGCCGTCCGCATCGTCGACCGCCGCGAGGCGATCGAGGACGCCGCCCGCCGGGTGGGGGGCCGCGGCGACGTCCTTCTCCTTGCCGGGAAGGGCCACGAGACGTTCCAGATCGTCCGCGGGGAGTTCCTGCCCCACTCCGACGCGGCGATTCTCGAGTCCCTCGGGTTCGCCCCCGTGTCGCCCGACGCAGCGCGGGGAGGATCCTCATGAGAGGCGACCTCTGCCTCCGGGGCGGCCGGGTCCTCGACGTCTTCTCAGGTCGGCTTCGCCCGGTCGACGTCCTCGTCGGCGGCGGGCGCGTGCTCGGCTTCGGCGGCGACGCGCGCCGGACGGTCGACGTCGCGGGGTCCGTACTGGTCCCCGGGCTCGTCGACACTCACGTTCACATCGAGAGCTCGCAGCTCTCGCCGGCGTCGTTTGCGCGCGCCGTCCTCGCCCACGGCACCACCACGGTCGTCGCCGACCCGCACGAGATCGCCAACGTCTTGGGCACGGATGGGATCCGCTACATGCTCGACGCGACGGAGGGACTCCCGCTCCGCGTCCTCTTCATGGTCCCGTCGTGCGTGCCGGCGAGCCCGTTCGAAACCCCGGGCGCCACGCTCGGTGCGGACGACGTGGCGCGCCTGCTCACGTGGGACCGCGTCCTCGGCCTCGGCGAGGTGATGAACTACCCCGGCGTGCTCGGCGGCGATCCCGACCTGGCCGCGAAGCTCCGCGCGGCTCGTGGCCGTCCGATCGACGGCCACGCCCCGGGCCTGTCGGGCGATGCGCTGTCCGCCTACGTCGCCGCCGGCCCGCGCACGGACCACGAGTGCTCCACGCTCGCGGAGGCGCAGGAGAAGCTCGCCGCGGGGATGCACATCCTGATTCGCGAGGGCTCGGCGGCGCGGAACCTCGACGCTCTCCTCCCCCTCCTCTGCGAACGCAGCGCGCCGTTCGTCCACTTCTGCACCGACGACCGGCACGCCGAGACGATCGTGCGCGAGGGGCACATCGACGGGATGGTCCGCCGAGCGATCGCCGCCGGAGTCTCGCCCGAGGTTGCCGTCGCCGCTGCCACGATCCACGCTGCGCGGGCGTACGGGATCGCCGGAGTCGGCGCGATCGCCCCTGGGTACACGGCCGACCTCCTCGTCCTGACGGACTTCGAGGCGTTCCTGGTTCGCGACGTCTACGCCGAGGGGAGTCGCGTCGTTGCCGATGGGATGGCGATCACCGACCTCCCATCGCCGGACGCTCGGCCGCATGCGGCCGGCCGCGACCCGCGAGGGACCATGAACGTCCGGCTTCAAAGCGACGCGTTTCGCATCCCGGCGACGCGCGTCGGCGCCGTCCGCGTTCTCGCGGCTCACCCCGAAGGCCTCATCACCGACGAGGAGCGCGCCGTCCCCCGAGTTGTGGACGAAGGCATCGCCGCGGATCCGTCTCGCGACCTCCTCAAGGTCGCCGTCGTCGAGCGCCATCACGGCTCGGGCAGGGTCGGGCTCGGTCTCGTACGCGGGTTCGGACTCACGCGCGGCGCCGTCGCGTCGACCGTCGCCCACGACAGCCACAACGTGGTCGTCGTCGGAGCAAGCGACGCCGCGATGGCGACGGCCGTACGACGGCTCGTCGAGCTTGGCGGTGGGCAGGTCGTGGCCGAGGACGATCGGATCCTCGCAGAGCTCGCGCTCCCGATCGCCGGACTGATGTCGTCCCTGTCGGTCGACGAGGTCGCCGCGGCCGAGGCGGCGCTCGAAGCGGCCGCGCACGGGCTCGGCGTGCGCCTTCCCAACCCGTTCATGACGCTCTCGTTCCTCGCGCTGCCGGTGATCCCCCACCTCAAGCTCACCGACCGGGGACTGGTCGACGTCGATCGGTTCGAGATCGTGCCCCTCTACGTCGAAGGCGACGCCTGAAGCAGGTCCAGGACGAATCGGTCGAGGCCGACGTCGTGCGATCCCTTGACCAGAACGACGGCGTTCCCTTCTCCTCTCAGCCGCTCCGCAACGTGCGCCGCGAGGCGCTCCCGCGCGATGAACGCCGCCGGCGCAGACCCCGTCGCCCGACACGCGGCGGTCGCCCGCTCGCCGACCGGGTAGACCTCGTCGATCCCCAGCCGCGCCGCAAGCTCGGCGATCTCGCGGTGCCGTGTCGTTTCGATGCTTCCGAGGGCCGACATGTCGCCGTACACGAAGACCCGCCGCGCCCCGGCGCCGCCGTAGGCCGCCAGGACGTGGAGTGCGGCCGCCATCGAGGACGGGTTCGCGTTGTACGTGTCGTCGAGGACCACGCCGAACCGGGCGGCGCGCGGCTGCATCCGGTGCGGCACCGGAGCCAACGTGGCCGCTCGCTCCTCGATCCGACGGGGCGGAACTCCCATCCGGCAAGCACACGCGGCGGCCAAGAGGAGGTTCGTGGCGTTGTGCGCGCCGAGAAGCGGTGTCGAGAGACGAAGGGGAGGGTCGGCGACGTCGACCTCGAGACGTGGGACCGCGCGGATCAACCGGCCTCGGACCGCGCCCCCTTCGAGCCCCACGGTGACCAGCCCCGGACGGGACGAAGCGGCGGCGAGCGCACGCAGGTGCGGCGAGTCCACGTTCACGAAGGCCGGCGCGTCGGCGGGCAGCGCGTCGACAAGGCTCCACTTCTCCACCGCCACGGCGTCGAGCGATCCAAGGCCGCCGAGGTGGCTCTCGCCGACCGACGTCACGGCCGCCGACGTTGGACCGAGGAGGCCGGCAAGTTCCGCGATGTCGCCCGGTTTCTCCGCGCCGAGCTCGAAGACCCCCACCTCTGTCTCGTCCGGCATGGAGGCGAGGGCGGCCGGGAGGCCGATCTCGCTGTTGTAGTTCTCGGGCGGCGAGTAGACGACGAACGACCCGCCGAGGAGGTGGGCGAGGAGGTTCCGAGTGGTTGTCTTCCCGTTGCTCCCCGTAATTGCCACGAGCGGGATACGGAAGCGCGCCCTCCACGCCCGGGCGGCCGCGTGCAACGCCGCGAGAACGTCCCCGACGACGATCACGTTGCGCGCGGACGCCGGAAGCGGCTTCGAGGCAAGGACGACGGCCGCAACGGCCCCGCGGCGGAAGGCATCGTCGAGAAACGCGTGCCCGTCCGTCCTCGCCCCCGGCAGCGCGAAGAAGACGTCACCGGCCGCGACACGGCGCGAGTCGACGGCGCAGCCGGTCGGCGCGCCCTCCCCGGCGCGAAGAAGACGCCCCCCGGTGCTCGCAACGAGTTCGCGGATCGAGAGCAACGCCGCCTACCAGTCCGCGCCGCCGGTCGAACCGGCGCCTTCCTCTTCGGGCGCAAGAATCAGGACGGCGGTCGCCTCGCGGGTGTCGTACACCACGTGGCCGGGGAACTCGCGCGTCACTTTCGCCACGCCGAACAGGGCCTCGGCCTCCGGTGAGTACGGGTCGATCGCGAACAGCTCGACCGTGAGGAGCTGGTAGGACGGAAGCGTGGCGATCGTCTCGACAAGGTCCTCCAGGCCCTCGAACGTCCGAGGCGTCTCGCCCGCTTCGATCCGCCGCGGGCCGCCGTAGGCCCGAACGATCAGGTAGTCTGCGTCGAGGGTCGGCGGAATGGCGAGGGTCCCCTTCAAGTCGATCTGCTCCCCCTGGAACATCTGGAGCGTCAGCGCGAACCGAACCGAGTCGCCCGGCGCGTAGACGTCCGAGTCGAGCTCGAGCCGCTCGATCTGCACCGCGCGCAAGTCCCGGCCGATCTCCATCGAGGCCGAGATCTGCGTGATCTTGGGGTCGCGGAACTCGTTGTACTGGAGTGCGGCCACGATCTCGGCGAGCTGCCACGGGGCGTACACCGAAACATCCGTCACGCTCAGGAAGACGTCCGTACGCTCGAGCGTCGGCATGTCTGTCCCCTGAATCCGGTAGCTGACCTCGACCGTTCCCGGGCCGACCCGATCCAGGGCGACGTCGGCCGCCTCGAGTCCGGACGAGAAGAGAAGCTCCGGCATCAGGCGCGGGACATCGACCAGGGCGACGTCGAACGCCTCCCCGCTCTTCCGGTCGAGATCGTGGACCTCGTAGTGCAGCCCGACGGTCTTCGCCTTGCCGCCGACCCGCCCCCCGACGGCGGCGGCGCGGTCCTGGGTGATCACCCCAATCACATTCCCCAACTGGCCGAGCTTGAAGGAGGCCTCGAACGACTTCATCGTGTCGAAGATGGACACCGCCGTCAGGGGCATCGCGGACGCGCCGTTCGAGAAGAACGGGTGGCCGAACCCGATGACCGCGTCGCCGTCGCAGTAGGTCACGGTGCCGAGCGCTCCCATCGTGATGTCGCCGGTGGCGAGGGCAATCCCCATCGACCCGCCGGGGACGAGCGTCGTCGGCGCCGCGTTGCCTGCCGTCGCCTTCGGCGCGCCGAACGGAAGAAGAGAGAAGTGGAGCGCCGAAAGCCCCTGCAGGGCTCCCGCGCCAAGACCGCGCCCCGGGAGAACGTCGAGGATCGTCCCCGTCGGACGAGAGGCGAGATCCAGTCCGTTCATCAGGGCGTCCGCGGCGCGCCCGCTGAGACCCGAGACCACGAGCGGAGTCGCCACCGGATAGGCGACGATCAGATTCGCGCGCGCGAACCGGGCGAACGCCGGCGGAGACGGATACTCCACGACCGCGACTCCCCGGAGGACGGCCGAAGGATCCGGAGTCGCCACCCGACCCGACGACGTCACGGCGTCGAGGACCTTGAGCATCGGCTCGATCGGCGTGACCAGCCCGATCGGCGTGATCTCCTTCGACCACGTCGCGGCTCGGCTGAGCGCACCGATCAACTTCCCCTCGATGTAGACCGGGCTGCCGCTCATTCCCTGCGCGATGCCGCCCGAGCGGCCGATCGCTTCGCCGCTGACCCGCACAACGATGAAGTCGGAGAGCGTGCCCGGCTCGTCGATGACGCCGAGGACCTCGACCGCAAACTCACTGATGGTGTCCGAAGACACCACCGTCTTGCCGATCCCCGTCATGCCAATCCGGATCTCGTCGAGGAACAGGAACTCGCTGCGGTCGTACCCCGCGGCCGAGACGGCCGAGAGCACAAGCAGCCACCCGAGGATCCACGCTGCGCGTCGCATGAGCTTCCCCCTTCGTCGTGCCGCACGTCGCGGCGGAACAGTATACGTGAGCCCAATCCGAGAAAACGACGCTCGCCCGCGTCGTACGCTCCCCGCGCCGCAGACGGAGGCGGCGGAGCCTCGTCGCGCACTAGAATAGAGAACAGAAGCAGTTTACGCAGATTGACGCCCCCCGGAACCCCCGGTACAATCGGCGCCGCGATGCCCAACCACCAAGAGAAGGCGCCGTTGCAGATTGGCTTCTGGCTCGTTCTGGCCCTCCTCGTCTGCCTCGCCGGCTGTTCTCCGGCGGCGAACCGCGCCCCGGTCGCGGTCGCCGACGTTCGCCCGCAGGAGGGGTACGAGCCGCTCCTCGTCCACGTCGACGCCAGCCGAAGCTACGACCAGGACGGCGACGCGCTGTCCTACGTTTGGACCGTCGACGAAGGGGCCTCGTTCGTGGAGGAGTCCGTCGAGATCACGCTCGCGGCCGGCGACCACACCCTCTCGCTCACGGTCACCGACGAGGACGGCGAGGCCGACGCCGCGTCCGTGCGAGTCGCCGTGGGGACAATCCCGGACGGCTATGTCATGCGGCGCTTCGCGTGGGAGGTCGACGACGAAGCCCAGTACTGGGACCTCCTCGTCCCCTGGAGCCTGTACAGGACGTATCGAGACCGCATCCGGTCGAGCGCCGAGGAGTCGTTCGACTACGGGTACTACGTCGAGGATCCCCTCGACGATCCGACGATCGAGGACTACTCGGACCTTCTGTGGGAGCGATCGGGCGAAGACGCCGCCGCGTTCATCGAGTGCACCCTCTCCTTCTGCCAGGGAGCGATCGCCTACGAGGCCGATCCCAGCGGGCAGGAGTGGCCCCTGTACCCGCTCGAGACCCTCGTCGACGGCGTCGGGGACTGCGAGGACTCGACGATCCTGTTCGTGAGCCTCCTGCGCGGGCGAGGCGTCCACGCGAGCATCGCCTTCGTGGACACGGACGCCGACGGAATCCCCGACCACGTCCTCGGCCTCGTCCCGGTGACGTCGCGGCAGGAGGCGGCGCTCTCCTGCTCGGGCGTCGTCGAGATCGGGGGCGTTCGCTACGCGATCGCCGAGACGGCGACCGACGAGTCCCTGCCCCTGGGTTGCTCGCCGTGGGCGCTCGACTCGGGCGACGTCTACGAGGTGTGGGCGTTCTGACCGAGCGAGTGGCGTCTCAGCGCCCGGGGCGATACCATGCCGGTTTGGAGAGGCGAATGATCAAAGTCCTGGTGGATCCTGAGCGCCTGAGTCGGTTCGATTTCGGATCGGCGCACCCGTTCAAAGTCCACCGCCTTGCGCTCACGTTCGAGCTTCTCCAGGCCTACGGCCTGATCGACCGAGACGACGTTCGCGTCGTCGGCCTGCGCGAAGCGACGGAAGCGGAGGCTCTCGGCTTCCATTCCCAGGGGTATCTCGAGGCGCTGCGCCTGGCGAGCTCGGGGATGTGGGTTCCGAACCAGTTCTCGCACGGCCTCGGCACGACCGACAACCCGGTCTTCCCCGACGTGTTCGAGTGGGCAATGCTGGTCGCCGGGGGATCGATCGACGCCGCCGCGGCCCTCCTGGACCGCGATGTCGACCGGTCGTTCAGCCTCGCCGGCGGGCTGCATCACGCGATGCCGAATCGCGCCAGCGGGTTCTGCCACGTGAACGACGGGGTCCTCGCCATCCAGCGGCTTCGCGCCGCGGGGAAACGCGTGGTGTACGTCGACATCGACGCGCACCACGGGGACGGCGTGCAGCACGCGTTCTACGAGGATCCCGAGGTTCTGACCGTCTCGATCCACCAGACCGGCTACACGATCTTCCCGGGCACCGGATTCGAGGAAGAGATCGGGCAAGGAGCGGGGCGAGGCTACGCGATCAATCTGCCGCTCCTCCCGGGCGCCGGCGATGAGGCGTACGACGAGGCGTTCGAGTCGGTCATCCTCCCCGCCATCGAGCTCTTCCGCCCGGACGTTCTGGTCACGCAGCTCGGAACCGACGCCGTCCTCGGCGACCTTCTGGCGAACCTCCGCATGAGTCTTCGCGGCTTCGAACGCGCGGTCGAGCGCTTCCGAGCGGTCGGCGCCCCATGGCTTGCGCTGGGAGGGGGAGGGTACGACGTCCCCAACGTCGTTCGCGCGTGGACCCTGACCTGGAGCGCGATGCTCGGGGAGACGCTCCCGGACGAGATCCCGGCGGCGTGGATGACGGCCGCGGCGGCGCGAGGCGTCACGGCCTCCCGCCTACGCGGCTCGGCCGACGTTCCGCCGACGCCCGATCGCGTGATGGAGGCGCTGCGGAAGAGCGCCCAATCGATTCGGGAGACGGTCTTCCCGGTCCTCGAGGACGCCGCGGAGCGCGGGTAGGCCCGTTCCAGATTCCCGTCCCGTAGGAGGTTCTGCCGCGATGCCTGACGAAGCCGCCATCCGGGAAACCCCGCTTCGGGACCGCGTGCAGGTGCTGCTCTCCGACGGTCGAGCGTTCGAGGCCCCGCGGGGCACTCCTCTCGACGCGGTGTTCCGCGTCGCGTTCGCAAGCACCGAGGATCCCCCCGTCGCGGCGATCGTGGACGGCGAGCTGCGCGAGTTGGCGTGGCCGGTCGTGCGCGACGCCGAGGCGACTCCGGTGCTTCTTTCGGATTCCGACGGGATGCGCATCTACAGCCGCAGCCTGTCGTTCCTCCTCGTCGTCGTGGCGTCCCAGCTCTTTCCCGAGGCGGGCGTCCGCATCGACTACTCCGTCCCCCACGGCGGGTACTTCTGCCGGGTGGAGAACCGGGAGCCGTTCACGCCGGACGAGCTCAACCGAATCAAGGCCCGGATGATGCAGCTCGTTCGGGAGGACCGGCCGATCGTGCGCCGCCGGCTCTCATTCGAGGAGGTTCGCGCGCTCTTCGCGGCGCGCGGCGAAGAGGCCAAGGCCCAGCAGCTCCTCGAGCGAGAGGGCGACCACCTCCACCTGTACAGCCTGAACGGCACCTCCGACTACTTCTACGGGTACATGGTCCCCAGAACCGGAGTCCTCAAGACGTTTTCGCTGGAGCCGTTCCCGAAGGGGTTCATCCTTCGATTTCCTCGGCGCGAGGACTCCGCGAAGCTTCTTCCGTCCCAGAAGTTCACGGCGCTGCGCGAGGTGTTCGACGAGTACGGCGAGTGGTTGTCGCTCCTCGGCATGCGGGACGTGGGCTCGCTGAACGAAGCGATCCGAGACGGCCGAATCGAGCAGGTCATCCTCGTCTTCGAGGCCCTGCACGAGAAGAGGATCGCCGAGATCGCAGCGACCCTCGCCCGGAAGCTCCGCGAGGGGACACGGCTCGTGTTCATCGCGGGGCCGTCGGCGTCCGGCAAGACCACGTTCTCGAAGCGACTCGCGATCCAGCTGCTCGCCAACGGCGTACACCCGTATCCGCTGGAGATGGACGACTACTTCTTCCCGCGCGACGTCCTGCAGGAGCGATTCGGCAGCGAGACCGACTTCGACGCCCTGTCCGCGCTCGACGTCGATCGGCTCCGCGGCGACCTCGCGCGGCTCCTCGCCGGGGAGCCCGTCGGTCTCCCCCGGTACGACTTCCGCACCGGGCGGCGGGAGTGCGGCCCCACCGTCCAGCTGGACGAGAGCCAGATGCTTCTTGTCGAGGGCATCCACGGGCTCAATCCTTCGCTGTCGGTCGAACCGGCGGTCGCCGGGCAGTTCCGCATCTTTGTCAGCGCCTTGACCCAGCTGAACCTGGACATGCACAACCGCGTCTCGACGACCGACACGCGACTGATCCGGCGGATCGTGAGAGACGCCCTGTACCGCGGATACAGGGCCGCGGGAACCCTCTCCCTGTGGGACAACGTCCGGCGGGGCGAGAAGGACAACATCTTCCCGTACCAAGAGGGCGCCGACATCATGTTCAACTCGGCGCTCGGCTACGAGCTCTCGGTCCTCAAGCCGCTCGTTGAGCCGCTCCTGCTCCAGGTCCGCGAGCCGGAGTATCGGATCGAGGCCGAGCGCCTGCTGGCCCTCTTGCGCTGGTTCGATCCGTATCACACGGACAACATTCCGAAGAACTCGATCCTTCGGGAATTCATCGGCGGCTCGAACCTGCGCGAGTTCGCCTCGACCCTCCAGCCCGCGGCGAACTGCGCCCCATCGGACGGCCCGTGAACACCGAACAGCTGATGCAGATCGCCCTCGAGCTGGCCGGTCTTCAAGAGGCGCCCGGCGACAGCGCGATCCACCATGCGGGAACCGCGATCGAGCGAGTGCTCATCGGCATCGATCTACGATCGCCCGAAATCGCGCTGGCGAAGGCCGCAGGCTACGACGCCGTCGTTGCACATCACCCGGTGGGGGTCTCGACCCTGAACTTCCACACCGTCCTCGACCGCCACGCGGACCAGATGGCGGCGGCCGGCGTCCCACGGGACCTCGCTCGGTCGATCGTCGCCAAGGTCAAGGAGCCGCGGCGGATCCTCGATTCGATGTCGAACTACGACCACGATCCCTCGCTCGCCCGACTCCTCGACATGCCGTACCTCAACATCCACACCCCGCTCGACGAGGTCGGCCGCCGGCGCATGGCGACCGTCGCCGGCGAGGTCGGCGAGAACGCGACGGTGGGCGACCTCATCGCCGCGTTCTACGACGCGTTCGGCGAGTTCCGCCACGCCGCCACGCGGATCGAGGCGCTCGTCGGCTCCCTCGATCGCCGCCTCGGCCGCGTTGTGGTGTCCCACGGAGCGGGAACGAACGGCGGATACCCGGTCGCGAAGGCCTACTTCGACCACGGCGTCGACGCCGTCGTGTACATCCACTGCCGTCCGGACGACGCCGAGCGGCTGCGCGCAGAGTACGGGACGAAGAAGACGCTCGTCGTGACGGGACACATCGCCAGCGACTCGATCGGCATCAACCCGTACATCGAACGGCTACGCGACGAGGGCCTCGAGGTCGTCCCCGTCTCGGGGATCCTCGCGCCGTGACGGCCAGGGAGAGCGCATGACGCTGCGGATTGCGACCTACAACGTGAACTCGGTGCGCGCGCGCCTCCCGATCCTCGGGCCGTGGCTCGAGCGCGTTCGCCCCGACGTCGTGTGCCTCCAGGAGACGAAGGTCGTGGACGCATCGTTCCCGGCGGACGCGTTCCGCGACCTGGGGTACCGGAGCGTCTTCCGAGGCGAGAAGAGCTACAACGGCGTCGCGATTCTCTCGGTGGATGATCCGTCCGACGTCCGCTTCGGGCTCGAGGACGACGGCCCACATGACGAGGCGCGCCTTGCCGCAGCGTCGTTCGGCCGGCTCCACGTCGTCAACACCTACGTTCCCCAGGGGCGCGACGTCGACGATCCGATGTTCCCCTACAAGCTCGAGTGGCTGGCCCGGCTCCGCGCCTACTTCGCGCGTCGGTTCACCCCGCGCTCGCTCGTCGTCTGGGCCGGCGACTTCAACATCGCCCCCGAGCCGATCGACGTCCACGACCCGAAGCGCCTCCTCGGCCACGTCTGCTTCCACCCCGACGTCCAGCGAGCCCTGGCCGACGTCAAGGCGTGGGGGTTCGTCGACGTCTTCCGGCGCCACGTCCCGGAACCCGGCCAGTACACGTTCTACGACTACCGGGTCAAGGACTCGGTGGCCCGCGGTCTCGGATGGCGCGTCGACCACGTCTGGGCAACGAACCCCTTGGCCAAGAAATCGACGGCCGCATGGATCGACCTCGCGCCGCGGACAGGCGAGGCGCCGTCGGACCATACGCCGCTCGTCGCCGAATTCGACGCGTAGAGGGGCGAGAGGAGCCGATGGAACTGACGATCGAGTCGATCGAAGAGGTTCTCTCGCACCTCTACGGGAACGGCGAACGAGACCTCGACCTGCGCTCCGTGCGGTTCATCGACCCGTTCGCCCTCCTTCTCCTCGACCTCGCCCTTCGCGACGCTCGAGCGAATCGAACTCCACTCCACGTCGAGTGGCCGACCCTCCCCGCCGTCCGGCGCTGGATGACGGACATGCGGTTCTTCGCCGACACCCGGGTCGTCTCCCCCGATCTCCCTCTCCCCGAGGCCGGGACGGCGCTCCAGCCGATTGTGACGATCGAGGACGAGAGCCACGTGTCCCGCCTCGTCGAGGCGTTCGATCGGCGACTCTCCGAGAGATTCCCCCTTGACGATGCGCCGCGGCGACGCTTCCTCCGGATCCTCCTCGAGCTGTGCCAGAACATCCCGCAGCACAGCAACGCGACCGGCGACGTCCCGGACCCGCACGGCATCGCCGCCATGCAGGACTACGAAGACGGCGTCCTTCTCGCGATCGCCGACAAGGGGATCGGCTTTCGCAGGAGCCTCGCCTTGCGCGAAGGTCTCGGAGACTTGGACGACGCCGCGGCCGTCTCGTCGGTCGTCCTCGACGGCATCAGCCGATTCCGCGACCCCGGCCACGGCTGCGAACTCCAGCGGATCTTCCGCCTCGTCCGCTCGTGGGACGGAACGGTCGCGATCCGCAGCGGCCGCGCGTTCCTCTACCACGGCCCGCTCGGCGGCGAGATCTACGACGTCGCCCCGTTCCCCGGCGTCCAAATTGCCCTGCGCATTCCGCGTCGCGTCTTCGGGATCGGCGAGCCGCCGAGCGACGAACGACGGGTTGCCGCGGAAGGCGATTCGAGGTTCAATGAATAGGATGAACCCGACATCGATCGAGATCGCGCGCTTCGGACGCCGCCTGGGAACCCGCTCGGAGGGCGCGTCGGCGCGTCGTGAGATCGTTTCCGCCATCGATCGGCTCCCGGAGGACGGGCAGCTCGTTCTCTCGCTCCACGGCGTCGACGTCCTCTCCGGCTCGTTCGCCGACGAGGCGATCGGCAAAACGTGTCAGCTCCTGACCTCGGGCGCGCACGGCGACCGAACGATGGTCGTCGCGTCTCCGTCCGCCGATCTGACCGAGGATCTCTCCGACAAGCTCGCTCAGCGGAAGCTTGCGATCCTGTGCCGCGTCGACAACGCCGCCCCTCCGTGGCGGGTCCTCGGCCAGCTTGCGCGCCCCCTCGTCGAGACGCTCGAGCTCCTGATGGATCGAAAGAGCGCGACAACCAAGGAACTGGCCGAGGCTCTCGAGATCGCCCCGAACGTCTGTCACAACCGGATCCGGCATCTGGTCCAACTCCACTTGGTTCGCGAAGAGCGGATGGGCGTCTCCGCGCCGAACACCCAGTACCGGTTTCACTCCATCGTTTAGGGATTGACAGCACGTCTTCACCCGATACAATGAATACGGTGAACGTGCATGCCCGAGAGAACCGACATCCCCATCGACGCCCTCGTCGTCTACCGACGGACACAGGCCCACCCCGACCTGCGCTCCTTCTCTTGGTCGACGCGCCGGGTTGACGTCTCTCGGACGAACCTCGTTCACGCCGAGCGGGAAGGGGAAACGCTCTACCTGGTCTACTCCGTCAGCGCCGGGAAGGATCACTTCCACCTTCGTCTCGACACCCGCCTCGGCCGATGGACGCTCGAGGAGATCGAAGTCGGGAACTAAGCGAGGAGCCCGCCCATGAGCCGCCTGATCGTTCACCTCGACATGGATTCCTACTTCGCCTCCGTCGAGCAGCAGGCGCAACCCTCCCTCCGCGGCCGGCCGATCGGCGTGACCGGACGCCCGACGGAACGCTCGATCATCACGGCGTTTTCCCGCGAAGCGAAGCGGTACGGCTTCCACGCCGGAGCTCCGGCCTGGGAGGCGCAGAAGCGCTGTCCCAACCTCGTCCTCGTTCCCGGCCACCCCGAGCGGTACATCGACACGACGAAGCGGTTCCTCGAGATCCTGAAGGAGTACACGGCACAGCTTGAGGTCTACTCGATCGACGAGGTCTTCATGGACGTCACGCAGGAGGCGGAGCGCCGCGGCGGAGCGGTCGCGATGGCTCACGAGATCCAGCGCCGTTTCGGCGAAGCGCTCGGCCCTTGCATCACCGCAACGCTTGGGATCGCGTCCGGCAAGGTCTTCGCCAAGCTGATCGGCAAGCGCTTCAAACCGAACGGCGTCGGCGTGCTCCGCGACGAAGACCTTCCCGAGCTGCTGCGACGGACGCCGGTCGGCGACATCTGCGGGATCGGCCCCCGCATTGAGAAGCGGCTCGGGCAATTGGGAATTCGGACGCTCCGCGACCTTGGAGAGACTCCCGAGCCTCTGCTGCGCCGGGAATTCGGCGTGTACGGCCTCTTCCTCCGCTCGGTCGGCCAAGGACGCGATCCGACGCCCCTCGTTCCCTACACCGACGTGCCCCCGCCGAAGTCGGTCGGGCACTCGAAGTCGCTCCCTCCCGAACTGCGCGACATGCCGGTCGCCCTTCTCGTGCTGCACGACCTGTGCGAGCAGGTGGCCGGAAGGATGCGAAAGCTCGGCTACGTCGGGCGAACGGTCCATTGCGGATTCCGCGCCGGTTCGATCGGCCCTCACGCCGCGAAACAGATCACCCTCGCCGTCCCCTCCGACGACGGCGACGTGATCTACCAAGCCTGTCAGGCGATCCTCGCCGAAATCCCATCCCATCCGAGCGAGGTCTCGAACGTCGCCGTCTCGGTGGGGAACCTGGTCGAACGCGATCGACTTCCCGACCTCCTGTTCGAAGAGGACCGTCGGCGTGACCGGCTGAACGGCGCCGTGGATCGCATTCGAACCCGCTACGGCTCCCAGGCGATCCGCCGCGGCAGCTCGCTCCTCGTCAAGCCGCTTGCCCCGCACGTCGGGGGCTTTCTCCCCGAGACGTGGGAGTTCTGATCGCCGGGCTATACTCGAGGCATGCGCTCGATCGTTCTCGCTCTCCTCGGCGCCCTTGTCCTCGCCGGAACGGGAGCGGCGTCTCCCGCCGCATCCCTCGGCAGCTCGTTCGCCGACGCGTACGCGGCGTTCGCGCCCCTCTACGAGTTCCATCGCAACTACGCGGACTACCTGTTTACGGGATCGCAGGTCGCCGTCCCGGAGGGCTTGGGGGCCGTGTGCGACGCGTTCCCCACGGCGCTCGACGCCCTTCAGCTTGCCCTGATCACGCAGACCCCATCGGCTCCCGTCGAGACGCTCGGGTACCTTGTCCGGTTGCGCGGCGAGTCCGTCTTGCTCTGCGAGGCGTTCGGGGACGGGCTTCGGGCGCTGGCGTCGGCGGGAGACGTCGACGTCGACACCCTCGTCGCGTGGAGCGACGCGGGCCTCTTCGCTTCAATCTACGGGATGAACAAGTCCTTCGAGTCGACGCTCAACGCGGCGCTCGAGGCGGCCGGAAGCGGCCGGGAGCGATGGGAACTCGCCGGGGCGTTCGCCGTGCGGGGTCTTCTCCTCGCGCCCGGACTCGTCAGGGTCTCGTCGGAGATCGGCGACATCCTCTACGGCGCTCCGGACGCGTCGGCGCCGCCGTTCCCGGTTCCGTCGGACGTTGCCGAGGCCATGTCGATGCTGGTCGCCCAGGCCGGCAAGACCCTCGAAGCGGAGGAACGGGCACAGGTCATCGCGGCGGCGGAGCGGATCTACGAGTACTTCATGAGCGACCGGTAGCCCGGTTCTTAGAGACGAGAGGCTGGGGGATGGGAAGGTGGACCTGCTGCCTCGTCCACCTTCCCTGGGGTAGGAATCGTCGACCGCGGCCCGGAATCTTGCCTTTCCGCTTGCGGGTGGGCCCGCCCGGCGATTCGTCCCATTCCCCTTCGGTACGCCGCGAGTCGTCGTCCACCGGGCTCTCGAACCGGTGGAGGAAGTTGGGTAAGGAGGCACGGTCGGATCCCCGTTGACCGACCGTTTGGGTCGCTCCTCGACGCCCTCGCGCGCAACCGGCGCCACTTCCTGTCACAAGCGGATAGAGCGTAGTCGCCGAAAAGCCGCGCCGGACGCCAACAAGCACGCCCGGGCGGGGCGTTCGCACCGAACACCCCGCCCGGGCGGGAACCGAAGACGAGACGGATGTCCTTCCTCTCCCCCGCTACTTCGGGGGGATCTGGGCGATCCGCCAGTAGTCCTGTACAGTCTGGATCAAGCGCTCGAAGTCCTTCGAATCCACGGGCTTGGTCATATAGCTCGCGGCCCCGCTGTCGTAGGCCTTGACCATGTCCTCTTCCCGCTCCGAGATCGTCAGGACGATGACGGGGATGCGGCGCAGACGCTCGTCCTCCTTCACCTTCGCGAGGACTTCCAGCCCGTTGATCTTGGGCAGGTTGATGTCGAGAAGGATCAGGTCCGGGCGCGGCGTGTCCTGAAACTCGCCGGTCTGGTACAGGAGGTTGAGCGCCTCCTCGCCGTCGCTGGCGAAGTAGAGCTCGCACTTCACGTCGCTCTTCCGCATCGCGCGCTTGATGATCGTGACGTCGTTCGGGTTGTCCTCGACAACCAGAACCTTCATCTTTTCGAGGCTATGCATTGGATTCCACCTCTCTAGCTCTGGGAATGGTAAAGTAGAACGTGCTCCCTTTGCCAACTTCCGAGTTTACCCAGATCTTTCCACCGTGCTCTTCCACGATCCGTTTGCAGATCGCCAAACCAGCCCCTGTTCCTTCGACGTCCTCTCGAGGATTCAGTTTCTCGAAGATGCCGAAGATCCTCTCCTGGTAGCGTTCCTCGATGCCGATCCCGTTGTCCTCGACGAAGAACGTCACCATCTCGCCGTGTCGCGCGTCGCTCTGCCAACCCACGCGAAGCGTCGGCAGCGCCTTGTCGTTGTACTTGATCGCGTTCACGATCAAGTTGCTGAACAGCTCGCTGATCCGGACCTTGCTCCCTTTCACCGGCGGAAGGTCCGGCGCCACCTGGAGGCTGACCCCCTTGAGACGAATCTCGAGGTCCTCCTGAACCTCTTCGAGGACGCGTTGGGTGTTGATGCGCTCGAAGGACCGGACGTCCATGCGGATGCTGGCCAGGGAGAGGAGGTCGTTGATCAGCTGCCGCATCCGAGCCGACGTGCGCTTCAGCGTGTTCAGGTAGTCGACGCCCTCCTCGTCCAGCTTGTCGTGGTAGTCCTCGAGGAGGAAGCCTGAGAACGTCTCGATCGTGCGCAGCGGCTCCTTGAGGTCGTGCGAGACGACGTGCGAGAACTCCTCAAGCTTCTCGTTCGACTTCTCGAGGTTGTCCGTCTTCTCCCGCAGGCTCGCTTCGAGCCGCTTCAGCTCCGTGACGTCGATGAAGTGGTCGATCCGCCCCTTTCGGCCGCGCTCGGCGTCGATGGGGAGCGACCGGTACTCGAGGACGCGCTCTTCCCGCCCGAGCGTCGGGCGGACGTGGCACGTCATCGACTCGACCTTCTCCCCCTTCTCGACCGCCTTCTCCACCGCATCGGAGAACGACTGGGCCTCCTCGAACGCGCCGACGTACCGCGAGCGGGCACGCTTGTCGTCGACGCCGATCAGGCGGTCCCGATCGATCCCGAAGAAGCGCCCGACGGTCGCGTTGGCCCACACGACCTCCTGACGCTGATCGGTGAGGACGATCCCCGAGTCGAGGGTGTCGATCGCTTTCTCGATCAGGATGCGGTAGCGCGCCTCGGTCTCCATCACCCGGCGCTCCAGTTCGTCCTCTCGGCTGCGGTCGCGAGCCTCGAGGATGGCCAGCCTCTCGCCGATCCGCGTAGCGCGGAGCTCGACGGGAAAGGCCTTCCGCTCCTCCGAGATGAAGCGGATCTTCACGCCGCGGATCTCCTCGCGCTCGAACAGGCGGAACAGCTCGGCCTTCATCCGGTCCATGTCCTCGGGGTGAACGTACTCCGACAGCTGGAGCGACCGCTTGGTCGGGAACCCGACCGCCGCGCGCGACGCTTCGTTGCGCCGAAGCGCCGTGCCCTCGCGGTCGATAAAGTGGAACAGGTTGATCGCCGGCTCGAACGTCTCCTTGTCGTGCCGTTCCTTCAAGGCCTTGGTGTGGCGCCACTTCGCTTCGCGGCTCTGCTTCCGTCCGTTGAGCCACCCGATCCCCGCGCCGACGGCCAGGTCCCCGGCGCAGAGCGCCACGATCGGGCCGACGGACGGCGCGCCGGAAAACACGAGGAACAGGACGCTTGCCGCACAGATTCCCAAGGAGAGAACCATCGCGGCCCGAAGACGCAGGGTCCAGGTTCCGAACACGAGGGGGATGGCGAAGGCCACGCCGACGACGGGAAGAGCGGGGAGTCCTGCCTTGGGCAAAGCAACGCTGACCACCACCGCGATGATGAACGCGATGACGACAACGATCGTCCGTTCGGTAGGGTTCAGACCGCTCGCCAATGCTCGACCATCCTTGGCCGCTCGACGCGTGCGCGTAGACAGATGCCTGCCCTGACCGTACGAACTCAGGTGATCCGGCGAAAGGACAACCGTCACCCAACCGACGGACGTTCCTCCCGTCTCGGCGCTAGATGATCAGGTTCGGGTTCAGATTGGCGGAGAACGGCTCCACGATCTTCTGCAGGTACTCCTCGCGGAGGATCTTGATCTTGCGGCTCTCGATCGCAATGATGCCGCGGCTTTCGAGCTCGCTCAGCGTACGGATCGCCGTCTTCGACGAGACCCCGGCCATCTCGGCAAGCTCGGCGCGGGAGAGCTCGACGCCGCTCTTTCCGAGGTGGAGGATCAGCCGCGCGAGACGTTCCTTGCTCGAAGAGTACGACCGCTCCGCCAGCTTGTTCTGGAACGCCTTCAGCTCCTCGGACAGCTTCTCGTACAGGCGGAAGATGGTCTTCGGATGCCGCTCGAGGAAGTAGAAGAAGTCTCCCCGCTCGATGAAGCCGACCACCACAGGATCAAGCGTCTTCGCGTAGGCGTTGTGGCTTCCCTTGTCGAACAGCGTCGTCTCGCCGATGACTTCTCCGGGGCCGACGATTTTCAGGATCTGGCTCTTGGCGCGCATGCTGCGCTTGACGAGCTTCACCATGCCGTCGAACACAAGGTAGAAGCCGAACGCCGGCGCCCCCTCCTGAAAGATGATCTCGCCTCGCCCGTAGTTGATCATGCGCACGGTCTCGCGGAGCTTCTCGAGTTCCTTGTCCTTCAGGTCGCAGAAGATGCGGAAGTCCTTCAGGTCAGCCATGCCTAACCCCCTCTTGGCACTTGCCTATCGACCGGTCGAAACGTGTGTCCCCTCACCCTCGCCCCCTCATCACCCGCATGGCGGGGTCAAGCGTCCGTAGTGTAACGCAAATCACAGAGCGTGCCAAATCCCTGCCAAGTCCCGGTCTGCACCCTCGGGCGCGAGGGAGGTCGAGGCGCCGTCCGTGTGGCGCTCGCGGCGCCAACGGCCTCTGGAACAAAGACAGGAACGGGAATAACGCGGCAGATTCCTTGACAGACTCGGCCTCCCCTCCTACACTTGACCCCAGAAGCCGGAGTGGCGGAATTGGCAGACGCGCAGGATTCAGGATCCTGTGAGGTTCACCCCTCGTGTGGGTTCAAGTCCCACCCCCGGCATACGGAGAGACCTCCGGACCGCCGCACACCCCGTGCGGCGGTTTCGCTTTGGGCCATCCGAAGCCGAGCCCGTCACGACCGTCCGGCCCATCCGGCGACGAGCGCAAGGCCGACGAAGAGCGCTTGGACGATCCAGAAGCGAACCGTCACCTGCTGCTCGGGCCACTCGGGAGATCGGAAGAGACTCGTCGGCGTCGGCCCCGCCTCGAAGTGGTGGTGCAGCGGCGCCATGCGGAAGACCCTCTTCCCTCGAAGCTTCCAGGACGCAACCTGCACGATGTCCGATGCGGCCTCGAGGACGGGGACGCCGGCCACGAGGGGGAGGAGGAAGGCCGTTCCGCTCGTGAGGGCGAACCCGGCCACCACGCCGCCGAGGGCGAACGCGCCGACGTCACCCATGAAAAGCCGCGCCGGAGGCGCGTTCTGCCACAGGAACCCCGCCAGCACGGCGATCAGGGGAACGAGGATCGCCGCCGACTCGACGGAGGGCCGCAGGAGAAGGAGCCCCAGAAGGACCAATCCGCCGACTCCGGCCGCAAGCCCGTCGAGCCCGTCGGTCAGATTGACGGCGTTCGTCGTCGCGAGGAACACGGCCCACGTCAGGAAGAAGAGCGCCACGGGCGGCAGCGTGACGGTCTGCGACGTGAAGGGAATGGCGACGCTCGTCGCCAGGCTCGGGCGCAGGAACACGAAGAGCGCGGCCGAAGAGAGGGTGATGAGCGCGATCTTCTGCCACCCCGAGAGCCCCATCGACTGCCGTCGGCGCCACGACAAGACGTCGTCGGCCGCCCCGATCACGGCCATGGAGAGCCCGGACGCGACGACGAAGGGGGCAGACGGCCCCAGGGGGACGAAGCAGGCGACAACCGCGATCCCGGCGATCCACAGGAGCGTGAAGACGAGCCCCCCGGCCGTCGGGGTCCCGGCCTTCTGCTCGTGCGCGGGCCCGACATCGCGCACATGCTGTCCGATGGCCCGTCGCCTCATCCATCGCGCGTAGGCGCCGCAGGCGACCGCACTCAGGATGGCGAGGGCGATCGATGTCGCAAGGACGGGGATCATTCGGCTCCCGAATCCCCGACCTCGCGGAGCTCGCCGTCCGTCTCGAGCAGCTTGCGGCGCATCGCCGCGAGCGTCTTCTTGTTCCGCTCGCCGGACGCGGCCTCGACCAGCCGGAAGAGCTGGTACGAGGTCACGAGGCAGTAGCCGTGCGCGCGGCACCCGCGCAACGCCTCCGCGGCGAACTGGGTCGAGCGCCTCTTCGGGTCGAGCTCGCGAGATCCCGACACGACGAGAATCCCTTTGACCGGATCCTCGCCGTCGGCGATCCGCCTCTCCATCTCGCGGTGAAGCCGGCCGTAGGCCGTCAACCCGACCTTCGGCTCCTCGGAGGCCTCCGCGGCGACGAGCGCGTTCCCCTCGTCGCTTTGGAGCGACACGACGTCCCCGACGGCGTCCACGTCGAACCCCAGTTCCGCGAAGGCTCTCGCAACGGCGCCGCCGAACAGCGTTCGCCCCTGCGCGTAGAGAAGAAGCTTCTGGCGGGTCTTCTCCTCGAGCCGCTTCGACACCTCCTCGGCCTTCGCCACGAGCGCGTCGCGGCGCTCGACGAGGCCGGCCAGTTCGTCGACGAGCGCGTCCTCGCCGGGGAGCGAGTACGCCGGCAGCCAATCCGGAACGGCGAGGAACTCCGGCCGCTCCGCCGACCGCGCCACGGCGTGCGCGAGGACGTCGGCCTCCCGCGAAGCGGGGACGCCTTCAACGAGCGGGAGGAGGACCAGCCGGCCCTCGGACACCGGGATCTCGAGGGCGATCGGATCCCCGACGCGGTTGCGCGCCAGCACGGAGGCGAAGCGCTCGACGGGCGTCGACAGGAGGTCCTGGTACACGGCCGAGTACCGAATCCGGCCGTCGAACTCCCGCAGGTAGTCCTCGAACGGGCTCCCCGAGCGCTCGAGGATCACGTCGCTTCCTCGGCGGGCGACGAAGCGCGCGTTCGCGGGGAACGCAAGCTGGTGGTGCCGATCGACGAGAGACACCGAGGGAAGCCAGCTGTACCGATCGATCCGCTCGGCCGGAGCCCCCGGCGCGGCGATCTCCAGCCCTTCTCCCCGCGGATGCAGGCGCGTGACGAGGAGCCCGCCGCGCCGCTTCAGGAGGTCGTCCGCCTCCTCGCGCCGCTTCGCCATCCATCGGGTCAGCGTGCGGCCGAAGCCGCGGTCCTGCTCCGGATCGGTCCGTCGTGCTCCGTCGCCGCTCGGCGCCGTCGCGTCGACCCAGTGGCGAGGAATGCCGAACGGGTCGATGAAGACGGCGTCAAAGGACGAGAACGACGAGGAATCGAAGAACCCCTCCTGACGGACTTCGGGGTGATCGAGAGGCCAGTCGATCGACAGGTAGCGTGTGTTCATACGGTCGAGATCATATCGCGCGCCTGGAGAAGGGAGCAACTGAAAACGAAAGCGGGGCCGCACCTTGCGGCCCCGCAAGCATTTCACAGAACGCCCGCCTACCCTCCGAGCTCGGAGATCGACGGCCCCCAAAGGATGAACGACGGGTACGAAACCGGGATGCCGATGCGGAAGTCCACCGACGGCGTCAGCGCGCCGCTGTAGTTCTTCGGCAGCCCGACCGCGAAAGGAGCCGCGGTCGGATGGACCATCGCCGCGCGCAGGTAAACGAACGCCGGCGACGTGTCGAGCGTCCCGTTCCCGTCGGAATCGATCTTGAGACTGAACCAGATGCTCGTCGACCCTGGGGCGGTGAACGTGTAGTCGATCGTCCCGGCCTGCAGGGTTCCCTCAAAGGTGAGCTGCTTCCCGGCCGACGTCGGCGCCGGCACGATGCCCATCGGGGCCACGCCGCTGCTCGCCGTCTGGTTCACGGTCGAGAACCCTCCGTCCGTCTTGAGCTCGATCCGGTAGGCGCGAGGCGTCGGGAAACCGCTCCCGGCGTTGATCGTGATGTGCCACGTATCGGTTCCCCAGACGAAGAACCCGGGCGTCGTTCCCATCGCGGGAGCCCCTGACGGTCCAGGACCGGGGGCAGGCGGCGTTGTGGGCACGACGGTGATCGTCTTCGTCACGGCATTTTGCAGCCCGCTCGAATCGGTGACGGTCAGCCGCACCGGCACCGAGCCGGAGTTGACGTACGTCACCTGCACGACGGCGCCCGAAGCGTCGTTCGTCCCGTCGCCGTTCATGTCCCACTGGTACGAGGCGATCGTCCCGTCCGGGTCGTACGACGAACTCCCGTTCAGGGTGATCGGCTGGCCGGGCGTCGGAGACGCCGGCGAGTACGTAAACGCCGCGACAGGCGCCTGCGCCGGCGTTCCCGCCTGCACAGATCGGGTCTGGGCGTTCGTCGCGCCGTCGTCGTCGGTGACCGTGAGGGTCACCGGGTAAACCCCGGCCGCGACGAACTGCTTGTAGACCACCACGCCGGTCATCGTCGTGCCATCTCCGAACGACCACGCATACGACGCAATCGAGCCGTCGGAGTCCGTCGACCCTGAGGCGTCGAACTGGACCCACTGCAACACGAGCGGCGACGACGGCGAGTAGACGAACGCGGCGGTCGGCGGGTTGTTCACCGAGCCGGCCTGCACGGTGCGCGTCTCGACGTCCTGAGCGCCCTTGTCGTCCGTGACGGTGAGCGCGACCGAGAAGACGCCGGCCGAGTTGAAGCGATGCCACACGACCGCACCGCTCGCCGTCGACCCGTCGCCGAACGCCCACGCGTACGACGCGATCGCGCCATCGACGTCGTAGGACGTCGACGCGTCGAACTGCACCCATCCGCCGACGCTCGTCACGGCCGGATCGGCCGTGAACAACGCCACGGGCTGCTGGTTCGTCGGCCCGACCTGGATGACTTCGCTGACCGGGGACGTCGCCCCGCGGTTGTCGGTGACCGTCAGGGTTGCCGTGTAGGCCCCGCCGGCGCTGTACCGATGCCAGACGACCGGCCCGGTTCCCGTCGATCCGTCGCCGAACGCCCACGCGTAGGACGCGATCGTTCCGTCGGGGTCAAAGGACGCCGACGCATCGAACTGCACCCACTCGTCGACGTTGGGGAGCGGCGGGGCGTACGTGAACGCCGGAACCGGGTTCTGGTTCGGCGGCGTCACCGCCACGAGCGTGACGCTGATCGTCCTCGTCTTGCCCGCGATGATGAACACCGAGCTGCGCCACGTCCCGTATCCTGTCTTCGAAATCTCGATCTGGTGGAACCCTTGGCCGACGTAGACGATGCGCGGCGTGTACCCCGTGTAGGCGCCGTCGATCGCGATGGTCGCTCCGGAGGGGACGGACCGGATGTCGAGGGTTCCGTAGCTCGGCGCGGTCCCCGAGATGATTTCGAAGCTCGTGAAGTTCCACGTGCGTTCGCTCACGGGGAGGATTCCGAGGACCTGAACCTCTACCTGGGCCTGGAACGACTCCGGGTCGGGCGTGAAGTACGCGAACGGATCGACCGGCGACGTCGTAGCCAGGATCTGCAGGTACTCGGTGCCGACCGGCGGCGCCACCTTCCAGGTTCCGGGGACGACGTACTCGCCGGCCGCCACGTAGTTCTCCGAGCCTCCCGGGAACGCGTTCGGGAAGATCTGGTTCGCCTGGCCGTCCGGGGTGATGTCCCAGATGTAAACGTACGCCGCTCGGTTGACGCTGTAGTGAATGGTGATCGGCTCGCCGACTGCGTACGCGCCGCGATCGACCCAGATTCGGACCGCAAGGTCCGTCGACTCCGGAGGAGTCGGAATGATCCCCTTCGGGGCAACGCCCTGAGCCCACCCCACCGCGCCGACGAGCGCGACGAGGAGGGTGAGCGCTACTCCAACCCGCCAAGTCCCTCTCTTCATGTCTCCTCCTTGAGGCGATTCCGTCCGACTGTTCTTTTCAGGACTCAATTCAACGCGGCAAGCACGACCCATGTCAAATCGTCCGGGCCGATGCGGCCGAGGACGAGGTCGACGTCGGCGGGCAAAAGCACGGAGCCCCTGAGCATCGTGAGCCGGGCTTCGACGTTCTGGTCGATCAGGTTCCCGTCGTGCGGGCTCCCGCCGCTTTCGAGGTAGTCGCCGAGGGCGTCGCCGAGCTGGCTCAATAGAGCGTCGAAGCGCGCCGCCGGCAGCGCGGAGGTGCCCGCGCTGGTCGGCGCTCCGGCCGAGGCGCGGAAGATCTGTTTGGCGTAGAGCAGCCGGTCGCGCGCCTGGATCAGGATCCTCAGGCGCAGCTGCAGAAGTTGGTCGAGCGACGAGAGCGAAACCCCCCGCGCCAGGCCCTCGAACGCCTTGTTGAGCAGCCCGTCCACCGGAATCCCCTCTTCGAGGGCCGCGACGATCGTGAGAATCACGGCCTCCTTGTCGGCCGCCACCGTGGGCACCGCAAGCAGCCGCTCGAACAGGCGCTCCACCTCGGCGGCGGGGAATCCCTCCTGTCTCAGGGCTCGATCGAGCGTCGACAGGATGCGGCCGTCGGCGTTCACGGGAATCGCAGAGAGCACCCGCTGGAAGTCGGCGAGAACGACTTGCGCGCACGCTCCTACAGCCAAGGCGAGAACGACGCCGAGGACCCCCAGAAGACCGACGAGCCGACGCGTCATACGCCGTCGCCTCCTCCACCCACGTAGCGGACCGAGCTGTACTCGCCGAAGCTGCGGACGTACTCGTCGGCCAGCGGATCCTGGCCCCACCAACGCCCGTCGATGACGAAGGCGTACTCGTAGCGGCCGGGAGGCACGGAGACCCTCGCCGTCCAGATCCCGTCTCCGTCCTCATCGGACAGCGGCGTAGGCTCCCAATCGTTGAAGCTGCCGACGACCGACACGTTCTCGGCGCTGAGCGCGGGGAGGACGAAGAGAAGCTCGTTCTCCGCCGTCGAGCGCAGCATCGTCTCGCGGGCCTCGGTCTTCGGTCCCCCGAAGAGAGGGAGGTCCTTGCCGACGAGCGCGCCGAGCATCAGGAACGCGGCCGCCGTCGCGGCGAACACGACCGCCTGGCCGAAGCGCCCGCTCCGTGTGGGAGCGACGACCTGCTTCAGGCCGTCCAACCATCCCAGCCGCGGAACGCGATCTCCCAAGGCCTCCACGACCCGCTGTTCGAGTCCGACGAGGCGCCCGGCGGCCGCCGAGGCCTCTTCCCGCAGCGTCTCCTTCAGTAGATTCTCGAGAGGATCAGTGTTCACGATGGATCACGCTCCTCTCCCACGTATTCCTTCAACATGGCCTTCCCCCGATGAATCCGAGTCTTGACCGTTCCCTCGGGGATGTTCAGGACGTCCCCGATCTCGCGGTACGACAAGTCGTTGTAGAACCGCAGCACAAGCGGAGCCCGGTACGCGTACGGCAGACGCTCGAGCGCCTCGCGAATGCGGACGTGCCGCTCCTCCCGAGCGACCTCGCGCGCCGGGTCCGAGCCTCCCCCTGAGTCCGTCTCGAGCTCGAACACCGGGTGGGCTCTCCGGTAGCGGAGCCGGTTGCGGCACAGATTCGCCGCAATCGTGAAGACCCACGTCGAGAACCGCTTGTCGAGCCGATACCGGCGCAGGTTCACGTACGCTCGGATGAACGCGTCGTGCGTGATGTCCTCCGCATCGGCCCGGTTCCGAAGAAACCCGAGACAGAGACCGAACACGGCATCCTTGTACCGAGTCACGATCTCTCCCCATGCGGCGGTCTCTCCCTGCAGCGAAGCGCGCAACAGAGTCACCTCGTCCTGCATCCGATACACGGGTCCGGTTGCCTCCTCGGTGCTGAATATACACGGCGAGTCCTCGTTCGTTTCCCCCCGACATCGATCACCTCCGCTTGGGACGAACCCCCCGGCCCCTGCATCCTCGCGTCCAGGGAGCGCACTCGAACGCCGAAGTAGACTTCGTCGGAGGTGTCAGGCTGGGGTTTCCGGCGACAAGGGATAGGACAGCTCCTGAGGAGGTCGACACGATGTCTGGAAGCAAGAGCACAGTCCGACGCAACCTGAAGAGACTTGTGATGGCCGTTGGCCTGGTGGCGATCCTGGCCGGAGGGCTCACGGCGTGCCGAGGGTTCTTCGGACAGGGACCGATCGCCTTTCTCGTGATGAACGCAGGGGGCGACACGGAGGTGCCCGTCACGGTGGCGTTTGACCTGAGCGGGTCGAGCGACCCCGACGGCACGATCGTCAGCTACGAGCTCGACGTAGGCGACGGGACGGTCTACGAGGGCACCGACCTCACCGTGGCGATCCCGCACCCGTACACGCAAGCGGGGTCGTACGTCGTGCTGCTGACCGTCACCGACAACGACGGGCGGATCGGCATGGACCTGGAAACGATCGTCATCGGCCCGGCCATGATCGCCTTCGCGTCGAACCGCTCCGGCCAGTACGACATCTACCGGATGCTGGCCGACGGATCCGGTGAGGGCGCCGTGGACGTCACCGACGACGACGAGCTCTTCCCCGACCTCGTGGGCACGACGCGCGGGGAGATCGCGTACGCGGCGGAAGACAACGTAAGCTGGAACATCTGGACGATGGACGTCTCCGGCAGCGGGCTCTCCCCGTTGACCAGCCAGACCGCGTCGAACCAGATCCAGCCGTCCTGGTCCTACGACGGAACCCAGATCGCCTACGCGTCGAACGACACACAGACTCCGACCACGACGACGTGGGAGATCTACATCATGGACGTCGACGGCACGAACGTCGAGCAGATCACCGAGCAGTCCCCGAGCTGGGCGATCGCTCCGGCGTGCTCGCCTGTCAATGACGACGTCGTCTTCGTCTCCGACGCAGACTCGACCGGGGACAGCTCGCTGTGGCTCCTCCACGACGGATCGGCGGAAGAGGTCTTCGATCCCGGCGCGGGCGAGCGCGCAGGGGACGCCTCGCCGGCCGTGACCATCGCCAGCGTCGACCTCCGCCTTCCGACCGACGCCGGCATCTCGAGGCCGTCGTGGTCTCCGGACGGCGCCCTGGTCGCGATCTCGGTGTCCGACGGAGCAGAGACCGACCTCTGGGTCATCGACCCGTACGGAACGTACGCCGAGCTGCTCGAGGACTACATCGACGAGACGTACGCCGTGACCGCCGCGGACGTGAACACCGCCGACAACGAGTTCAGCCCGTACTGGCTCGAGGACGGAACCGGGATTGCCTTCGTGAGCGATCGCGACGGCGACTACCAGATCTACCGGGTGATCTTCGCAACCGGCGTGGTCACGACCCTGACCGAGACGGGAGACAACATCCTTCCGGCCTCGGAAAGACCGTAACCCGAACAGCAGGCCCACGACCTCCTAAGGGCTGCGGGGGAGTGAGACCGAGTCTCACTCCCCTTCGCTTTTGGCCGTGCGCGAGCGCCGCCGAACGAGAAGAACGACCGCCGCGGCAATCCCCAGAACGGCAAGGATCGGCGCGTCGCCAAGCCGCGCGTAGACCGTCATGTCGCTCCGGCGGTAGACGTCGCCGCGCAACACTCCCTCCGTGGTCGTCGCCGCCGCAACGCGCCCATCCGGGGCGACGATCCCCGAGATCCCCCCGTTTGCGGCCTGGACGAACCACCGGCGGGTCTCCACGGCGCGGAACACGCCAAACGCGAAGTGCGTCGGAAGCTCCGAGCTTCCGACAAACCACGCGTCGTTCGTCACCGTCACGAGGAGCGTCGCTCCGTGCCGGACGAGGTTCCGCGACCCCGCGGCAAACGTCGACTCGAAGCAGATCGGCGCTCCGATGCCGCCGATCGGACGGTCGTCCGTTCCGGCCGTCAGGTCCATCGGCAAAAGCGAGCTCATCAGCCCGCCGAGCCCGAGGCCTTCCCAGATCGAGCGGCCCGGGACGAACTCGCCGAACGGCACCGGACGAAGCATGTCGTAGACGCCGACGACCGCCCCCGTCGGGTCGAGGAGCACGGCGCTGTTGTAGACCCGGCTGTTCCGCCAGTTGCCTGTGCCGAACAGGATGGACGTCTCGCCCCGGCGAGCCAGGTCGGCGAACCGCTCGAAGACGTCGGGAGATTGAAGGATGTACGACGGAAGGAACGACTCCGGGAAGGCCACGAGGTCAGGATTACCGGCGATCGCCTCGTCGCCGAGCCGCAGGTAGCGGTCCGCGAGCGCCGGCACGTTCCGCGAGTTGAGCCTCGCCTCCTGCGCGACCGTCGAGGCCACGACGGCGATCCGCTCCGCCGGAGGCGAATCCGGAGGGATCGGGGCGAGGGCGGGAAGAGCGAGCACGGCCAAACCCGCCGCAACCGCAAACAGGTGCGCCGGACGGCGCTCCCGCAGGAAGAGGTACACCCCAGCGTTGCACAGAACGATGCACGCCGTGATCGCGAGGGGCCCGGCGTAGGCGGCGAGCTGGACGAGGACCGGCGTGCGGAAGAGGGCCAGGTGAAGGGCCGAGAATCCGATCCCTAAGGGACCGAGGCTTCGCAGGAACTCAACAAGCGTCAGCGCCGCCGTCGCGACGATCAGAAAGGCAACGGGCCCCCGCCGGCGGCGCGCCCACGAGAGCAAAAGGCCCGCCACGCCGACTGGAACGGCCAAGTACGCCACAAGCAGTACGTACCCCAGGGCGATGAGCGGCGTGAAGCGGTACAGGGTCAGAATCCAGCGGAAGTCGAGGGCGAACAGCGCGACCGCAAAGAGAAAGCCGCTTCGGAACCCGTGTCGCTCCTCGAGCACCCAGAACCAGGGAACGAGCGCGACGAAAACCAAAGGCCCGAAGCCAAGCCCCGGCAAGGCGAGCGCGGCCAATACGCCGGACGCCACGGGCAGGAGCGCTTTGCCGATCCGTCGGAACGCCATATACTCCGATCATACCGGAGAGAGGGGGAGACGATGCACCCGATCCTTGTCGAAATCGGCCCGATCACGATCCGCTACTACGGTCTGATGTACATCGTAGCCATCGCCGTCGGCTTCTGGCTCCTGACGCGCGAGGTACGCCGCAAGGAGATCGCGCTCTCCTCCGAGTCGCTCCTCGACCTCGTCCTCTGGACGATCCCGGCCGCCATCATCTTCGCGCGCCTGTACTACGTCGCCTTCCAGTGGGGCTACTACGGCCGCCACCTCGTCGACATCGTCAAGATCTGGCAAGGGGGGCTCGCCATCCACGGCGGAGTGCTCGGAGGAGCCTTAGCCGTGTTCCTCTTCAGCCGCTACAAGAAAGTCGGGTTCTGGTCTCTGACCGACGCCCTTTCTCCCAGCCTCATTCTCGGCCAGGCGATCGGCCGGATCGGAAACCTCATGAACGGCGACGCCTACGGCGTACCGACCACGCTTCCGTGGGGCATCCACTTCCCTGCGGACACACCAGCGGGGATGGCCTACCCCGGACTGGCCACGCACCCCTCGATGATCTACGAGATGATTCTGAACCTGGGCATCTTCGCGTACCTGTGGGCCATCCAAAAGAAAGGCTACAAAGACGGCTTCTCGACCGCCATGTACTTCATCCTGTACGCCGTCGCCCGGTCGATCGTGACTCTAACGCGCGGCGACGACCTCTACCTCGGCCCAGTCCGCGCACCGCACGCCATCAGTGCCGTTCTCATCGTCGCGTTCGGCCTATTCATCTGGCGGGGAAGGCTCTACCAGAGGTCGAAGCTCGCACGGTGATGCCCGCTCGAAGAGCGCTGCCTGGTACGCCGGAGTAGACTCGAACTCGCAACAATAGCCTTCTTCTGCTGCATGACTGGCTCCTCGGCGTTCCCAAACCGAGACCGCGCGGACGATCTGAGCAACGAAGCTGCACTCGCGTCGGGGGTGTTCTCCCTCCGACCGCCGGGAGAGCATCCGGCAGGGAGCAGTACGGCACAGAGACGTCCAGGCGTCTACGACTGGCCGCCTATCACTTCTCCCTGCGACCTAAGTACTCTAGGATCGCCTCCACTACCAGGTAGTTGACTGACCGATCCTTCTTCTTCCCCAGCTCAATTAGCCGCTCGACAAGATGCGAACCGACCCACTTCTGTGGTACGTAGATGCTGAGCTTATCGACAAGTCCCTTCTTCGTCATGCTACCTCCCTAGCTGCAAGTACGAGCAGTCTCTTTCCCAAGCGCTGGGTCTCTCTGTGGCGTCGCTCCGCATGGGCTGTCCGTGGCGACTCCTGACGTCGTCACCTTTCCAAGAGACTGCAGCGAACGCAGAAGTCCGTCCCGGCACTCCTGCATTCGAGAACTGCCGGCTGGGGGCTCCGGATCCCCTTCACATCGCGCACAACTGCTACTGCCTCTCTTACGCTTGCCTCTGATCCTCTCAGCAGAAGCGTTTTCGCGCCCTCAGCTCCGCCGAGTCCGCCAGAGGCAATTGGCGTCGCCTGTGCGCCAGCTAGCATCTGGATCGCGTCTACCTCGGTTACGGCTGTGCCCCGGCACTCCTTCAGGACCACCTGCATTCCCATGCTGTAGAGACACGACTCACGTACACGCGTCGTCTGCCTCACAACCCGTGAGATGCGGCCGGGGATGAGCTTCTCAAGGCCGCAGGGGTATATGACGCCGAAGCCCTGCTTCTTCGAGCGCTGCAGCACCATCCCGATTGTCCCACCCTCGATCTTGCTGCCGATCAGCACGCCCACGTGACCCTTTGAGTCGATGGCATTCGCGCCCTTGATGTAGACGTCTCGAGGTCCCATCGAGTCGAGGAGCTCGCCAAGTGGTGTGCCTGTCGTCAGCTGTCCGCGCTGTACCGCCCAGCTGTGCGGGAATGCTCCTGGACCCGCCGGATAGAACCGGCTGGCCGTTGCCGGATACGGCTTGGCTGCTTCTCGGGATATGCAGGTGCCCTTTGGCACGACCATCCCACATACGACCACTGGCGTGCTGACAGCTTCTCCTGTCAAGCATTGCGCCACGTGCCAGGCGCTGGAGCTGGGGTGCAGGACCACCAGCCCCTCCTGCGCCGCTCTGGCTACCCGTGGCATCCGGGCAATCGCCCGCGCAATGAGAGCTTTCGCTTCATCGACCGTGACGGTCACTTGCGCCCTCATGTCACTCCAGTCGGCGCATCTAGACCTGCGCCCCTCGTCTGAGAACTGCGGAGCTCATATCGGCTCCGGCGCCACCTGTTACAGTAGTGGCAGCTGCGGAACATCCCGCCTCAGTGCAACTCGGAGGACGGTCCTGTAGATGGATTCAGGGGTGTAGGAACCGCTGACCCCACCTCCGGCCTCGCTTGAGAAGGTCAGTTCCCAATGAATCCCCTTCCCGCGGACGCTCACGCAGTGCTGCATTGTCGAGACGCTCGGGTCAGCGCTCAGCTTCGAGATGGTTCGGTCAAAGCCGAGCCCGACAAGCGCGACGCCTGCGTGGACGTTCACGTTGCGGGGGAAGCGCCGGCAGGCTTCTCGTGTCGTCCCTTCGAACAGCAGCCTCTGCCCAGGAGCTTCGGGATCTGCGCAACCCTCTATGTTCCTGGGGTGCTTGGTAGTTGTGATGGTCACCTGGTCAATCAGGTCTCTCCCGTCACTGATCGCGTCGAGACCACCTATCGCTCCGTGGGGAACAAAGACCCGATGGCCAGATCTCGACTGTGCCGCGACTACCCGCTCATTGAAGGCCTCCTCCGCAAATGCCGTAAGAGAGCACGGAATGAGGTCGCAGGCTTCCAGGATTTCGCAAGCCGCACCCTTAAGCGCATTAGATGTAGCGACCTCTAGGACCAGATCCACATCCCGTGCAGCGAACTCGTCAGGCGAAGCGAGCACTACCTGTGGTGGGAGGGCTCTTGTTCTCGAGGCATCCGGGTCGTACACGCACACCACTTGGATGCGACGCTCTCCCTGAGCGCGCTTCAGGACATAGCTACCAAGGTAACCTGCTCCCAGCAGACCTATGCGCACACGAGCCTCGTTAGCCATCGCCCTCCTACACCCAACTTCCCTCCGCACTCGGGCTCTCCTGCCCGAGAAGCCATCTGATCAGTTCTCTGACGCACGGCCCCGCATGCACTGTTCGGGTGCTATTCGCCCAGTGATGCGAGAAGCTACTCCTTGACGAACGTGCCGAGAGCAACCCGTGCCAGCCTCCCCTCGTCCACCTCAACACCGGAGCCAACGCCAACGGGGACCTCGACCATGCCATCTCTGGTCGGCACTCTCTGGACACATACGTCCATATCGCTGACCAGTAGACCGTCGGCAAACTCACCCTCGTAGTCGATGCGCTCAAGAGCAGCATAGAAGTGGGTGCATGCCGCTATGCCAACGCTGGTGCAGATGCGCGAGCTCGGGAACACATCCAGCCCAAACGCGCCTGCGACTTCTACGCAGCGCATGGACTTCAGGAAGCCGCCAAGCTTCTGGGGTTTGATGTTGACGGCGTCAGCGCTTCTGTGAGTGGCAACCGCTACTACATCATGGGCGTCGAAGACCGCTTCGTCGGCAAGAAGCGGAATCAGACTGTGCTCGCGCAGCTGACGCATACCCTCCAAGTCCCACCTGGGTATCGGCTGTTCCAGCAACTGAATCTCGAGGTCTTTCAACCCAAGAAGCACACGCTTTGCATTCGCAAGCGAGTAGCCCTGGTTCGCATCTACTCGTAGGCGCACACTCTGGGGCAATCGCTCCCTGACGTATCGAACCCGCACTAGGTCTTCGGAGATGTCCGGAGATCCAATCTTCAGCTTGATCGCGCGGAATCCCCTGTCTGCAGCATCCATTGCCTCCTGAGCGGCTTCGCTAGGTGGCTTCCACCCGATCGTCCAGGCCAGTGGAAGCTCCGAGCGCACTGCTCCTCCGAACAACTGGTGCAAGGGAGTGCCAAGCACCCTCGCGACCAGGTCATGTAGCGCAAAATCGATTGCGCTCTTGGCAAACGGCTGCCCCCAAAGGATCCTATCCATCTGCAGGATCAGCGACTTAACGTCGCGGGGGTCCCTGCCCAGGAGGTAAGGCGCCAGGTTCTCCCGGAGAACAGTTACGATCGTCTCCTGTGTCTCGCCTCCGTAGGCAGGAAGAGGCGCTGTCTCTCCCCATCCGGCAATTCCTTCGTCCGTGCGCAGTTCGACTAGGACATTCCGCATCAGAGGGTCCTCGCCCAGTGAAGTGGTAACCCCGCCTTGGGTGTACGGAATCGCAAACGGGACTATTCTGACTCTGTCTATCTTCATGCCGTCGGCTCCTCCAATCGCCTAGATCGCTCCGAGCGCAAGAAACGGCACCCCACCCGACTCGTAGCAGGAGGTTCCTCGGGCCTGCCGGTCATCAGCGCAACTCCTCTGGGCTACGTGGCGGCGGCGAGAGCACGTCGGAGATGTGCGCCGCGTACGCCTGTGTGCGCGCAAACAGCGTTGCTGCTCGAGCGGCTACTGCGGTCCCTCCGTGGCGCAGTTGGCGCGAGATCTCGGCCGCACTTTGCGTGCCCTCGAAAAAGGCCGCTGTAGCCTGCGACATTCGCTCACGCAGGTATGCGTATGCCGTGGCGTTTGGCGTCAGCTCCATGAAGCCAGCGTACGCCTCTCCAAGACTCTGGTGCGCATCCAGCTCGCACTGCTCGAGGAAGCTGGTCACGTCATCACAAAGCACCAGTTTGACGAAAGCATTCAACGGATCGGGCAGGTACCAGTGCTTGTCCGGAGTGAAAGGATACGCAATGGGTGCGGCAGGCCCAGCACATATGTACGCGACACCTCCGCTTCCCGATCTGGGTTTCACCACCGCTACGTGATCGTTGTTCAGATTGCATATCACCTGCTGCCACTCACTCCAGCCGCCACTGTAGTACGCATCGACATTGAACGGATCCGGAGGAGCCTTTCCTGGGCAACGCCACATCATCTTTGCGTACTCGATGTCTATCGCTCCGTGCCCATTGTTTAGCAACTCCGAAAGGAACAAGTTCCGAGGCACGCTGGCAAGACTGGGGCGGCCGCGCCAGCCGGCGCGGGGAACGGCCTCCGGGAAGTCAAAGCACTCACGCATCTCCTGGGTGAAGAAGTTGTTCGTTGAGTACAGGTAGCTCGACTCACCGAAATCGCCCGACAGACGGGTTCCTCTACGTGATGCAGTCACCTCGACGACAAGTGCTGTGCCTTGCGTATCCGCGAGGTGGTAGTTCTCCGGCATGTTGACGGTCCACTTGCCGAGCTCGGCTGCGGCCTCTTGGGCAGAGCCAGCGAGGCGCACGAGGCGAGAAATCGCGAGTGTCCAGGGAACCCCGCAGCAGTAGTCGGTCGGCCGCACGCTGTCCCCACCGCTGTTCCCAATGAACAATCCCTGATCGTTCATGGCGAAGTGGTGAGACAGCTGCCCCGCTCTGGCAATGCACATGAAGCGATGACCCTCCCGCGGGAAGCCCAGAATGACCACCTGGCGGGAGAACCTGGAATCGCTGCTGTCGCCGCATATCAGCTCGCCATCGTGTGTCGCTGGGCCCCATGCAGAGAAGACCGTGCACCCGCCAGCCTCGCCTCTTTCGCCTGCCGCCCTTGATATGTCCTGGAGCATCGTGAATGAGGCTGTGCATGTGTTGAGCATGAGGATGTCCTCGTACCGAAGCCGACGGCCGCGCTGGGACGCACCTGCTGCAATCCCTTCCATCATCTCGGCCTCACCCTGGAACCGGCGAAGGCCATTTCGATACTGCCCGACCAGGTTGCGCAGGAGTGCCTCGGATCCCAGGTACCTCACAGCCGTCGCTCGTGCTGCGGTGACCTCTTCCCATATCAAGTGCCCAACCTGAGCGCCATACTGATATCCCATCTCATAGTTGCTGCCGGTCAGCACCACGACTGGGAAGATGCTTGGTGGTACTCTCTCCATGCCAACCTCCTCCGCTATTCCCTTCTCCACGGAGTCACCGCCTCCGCATGCGCGGATCCAGGCGATCTCGCAGCGCGTCGCCCAGTGTGTTGACCATGACGATGTTCAGAGCCAATACAAAGGCTGGGATGACCAGAAGCCAGACACTGTACTGAAGGCTCATCCTAGCCTCGCTTACAAGACTTCCCCAGGAGGGCATGGGGGGAGGCACCCCCATGCCAAGAAACGAAAGCCCAGCCTCCACGATCATCGCGGTCGCCAACATGGCTGAAGCTTGAACCAGGATCGGACTGACCAGCTGGGGGAGAACGCCAGTGAAGACGATCCTGAGCGAACTGGCGCCGATTGCTCGCTGGGCTTCAAGGAAAGGTGCTGTCTTGATCTCGAGAACCGCGCCCTGGATTACCCGACCGACACGGGGCGCGTACAGGAACCCGATTACCCCAATGAGGGTGGCCACCCCGGGCTTCGTCAGGCTTATCACGATCACTGCTACTAGTATCGTCGGGAAGCAGAGCAAAACGTCTACTACCCGCATGGTGATGAACCCGCCGACGCGCGACAGGCCGCCTGCTAGGCCCATCAAGACCCCTCCCACGGTGGCAAGCAGTACGGCACCCAGTCCGACCCCGTATGACACTCGCGCGCCCATGAGGACGCGGCTGAGCAAGTCCCTCCCGAACCGATCCGTCCCAAGAGGGTACTCCAGGCACGGTCCGCGGAACCGATCCTTTGAGTGCATCTCGTAGTACGGGTACGGGCAAAGCCATGGCGCCAGTAGCGCAGCCACCCAGACCGCGACGAGAATCACGGCGGGGACCACTAACCGCCCTTCCAGGCGCCGCGTTCGTCTCATATGCCACCTTGGCTGCATCGGGCGCTGGCCTTCCGGGCGCGTCTCGCCCAACCAGAAGCACTCGGGCAGTTTGTGCTAGCCCGGCAGCAGTTCTCGGCCAGCGAACACCCCCCCCGATAGCCGTCAGGTGTAGCGAATGCGCGGATCAATGTATGCATATATCAGATCTGTCAGTAAGTTAATACCTATCATCAACACAGAGATGATTACTAATACACCTCTGATGATAGGAAAGTCGCGATACCTGGCCGCTTCGACCATGGCTGACATAAGTCCCGGCCAGTTGAAGACCGCCTCTAGCAGCACGGTGTTGCCAAACATTGACCCTAACTGCACTCCGATGAGTGCGACAATGGGGACAAGCGCGTTCCGTAGACCGTGGCCAAGGACTACCCGCGATTCGACGACGCCTTTCGCGCGCGCGGTCGTCATGTAATCCTGCTTCAGAACATCAAGCATGCATGATCGAGACATCCGCGCGATCTCGGCCCCATACCAGAACCCTCCTGTCACGGCAGGCAGTAGCAGACGTGCGAAGAATGCCGCCGGGTCCTCGCCAAGGCGCACGTTGCCGCTGGCGGGGACGAGGCGCCACGTAACTGAGAAGAGCAAGATCAGTAGCGACCCCGTCACAAACACTGGAGTGGAGATCCCCAGCGTCGCGATTGCGGTGACCAGACGGTCGATCCAGGAGTTGTGCCTGATTGCGGCGATGACTCCCATGCCCACGCCGAAGACGATCGCCAGAACGGCCACACTCAGGACAAGAGATAGGCTGATAGCGAGCGTGCGTGATATCAGGCCGCTGACGGGCTGCTTGTTCTGCAGCGATCTCCCGAAATCGAAGCGCAGCAAGGCTTTCAGCCCATCCAGTATCTGCACGGCGACGGGTTTGTCCATCCCTAGCTGCTGACGAACTGCCGCTAGCACCTGGGGATCCGGAGCCATTTCGCCACCCAGTATGATGAACGCTGGGTCGCCCGGCAGCAGATGGATGCCTACCTGGGCAATCGTAACCACCACGAGCACTAGGAGCACAGCTACAGCCACTCTGCGCGCTACGTACTTCAGCACCTAGCTCTCCTAGTGTCGGTCGCGGTGGTCTCTGTCCCGCGCGTCTCGTTTTTCCCGTGCTCTTGCAGATCAAGGGCTAGACCAGGGGGCCCAATCAGGGCCCCCTGGCGATTGCAGAGACTAGAGGGCTACCCTCCGCTCTTCTTCCTGGGCGAGGACGTATCCAGCCAGGCATGCTCAAGGCTGTCCGCTGACTGAGTCCGCAGCCCACCCCGATGGAACGTGAAACCCTGCACCCAGTTCTGTCGGATCGCGGCGGTGTCGCGATTGACTAGGAAGATGGACGGGCACTCGTCCAGGTACAACTCCTCCCACTGAGCGTAGAGGGACTTCCGCTCGTTGATGTCAAACGTAACGCGCGCCTGGTCAAGCAGGCGATCCATTTCTGGGAAGTTCCAGTTCGCAGGGCGCACGTAGTACCCCCCGACTGCACCGTAGTAGGTGCTGCTCAGCCAGTCCGGGTCAAGCATGAGGGCGAGCTCGCCGTTGGAGGCAAGGTCATAGTCCTCGGAGTTCCCGATAGAGACCTTCTGCCCCCAGTCAACAAGCCGCATGGTAATGTCCACGCCAATGGCTCTCATGTCTTCGATGACAATCTGTGACGTGTCGATGTGCATCTGGTCATCGGCCGATGTCACAATGGCGGCCGTGAATCCGTTCGGGTAGCCCGCTTGCGCAAGAAGCTCCTTGGCCTTTGCCGGGTTGTACTCGAAGCGGTTCGCGCTCGCGGGGTTATATGCCCAACCCCACTTCGGGTTGCCAAGAATGCCGCCGTAGATCGGGGATGAGTAGCCGTAGAATGCTAGATCAACAACCTTCTCTCTTTGAATCGCATAGGCGAACGCCTGCCGCACCAGTTTGTTGTCGAATGGCGGCCTGGCAACGTTGAACGTGACGCTCATGAATGCTTCGGGAGTCAGCTCAACCGTAAGGCTGCTGATTGCTTTCACTTCGTCGATGTTCTCCCACGGCATGTAGGCGTCACAGTCGACTGCTCCTGACTTGATAGCAGCGATCCGCAGAGCGTTGTCGCGGTAGCCGACGAACTCGATCCGGTCAAGATACGGCAGCCTATTGCCATCTGCATCGAATCTGTAGTAGTTCGGATTGCGGACCAGGATCACTCGGTCGTTGTACCGGAATTCGCTGAACATGAAGGGACCACTGCCCATATGCTGCGTGTAGTCCCACGCAGCCCCCTTGGCAGTCACCCAAGCCTCTGACAGGATTGGTGTCTCGACCTGCGCAAAGATCTCCTGCATCCACTGCGCTGACCGAGGTTCCTTGAGAGTGAAGTCAAGAGTGAAGTCGTCGACCGCCCTGACCTCGGTCACAACCGCCAATTGCGATCGCCACTTGCTGGCGCCCGTCGCGGGATCCTGCATCCGTTTGACAGAGAAGACCACGTCTCTCGCCGTCACGGGGTCGCCATTGTGGAACTGTATTCCTGGGCGCAACACGATCCGGAACTGGGTGGACGAAATAGCCTCAATCGAGAGCGCAGCATCACCCACGATTTGGCCATCTGACAGGTACTGGAACAGGGTGCTATACACGGGTGCTAGGCACTCCCGCACCGCTGAACCGCGATACTGCATTGGATCTGCCGTTGGGTAGTTGTTCGGACCTGACCAGACAAGGGTCCCCCCGTACCTCTCAGAGCCCGCGAAACAAGCTACACCCTGCAATGCCACGAGCATGACTACTGCAACGACCGTAGTTACAGCTAGCTTCACGACACACCTCCTCGCCTGCGATTCGCCTTCCTTGCCTCTCCTGCAGAACTGCTGACGTGGTCACCCATAGTGCCCTGGCGCTCTATGTGTCCCTGACCACCTCCTCCTCGGCCCTGCCAACACATCGCGTGTGTGCCCCACTTTCCTAGGCGTGTTTCCGGAGGAATGCCTTCAAGCGCTTCATTCCTTCCTGATACTCGTTTTCCGGTACCGCCATGCTGATCCGAACGTAGCTATCACAGTGGCGGCCGTAGAAGTAGCCGGGAAGCACGTACACGCCTTCCTCTTTCACAAGGCGAGACGCGAACTCCAGCGATGTCATCCCGTATCCTGAGATATCCGGAAAGAGAAAGACTCCGCTTTCTGGTTCCGCACAGCGGACACCCGAAAACTCGTTGAGCTGCTCAACTGCGCCGCGCACACGCAGCCTCAGAGCTTCTCTTCGTTCTTCAAGCCAGCTCCCAGTCTTGTCCAAGTCCAGCGCCTCGGCGAAAGCCACTTGGCCGATCGTCGGGGCCGCCTGCGCAGAGAACCGGACGACTTGATCCATTGCAGAGATGAACTCGGCGGGTCCCATGATCACGCCAGTTCTGTAGCCACTCATGCCAAAGGCCTTGCTGGAGGAGAATGTGATGACCAGGCGGTCACGGAGCTCCCGTAAGGCGCCCATGGAGACAAACGGCTTGTCCTCGCGGAGCGTCAACACTGACCATATCTCGTCGCTGAGGAGCCAACTCGAGTGCTTCTTCGCTGACTCAGCGATTGCCTCGAGATCTTCTCTCCGGTAGATGTATCCTGCGGGGTTGTTTGGATTGCTCAAGACAATGAGCTTCGGCTTCGCTGCGGCAACAGCTGCGCAAAACGCGGCGCTATCGAAACCCCAGGCACTCTCGCGCAGAACCAGAGGAGCGAAGCAAGCTGTGCCACCGTAGAAGTGGATCATTGGCTCGTACGTCGCGTACTCTGGCTCCGCGATCAGAACCTTATCCCCGGGCTCGATGAGTAGCTTGAAAGCGCTGTCCAGGGCCGCTTGGCTACCTGTGGTCAGGTACATCTCTGTGTGCGGGTTGATTGATGCGTCGTTCTGTTCCTTGTAGTACGCTGCTATCTTCTCTCTGACGAACAGCGCGTTCTTGATGTACCCGCCTTTCAGGGCCTCCTGCGCCGCCACTATGCGAACATCGGGTGGCGGCGTCTGATCCGTCATGATCGACAGGTTGACAACATCCTTGCCGCGTTGCTCAAAAAGGTGGTGCAGCTGCTGATTGCCGCCAACTGGAGACGGAAGCCCAACTTCGCGGTACTCCTCTTCCAGAAGCGCTCTTGCGTATCGACTTGACTTCAGCATTCCTCTTCCCTCCTGAACCGCTGACGCTATTTCGAAGCTGCCACACATCCGTCGCAATCGGTCCTAGTGAAGCAGGACCTTGTACGCCAGGTCTCCTGCGAGCTTCACTGGGTTCGTCATGACCAGCAGGCACACGCCACCTTCTCCAGCGGCGACCTCTTCACGGACACTCCCGTCCAGCCCTCTGACCACTCCCAGTCGCTGTCCTGGCGCTACGTGATCGCCAACCTGGACCTCCGAAGTGAATAGACCGCTGCATTGGACGTACACCTCGTAACGCCCGTGCAAGAGGGTTTGTCGTCGCGGGGCTTCTGGCGTTCCGCGCAGCATCTTCGTCGACTTCAGGATGTTCGTGATCCCGCGAACGTGGACGTTGACGGCCTCCTCAAGCAGCTGTCCCTCACCTCCAGCCTCCGCGATGACACGAGGAATAGCGACGCCGCTCTGCTCGAAGGCGCCAAGTTCAAGGCGTTCAAAGACGACCGCTGTCCCGTAGCTTCTGGCGAGTTGCTCTGCTGCCTGGTCGACGACTGAGTTGCCAGTTCTCGTGAATCCCGCATGTGGGAGAATGGCCTCCATTAGATCGCCACCGTGGAGGTCCACCAGGTAGTCCGAATGCCGGTAAAGCTCTTCTGTCAGGTACTTGCCGATTCGGTAGCTGATAGAGGAGCCAGCAATGCCGTACGTCGCACCAATGTCAAGCCCGTCATCAGGGTTCACATACGGGGTGCGCGTCCAGAATGCGGCCGTATTCACCACCGGGACGATAAGGATGCGGCCAGCCAGGTCATCTGGATCGACGCCCTCGTATATCCTGATCGCCGCAGCGATAGCCGCGTACTCGCACCCATGAATCCCTGCAGTAACACAGAGCGTCGGCCCCTTTCTTGAGCCGGAGATTTCCATTAATGGCAGTTGGTGGCGCCGTGGTCGCGGGGGACCCATTGTGGGGGAGCAGACGAACGTCCTCTCGACTGCCGCGCCTGGGACATCAACATATGTGAGAGTTTTCTTCCCCATGTGCTCTCCTCCTACTGCGCTGGGCCTACGCGGCAAGAGAATCACAACTCCTGCCCAGGCCTGGTCTTGGCGCTGTGATCGCCTGCCTCCGGCTCCGCTTGTTCGCCACCAATAGCGTTGAACTTCCCCAGCGACTCCAGCGTGCGCTTCTCAGCGTTCAGAAGATGGTCGAACGTTGCCTGAGCCGCACGCTCTGCGTCCCCGTTGGCCATCGCTACAAGAATGGCTCGGTGCTCTTCCGTTGCTGCTCTCATGACTGCCAGGCCGTTGTCTGGATCTTCCTCCGGGAGCATGCGTGTCCTCCTGGATTGGTCAGCCAGCGTCGCAAGCATTCTCGTTAAGAGACACTCTCCAGCGGATTGGGACATGAGATCTCGAAGCCCAGCAGCGATCTCTCCGTACACGACTCCGTCTTCGACGGTGGGGGCATGGTCAACCGTTGCATCCAGGAACGCGTTGCACATCGCAGTCAGCGCCGCCACGCGCCCACTTAGGGTGCTATCGGGCTGCACATGCCGGGTAGCCACAGTGGCGAGGTGGGATTCAACGCACCGCCGGACGAGATAGGACTGTGAGACATCCTGCTGACTGATGAGGGCGACCCGCGCGCTCCTGTTCGGAGGAGCTTCCACGAACCCCTCTGCAACAAGCCGGGTTATGGCATCGCGTATTGGGGTCGGACTCACGTCATAGCGCGAGCTAAGTTCGTCGACAGTAAGCTCCCGCCCAGGCACGAATACCCGCTCGAGAATCTCCTGCTTCAATGCCCGATAGACCTTCTGCCTCAGTGAATCCCGCGCGATCGAGAGGTCCTGTTTCCCTGCCTCGGTGTTTTTGATCATCGATTTTTGATTTTATATCGTTTTGTACGGGCAGACAAGCCCCCATTCACGAGGAGCACACATCGCAAACACGCAGGAAGCGGAGCCAACTCAGCCAGGAGGAGCCCCCTACTGCGGATGCGATACGGAGTTGCGCGGCACAGATGGTTCCCGAATGCGGCTCGGAAGCAGCCCAGCGGGTTCAAGTCCGAGGATCGCCCCGTGGGCTCACCCAACTGGCCGGCCTTGGAACCCCATTCGAAGGTGGTCCACTCGAGAGAGTGCCAGATCGGATGATCCCGGGCCAGGATACCTTAGCTGTTGAGAGCCTAGCCTAGGCCTCCATCGCGCCTACGGCCGGAATCCCTCGCCGAGGTACACGCGCCGTGCCTGCGGGTCGGCGACGATCTCGGCCGGCGTCCCCGACGCGACGGGCTTACCGTGGTCGATGAGGTAGGCGTGGTCGGTGATCGAAAGGGTGTCGCGGACGTTGTGGTCGGTGATGACGACGCCGATGCCGCGGTCCCTGAGAGATCGGATCTCTGTCTGTAGGTCGGCGATGGAGATGGGGTCGATCCCGGAGAACGGTTCGTCGAGGAGGATGTAGCGTGGAGACGCCGCGAGGGACCGCGCGATTTCGAGCCGCCGCCGCTCGCCGGAGGACAGCGTTCCGGCTATCTGGTCACCGAGGGGCGTCAGGCCGAACTCGGCGAGCAACGCTTCTCTTCGCTTCTCCTGGCCGCTTCCGTCCGTCCACTCGAGGGCCATGTCGAGGTTGCGCCGGACGGTGGCCTTCGTGAACACCGACGGCTCTTGGGGCAGGTACCCGATGCCGAGTCGCGCGCGGCGGTAGAACGGGAGCCTCGACAGGTCGTTCCCGTCGAGGAGCACTCGGCCCGCGTCGGCGCCCGTGAAGCCGACGATCATGTTAAACGTGGTGGTCTTGCCGGCGCCGTTTGGACCGAGGAGGCCGACGATGCGCCCCGGCTCGATCGACAACGTGACCCCGTCAACGACGGCTCGCGAGCCGTACCGTTTGACAAGCCCCAAGCCCTCAAGAGCCACGTTCGCCTCCGAGCTTCGACAGCTCCGCGTCGACCGACACGTTCCCGCGGAGGACCCAACCGGCCTCCTGCACTTCTGCGGCGTCCGCCGACGCCGAGAATCCGTCTCCCTCCGCGGCCACTCCGCCGGACAAGACGACGGAGTCTCCATCGAGCGTCGCCGTCAGGCGCTCCGCATCGAGCGTCCCTTCGTCGGACTCGGCGTGCACCGATCCTTGGAGCGTCAGGAGGTCCTCGGCGAGTTCCGCGCGCTCGCTCTGGACGCGGAGCTCGCTCTCGCCGCTCAGCGTGACGGTGACGCCGGTCAGCTCGCCGCGCCTCGTTCGAAGATCGTAGTCGAAGCCGTCGGCGCGGAGTTCGCCGTCCTCATACGTGAGCGTCGTCTCGCCGGACGTGAGCGTCTCGGCGTCCTCGCGCCACGTGACGGCGTCCGTCTCGATCTCGAGGCCGTCGTCGCGCTCGATTCGAACGCCGCCGTCGAGCAGCGCGGTCTGTCCCTCGCGGACCAGGCGGTCGGCGCTCACGCGGATCGGCTCCTTTCCTCGCTGGAAGAGGTCGACGACGACGTCTACGAGGGTGCCCTCGCGTTCCACGATCTCCCCTCGCGCGGCGCGCATCTCCCAGGTTGGGTCCCCGGCCGCGGAGTACCCCCGCATCACAACGTCGGTCGCCTCGGCGGCCGCGGTGGGCGAGAAGATCGAAGGGCGCGTGAAGGTTAGGAACAGAGCGACCGCTCCGCTCAGGATGCCCGCGGCGAGGAGGAGGATCTTCGTCGTTCGCGACATGAGCGGATGAACCCCCGGAAGAGCGGATGAGGAGCGAGGAACCGCGAAGTGAACTCCGGATGGAACTGCACGCCCACGAACCACGGGTGACCCGGCAGTTCGACGATCTCGACCAGTTCCCCACCGGGCGAGGTTCCCGCAATCTGCATTCCCGCCTTCTCGAAGCGCTCGCGGTAGTCCGGGTTGAACTCGAACCGATGGCGGTGACGCTCCTCGATCGTCTCTCGGCCGTAGGATTTCCGGCTGATCGTCCCCGCGCGAAGCTTCGCCGCGTACGCGCCGAGACGCATCGTTCCCCCCTTCTGCACGACGCGCTTCTGGTCCTCGAGAAGCGCAATGACGGGATCCGGCGTGTCGGGGGAGAACTCCGTGCTGTTGGCCTTCGGCAAGCCGAGCACGTGGCGCGCGAACTCGATCGCCGCGCACTCCATGCCGAGGCAGAGGCCGAAGTAGGGAATCCCGTGCGTGCGGACGTACTCGATGGCGTCGATCTTCCCCTCGACGCCCCGGTCTCCGAACCCGCCCGGGATCAGGAGCCCGTCGATGTCGCGCAGGTGCGACTCGGCTCCGTCGCGGGCAATGTGCTCCGACGAGATCCACTCCGCATCGACGGCGATCCCTTCGTGAGCGCCGGCGTGCAGAAACGCCTCGCGAATGCTGATGTACGAGTCTTTGAGCTCGACGTACTTGCCGACGATGCCGATCCGCACGCGCTCCTTCGGCGCCTCGATCGCTCGGACCAGGTCTTGCCACATCCGCAGATCGGGCTCGCGCGCCGGGAGGTGAAGGCCCGTCGAGATCGCCTTGGTTAGACCGTTCTCGTGGAGGCACAACGGCGCGTAGTAGCTCGACGGCAGGTCGGGGTCCTCGATCACGTTGTCGCGGGGCACGTCGCAGAAGAGCGCGATCTTCGCCTTGACTGCGTCGGGCACGGGGCGCTCCGTGCGCGCCACGATGGCGTTCGGCTGGATTCCGATCCCGCGCAACTCCTTCACGCTGTGCTGCGTGGGCTTCGTCTTGATCTCGTCCGACGTCGAGAGGTGCGGAAGCAGCGTCAAGTGGACGAAGAACGTGTCCTCGCGCGGCAGCTCGTCCTTCATCTGGCGGAGCGCCTCGAGGAACGGGAGGCTCTCGATGTCGCCGACCGTTCCGCCGACCTCGATGACGCCGATCTCCGCGTCGCTCTCCTCGAGCGCAAGCCGGATCAGACGCTTGATCTCGTCGGTGATGTGGGGAATGACCTGCACCGTCTTCCCGAGGAACGCGCCGACGCGCTCCTGGCGGATGACGTTCCAGTAGACCTGGCCGGTCGTCATGTAGTTGGCGGCGGAGAGCTGCTCGTTCAGGAACCGCTCGTAGCGGCCGACGTCGAGGTCCGTCTCCTTCCCGTCGTGGGTGACGAACACCTCGCCGTGTTCGTACGGGTTCATCGTCCCGGCGTCGACGTTCACGTACGGGTCGATCTTCTGAAGGCTGACCCGGTACCCCTGGAGCTTGAAGAGAAGTCCGATGGACGCGGCGACAACGCCCTTCCCGAGCCCGGAAAGGACACCTCCGGTGACGAACACGTACTTGCGCAACGGTTCCCCCCGCACTTCGACGTGGCTGCCACAGCATAAGAGAGCCCCGCGGGGCGCGCAAGGACGGCCGACCGTTGAGGCTCGCCGCCGGCCGTGCTACAATCGCCGGACTCTAGGATTCTTGTACACACCCGGCGACGGCCGGGAAAGGTTGAGAGATCATGGCCATACTGAAGCTCATCATCGAGGTCGTCTTCTTCGTGGACTGCTTTGCGCTCATGGGGATCGTCCTCATCCAGATGAGCGAGCACTCGGGACTCGGCGGCGCGTTCGGATCGGGAATGTCGAGCACGGTGTTCGGACGCGACGAGGTCAAGGACCCGAAGCGCACGCTCACGATCGCCCTGTCGACGGTCTTCCTGACGCTCGGCGCGCTCATTTCGTTTGCGCCCTGGCCGGCATAGCGCCCTTTCTGCCGCTTCTCCGCAACTCGTCAGAGGCGTGAAGCCGAGGACCCAGGCTCCTTCCCCCGTTTGGGCTTGACGCGCCGCCGCCGCGCCGTCGGCTACAATCCTTCGCACCTATGACGCAAGTCCTCTTGGGCACGAAGAACCCCGGGAAAATCGCCGAGGCCCTCGGCATTCTCTCCGGCCTCCCGGGCATCCGCTGGCGCACGCACGCCGACTGCCCGTTCTCCGACGTCGAAGAGACCGGTTCGAGCTTCCTCGAGAACGCGCTCCTCAAGGCCGCCGCCATCGGCGGCGAGACCGGGCTTCCGGTTCTGTCGGAGGACGCCGGGCTGGAAGTCTCCGCCCTCGGCGGGGAACCCGGCGTGCGGTCGGCCCGGTACTCGGGCGAGCCGGTCGACGTCCCGCGGAACAACGCCCTTCTCCTCGAGCGGCTCTCCAACGCGGTCGATCGACAGGCGCGGTTCGTCGCGGTCGCCGCGCTGTGGCTTCCCGACGGGCAGGCGTTCGTGTGCACCGGGGTCCTGCGTGGACGGATCGCGGAATCGCCGCGCGGAACGGGCGGATTCGGCTACGACCCGTTGTTCGTGCCTGACGGTGCGACGAAGACCCTGGCAGAGATGACGCTTGCCGAGAAGAACGAGATCAGCCATCGCCGGCGCGCGATCGGCCGGATGCGGACTCTCTTGGTCGACCTTCTCGCGTCGGGGGATCTAGCCGGCGGCTGAGTCGAACGTCTTGACGAACTCCTCGAGCGCCTTCTTCTGGCGCGCGGAGAGCTTCGTCGGAACGTCGACCGTGACGTGGGCGACGTGGTCGCCCTTCCCCTCCAAGGGATGCAGGCTCGGGATCCCCTTGCCGCGCAAGTGAAACTCCGTCCCCGGCTGCGTTCCGGCGGGGATCGAGAGCGTTTCCTTGCCCCAGAGGGTATCGACGCTCACCTTCGCGCCGAGCGCCGCTTGAGGGTACGTCGCCGCGACGCGGGAGTGGATGTCGAGCCCGTTCCGCGCGAACTCGGGGTGCGGGATGATCTCGATAACGATGAACAAGTCACCGCTCGGTCCCCCTTCGAGGCCCGCGTTCCCCTGGCCCCGCAGCCGCAGTCGAGACCCGGTGTCGACGCCGGCCGGGACGGTGATGGACGCCTTGCTCTTCTCCTTGACGCGCCCGTTGCCGTGACAGCGCGTGCAGGGACGCTCGACGATCTCCCCCATTCCGCCGCACTCCGGGCACGTGCTGACGTTCACGAAGCTCCCGAGGAAGCTCTGTTGCCGATGCTCGATCTGCCCTCGCCCCTTGCAGGTGGCGCAGGCGTGCACCGACGATCCGGGCTCGCGTCCGCTTCCGCTGCAGACGCTGCACGGCACGAGGCGCGGCACCGTCAGGGACATCTTCGTCCCGTGGGCGGCGTCTTCGAGCGTGATGCGGAGCCGGTACTCGATCGACTCGCCTTGCCGGGCCCGCGTGCGCGGCCCGGCCCCGCGGGGGCCGCCCTGACGGAAGAACAGGTCGAACAGGCTGTCGAACCCGCCGAACCCGAACTCCTGGTACGCCTCCCGCGCGCGGCGGAAGTCGGTGTCGCCGAACGTGAATCCCTGGTCCGGGCCGGCGTGGCCGTAGCGGTCGTACTGCGCGCGCTTCTGCGAGTCGGCGAGAACCTCGTAGGCCTCGGCGACCCGTTTGAAGTCCTCCTCGGCGCGTTTCCGATCGTTGGGGTTGCGATCCGGGTGGAGCTCCTTGGCCTTCTGTCGATAGGCCTTCTTGATCTCCGCCTCGGCCGCGTCCTTGGCTACCCCAAGGACCTCGTAGTAGTCCTTCTTCGCCACGCCGCCCTCCCTTGCTGAGGCGGGAGCTTATCCCTTGTCGTACTCCGCGTCGATGTAGTCGCCGTCGTTCTTGTCGGAGGAGGCGGACGGTTCGCCGTTCGCGGCCCCCGCGCCCGACGGAGTTCCCTGCTGGCCCTCTTGATAGGCCTTCGCAATCACGTCCTGGGCGCTCTTCGACAGCTCGTCCATGGCGCGGCGCACGTCGTCGTGGCTCGCCTCCTGACTGAGCTTCTGGCGAAGCGTTCGGATCCGCTCCTCGATCTCGGCGCGCTTCGTGCCGTCCACCTTCTGCCCGAGGTCGGCAAGCGCCTTCTCGACCGAGTACGTCAGCTGATCCGCCTGGTTGCGGAGCGTCGCCAGGTCGGCCTTCTTCCGGTCCTCCTCGGCGTGCTCCTCGGCCGCCTTCTTCATCCGGTCGATCTCCGTCTGATCGAGGCGCGACGAGTCGGTGATGGCGATCGACGCCGTCTTCTCGGTCGCCTTGTCCTTCGCGGTGACGTGAAGGATTCCGTCGGCGTCGATGTTGAACGTCACGTCGATCTGCGGAATGCCGCGCGGAGCCGGCGGCAGTCCGGTGAGCTGGAACTTGCCGAGCGACTTGTTGTCGGACGCCATCTTCCGCTCGCCCTGGACGACGTGGATCTCGACCGCGGGCTGGTTGTCCTCCGCCGTCGTGAACGTCTTCGTCTTCTCCGTCGGAACCGTCGTGTTCCGCTCGATGAGCGGCGTGGCGACCCCGCCCAGCGTCTCGATGGACAAGGTCAGCGGCGTGACGTCGAGCAGGACGATCTCGTCGACCTCGCCGGCCAGGATGCCCCCCTGGATGGCGGCGCCGGCCGCGACGACTTCGTCGGGGTTGATCTCCCGGTTGATCTTGCCGGGAATCCGCTTTGCCACGAGCTCCTGGACCTTCGGAATGCGCGTGGACCCGCCGACGAGCACGACCTGGTCGATGTCCTTCGACTCCTTGCCGGCGGCGCGCAGCGTCGCGTCGACGATCGAGATCGTCCGGGTGAGGTAGTCGTCGACCATCGACTCGAACTTGGCGCGCGACAGCTTCTTCTCCAGGTGCTTCGGCCCCGCCGCGTCGGCCGTGAGGTACGGGAGGTTGATCGTCGTCTCCATCCGGCTCGACAGCTCCATCTTGGCCGCCTCCGCGGCGTCGCGAAGGCGCTGCATGGCGCTCGGATCCTTGGAGAGGTCGATCCCCGTGTCCTTGCGGAACTCGTCCCTCAGCCACTCGAGGACCCGCTGGTCGAAGTCGTCGCCGCCGAGGCGGGTGTCGCCGTCGGTGGCGCGGACGTCGAAGACTCCGTCGCCGATCTCGAGGATCGATACGTCGAACGTGCCGCCCCCGAGGTCGTAGACGAGGATCGTCTGCTCGTGCTGCTTGTCGAGTCCGTAGGCAAGCGCCGCCGCCGTCGGCTCGTTGATGATCCGCATGACTTCGAGCCCGGCGATGGTGCCGGCGTCCTTGGTGGCCTGGCGCTGCGAGTCGTTGAAGTAGGCGGGCACCGTGATGACCGCTTTCGTGACCTTCCCGCCGAGGTGGGCCTCGGCGTCCTGCTTCATCTTCTGGAGGATCATCGCCGAGATCTGCTCCGGCGAGTACTCGGTCGTCTTCCCGTCCGTCCTGATCTTGATCCGGTGATCGGTTCCCATCTCTCGCTTGATCGATGAGACCGTGCGCAACGGGTTCATGATGGCCTGGCGGCGCGCGAGGCGGCCGACGAGGCGTTCGCCGGTGTCCGTGAACGCGACGACCGACGGCGTAATGCGCTCTCCCTCCGAGTTCGTGATGATCTCCGGCGCCCCTCCTTCCAGCACGGCGACGCAGGAGTTGGTGGTTCCCAAATCGATGCCAATGATCTTTTCTCTCATGACTCCTCCTTCTCTTCCGCGCCCGGGCCCTGGCTCACCGCGACCTTGCTCGGCAAGAGCGTCCGGCCGGCCCTGGCGTACCCGGGAGAGAGTTCTTCAATGACGGTGTTCTTCTCTTCTTCACTCGGTAGGGCGACGAGCGCTTCGTGGAGCTCGGGATCGAAGCGCTCGCCGATCGTGCAGATACGCCTGAGACCTTTCTGCTCCAGGGTCTGACGGAACTGCCCGAAGATCCTCTCCACGCCGACGACGAACCCCTCGGCGTCTTTCGTCTCTCCGTAGGCAGTGAACGCTCGCTCCAGGCTGTCGAAGAGCGGAAGGAAGCTGCAGATCTCGTCGTCCGCCACCCGCTCCCGCAACGCGGCGACGTCGCGCGCGCTCCGCTTCCGGTAGTTCTCGAACTCGGCCTGCAGTCGCTTCAACCGGTCGATCGTCGCCGCGAGTTCCGCCTCTCTCTCGGCGAGAAGTCCCACGGCGCCGGTCTCCTCCGGTTCGCCGGGGCCCGCCGAAGCAAGGCCCGCGGTCTCCGATAGGTCCTCGCGCGGCTCGTACACCGCGCCCTCGTTGTCCGGGATCATCGTCCCTCCCCCTCCGGCGCGCGGCCGCGCGACGAGACCAGGAGCGCCTCCAGCCGGTTGGCAACGTACGTCAGCGCC
>Ga0209079_10000041_pt1 | contig 61390 bp, 98 predicted proteins | sample PPLLaktember2015_2_FD_187259 | JGI IMG/M metagenome (GOLD analysis project Ga0209079, IMG submission 187259) | Freshwater sediment microbial communities from Prairie Pothole Lake near Jamestown, North Dakota, USA - PPLs Lake P7 Core (6) Depth... | ecosystem: Environmental > Aquatic > Freshwater... | reverse complement strand
TCCAGCTAGGAACCGGCACAACCGATACCACAACGGGAATCAATACCCTGCATGGCGATGTCTCAATTTCGGACGGAAAAGATTTCGCGATGGTCGGAGCAGGAACTTTTGCGACCGGCACTGGCGCGGTTAGTCTTCTCGGCCCTACCACTATAGCGGACCTCGCTGCGATTACCGCCGGATCTGGGTCGGCTGCGTATGATCTTTCAGCCAGCACTGGGGCATTCACCACCTCATCCGGCGCAAATACTCTGAGCGGCGATACGACCATATCAGGCAGCAAAAACTTTACAACTGGCACTGGCACAACCGCCTTGAATGGCAATGTCACTCTTGCCGCAACAAAAGGATTCACCAAAACGGCGGGCGTGGGCGATTTCGATTATAGCCTTGGAACCGGCGCATTCAAAACCGCGACAGGCACAAATACAATAGGCGGCGCGGTTGTGTTTGCGGCTGACAAGGGAGTCACAGTCAATGCCGGAACTGGCGCGTTTGACTTCTCCGGCGGATCTGGCCTCTTCAAAACATCTGCAGGCGCAGTCACAATCGGCCCAGGCGCAACCGGGTTGACCGGGGCAACCACCATAAGCAACCTTGCCGCAATCACCGCTGGATCGGGCTCGGCTGCCTACAACCTGGCTGCAAGCTCTGGTGCATTCGCTACCAGCACGGGAACGAATACCCTTAGCGGTGATACTGTAATCTCTGGTTCCAAGACATTCACCACCGGAACCGGGGCAGTGGCGATCAATGGAGATACCACAATCGCAGCCACCAAAGGCATAACCAAGACCGCTGGTGCAGGAAACTTTGATTTCTCAGCTGGTTCGGGCACATTCAAGACATCTTACGGAATCAATACCCTGAGCGGTGATGTCTCCATAGCAGACGGAAAAGATTTCGCGATGGTCGGAGCAGGAACTTTTGCGACCGGCACTGGCGATGTCAGTCTAAACGGCGCTGTAACCATTGCCGCCAATAAGGATCTGTCCTTATCAGGAACGGGTGATGTCACTTCCGCCGCGACCATTCAAGGCGAGCAGGTAACGAGCACGGATGATATGAACGTCACAGATACGCTCTATGTCGCTGATATTGTCCAATCCAACGATGCTGCTTTCACAAACGTAGATATCACTGGAACGCTTGATATCGATACTCCAACGACCACTATCCGAAATGTGACGCTTGATGCCGATAAGACGTTAGCAGTAACCACAGCGGATAAGCTGACCGTTGGCGGCAACATCATCCCACAGGAAATGGCTATTCCATTCACCTATACAGCTTCTTCTGTGGATGTTGGTGTATTCTCTGCTAAAGGTGCATGGAATATTACCGCTGTCGAGCTCGTGCCGAGGGTGGTTGGCGGGGATGCTGGAGCCGTAAACGTAACTGTCAAGGTATGTGACAGTGGCGAAGCTCCTGCGTCTGGTGTGGCTGCTCTGAGCGCGGTCTTAGACTTGAAGGGTACAGCAGATACTACCCAGGCCGGATCACTTAGCGCAACTGTTGCATGTACGGCTGCTCAGTACATCGCTCTGGATTTCACGGGCACAATGACCGACGCGGTTGGATCGGGTACGATATGGGTTAAGAGAGTCTAAGTGACTCTCTATTATTTTTAGGGTGTTAATGATGAGAATAATAGCTTTGTTGTTTGCAGTGGCCCTCATCGGCATTTCGTCTGGTCACAACGAACTGTCGGAGTCTGCGCCACGGTTCCCGGCAGATTTGGTGATCGGAGATGCCGCCACTGATAATATTCGCATAGATCCTGACACCGGCATAACCTTCACAGGAGATGCTAAATGCCGTCTATCGATGAGGCCATTCATCGAGATTGGAGATATCGCAGTCCAAGAAAAGCCCACGGTGGTCTCTTATGGAGCTACTAAAGGCTATTCCCTTCCACTTTATGCAGCCAACGAAGAAATATTCTTCTCGGAGTACATAGCTGGCAGGTGGGACGGGGCAAGTAACATAACCATATCAGTCATTGGTTATCTCGATACGGCGGAAACCGCAGACGACGATTTCAACCTATCGCTCCAATGGCAGAACAAAGCGACAAGTAGCGGCGTGGTGCCCATCGCGGTAAATACTATCTATCAAGTTACAAACTGTCCAACGGGGCGAAATGTTCAGTATTCGATCTATAAAGTGGATTTCCCGATAGATTGGGACCTTCCCGCTACTGATCTAGCAGCGTCTGACTATTTCGCTGGGCGGCTGTATAGATCGGCGGTTGGAGCTGGTAATGTGGAGATCGCCGGCGAATTTGTGGTCACCATGATTGTAATTACTTATCAAGTTGACAAAGTTTTCAAAATATAAGAGGAACTGAAATGATGAAACACTCTAAGAAGTCTAAAGGGGCCGCCATCTTGGAGCCCGATATACAGGCCCCAAATGTATTCGATAACGTAGATAAAATGATATCAGAAATCACTGAGGAAAAACTTGAGCCCGAAGAGGTTGGCATTAAGATCTATGTCTTCCTGCCCAAACATAGCAAATCTGCCAGGAAGCTTGCCGCAAAGCAGTTTTCCGAAGGCATATCAGAGAAAGGCACTATCAAGCTACCCGACGGGCAGACGATCAAGTTTGGCGGAACCTGCAAGACCGAAATGAGGCCGGAACTGAAGGCCATGCTTAGAGATGGTGTCTTTCTGGCGGGCAAAGCGCCTCGGAAATCTTAGCTTTTGAACAATACTCTGTCGTTGCAAAGCGATGTTAGAGAAATCTAATGGAGTTGATATTGATGAGTAAAACATGGAAAACGATAGCACAAGAATTTAAGGGCCTCATAGGCGAAGTCCAAGCCACCCCGACCAGCAACACTCTTTTAGCGCGGCTAAAAGACGCGGTGACACATCTCGCCACATTGGCGGGGGCGATATCGGCTGGCAAGATGCAGGCAGATTTGCCATCTGGTGCCGCGTCTGCAACAAACCAGACTGATATCATCAAGGTGGAAGATGCCGCTCATGTGTCGGGCGATAAAGGGGTCATGGCGCTTGGTGTCCGGTCGGATGCTGCCACACCGTTAGCATCTGCTGGGGATTATCACCCATTTCTTTTCGACGCGAATGGCGCTGCCTGGGTACAGCTCGCGGGTGTCTTATCGCACTTGCTAGATTCGATAGACGTTGCCAAGATGAGCAAAGGCGCGGTCACCACCGCGCATTCCGCAATAACCGCCACGGCCACCAGCGCAGAAATCGATTGCCGAGGATTCAATAGCCTGCTAATTCATTGGGTTTCCAACGCAACCGATAAAACCTGGGTAATCAGTATAACTGGGTCCACAGGAAGCGGTCTAACTTTCGTGCCATTGCTCGACAAAACGACGGGGCTTGCCGCAAGCGAAATCACCACCGACATAAGCGGCTTCTTTGTAATTAGCAATATACCAGACTACATCAAGATAGTGGCAACCGAAACCGATGATGGTGCAACCGTGACCTGCAAGGTGCAGCCGTTCAATAGTTGAGGGGCATATGGTCAGATCAGCATTGCCACAAAACCATATCATCGATGTGCCTATCCAATATCTAGATTTCCCGGCTCATACAGGATGGACTGTGGATATTGGTGCGGCCTCCACCGACACGGTAAATTACATATCAGGCGGCTCCGCGATAAAATGTACGGTCACTGCCGCTGGGTCTTGGGGAGTAGCGCGTCGCAAATTGGTAGACCTGGGCATTCAATCACCAGGCGACTTAAATAATCAGGTTGGATATATATGGGTATATTTATATAATCAAGTCTCTGAATATTCTAAAATTGCAATATATTTCATGCAAGCGGGCGTTGATAGCAATTATGCGATCCAAGAATTGCCATTGAGCGGTCTGGTCCCTGGCTGGAATCAAGTATATATCTCGCCGGATTCATGGAACTATTACGGCACGGCGTCTGCCGGTGCTGTATTTACCTATATAAAAGTAGGGTGCTTGGGGGCGACCGGGAAAACGCCATCAGCGACATTCGACGCGCTGTATTTCGGGCAGCGTGGGCGATCAAACTGCATCATCCAATTCGATGATGCATTAGAAACATCCTATACAGTGGGCTACCCTCTATTGGCCGCTGCTGGAATGGTCGGAACCATAAACGTCATCTCTGACCGGGTGGGCACGACTGGATATATGACGCTTGCCAAACTGCAAGAGCTATATGCTGCCGGTTGGTGCATCGCCAACCATTCCAAGAGTCATGCCCATCCGAATGTTGATAATATCGTCGCTGAATTCACTGGCTGCCGAGATTACCTAATCGCAAACGGGATGCCCCGCGGTGCGTCATATTTCGCATACCCCTATACAGAATGGAGCGCGGCGATGAACACGCTGCTGGCCGCGCAGGGGTGCGTGGTTGCCCGCACTAGCACGAGTTCGCAGAGATATTTATCATACCCATTCAATACTTCCGGCTCTATGTATGTGCATGGGGTCGGTTATTATCTGTATGACGCAACGACAACGGCAGTGATAGACACCGCCATCACAAATGCTCTACGTGCTGGCAGATCTATTCTATTTTTTGCTCATGAAGTTGAGGCATCCCCGGCGGGCGGAAACTGCTCGACTGCCAATTTGCAGTATCTTGTGAATCTAATGATAGCGAAAAACATCAAAGCGATAACGTGGGACGAATGGTACAACGGTCTCGCTAATCCTCGATATAGGTCGCTATCGCCTACCAGGACGCCACGATGATCGCCGTCTATCTCGCTTGCACGGGTCACCTTCGGCCCGCCTTAGATGCAAAATTACCCAATGACAGGCAGAACGCAAGCTGCCTACGAGGACCACGAATAGGTGAGTAAATATGTCAAATTTCGAAACTACATGCACTGTATGCGAAAATGACATTTCAATTACAGAACGGGAAATTAAACTTGCAATCCAGCACAAAGGAGACACCGGCGGCAAGATCCTGGTAAGCTGCCCGGAATGTTGTAGGGTGCTCGTGATGCCAGCCGACACGCCAGAAGGCAGCGACTTGGTGCAATGGATCACTGATGTCCAAGATGTGGTATGTGTCCCTATCCTGAATGATGACTATATCAGGATACCAGCCGGAAGAGAAACGTTGCTCGGAAAAACCAGCTACAAACCAGGCGGCGGTGATCGGTCGTTGGGTAAACGTGCATACATGTTCCGATATGGGATCAATCCCGAATGCGCTCTGGCAAAGAACCCGAGCATGGGCGGAAAGCCGTTTAAAATCGGTGACTAATTATGGCAGATCGGCAATGGAAAAAAGGCGGCGAAATGTTCAAAGAAAAGGACGGCAAAAAATATCAGCAAATGTGGACCAACAAGCCGCCCGGCCATCAGGAGCCTGTTTGGGTTGAGGTGAAATGATGCCTGATGACATATCCGTCTCAATGGCAGAAGGAAGCATCGATATCAATGGCTGGAAGGCAACCGGCGTAAGGCTCTATTCGCTCGCGCTGGTTGTGATTCTGGCATATGTGGCGGGATCGTTGTATGTAGGAGACATATCCGGCTTGAAAGAGATAGCGTTGATTGTAATTGCGTTTTTCTTCGGCAAAAAGGCTTGAGGCAACATGAAAAAAGCATTCATCTTGGCTCCACCCTACCAACCGCCCAACGACCTGCCACCTCATGACAACAATGTGGCCCTCTGGCAGGCCACCCTGGCGGCAAGAGGCTTTACATCGATTGTGACAAAATCGACTGCTGAGGAAACCATATTGGCCGCCGTGAGATCCAACCTTCCGGCCTTCATGCGGTCGTTGGTCAAAGGTGATCGGTGGGCCATAATCCGCACCGGTCACGGTTATAGGCAGCTCGACCAAAATGGCGACGAACCGGACGGCTATGATGAGTGTTTGGCATGCAGTGACCTAGGGATGCTGGTAGATGATGGGATGGCCACGTGGCTGGCGATGGCACCGGCGGGAACGGTTGGTGACCTGGTAGACGATTTCTGCTATGCAGGGACAGCGGACAAGGCACCGATGCGGAGCCCAATACGAGATAGGGTAATTGTGGGATCAGGCACCAAAGCCGCCTATTACAGGTACTGGCAGGCATGTGAGGCGTGGCAAACTGCATGGTGGGGGTATTTTGGCAGCATGCCGTACACGGTTTTCACAAAATGTCTATGTGACGCATTGGCAGCTAATACATTTGCCCCTGCCACAACCATCTATCAGATCATGAAAAACCGCCTGACGAGCTTAGAACCGTCCCAGACACCGTTGCTGAGCGGCCCAAATCAGAACACCGTACCATTTTGAGGCTACATGAATGGGAATCAAGAAAATAATGAAATCCTCCGGGCGATTGGGGACCTGGAGGGTACCGTAAAAAGTTTGGTCGAAAGCATCAATGATCAGCATGAAGACCTCAAGGGCGTGCGGGTGACATGCCAACGATTTGAAGACTATCGAGAAGCTCGGAAGGATATTCCCACGCAAATAGCGGATCTTAAGGTCGTTGCAAGTGACTATGAAAACAGTAAAAGAGTGCGCGATGAAAAATATGCTAAGGTAGATTTTTTAGTCAATAATTATAAATTGGTACTTGCGGTAGGATCGGCCCTCTATTTCATTCTAGGACTCTTCGGCATAGCGTTCTCGCGGGGGTGGATCAAATGGGGTTTGTAATCGATTGGGGGTGGGTGCAAGTCGTTTCTGTCTTGATCGCGTTTGCGGTAGCGGTCATTTTGCTTCGATACTTGCGAAAAATAAGCATGCTGATGAGGATAGGCATCGTATTGTTTCTGGCATGCCTCGCGATCGCAGACGAATACGCATCAGCCGGGCAGACGCCGATCATAGCGCCACCATCAACCCAATTGCAACGGGCTTGCATGACTTTTTTGGATGCGATGGGGCAACCGGACTATGTGCTCTTCCTGTCGAATGACTATTGGCCATGTCCATTGAATAATAGCAGTATAGGCAATTATACAGCATGAGGTAATATGCGACTTGTTGACGTCGATTTCAGAGAAATGCTGAATACATGGCCGGATGATGATATCAGATATCTAATAGATATCTGCAATGAAAAACTTTCGCAGTCACCTTTTAGGCGACAAGGTACATAAAAAGAGGGAAAGTCACATGATCTAGGGCGGGCCCTGTAATTGGCTATAGGCTCAGGCCCTTATCATGTTTTTCTGTTGCCGTCCTCATAATCAGGGCAATGCCCATTTCTCCTAAACATGGTCTCGCTTTTACATCGTCGGTTCTTCCTGCAATCTTTGCATTTCATATCTTCCTCATCAGTTTGCCCGCCAACCGACCTATCCCTTTCCGGGCGATTCTGCGACCTATGGCTTTCGGGCCGCGCTGGATGGCATTCAGGTCGTTGCTCCATGAAAGCAGTCGATAGATTAGGGATTTCAGTTTCATGCAGAGTACAACTCCTCCACGGCATCGTTTAATGCGATGCACGCCTTTCGCCACCCTTGCTCGTCGCGGGCATCGATCATTGCTTTGCATTCGCGGTATTTGTGATATACCGCTGCAAGAGCCGCGCGTTTCTCTCCTATGTCAGACATATTATACATGGGGTCTTTCATTCGTCCTCACCATCCGCCGGGCACTTGCCCTCATAAATGCAATCACAGCATTCTTGGAAGTCGCTGCCATCCAATTGACAGCACCCGCATCTCTCTTCACCAAAACCGTTCGGATTATCGCAGTAGACTGCGCGGTACAGGATGCCGTCGATTAGGAATTGATTCATTGTATCTCCTCATCGTGATTGATACGTTCAAGATTCACAACGGCATTCTTTCCAACTTCATACTGAACATTTGTTACCCGGAAAACATCACCCGGATTTACTGTTTCTAAGAAGTATGCCTTCATTGCTTCTCATCTCCTTTTGGTAGCCTGACATTAAACCCACAAACCGGGCAATGTGCATATCTTCTAGCTGGGTTGGGCGCGCGAGGGTTATAGTCCCAGGCGCGCGAGCAGGCGGGGCAGGTTAGGGAAATGGGCATTAGACCGCCCCACCCACACCATCGTAGACATCATCCACGGATACTGGGTGTGCCTTCATCCATTCGGCGGCTATCCGCTCCGCTGGATGGCCGTTTCGGATGGTTCGGTCTTGCCCTGGTGCCCAAACCTTTCCGGCGGGATACCAATATCCCACCCGCTTCTCTCCAGCGGGTTTCTTGCTGTAGGGATACATGGGATCGTATATCCCAAAGAGTCCTACATGGGTCGTGGTCGGGCGTTCCAACCCCATGCCAGCGACTGCCTGATCCATCTCATCTATAGATGAGAAGTACATTACGTGAAACATTTCCTTGTTCCCGGCAACGTATGACTTGTTGCCGGAATTATCGATCACCAGGGCGAAGGATTCTATTTTCGCCCTTATGTCTTCTGGGAATTGCGATCCAAATTCTGTTTTCATCTTAATACATCTCCAATACCCACTATGCTATATATCTATATATACTTATCCCTACCTAATAAACGACCCATTAAGGCCACAATTCCAGCCTACCAGTACAATTATGCCATCCATGTAGCGAAAGGCTGCCTACGAGGCGCTAGTGAGGTCAATATGTCGTCTATCCAACTTGTGAATCTAGGAGAAGTCCAAGCGGGCCTGAAAACGCGACTTGAAGAGATCACTGCGAATCAGGCCAAAGCCGCGAAGCAGATGGCCATCACTGCCAACCAGAACATTCAAGGTAATTGCCGGGTCCAAACCGGCGCGTGGCAAAGGTCCTGGTCGGGGCGCGTTGAGGAGATCTCTGAGCTAGAGCATGAGGTAATTGTGGAAAGCAACGGAGCTGAGCGGTATTACTACCTACAGGAAGCCATAAATCACCCTGGCGCAATTGGATTTCACCAAAGCATCCCGGAAATGACTGAGATTTACAAGCGAAATATGGGCCTGAAATGACACCCGAGCAGCAAGTCCTTGAAATTCTACAATCTTGGTCGTCGGATGTCGTTGTATTGCTGAAGCGCGCAGGATACTTTTCGCCGTCCATGTCGAAAGTCGCGAAAGAGGAGATCGCGGCCAAAATCGGCTTCGGTAAAGGCACACGGCTCTATAAGCAGCTAGCAACGATGTCAGAGGCGAAAAATTGGGAAGTAGCCAAGATCGTCCTAACAGAAGAAAACCTAATAGAGCTTAAGCAGGGCGCGCGGCAAGTCGCGAAAGAGCTTGGCGTTCCGTTTTCGGCCTATGATTGGAACCCGATAGCTCAGGCCTACTTGAAAAGGGAAGGCTTCCGGCTAGTCAAGACGCTTACGGCAACTGATCTGAAACGACTTGAAGCACAAATGCAAGCACATTTTGGACTCAATGAGAAGACTTTTGAGAGGCGATTTAGGGAAAACTATCCATGCAGCCCACATAGGACGCGAACTATATTCAGGACTGAAAAGAATAATGCTCTAAACGGGGGCGCGCATTTAGAAGCGAAATCGGTCGATGCCAAAAAGAAGATTTGGCGGCATAGTCACGGACCTAACCCGCGCAAGGATCACCTGGCGATGGACGGCCAAGTGAGAGACATAGATGAGCTTTTCAGCAACGGCAAGCAGTACCCGAATGGAGACCCGAATTGCAGGTGCCGGGCGGATTACAAGTTTTAGATATATGGTAGCAGTCCATAGATACCAACTACAAGCAATGAAAAGCTAATCAGTTCGATTACTTGCATTGCGCGAACATTACTGAATGCATCCCAATAGTCAGCGGTGATGAAATGGCCGCTTAGGAGGCCGAATATTATCCTGGATATTCCGGCTGTGAAACAGAGCCATGCTAAATCGAAATCCATCACACCCGCCACCACCACGGCATATTATCATAGATGCTCCATGCTCTGCCCAACTTGCGCCACCCGCACCAGACATATTCGCGTGGCTTGATCACGATTTCGTAAACGGTTTCTTTCGCAATTGGATGTAAATCCATTGTCATCACCTGAATAGCTGGCTTCTTCCCCTGGTTTCCTTCATCCAGGCGTTTAGCGCCTTTTCCAGAGTTGAATGCTCGTGTTTCAGCTTGTATTCCGTCAGAAATCGGTGGTTTTCCGATTCAATTTCAGCTAATATTTTTGTCACATGTTTATTAGGATTCTAATTAGAGAAATAGTTTTCGATAGGAGGCAAATATGTCCAATCCGGCCAATTACATTGCGCTCGTCGTTCAATGTTTCCTAGAAGACGATGCGCTATCGGCAAAATTCAACGGAAACATAATACCAGGATTTCAGAGAGTTCTGGCGGATGGTTATCTAAACTCAACGTCGAATCCAACCAAATGCTGCCTAGGAGTTAGCACCTTGAATCTAAACGAAAACGATTTGGGTGGATGTTCTTTTCATGGCCTATCGGAATACGACCAATTGATTGCGTTTGACTTGATTCACGTGTCTGACAATGACACCTACGCATGGAGCGCAGCTGCTGAAATCATGCGGCGATTGAAATCACCACTTACGAGCACCCTCGGAGGCGTGAGCTATTCGGTTACGAAAAAAGGAAACAGCTTGAAGTTTACGCAGGCCAAAGATCCTGCATTTCCAACTTGGATAGAACTTACGGCGACATGCAGACTCGGATATATTGACAGTTGATTAATATGAGACTAAAAATTAAAAACAACCTACCCCTTCCAGTAGCCACAATCTACCCGGAAGGCGGCGAACCTCTCTATGAAGAGGCAGGAACAGGCATACGGCTAACGGCTCAGGATTTCGCGGCCAATGCTGGCTACGAAAGCACTAAGGAATTCTTGGCCGCACTAAAACCAACGGAGGTAACCACATATGGCTGAAGGACCACAGTCACTGACGACCGCGAGGTTTGCGTTGCAATTTGAAACAACCGGCATCAGGGGGACCACCCCAAGTATCTACATCATCGCGGGTGGAAAGGTCACACCGACATCGACCAAGGCAACCGACAAGCGGCGGGTGGCCGGCAACCGCGACCCAGTGCTTAGCACCCGAAAGCCAGAAACTTTCAAGTGCTCCATGCCGATGCCTGCCCTCATTGAAAGCAATGGGTTGGGTGAGCTGCTTCTTGCCACGTTTGGCACGGATACCACCGGCTCACAGCTCGGATCATCTGATGCATACGATCACGTATTCACGGCCAACGACACCATAAAGAGCTTTACGCTGTGGATGTACAACACGCTGGCAACCCACAGCGCCAGGCTTTGCACCATCGATCAGATGAAGATGGAGATCGACCGCGAGAAGGGCATTGAGTTCGTGTTTGACGTCACTGGGACGGACGTTGTAGTTGATACCAACTTCGGCAGTGCATCATATGTTAATGTCGCAACCGATAAGCCAAAGCTCATTCCACCAGGTCAGACCATCCTTGAGTATGGCTCTCCACAGGCCAACGTACAAAACTATTGGGAAAAGATCACCATAACCAGCAAGGAGAACCCCAAGTACGGCGCACCCGGCAAGGCACCGGTTCCGGCGGGGGCAAGCTCTCCTAAGCTCGTTGTCAAGGGTGATAGGGACACCGACATCACCATCGAGATGATAGACACCGATGGCATAGAGTACAAACGGTGGCGCGAAGGCGGCGATACGGTACCAACTGCAACCGCTCAGGCAGATGTCCAATCCCTCACCAAACTCCGGGTTAGGAGCTTCGGCACACAGACAAAGGCATCAACTGCCTATCCCTGGTATTATGCCCATCAGGCTAATGTGGGAGCGGTCACACTTGCGATGGGTGGCACGTATACCGCAGGACTGTCCAATACTCCTGCATTCTACGAGATCTACTGCACCACCGACGGCACGCCGGATAAATTCAAGTGGCGCAAGAACGGCGGAGCGTGGTCAGCCGAGGTCGAAGTCACCGCAGGGGCAATGACGACCCTGGGAGACGGTTTGGAAGTGACTTTCTCATCCACAACCGGCATGACGGCAAACGATACGTATTATGTCTTCAGCCATTACCAGCGGATGATAGAATTTACTAGCCCAACCAATGTCATAGAGGATTTCAACTGGAAGGAATCGACCGACTTCTACAAAGGGACCATCAAGCTCTATGCAGAAGCGGCTCCGGCTGGCACAAAGCCATCCATGACTTTGAGAAATGTTAAGACATCTGCGTACAGTTAAATTCGTATAAATAGTAACCACCACGGCCAAACCTAGGGTAGCGCACCCGAAACTACGTTCCTGGGTAGCTGGTTTGGCCGATATTCACAGGAATTTCATATACAGGAGATGAAAAATATGAGCAACATTGAAAACGATGTAATTGACCCAGAAGATCAGGCAGAACTCCTCATGGAGATAACTGGAAAGAAGATTTCAGAAGAAGTAACAATTTTGAATCTGTTGCCAAAGTCCGACAAAGGAAGCGGCTACAGGGTCAAGGTCCGATACCTTCCAGCAAATGCCGCGTCTAACATGCAGTTTGACGACGGCTCTCCGATCAAGCAGGAAAAGAACCCCAAATTCAAGTATAAGAAAACGATGTCGGAATTTCTAAAGAAACTTAATGAGCTCTGCCTGAAAAACATAAAACTCATTGACGATTTGAGTTTCCCGGATCACGAATTTCAGAAAGGGGAAATTCGATTTTCTCATCTCGCGCCTGGTGAATGGACACGATTGAGAGATCTGTGCTTTCCCGGAGCAGATTTCGATACACCCGATAGCGAAATTGAAGATAATGCTCCTATTCGGAAGAGTGGGAAGGGTGTTCGGAAAGAGCCCGCTCCAGTTGGCGCATGAGTACGGCTTCGCATGCGATGATTTCTATGATGGGTTGTCACCTGAAACAAAAATATTGACTGACCATCATATTTTAAATCGTCTAATTGATGAGGAAAACAAAGCGCAAGAGGTCATGCGAAAAAAACAAAAAGATCAACATGATCATCCTGGCATGGAGCGGGATGAGTCGATTGATGTTTTTTGGGCCAGGACAGAAAGAGAGGATGATTGAGCCTATTTAAGCGAGTTTATCCTCATCATCGTGTCGATCATCATGCGAATAATGGTTGGTGTTTCAACTCCATTCAATTTTTTGCTCCACGCGTCCATGTATTCCAACTGACTTAAGGTCAATTCGACCTCTATAACATTGGGGTTATTTTCCACCATAATAAGTACTCATCATCATTTCTATAAAGAGGTTTCCCATGTCCGATACAGAACTTATGTACAAGGCCTCTCTGGATGGATCAGGCTTTGCCAGCGGCGCGGCTCAAATCAATAGTCACCTGCACCAAATGGGCATCAATACGAGTGCTGCCTCCGCGAACCTGGGGGGATTGGGAACTCTGTTAGGTACGATGGCCAATCCGCTCACCGCAGTTGCGTTGGGCATTACCGCGGTCGGCGGCGCACTTGTGGGATCTGCGCAGGCCGCTGCTGCGTGGGAAAGCAGCATGACAGGGGTGGCGAAAACTACCGGCTTGGCCGGGCCGGAACTGGAAAAGCTATCCCAAGACCTTTTGCAGATGAGTACCACGGTACCGCTTGCAGCAAGTGAATTGGCATCCATCGCAGCCGCCGGTGGTTCGTTGGGCATCGCGAAAGATCAATTGGCAGGGTTCACCGAGGTTGCTGCTCAGATGGGAGTGGGCTTCGAAATGGGGGCCGACCAGGCAGCCACGGCTGGGGCAAAGATTCTCAATGCATTCGGCAAGGAGATGAGTGTCGATAATTTCAGATCGTTGGGGTCAGTAGTCAATACAATGGGCGATGCATTTGCCGCCACTGAGCCACAGGTTCTTGATTTTCTCAATAGGGCATCATTCCTGAATTCCACAATGGGCCAATCCATCCCACAGGTGGCAGCGTTGGGCACAACCCTGATCTCAACCGGCTTAGAGGCTGAGGTCGCTGCAACCGGTATCAAGTCGATGCTCAACATGCTGACTTCGGAAACATCCAAGACCGGCGGCATGAACAATTGGGCTAAACTGATGGGGACCTCAGTAGAAGAATTGAAAACCATGGTCGCAACCGATCTTAATAGCACCCTCATTGAAACCGCCAACAAGATAGCCGCTATCGAAGATCCGGTAGAACGATTCCAGGCAGCGGTTCAATCGGCTGGTTCCGAGGGCGCACCGGCATTACTGAAGCTGGCAGGTCAGCAAGACAATTACGCCAAAGCCCTAGGAATGACGAATTCCGAATGGGAGAAGGCCAACAGCCTCCAGAAAACTTTCGATGCGCAGGCCGGAACCGTGAACAGCCAATGGACAATGTTCACAAATACACTTCAATTAGCAGCCACCCAATTGGGCACCGGGATGCTCCCTGCGTTGGGTCAGGCGTTGGGATTCATGACAGATTTGGCGAAAGTCGCCATCAAGGTTGGGGAAACCCTGGCTGACTTGGGCGCAGGGGACGTACTCGACACGATCTGGAAACTCACGCCCGCTGGGATGTTAGCCAATTCTGAAACAGCACAAAGTGTATGGGGGGACATCAAGGAGTGGGCCGGAATCGGCACCGAACACGCCGAACAAATGGCAAAAGAGATAGAAGAAAGCGACAAGCTGCAAAAAGCAGGAGCCGAAGGTCTACAGGCCGGTATAGACGCCGGTGTCCTGAAAGACCCCGCCAAAAAGGCCGCACAAGAATTCAGCAAAGAGTTTGTTGCAGAATTCGAACTCGCGCAAGCAGACCGCGAGATAGCCAATATTCTTGCTGATAGCGCAAATGGCATGACTGCCCAAGACACGGATGAGGCCCTTCGCACTTTCGATTACCTTGGAGAACAGTTCGCTCTGAATATCCGGGCGCATACGGGCGCGGCTATTGGCGACTGGTATACATATTCTCTGAAAGCGGGCGATACCAGCCTCGTGAATGATCAGATCGGCACTGGGTACATTGACCCGTTGGCGGCATTCGAAATGGCCACCGGCCTGCCAGCACCGGCCAAAGGCACTGAAGCATATTACCGGCTATTGGGGGATAACATCGCCGCCGAAAAAGCGAAGCTGCAAGCACAATTAAAAGATCCGTTTGATTACAGCGGCATAGGATCTGATTTGCTGCCCAGGATGGAAAATGAAGGTGCGGTAATTGGCAAGATCGGATCGGACCGGGCAAAAGACGCATACATTGCGTTCCTTGACAATTTCCGAGAACCGGCGGTCGAAAAACTGAGCGACGTGCTTCATGAGATCGAGGTGTTGGCAACTGAAAGGCCGCTCGCTGCTAGTGAATACCAGCTATTTGGTGAAAATTATAAAGACCGACTGTATGCCAGCATAACCGACATGAAGCCATATCTTAAAGGACTTTTTGGCGATCTTGGCGAAACTGGCACTAACGCATTTAGCGACCGTTTCTTCTCGGATGCCGAAAAACAAGACCTGCTTGGTATGAAACCATGGCTGGAATACTTGCAACAGAAATCACCAGAAGAGTTCGCTAAGGCCGGCGGAGATAGCTGGCTCAAATTCATTGACGCGATCGAGGCTGGCGCCTCATCGGCGGAACTGGAAAAGATGTTTGGTGATATGGGTGTAAAATCTGGTAAAGCCTTCACGGACGCGATAACCGGCGCCACCTTGGGCATGGGTGAAACCAGGACGCTCGTAGACATCCTGGGGGGGGATAGGTCAGAAATCACCGACCTGATTGAATGGAGAAAGAACACCTTCCAGCCAGCGCTTCAGATGGATTTCGATTTGATCTATAAGCAGGCCCAAAGTTATTATGCAGATGACGTTGAACTCATGCGCAACTGGTTTGACGAAAAAATTGAGTATGCTGAAAAGTATTCCGATGACTTCGAACAGTGGCAGCTCAATATCTTAGCAATGGTCAAATCCAACGACCTAACCGAGATGCAAGCCGCTCAGTTGTGGTCAGGTGCTATCAAGAAATCAGAAGAGAGAATGGAGAAGCTGGCTAAAGATTCCGGGATGTTCTACGGAGAGCTGATAAATAACCAGGCCAAGTGGGAGGATTTCATCAATTCAGAGGGCGGATTCGTGGGACCAACTGCCTACTATGACGATTACCGAGAAGCCACGGACCCAAACAAGCTGGTATCTCAGAAGATCAACGAGAAATATGGCATAGCCACATCAGGAAGCAATAGCATAGATTATACTTTGAATATCGATACGACCACAACAGACTTCGGCCTATTGGCGGTAGACAAAAAGCTTGCGGACATAAAAACTTCTTTGGAAACTCCTTACAAGTTCGATCTTGAGTTCAATAAAGAAGAAATGGAAATCCTCAAAGACATGGAGGATTTCGTAACCAAGACCGGGAAGTATGACAACAAAAAGATACTGCTTGACACCGGGAATCCAGATGAACCGGCATCGGACATCGGTGAGAGGTGGACTACCACACCGGCTGCAAAACCGTTCGTAATCACGGTGGATGATGCCATACTCGCTCTGGAACGGGTGGATAAAGCTGCAATGCGTCCCGTAACAAAGCCTCTGAAAATAGACGATCTGGCTGCGATTGAGTCAATAAACCGGATTAACACTCTGGCAGCAGTGCCCGTATATAAAACGATCTATATAAACGAAGTCTCATCTGGATCTTACTCGGCGTCCTCTAGTGTCCAATCATCTGGGTACGATTGGAGCCAGAACCAATTCCCGACCCTGTACGCAGGAGGCGGCTATGTGGATCGCCCAACGCTTGGTATCTTCGGAGAGGCTGGCGGCGAGTTCTTGGTCCCCGAGCACGACATGGCCTCACTGATCGAGTCCCTGACATCCAGAGCAAACGTGAACGTAGGCACGACCATAGACGACTCGGGAATCTCTGAGCAGCTATCAAGTGCTATCAGCAAGATAACGGTGCCACCGATCATGGTGCCAATTCAAGTAGAAGTAGACTCGGCACAGATCCAAGAAGCCGTCTCAAAAGCCATTGCGGTAGAGCTGTCTGGTGTCAGGGCAAGGAGGAGATAATGGACGATGGCATCTATCAGGTAGTCCGGGCACCGTATGCCATAGCCGATTATGGGCCAGAACTGGTGCTGGAGGATGCCCCCATGGGAGTCACTGTTCGTACCTTCGATGCCGGATTTAGCACAGGATCGGTTTGGAGGGACCAGCGGCACGGCATGAACTTTGAGGTGCATCCTCCCAAAAATAGCAGGATCAATAAAATAGATGTCTATGTAGACTTCTATGGAAAGGATGGGGTGTTTTGGGGAAATCCCTCGGTGTACCCGAACCACAGCACCGACTGGATTTTCTTCGCTCACGACTCTCTGGAAGGGAACTATTGGCCATGGTTAGGAGAGCCGGAAAGCACGTTATGGGGTATCACATGGTATCACCCACTAACTCCTCCGACTGGCTGCCTATTAACTCCGTTCGTCTGCGTGGATGGGGTCTTTTATTTCGGCTCGGCAACATCCCTTGGAAACGACTACACGACGAAAATCAGCATATCATACTCATGGGCCCTTAATCCGGCCACGGGCGGTGCCTGGGAGCTTACGCCAACCTCGGACATTTTCTATGGGGTCAAAGTAACCACACCGGACACATATACATGCGGGACGTACAGGATAGACAAATGCTATGCCAAGATCTATTACAATGAGCCGATAGCAGCAAGCAGCGTTTCATATAAGAAAATAAACGCGATCCCAGACACCGAAGTTCTAACCCAGTACACCCAGGCACCAATCAAGGCAGATAACCTCAATTTCAGATTGCCGTACAGGAACTTCATACCAGACAGGACAGAATTAGCGTTAATCAAGAACGGCGTCCTGGTCTGGATGGGGCTATCATGGAATTCAAATGAGGTTCATGGCCAGGAAGTCGAAGTCTTGGCAAAATCCCAGCAGATTCTCTTAGATTACCGGCTGTTGGGGATGGAATATCTACAGTATCCGGCCACCCGCACTATAGACGACATGCTGTCAGATGACACGCCGTTATTTATTCCTCCGGACCCCGGGCAAAGCGTTTGGTACTATTACGCCCCGTATAATTTTAGCTATCGTTATCTTGAGCGGACAATAACAGATGTATATAATATTGGCTTTTTCTATTATCTCAATTCCTGGAAAGGCTCGTATGGTGTGAATTGGGATGCTATTAATCCGGCAATATTTTTGGCCGAGCCGTATTACATGACTGAGTATAACACCTGGCCATTGAGCATTCTCGAAGACCACGAAGTCGATACTTTCATCCGGCCAGGCACAAACGACCTGGGCACCTATCATTTCACCACGCCGCCCGATCTGAAGGGCATGGCGTCAACAGTATTCAGTGACCTTTTCTCAAAGCTTGGTCAAGAAGTCCGATATAGGTATGAGATGGACGGGAATGTCTATCAGGACGCAGCGATAGAAATAGCGTCAGGATCGGCCACAAACCCGCTCATGTCGTTTGTCGATGGCCAGGATAACTGCCGGATAATCAAGAAGATCCCAAGCGACCCCGCGCCCTCGGCTGCCATTGGATTGGGAAACAACCCGAAAGTATCAACCCTCTGGAAGAAGGCGACAACCTGGTTTTCCAAAGTCTTCAGCACCTCCAGAACCGGCCCAGAACTGCAGGAATATCTCGATGTTCAGTTGGATGAGGATGCCATCACCTACGAAATCGAAACTCAAACAGCTATCTGGCATCTCAGGACAGGAGACTATATTTCAGTAGAGGTACCAGACGAAGGTGCTAAGGTGGTTCGCATAAGGCAGATCACTACAAGTCACGCGCGAACGACGATAACGGCGGGCAAGCGGCTAACCGGACTCAATGAGCAGTTTGGCGTCTTCCGAGACGCAAGATATGCAAGCCACACGAAAACTCCGGTCCTGAAAACCAGCATCGCCACAAGCAATGAACTGGCAACAAGCACTGCTTTTACGGTGACTTCTGTCAACTTGTCGGCGGGTGGATGGCAATGCGCCGCAAAAATCGACTGGGGGTTCGTCATTGTCCCGATAGTCTACGGAAGCGACCGGGGAGAGGCATCTGATTATGCAGCAATTTATAAGCCAAACTCCAATCCGGTTGTTATACATGCTTATATCCAGGTAGCAGGCAATTTTTCGGACTATGGGCACCATGTTTATCAGTTTTATATAACAAGAAACATGACGGCATACAGGGACGTTCCAGGTGGGACGCCGCTCATAGTGACAATCGGGCAATTTAAGTGGAGAAAAGACAGTGGTGCGTGGAGTGAAGATACGGATGGATATGATATCTGGCATGAAACCACGGAGTTCAATATAAACATGGGAGATGGCTTGGAGGGGCGGGTCATATTCAGTTGTGAGGTTCCAAACTTTCTCACTCAAGGAAGTACAAATGTCATAGGCAAGTCTGCGTATGTTTATGTCTGCCAAACCATAGATCTTTCGGAAATTGGCAAGGTGCTCATCTTGAAATTGGACGGCAAGGCCATCCCACCTGGCAGGTTCTTAGCGTTGGGCAATTCCGGGTCAATGGAAGTAGATATAACAGAATTTTGTGACGTGGCTGGGACATACACCCTGACGACTTCCCTGACCAATGGGCAGCCAAAATCAACGTCAAAAAATTTCTATCACACCTTGGGGGGAAGCATTGTGCAGTCTAAGTATGTTATCCCGTTGGAGGCCTGAATGCTAGACACCGGATTCTATTTTTATGATGGCACGAAATACGAGAAATTTGCCGCTCAGTTGCAGGAGTTAAAGCAGTGCATCCAGACACCGATTCAAGCAGATGAGCTGGTTGTAACGGTGGATGCCAGCACCCCTCGGCCACCGTTCAAAGAGGTTATTTTTGTCGTTGATGGCACGCATATTTTCCATGGTATCATCACGAAGATAGAGGACTTTGGCAACAGTTATGATCTAACCTGCAAAAGTATGCAGTATCTCCTCGATTACAGGATCATTCCAGAAAATATATATCATGATGTGGATATAGATACTATTCTATCTTCTGATATCCCAGAGACCGTAATGGGCGTCGTTTTCCTGGTCAACGCTTTCATTCCGAACGGCAAATGGGTCTACCATAGTGCCACGGTCAGCAAGCTATTGGGCGGCGGGCTGAAGTCGTGCTTCGGCACGCTCCCTCTTTATGCCTCGACGAGTTATCCAAATGCTGGGTCAATAGACTCCTGTGATGGAATAGCGACGCTGGCAGACGCCGGAGCCGTGCCTACCTCGGCAAACAAGTATTACCGGACGGTGGACGATCTCTATATCCGGTTCGGTGATGGGTCATACAGAGAGAATGCCTATCTGGTGGCCGCGCATAGGTGGGCCGATACCAGGATAAGATATCATTCATGTGACATAGGAACCTACCAGAGCCCGGCAGACTTCTCTCTAGTCGGCCAGGCATCGATGGTTTTGGACGACTTTGCTCAGAAGCTGGGCCGGGAAGTCGAGTTCTTGCCGTGGCATGACGGAACATTGCGGTACATCTTGGCCTCCGAAGTTCCGGGCAGGAGCAGCGAAAGTAATCCTGTTAGGACCTACCGGGACGGCGAGAATGATGCAAGGATAGTCATAAATGATCAGGATATCCCAGACGTGCAGGCAGCCATAAGCTACAGCTCCAAGCCAGACGAAATCCCGCAGATAGTGACGGAATGGAGCCCATGCGGCGTGCAGCTTATGAAGGGCTACGAGAATCCAGGCTCACCAAAAGAAGATGTTCTGATCTCCCTGCAATCGATCATAGCAAACAACGAAGACACTGCGAAAGTAGTAACCAAGAACGTGGATTATTATCTCAGGCCGGGTGATTGGGTCGGACTCTATAGAGAGGATAAAGGATCGTTCGCGTTAAGGATCAAAGAGAAAACAATAACCAACGGATCAATGACATTATCCATGGGCAAAAGGATAGTGGCACCATCAACCGTCTTCGGCTCATATCTCCGGGGAGAAATAGTAGATATGGACATGCCAAGGGCTATCACACAACTCTACGAAAGCGGGGAAACCTTCACGGTTTCTTCAGATAATTATGCTCTTGGTGGCCTGAAAGTATATTATGAAGAGACTCTTTCAATTCTCGCAGGAGTGGCAGTTTCTCCCATATCATTTTTGGTACTGAAGATAAACGGGGATGTCATAGCACCGGGCAGGATAAAGCTGTCTAGTAGCTCAACGAGCATAAAACTCGATATTACCGATTGGTGTACCATGCCAGGAACTAATACAGTAGATGCAGACCTATATGCAACCGGATGGGCACGTGGGAACCGATACGTCAAGCAATACCTGGGAGTCCAATTCTTTGCACCCTGAAGGTAGTCTATGCAAAAATATAAAGCAGATACATTGAGAACAGACGACATGAGGTACGTAGAATGAGTCAGACTATCCAGTTGGGGACGATGAGCCTATTTGGCGATGCCTACGGCCCGTTTACGCTGTCTGGGGGGTATTTCGAGGTCAAGCAAGTCGGGGCCACCTCGCTCAGGACCGGCGCGTGCAAGGGCGATCCAAAGGGGTCGTCAGTCAAATTGGCCGTAGTGTTTGCGTCGGCGGCAGAAGCATCTGCTTTTCTGGCTTATATCGCCCCATTCGATCCGGATGACCCCAATTTTTCGGAAGAAGATGGCGCCAACATACCGCTATACATCCGAGACGCGGATTGGCATTATAATGTTTATGCAGTTGTAGCCAGGCCGGAACCAATATCACGCAATCCGATGGACTATATACAATATAGCTACGAGGTCGTCTGCTATCTATATTCACCCTACAGCGAGGCAGCAACGCCGCAGACATTTGCACCGGCCTTGACGAAAATCAGAGTAACCGCAAACGGCACGCTTTACGCTCTCGATGCAAACGGTATAGTGCATACATATTCGGCGGGATGGGCTCCATTAACAGGAGAACAGCCAGCTGCATTCATTCAGATTACCGCAAATAATAGCTCTCTGTTGGCCATCACGGCGGCGGGAGCGGCGTATAGCTATTCCGCTGGCACGTGGTCAGCCGCGTTGGGAGGCGCGACTGGTCTAAAGGACATTTCAATAGCATCGGATGGGACGATTTACGCCACCGATTCATCAAACAAGCTGCGACGGTGGAATGGTGCGACCTTAGACGATCTGACGGGGGAATGTTATCAGATTGCTGCAATTGATTCGACACATTGTTATGTCCGGGGAGGAGATTATAACCTGTGGCGGAATAATGGCACTTCGGGCGATTGGACCCAAATAACGACATCAGCAGACACGCATGGCATACAGGTTGCAAGCGATGCAGCCGTGTATGGTATATCCACAACAGATAACGCCGTGAAGCTGTCAGGTTCGACTTGGGTCAGCCTCGCGAAAACCGTCATATCGGCGTCTCCGAAATCGTCAACAGAAGCGTACTATATCGCAAGCGACGGTAGCGCCTGGAAGTACGCCACGACATGGAGTCAGCCAATGGGGTCCCCGTCACTCGATAATTCGGACGGCCATATATCAAGTTCGCCAGATGTTGAAATTACTTGCGGCTACCTGAGTGGCAATGCAGAAGATGTAACCGTGTCGATCGCCGATGGCCTGAGCCTGATATTGTGCGATGTGGCACTGAGTGACGAAATTTTGGAGTTAGTAGGCAACGAGAATAAGCTATTCCAGACCTATGAGGATACGATAACTGCGGGCACCGTATGGGGTCATGATTGGACTGGCGACGGCACGTTTGATACGGATCACATGGAGCTAGACGATGAAGAAGAAGCCTATATCCTACTGAGCGGGCCGCACCAGATCCGGACGCCGATCAAGATGACGGCAGATCTCTCGCTGGATTCGGGCGGCGCTACCAATGAGGCATATGTGCAGATCAGCCCGGATGGCGTAGCATGGGAAACGGTGCTTGACCAGGATGATTTTGAGTCCGGGTCGGCAGAATACGCCCTGCAAGGCTCGACGTACATGACGGATTGCTACGTCAGACTCTACTGCGCGTCGGGGACATCCGGAAAAAATCTCAATATCGGCGCGATCAAATTCGAGGTCGAGCGATGGATTGAATACGGTGCTGTGCCGGTTGTCGCTGCTGGGGCGGCAAAGGTCATGACAATATCGGCCACTGGGGGGTCGATCACGGTGATCGGCACTTTTGCGCCACGGCATAAGTTCATCTAAGCGACATTTCAATCGTATATTTTTTATCGACTTTTTTCCTTATCCAGCGTCAGTTTTAAGTAGTCATGCGGCATACCTCATATCAATGAGACGATCTAAAATGGAAATGAAGATAGCTATCTTGCAGGAGCTTTCCAAGAAGGACCACCTGCAAACCCAGCTATCTGATAAGCTGAAAATCAATCCGACTACAACCAAGACATGTCTGCTTGAGATGCGAAAGGCGGGGCTGCTGTCTAAAGCTGGCTGGATATACAGCATCAGGCAAGATGGTCTGGATTTGGTAGAAAAATTGAGCAATGTGGAGAAATTGGGATGAGGATACTACTCAGTGAAGAAGAATCTAGAGAATGGCAAGAGACAAAGGCCCGTGAGAAGATTCTAGAAGAGACTTCCAGGTTCCCGCCTGGCATGAAGCTTCCAGATGGGTGCAAGCTGACCAAGATGCCCCTTATTAGGCTATCCAAGGAGCAAAAAGCCGAGATCTTGCGATTGGCGGCAGATGGCCTCAGCACGCCGGACATCGCGACCACGTTGCGAATCAATGGTCGTCAGGTGGTGGGTGTGATCCAGGGGCATAAGCATCCCATTTCGGCCAATCTCCATGCTGCCCGCCAGAAGCCAAAGGTCGAAGGATTGCAGCCCATGAAGCCACTGGTCGTGCATGCGGTAGAAACCCCCGCAAACAAGCCCACATGCAGCTCTTGCGGCAAGCCGCTCAGTCATAACAAGGTTGCGATCGGCGGCAAGCTATATTGTTGCCGGCAGTGCGCACCAAAAAAGGTGCCTGTCATGGTGACGAAAAAGCCAAAACCGATACGTAGCAATGTGGATATCGATAATCTCATTGTGGATATGGCATCCAAGCCGCAAATCGAGATAGCGGATGAGATCAATCGAAAGTTTGGCGGTGCGTGGCTACCCGCCGATGTCGAAAAACGACTTGCCGATCTGAGGGCACATGATTGAGGTCTTCCTGGCGATCGGGCTGCTTGTCGCGGTTCCGGTGTGGTGGGTGTGGCTGTATATGCATCCGGAGGCAGGACTATGAACGATTTCTTCCTTCTCAATTTTGGCTTGATGGTCGTATTTATTTTATTAGCAGCAATCGCGATCACATTCAGTCGGATATGTCGGAGGATCATATGAGGATTAGGGCACGCAAGTATCCTGGCAGGGATATATCGACCGTCACCGCGTGCATGTGGCCGAAGTCGCGATATTGGCTATGTGGTCCGCACATGGCAAAGAACTGGAATAGCAAATACGCAGATCGCGATCGACAAGAGGTGATTGCGTATATTGCCCAAAATGGGCCGAGTTCTTGTTACGACGTAGAATTGTGCTGCCACATGGAGAAAAAGGCCGCCACGCGGATTCTGGTGGCTCTGGAAGGGCAGCACGTCATAGAGAGATGTTATTTTGGCGGCGAGAAATGGAGGGCGATAAAATGAAGGTGAAAACATGACCGTGTTTATCTATACCACCGGGTCTCAATGTGCTCGCTGCAATACGCTCAAGGCCGCCTTCCAGACGGCACAGATAGCTTATGAGGAGAAGCCGCTAGATGCCATCGCAATAGCAGACTGCCTATGTGATACCGGTGAGCTGGTCAACGCCGCGCCTCTTGTCAAAGACGGTGCGATGTGGTTCCTGGCAGATGACCTTTTCTACAATGGCAATCTCGTTGCCAATTGGCAGCAAGTGCTGAAGGGCGTTCGGCCACGCACGGAGTTCACTGGCAAAGCGACAACAGAGGCAAAGACACATAAATGCGACAAAATATGGAAGGAATGACATGATAAGAATTACAGTCGAAATTCCAGACGCACCGGATGAGGATTATATGGACGTATCGAGATGCTATGGGGATATTTTGGAAGAAGCTCCTTATAATCATCTATTTCGGTCAGAACTTGTAACAGAGGTTTCACGATGATATACCGAACGCCAATCGAGATACTGATGTATATTTTCTATCGGATGGGCAGGCCATGAAAACCATAAATGGCATCCTACGTGAATTTCAGGTAACGGACTCCCTGAAGGCCCGTGGCTACATCTCATCCGAGATGTATGAAAAATACAAGCAGGACACCGCGAGCAAGTTGCTGCTTGCCAGTAAAGAAAAACGTTCTTGGTGGCGCATATGGTGAGGTTGCTTATCATCTTTTTGCTGCTATCATTGGCGGTGGGTAGTGACATGTCGATGTATGTGGCTGGAAACTTCACAGGAAGCGGATTCAATGAATCCGTGATTGCAGCACCAAACGCAAACGTTACAGGAAATAATAGCATTTGGCTGATTACATGGAATGATACCGATGACAGAAACGATCTATAAAGGCCACTGCCAGCATTGCAAATGGGGCCGAGGGATGTTAGGATGTATGCCGAATCGCATGGCGGCTAACGGGGGCAATTGCAAAGACTGGCAACCCAGGAAGCTATCCAGGGTGAAAAAACTGAAGACTAAGCGATTGGCGGCCAATGGTGGGAGAGGAGGCGCATAGGATGCTAGTGGCAAAATGGGTGGCATGGTTAGAAAATAAACTTTTTGGACATGAATGCAGTAATTGTGACAAATTCTATGAAGACGTTCCAGGATGTGAAATAGGAAAATGTGAATATATCAATAAAAAAGCTAGACGATGGCAATACTGCTGTTGCTGGAGGCCGAAAAAATGACCTGCATAATCGGCCTGAAACGAGACGGCAAAGTCTACATGGGCGCGGATAGTCGCTATCTGGATGGGTGGCACATAAACAGATCGCCAAACCGCAAGATATTCCGAGCGGGCGAGATGCTGATAGGCACCAGCGGCAACCTTCGTGTCTCTGACATTTTGCAATACAATCTCGATGTTCCGTCGTTGGGCGGACTGGATCCTGCCAATTACACGGCGCAAGCCGTTATACCGGCCATCAGGCAGGCTCTGACAGAACATGGCGCTATTGGCCTCATGCCAGATTCGGCCATTATGATTGCCTATCAGGGCTGCCTGTTTATTATTGGAGAAGATTTCTCATTGAGCGAAATTGCTGAATATGAGGCGATTGGGGCCGGGGCGAAATACGCATTGGGCAGCATGTATATGTGGGCGTGCGCACAACCGCTCGGAGAAAAAGGCGATCCCATGATGCAGATTGAGGCGGCGTTGGCCTGCGCGGCTTACTTCAGCGCGAGCTGCGCCGGGCCGTTTGTAGTTGAAAAATTGTAGGATGTAAGCTTCATACATCATAAATTTTTAAATCCTGGCATTAATACGCCATCTATATTGTTTGATCCAAGTTTATAAAATTCCGGGTCAAACAGCGTCGACATTCTTGTATTCTCAATTCCCAATAACGCACCATATCGGTCATAGTGGCTGCAATATGGCAAATCGTTGCTGACTATATAGGTCCAAACGTCGCGGGCCGTGAGGTTCATCAATGGGTAACATTCCAACATTTTACCATTCCAACGGAATGGTTCAGATGCTTTGCGTTTGCGTTTTCCGGATTCTTCTCGGCGGAGGCCAATGAATGCCAGATCGTATCCTTTTGATATCAGATCGGGTTGCACCCGGCCAAACATCTCGGGAAAATAGATGTTTTTGGAAGTTCTGCCAGCGAGATCATATTTGCTGGATGTGTCCACCCGGATATTCTTTGCCCCAATTGTTCCCGCGATGCCCAATATCTCAGTTTCCAACCCCATCGGAAAATAATATTTCCCGAAATAGAAATGTTCAACTAAGACCTCAGGACAGACACGTAGAACCATATGAAGCATAACCAGGCTATCTTTGCCACCTGAGTATGCGATGTATGGTTTATTTGCCCGATCGAGGGCCTCTGCAATGAGTCCTTGAGATGCTTCGATCCGGTCTTTGTAATCATCTAATTCAGCATGCATTTGGAAGGCAGCCTTTTCAATCGGTGTCATTGAAATCGTTTAGACTCCTGTCCATACATGGTTTTTTCCCATGAATCTTACCATGAATCTGTTCATATTCTTCTCGGAACGATCTTTTAGATGGCTTCTGGTAGCATGTATAGCAGACAGGTCCAACGCCGGATACCGTCATCTTGCCATCCAGGTCAGATGTACCGCATAGTCTACATTTCATAAGTCGTGCTCCTTCTAGGATTTCCAAAACAGTTAGCAGAATGACGCACTAGAGACGGTAGAATATCCGTTGCATGGTCAACTAAGTTAGGTAGGCAGATCCAAACAGGCTCCTTTTTGGCCCGAAGGAACATCTGCAATTGCTCATCATGCCAAATTCGATTAGCCAAACGACCGTTATCTAACCAATTAAGATAATCATCAAGCAAATCGTGTCTCATTATAACTGCTTCTTCTCCTAAAAACGAGGACGGTGCGGAACGTTCCCATTTTTTCCCCTTTTCGAATGCCAGCCGCGCGGTTTTTCTGGGACTATACAGAGAAATGAACCGCTTTCCATCACATGTGTCTAACCGCGAAACAAGCTGGTTAATAAAATCTTGGCAAAGACGCACGTCATCATGAATTACCATGCCCCAATCATCACCGCGCACTGCATGCCACGCAAGTTCATGTCCATCTGACAATTTCAAATCGGGCCGCTCAATAATGATCAGATCACCGGGCAAAAATGGAATTATGTGTTCTTCTGCATATGTCCGCCTCGGTGGCATCAAAGAAAGCGCAATCTTCATAGTATTGCCCTCCACCTTTCAAGCTTATCATTTTTCGGCTTCTTGGTAATTGAGATATTATTTTCCCAATCATTGATTAGAAGTTGCTTACATTGTTGCCGGAAAGTATATTCATCTTTCGGCTGATCCGCAAATCGCTTCACGAATCTGTATCGCTTCTCAGTTGGTATAGTCGCTAGCAGATAATCGCGATATTCCAGCCACTTTTTGAATGCGTTGGGCAATTTCCCGTTGCTGTAGATCATATTTTCTTTAGCATACAAGGCGGCACAATGTGTGCCCTTTATTCGCTTTATGACTTTTTCAAACGTGTCTGGTTCAAGAACCTGCAAGTCCGTCAGACACTTGAAAGATTTTTCGTGTATCAGGTTGCTGACACGCATTTTGTTATAGATGCTGGTCCCGTTCATAAAAATTTTGTTGTAGATATCGTTATAGGAAAACTGGTTATCATATATGTATTTCCAGACATCGCCCATGCCCCAGTCATAAATAGGGTACATTTTGTACGATTTTGAGTTACTTGATTTGGTGCTCCACTTGATGCCCTTGTATCCAGGATATTTGGTAACTGCCCGATACCGGGTTATTCCCTCCTCTGCTCGGAGGCCTACCAAAAACGCACTTCCATCCGGTTGCCAAGCTTCAAACCAGTTAAAGAATTTATAGAATCTTTGGGGGTAGGGATCACTTATAGATTTTATCGAGATGTCCTCTTTTGGCCTCAGCCATTCGGCTCCTTCCGACCATGCATAGAGCATGTCCTCTTCATAGCTGGTTGAATTCGTCATGTAGATCGGCACTTGATACCACATTGGCACCACGTTTGGATGTGCCATCATGGTTCGCACGACATCGATAGTTGCAGCATACTCAACTTCTTGGTCAAGGTAGAACAAATTGATTTTTCTGTCCCTCTTAATCGCTTCTTCCAGTGCCAGATGATACAAAGCAGTTGAATCCTTTCCACCGCTAACCGATACATATATGTGTTCAAATGTATCAAATATGAACGCAATTCGTTCGCGGGCGGCTTCAAGGACATTTTTCCCCAAATATTTACGCTTCATAAAGAGCCTCTGTAAGGTCGTTTGTCTCAGATACAATTCGTTCTATTTCGGATCGCAGATAGAGATCTACCTTCAGGTCGGTGACGTGAAACGTCATCTCTTCCCTTATGTTATAGAGTTTTTTCATGTCGGAGAAGATATTTCGCTCAGGGCAGATAGATTTTGCATAATCAGTTAGTCCCTTTATGATGCTCTTGATATTGGTTTTGGTATCAAAAAGCTCTTCTTTCAGAACATAGTATTCTTCTTGTTGCTCATCGGTTACATGATGCTCATCGAAGTTGATTTCGAAGTCGAAGAACTTCTGGTAATGCATCTTAGTATGTTCTCCGACTTTCGAAACTATCCAAGGTACCTGTAAAGGTCTTTCTGCCAATCGGCCATCTTGCCAGGCACGATAAGCAGATTCCGCCGCGAATGAATGGTTATACTCCATAATAGTGGTTCGGAGTAAACTATAAGGCCACATGATACGCCAGATTTCATCTTTGAAAGGCACGGTATCGATCGAGTACTTGCAACCATATTTGGAATAGTTAAATGCATACTCATATCTCTGATCGCACCGGTTGGCAGGAGTCATCATATCGCTTATTCCGAGCACCACCAAAGCATTATTCTCATTATCCTGTAGCACTTCCTTGGTACTCGATCCATAGTTTTCAAAATCTATGAACGCGATGTCTGGCAATGCTAGAAGCGATGGATCGAATAATGGACTTTTAGACGTATATAGGCAATGAACCTCATTGAATCCCGTAATGCCTGTCAAGATACCAGGAACATCCGCCGGATTCTTAGTGAAATGGCATCTGCCGATCATTCTTCAACCCCCCACGCCTCCGCATATTCGTTCGCCCTAAGCATCTTGGCTGCCCCGGCTGTCTGCTTGAGTCTCAACAGCTCTTCAGTGGTCATGCCTAGATGAGCCGCGATCTGTTCATCCGATTCTCCGGACGACATTCGCTTAACAAGTTCGCCCATGAGATCGACTTGGTGACGGCCCCGCGCGCGATTATGCCTAACCGTTGAAGCATATCGTTCTTCGACCGTTTTGTTGATCTTTGTTATGGGAAGGTATCCGTAAATCCTCGCTTTGATATCCGGGTTTTGTTCGGGTATCTGCGATCTATGAAACCCATCGACCACTGTGTTTTTGTCGCCATCTCGACACGATACGATCGGCTGAGTAATACCGTCTTCGCGAATCGAAATCGCCAACAGCTTCATTTCCGGTTTTGCGACTTTGTTGGGATTGTAGTCGTTTCTTACCACGGTGCTTGCCTGAACCCACACAACCAAGTCTACAGGCTCGTTTTTGAATGGACTGATTTCATGCAGCGCGGTTCTCATCTCATTCAAGGCATCTACCTTTTCCGCTAAAGGCAGTGCGTCGATGTGTTTCAACACATCCACCATTCCAGGAATCATATCTCGCATCTCCCCCCAGGAGCAACACACATAGCCACATTCTCTGGTGCCCATCCAGGGAACGTATAAGCTAATCGCATCACTCGGATATTCTCAAACGATTTCAGCATGTTACATGGGATAGATCGCATCGCGATACCGTCTTTCGTGATGCTCCAATCAGTCGGTAATTCAGATATCGCGAAGCCGCAAACTTCGCCCCCACCAACTGCCCGCTTCTTCCCAAGATGCCTGATAGGAGATAGCAACCTCTTCAGTTCTTCCAGATTTCCGTTCATGTAGAATTTCACCGTCTTGCTGGCGGAATACGGGAATTTCATCATATAGTCCCTCATCATGCCGCTATTTCGCCGTATCCTGGTTTTGGTTTTCAGGTCCGCCGCCTCATGAAAACGCTTGTAGAGGACGGTTGTGTGCATCTCATCAGTATCAAGAATTGATGCACTTGCGTGATAGATCAGACCCGTTTTTTGCAGGGGCAATCTCAGGAATTTCGATACTGGCAGCGGCTCTTTGGTGGGCAAGTTGTAGAACTCATCTCCTAGCATATCTTCCATCAGCATTCTAGCTACCAGCGCATCGCCAAAAATCCAAGGGAAGGCCATCATAAGCGGTGTTGCCAACGAGAATGTTATCTCACATGGCTGGAAATCGGCAGGCGGGTTGTATGCCGCTAACCGATCTAATACAGTCATCCCTGCTCCAATGTCTGCAACATCTTCAGCATGTCGTCTTTGTTGGCCTCTACAAAATCAAGGTACGGCTTCGCGTCAGGCTTCGCGGGATAATCTAGCCGGACTTCTGCGTTTCCAGTTCCAGATTTCGCACCAAGGCGGGGTCTGAGCATCCACAGATCAATCATTCTGCCCAGGCACGCGGCTTCGATCTCGGACGGATTTTGCAGCACAAACCCATGCTGAAATACCGTTGCCGGTGGGATGTACCACCAGGTATGGAGCATCTGCGAGGAATCGCCGCCTTCGGCTTTTGCGTCCTGGCTCATTTCGTCTCTCCTGGTATTGAATGTCTGTTTTTGCAGATCACCAATGCTTGCCGTTATCGTCTCAGGATTTCGCAGAATGCCTGCCAGCTCCTTGCATCTAGGCACGGCATAGGCTACATCCAGCTTTCCCTCTAGCATCTGGTTCCTCATTGCAGTTCCGAGCAACGCGACCGGCGGCAACAAGCCACGGATTTGCTTTTTCAACGCCAGATCTATGTACCCGCTGTCCTTCTCATCTACTTGCTCCAAGGTCCCGCCCGCGAAAAGGCTGTGATAAAGCCGCACTTGGCCTTTAGCATCGGCTGGCTGGAATCCCACCAGATCAATGAGATCTGCCATGATTAGGCGACGTAGAACGCCTCTGATGGCATTGCCGGAGACGACAGGCACCTCTTCCGGTCCGGTTGGCAGGTTGTAAATTATTGTCCGAAGTCCTTTGTCATTTCCATTGTTCTCATCCGATCCGCTATGGATCGGGCTAAGGGCAGTTATTGTGCCCGGCACATCTAATATCTTCATACAAATTTCTCCAATGATGCATTACCGTTCAAGGTCTTTTTTTCTTTTGCAAGTTTCGCGACCAAGAGAGCGATATATATGCTCTCGTTTCGCATTCGCCTGAGAACTTCAGGAGTTTCCTTTTCTAGATCCAAAAGTAGATCAGGATCGTATTCGAATGCAGTTGCCGTTCCGCCACGGGCTTGAAGCGGACATTTGGCGGCGATCGTCTCAAGTGCCGCCGCCACAGTGCGCTCATGGCCACCGATACGGATTCTACCTGCCATGAAATCATATGCCGACTTGGCGCCTGCTTTCTTCCAATCGATACTTCTGTAGCAATTGGCTAGAGTTTCGGCCAACTTCCTATAGATTTCATCTGGAAATTCCATATTTCTCCCCCCATAGTTTCAATGCTTCTGATCCGGCGGCGGTGAGATCGCCGCGTTTGATTTTTCGCCCTAAGCGCCGTTCTAGGACGGCATGGAATAGGGCATTCTCTTCATCCGAGATCGAGAAAAAGATGCCTTTGGCGGGCATTTAGGCCCTCAGTTCGTCGTTCATCTCGACGATTGCGATACGATCTTCTATCATCTCATCGAGCCAATCTTTCCCGATGAAGGGACTTCTCCATTCATCGCTGATATGGATTTCGTACTGGCTGGATGGAATGTTTTCAAACCAGCTGCCGCTTGTGTCCCTGTAGAGAATCTGTTTTAGTTCTCCTGTTATTCTATCTACGAAAAAGGAGTTTCCTTTTCCGCCTCTCTTTCTCATGTAGCTCATCATTGCCCGGCGGGCGTCCGTGTTCGGTCTTGCGATCTCAGTTGCCATAATACTAGCTAGTCTAGCTATCTATATATACCTTTCGCCTGCCTAGCTCACAAACACCGCCATGCACCATGCAGGATCTGCCGCGCGGTGCCGCAAATCGCTAAGCACCGACGGCACGTCAAACCCAGCGTCGATCAGCTTCGCGACTCCGCCTGCACCCACATGGCCGCTTTCCAGCTCAGCTTTCGACAACAGCACTTTGCCTGGTCGACTAGGATCAATACGCAGCATATCTATCAGCTTCAAGTCTAGATGCAACTTGGCTCGATCGATATAAGTTGGCTCATAGTCACATCCTGCCAAGAAGTACTCGCGGGAAGTGCTCACACCGCCGTTCAATCTGATCATTGCCTGCCAGGTCGTCTTTTTGTAGGTTCTGGTTAGGGAAACCACAAACGGCGGCTCTGGTGGGTCGGTCAGTATGGAGCGCGGCGTTCTTTCGGGTAATGAGAATACTTCCGAAAGATCCCTTGCCACTAGCTGCTTGTCACCTGGCTTAGGCTCTCTTTTCGGGAAGCGAATGACACCGACGCCTTCAGAGGTCGCGTACCACGCATTGCTCCTGTAGAGCTTGCCCGCGCTCTGTTTTGCGCCGGGGATCTCTGCCGTCATCAGGTGGTGGCAGTTGGGACAGATCACGTTGCCGCCTGATAGCAGTGGCGCATTACAAAAGCTGTCACTGAAAATGGGAGGATGGCCTTCTGGGGTGGGTTCACCACAGAAAACGCAATTTCCTGTCATATTGCCATGCACCGGATCGATCTTCCGAGCCATCACGACCAATTCAGATAGGTTCATGTATCTTCCTCAATTTTGTTCGATCCTGGGGGCCAAAAGATAGCTAACGGCTATGTCCTTTCCCACCGAAAACATTATGCGGCTCGGATAATCCACCCCGGTTTCCACAGTCGTCTCATTGCCGGATGCTACTTTTGCAATGTCTTCCAAGTATTCCAGAGAAAACAGAGACCTACTTATCCCCTGCCGGATGCCGCTCAGTTCCGACAAGACGAAGTCGGCCCGGAACGAGTCTACGCCGGACTCGGAGACTATCGAAAACGTGTCCTCGTTTTGCTCTAAGGTAGCTGCTTCGCAGACTTTAACGGCGTTTTTCACAGCGGTGTATAGGTCGCTTCCCGCTATGGTCACAGCACATGGCAGATCGATAGATGGTATCCTCGGATTGGCCTTCAGGCTGGAAGGGTCAATCAGGGACATGATGAACGAGGATCGGCCCTGCTTGATTCGGAGCTTATGGTTGGCCTCATCTAGCTCCATGCTGATAGGCTCGCCTTTGCCGATCATGCTGCCCAATTTATCAATGTCCACCGCGATTTCGCAGTTGGTAGCTTCGAAGTGCTCAAATGCGTCCTTGCCAGCGACCAGCGACACCATAGCCACGTTGGCCGGGTCGACGGTCTCTATTCGCAGGCCGTCAGGCGAAATGCCCATTCGGATTTCGGTTTGGATGCTGCTTATAGAGGCTATGATGCTGTTTAGGGATTCGGGTTTTATGACTGCTTTAAACAAGTTAAATCACCTTCAATTCAAATGTTAGGTCGTTGTCGATCATGATTTTTTCCAGCGTGGCGGGTAGCGATTTCTGCACCGCGCGTTCGATCAACGAACCTACCTCGCGATCTACCCGGTCTTTCACAGATTCGACTATGCTGGTATAGTCGTAACCCAGTCTTTCGCCGCAATCGTCGCAGATACGCAGTTTGGCATAACGCTTGAAGTGCTTCGATATGCAGCGTTCCTTTTCACAGAGTTTACAGAACATGTTTTACACCTCAGTTTTCTATTTCTGCATAACTGTTCTCGTTTTCGTAGACTCTGACACGGATAACGTTCATATCTCTTCTGAGCATATCTAAAATATGAACCGCAATATTTTCAGCCGTCGGGTTAGCATCCAACCCCATGACATGTGTTTTCATAAACAACAATTCAAACATGGGATCTGCTTTGTTTAAGATTGTGGTATGGTCTAGCATGCCAATTTTTTCCTTGACGTCGAAGAAATCTACCAGCATGCCAAAGCGATCTTGTTTCATTCCTTCAAGCCATACTTCTGCTATGAACCCATGTCCGTGGAGGTTTTGGCATTTTCCGGGATACTCAAAAAGCCTATGCGCTGCATCAAATTTCACTTTCGTGTGTATGATCATAAAGAACACTCCTTGGATAAATATCTATAGTAATTAGTCAAATTCAAGGCGCAAAGCGTCATGAATGGCGCATAACCAGAACCTGGCAATGCCACCATGCGCTTAACTACATTTTCTTCTGGCGCTACAAATGGACTCCAGTAGATCTTTTTGATTGTATGGGTGGATATGAAAGAGCTATCCATGCTAACTACGTGGTCCCGTGCGGCTTTGAAGTTTGCTACCTGCTCTTTTGGATTCCCGCCTAACAAATGGAGCTTTACGTCGTATTCCAGGTAGCTTGTCATTGGTATAGGCTTGGATTTTCCGAATGCCTCGCCGTTGGGCCTGCCAACGATCCACCCTGGTTTCAGGACGTTTACGATTTCCTTCAATCCCCTTTCGCTTTTTGGTATCAATATAACTTTTTCACAATACTTATTAGCATCCTCCGCAAATGATACGATTTCATCTAATGGGTGATATTTCAGTCCGATCTCCCGGCATTGCTCTTCCGAGAAATAATCTACCACCGATGTCGTTTTGGGATGGTATTTTTCCAATGCATCCAAATGCTTCGCATGATCGTAGTTCATGAAATCATTATCTATGAACTGGATTTTGTCATTCTGGCATTTGAAAGTCTTATCTGATCGCATTCCCAATTTGAAGCCGAAGGCAGTCGCCAAACAGCACATCGGCATTTTCAGAGGTATGCTACCACAGATAAAAATATCTATATCCGGTAGCTTATACTCAGTTTTTCCGGCAGGCTCGCCGGTCAAGCTCGTTTGCATGGTTCAAACCTCGCTGTAAACATATCAAGTCCTATCTGTTTTGGTTTTTTGCTCTCTGATGCAGCTCTTTCCAGATTCAACGCCGCTTGTGTGTAATAGCTTTCCTTCAGCTCAAATCCAATGAACTTTCTGTCATTGAGCAAAGCAACGTGCCCAGTGCTACCTATGCCCGCGAATGGGTCTAGGACCGTATCTCCCGGATTTGTCCATAGATCAATAGCTCTCTTGATTACTGGGAGCTGGAGGGGACAAATGTGGCGGTCGTCTTCTTCCGCCCTGGCTGATCTATATTGCAGGGTATCGCCCGCGTCTATATCCGTCCAGATTGGACTGGCGTAGTGTTGCCAAACCGCTACCGGGAAGCTCTCGTTGGTATGTTCAACTGGTTCCGGGTTGGTTCCTGGTTTCACAAAGGTTACCAGGTAATCGGCTATGCCTTGCCGGCATCTACAAGAGTCCTTTTTCAGTTGTTTATGGAGCAGTCCAAGGGCTTTAGTTCTCTGCATAGCGGTTACTGGATCTTTCCAGATGCAAACCTCGGAATGATATATGAATCCGGCTGCTTGAAATATCCTGATCAGGTCTCCTCTAAAGTCCTTGATTCCTATGTAGCCATCGCGTTCTTTTGTAGTTGGCAAGTTCATACAGTGGACCGACATTAAGCGACCTGGCATCAATACTCGAAAAAGATCGGGCGCTAGGTATCCGAAATGTGCATAGAACTCTTCGCTGTTTTGGCAATTTCCCAAATCAGAAGGTGAGTTTGTGTATGTGTATAACGACTGGAATGGCGGAGAATATACGCTAAAGTGTATGGAATTATCGGCAATGGTTTTGATTTCATTACAGCTATCCCCGAGTCTCAATTCCCACCCATCGCCTTTCGATGTCTCATTTCGCAGGGTTTCCGTCACCCTCTCAGAGCTTTTCAGGTTTTCTTTGGCAATTTCCTGGGTTTCAGATATCATTCCTTTTAACATAATTCCAAACTCCTTTTCCTTTCGCTTGATGTTCTTGACTACCGCGCCTTCCGCTTCTGAGGTGACTACATAAACTTGAACTGGATACTGTTGACCGAATCGCCAGCACCGGCGCACTGCCTGGTAATATTGCTCGAAGCTATCCGACAGTCCGGTGAATATCATTTTATGGCAGCATTGGAAATTTAACCCAAATCCAAAAATTGAAGACTTGGATATTAGCACTTTGATCTTTCCAGCGGCAAAATCTCTAGCAGCTTGTGCTTTTTTCTCATGATCATCAGAGCCACGTATTTCTATAGATCCTGGTATGGCCTTCTTCAAAGCATCAGCTTCAACATTCAGATCGCACCAAACCAGCCACGGGCCATCCGATGCATTCACGATATCTGCAACCCTCGATACCCGCATATCAAGGCTATTTCGCCGCGCTCCTCTGCGATCTTGTAAAGTCAGAGCCTCTTTCACTATATAACCGGTCTTATCCACCACAATCTGTTCTATAGTCAATGGCGGCAGCTTGAAGCCATTGTCTTCATATCCGAGATCGCTCGGCATCTGAAGCATAACAGCCCATGATGCCACCCATTGCCAGAAAGCTCCTTTGGCGTGCCCTTTGAGTCTCCATTTTGATGTATCGCTCCCATCATGCAGGAAATACATACTAAGCATTTCGGTTCTTGTCATGATGTTCAAGAATTCTGCATGATTGCCTAGCTCCATGTGGTCATTTGGGGCGGGCGTCGCGGTGCAAGCCAGCCTGTAAGGTGTCTCTCGAAATGCTTCTATGATTTGCGTCCTTACTTTTCCCTCAAAACTTTTTAAGATGCTGGATTCGTCTAATACGATGCCAGTAAACGATTTTGCATCAAAATGGTCTAGCATTTCGTAGTTGGTGATATTGATCCCTGGCAAAACATCTGATTGACTCCGGCAAATATTGACTTTTATGTCAAACTTGCCGCCTTCGTTGGCCGTTTGTTGGACCACAGCCAACGGCGCGAGGATTAGCACATCGCCGCCTGAATGCTTGCAAACTTGATCGGCCCATGATAACTGAATAGCGGTCTTGCCTAATCCGGTCCCTGCGAACACCGCTGCCTTGCCTTTCTTGCAGGCCCATTTTGTAATATCTGCTTGAAATGGAAAGAGCTTATCGCTTATGCCTTCTGCTTGAAATCCGGATGGGATGGCCTTAAATTGCTTAGATGCCAGGAATTCGTTATAGTCCTGCATTGAAGTACCTCTGGCAAAATTCTAGCAATTTGCCTTTGCACTCTCCTTCTTCTTGGTTATCGAAAGAACTCGGAGTAAATTGCCTGCAATCGGCGCATCCGAGATGGTCGGTGTCTTTGAAAGATAACATCCTCATAGCTCTTCCGCCCTCCTACAATTCCCTTTAGCCTTCTCAATCGGATACCGTTGGCCGTTGATGGCTATTTTTTTCCTGGTAGATGCCAACAAATCTATCCCCATCTTATCGCAGAACTGGAGAAGGTAAATAAACACATCGGCGACTTCATCAGACAACTGATCATGGAGGGCATTGGGGCAATTCTTCCATGACAGGTTATCATTTTCCCATTGGAAGGCTTGAAGCAATTCGTTGGCTTCTAAGCTAATAGAGATCGCGAGGTTTTTTGGGGTGTGGAATTTCTGCCAATCGCGATCTGAAGCGAATTTGGCAAGATCCATCTCCAGTTGGCCTATTTCAGTTAGGGGCATTTATTCTTCCTCACATTCATGGCTATCCACATAATGATTTAGAGCCTCATCTTCGCTGGCAAATGGGCCTTCTGATTCAGAGTCTATATCCCAATACCAGCCTTCTGGTAGTTGGTATGTCTTGGGGATAAGGTTCATGCTTTTCCTCCATAGAAGGCCATCAGCTTCTCGTAGTTCATCCTTTCCCATCGATCCATTGGCATGGTCCTAAGTTGCTGATGAATTTGGCCATAGGCTTTCGCCCTGGCTACTTCTTCTTGGATTGTCATTTTTCGCATACCCCTTATAGGTATTTCATAGCATATAAACGTATCTACGAAAACTTTATAACCTAACAAAACAATACTTCTAACCATGAAAGACTATCATGTCCCACTGAAAATAATAGCTGGTGGAAGGGTGACTATACCAGAAGAGGTACGGCGAAAGCTGAAGGTGACGGTTGGGGATGTCGTAGATGTGACGTTCGCGGCAGAAGAAAAGAAGGATGCTCTCGCAGACACGAGAGCGTAGGTGATTCAAATGGCCAATAAGAAGAATGCCACCTATCCTATAAATAAGCATCGATGCGCTAAGAAAGGATGCTTGACTGATCCGGTTTTGTGCAAGCCGGGCATGTGTCCGGATTATACGAGGCGGTCTGGATGATGCTTGCCTTGGATCAAGAAGAGGCGCGTATTCAAGCCGAACCGGGGTTAAAAGGAACCTGCCCGGTATGCAAGACCGATGTAATACCCAAATGTGGCGAAATCAAGACGTGGCATTGGGCGCACAAGTCTCTAAGAGACTGCGATACATGGAGCGAACCCGAAAGCGATTGGCATTATAACTGGAAGATGGAAGCAGGGCTTGAAAACACCGAAATTGTCATCCAAAAAGACGGCAAAGTCCACCGGGCCGATATTAAAACCACGCGAGGACTGGTTATAGAGCTTCAGCATTCTCCATTGTCGCCACAAGAAGTCCGAGAACGGGAAGAATTCTATGGAAACATGGTATGGGTCATTGATGGAGACGAAGTTTGCCCCGGATTCATATTTGAGCAAAACGTTTCCAGAGAGGAGAGTCTGTACTTTAAGCACGGTGGAATTAAAAAAGCATGGGTAAACGAGATTACTAAGCCATGTTTTATTCATTTCTCGGAAAGAAGATATGATACATATTATTATTACAACGAGTTTAAACTTTACGAAGGGATATTAAACAAAAGTCTTAGGAAAGACGTTGTGCAAGGCGGAACAAAACAGCTAACGGATGTCATGATACACCTACACAACTGGGTTAAAAATAAAAGATATTGTAGCTTGATGTCCAAGAGCGATTTCATCACAAAATTCATTCCAGTGGCACCGCGACGCCAAAAATCATTATTCGCGTTCTGAGGTGTGAAAATGGAAAAAATATTAGCACGAGGATTGGACAGAATACCAGAACAGCTCAGAAAGACAGATTTCAGATTTGTAAGAATCGATATTGGCAGCAAGAAGACTTTTGAGAAATCTTGGAATGTCCCAGGCAGCAAAACCAATTATTCTATAGATGATCCTAAATTCTTGTCATGGATTGGATCTAATCAGAACTATGGGGTGGTTGCCGGTGTTGGCGGCCTGATTGTCTTTGATGCCGATGGCCTGACGAGGTTGACAGAGCTGGGAGTCATTGCCGAACTACCAGACACTTTCACTGTCAGAACCGGCGGGGGCGGATTACATCTCTATTACCTGTCAGATCTTGATCAGAAAATAATCATGTATGATAGGTTGCTACTGGATGAAGGCAAGCCGCTACACCTCGGAGAAGTCCAATCAAGAGGGTTTCAAGCCGTTTGCCCCGGATCGATCCACCCAAACGGCAAAGCCTACACCATTGAAAGAGACCTGCCCATAGCGTCCTTAGATTCAACTATATTGAAAGGCATTCTTTCCAAATATGTAGATTATGGATTTGATGAGGCCGTGCCGGAAAAGAAGCGACTTAAGGTGGTTATGGTTGACCCAAACATCAGAGATCCTTTCGATGGCGTCAGAGTAGAAGATATTTTGTATCCAAACAAGGCGAAAAAATCGCCGGGCCAAATCAAGGGTGCGCACCCCATCCATGGTTCCGTTGGTGGCAACAACCTGATAATTGACCTCAAAGACAACTCATGGCATTGCTGGAGATGTTGCTCTGGGGGCGGCCCAGCGCTGGCGATAGCGGTAAAAGAAGGCATTGTCCGATGTGATCAGGCGCGCTCGGGTGTGCTCAGAGGCGATCTATTCAAGCAGACGGTAGACATTGCCAGGGCAAAGGGATATACTGATAAAAAATCGACCAATTGCAGAGTCGAGCGGGTGGTGTAATGCCAACGGTTCGCGAGTATAAGATGATTCTAGAAGACGGGTCTTTATATGCCAGATTAGACGATAAAAATATGTGGTTTTGTGAGATAAAAGGAGCATCAAAATGGTTTGCAATAATACGAAATAACGAACCGGTTTGGGTGTCTTGTCGCAAATGGGATGGATTGCCGAAGGTATTCAATATTGATGAAGCGGCCTGGAATGAGTTTAGGCAGGGAGTTCAACAGAAAGAAGAATCTATACAAGACGATCATAAAAAAAGCATGGAAGATGAAGAGGGCATAACAAATGAGATCAAGGAAAAGGCAAACGGGATTTTGAAAAGCGGCCATCCAATCAAATTCTTCCTAGATACTTATAACAAAATTCATGTAGGGGATCGCGATCTGGGGCATTTACTAATGTATTGCACAGGCAGCCAGCTTAATAAAACCAGCAACGGCCTGCACCCGAAGCTTTCAGGAGAATCTGGCATGGGGAAGTCAGACGCCGTTGAGACGTTTTTGCATTGCCTGCCGAAATGCGCATACATTAAGACATCGCTATCAAGCAAAGCGATATTCTATCATGACATAAAACCAGGAACTATTATATTTCTGGATGATTATAAGCAAAACGATGATCTGGATGCCATAATCAAGCAGACATCAAGCAGATTTCATGAACCATATCAGCACATGACGATAGACAAGGACCGGGAAGCTCAGATTATGGTGGCCCCTCCAGAAATCGTGTGGGCCATAACGTCAGTAGACAGCAGCCAAGATATTCAAGTGCTGAATAGGCAAGTAGGACTCGATGTAGATGGCTCCGAAGACCAAACCAAAGCTGTCATAGAACACTTGTTATCGCAGGCTGAAACCGGCGAGGAGCGGTTCCCTATTACAGAAGATGTTCTGATATGCCGGGCGATGGTTTTGGAGCTAAAGAAGCACAATTTCAAGGTTGTTATTCCTTTTGCAAAACGTATTAAGTGGGAGGATTTTAGTAGCCGTCGCAATCCCTCAATATTCTTGGACTTGGTCAGGGCAAATGCTGTCTGGCATTTCATGCAGCGAATTGTATTGGACGATGAGTATCTTTCAGCTACTGAGCAGGATTTTACTGATGCAAAGTCATTGTACTTGGGCAGGGCAGATACCCTAATCGACAAGCTATCGAAGCCGGAGAGGCGGCTTGCTGAGGCAATATTACAAAACGGGGGGGAGATGTATAGAGAGGAAGCGGCGGAAAAGCTGAAAGTGTCGGTGAATAGGATCAGCCAGTTAGTACATGGTGAGAATGGCAAAACCGGCCTGTTGCAAAAGCTGCCGGGTTTTAATGTCGATAAAGTGATGCTAAAAGACGACGTAAGAAATATTAGCAAAATTATGTTAACATTGGTAGGATACAATAGGTTTAATGGATTCGATACAATCGTTATGCTGGAGCCGTGTAAGGAGGATAAGGACGGTGTAAGTGACGAACTTACACCCAAAACCGTAAGCGGTGATATAAGTAGTAAGTTAGTAAGTTATAATAATAATATATGTAAGGGTAATTTACATACGTCCAAAGACACAAAGTTAAATTCTACATTGAACCCCAAAAATGCCTTACAAAGCTTACTACGACAACAGGAGGCGCATTCAGCTCCTTACGGCCAACCTAACACCGTGCTTACCGACGAGGAGAAAATGTTAAAATCGATAGCAGACCAAGAAAGAGAAGAGCATTTCAGAACACCGCTGAAGTGTGAAGAATGTGGCGATCGTGTTACTAAGCTATATGACATTGGTGAAGGCGAGTTTGTGATGAGGTTTTGCAAGAGCTGCTATGATGTATATATGGAGGATATTAGCGGCATCTGAGTACATCTATAACCTGACACTTATATAATCATCCAGCGATAGGTAGCGCATGAATGTATATACAAAAGATGTAAACTATATAGAGACAATATTTTTGCCCATTATCTATATAGACTATATACAATACATGGGGCTAATAAAAGGAGATATGATACATGCCATATGGACAAGTGTCGCGGTCTGGCGCAAATAAAAGATGGCGTGAGAAGCATCCGGAATACAGACGCGGCGAGCATAACAGAGAAAAAGAGAAAGCCAGGATCGCGTTAATTGATGCCGCAATCAACCCCTGCTATCTAAAAGAAGCCCGTGCCATGCTGGAGGGGAAGAATACCAGAGGGAAAAACAAATGCGTCAAGCTGGCAGGCGATTAGGCCGCATTAGACGGCCTTTCATCCTTTTCTACGTATCATTTCAGCCCGGATGCTACATCTCATGTCATTGGGGCTCTGGTGGGCTAAAAAAAGGATACGCTACGTGTCACCTGCCCGGATCTTGGCCAAGGCTTCCCGTGCTTCTTCTTCCGTCCAAAACCGTGTCAGAACGGCCAAATCCACGAATTCTTTCTCAAGGCGATCTAGGTGGCTCGCTTCTTGGCTGATCTGCAAATCCAGCTCATTGGCAGCCTCTTGCATGTGCCTCTCCTTCAGCCTATCGGCTTCTTCTAGCGTCGCTACATCGTACATGTCGTCTCCGGCGTGGGCGAAATATAGGACTTTGGCGCGTTCGTCTATCGCGATTGCCCGCCATTTGGCGGTCTCTTTCATCAGTCCCGCGATACCATCATCTTGTCGCTTGACCTCGTTTATTGCTTCTCGGAGCAATCCAGCATACAGATACGCGTTGCCATTTCCATCTGCGAGTGCCGTTTCGGCTCTCTCTATGAGATCGTCACTCATCGGCATCATCTCGATACTTGATTAGTTGATAGTACAATATATCAGATTTGCAATAAATAATATCATGCGACACCGCAAATGCGGCAATAAAGCAATCTTCTTTCATCATGACTCCTCCCAGTCAATCTCAGGCAGTTCGCGGGCCAACTGATCACGAGCCACTTGTTTAAGATAATCGAACGCAGGGCATCGCGTGGGATCGTCCACGCAATAACAATCGTGTTCACCCGGAAATCGATTATCTGGGACAATGCACTCATCGGCACCACCAACGACAAAATGCCATGCACGTTCTTTGCAGAGGGCCGCTTTTAGGGCGGCAATCTGTTTATCTCGCGAATCAATATGCGAAAGCAACATCGGAAGCATTGCAAAGGCGTTCATGATTTCGCGCTGCGGCACTTCTTCCTTGTATTCATTGAAACATTTTCGCACAAGTTCTCTAGCTTCCTCGATGGCATTCATTTCCTTTCCGCCTCCATTTGGGCCGCGATCGCTTGATAGCGGCGCACAACCTTCTTAGCGATATCTATTTCAGGATCGGCATTATCATTCGGATCATCACATAGATATTCTTGGATGAAATCTAGAATATCTGCATCGCCTGGCCGGATCTCTCCCATGACATCGAGCATGGCGGACAAATCGTCATGCGCCGCGTTCATTAGCTGCACCATCGGCACAAACGGATTATCGCGCAGCTTCTTAAGCTCGGCCACTCGATCTATCATATTTGTCATCTATGCATCTCCTCGATTTTTGCAAGTGTCGCGACGTGTTGTGCGATTTGCCTTTCGAGCTTGCCGATCGCTTCTTTCTCGCGATCTACCAGGAAGTCTTTGGCTTCTTGCCAGGTGTCGAAATAATTCATGTAGTTGGACCGCTTCATCTCGCGGCGATGCTTTCCATCAAACGCTACTGCTTCTAGCGTGACGTATTTTTCGGTTTCACTTATCACTTCGATCTCTTCAATCTCGTGATCATACCGATTGCGAAATTTCTTCATGCTTTATTCTTCTCCTGATATCGTTTCTTCTGCTTCTCGCGAATGCTATCCTTCGCGACCTTGCAGAGCGATATGAATTCTTCTGGCAATGGCTCTGCAATCATCTTTTCCATCGCATACAGGAATAGCCTTCCCTTGTCGCGATGGTCCAATTGGCTGAATGCTAGGGCTTCGTTCACTCTGGCATTTAGAGCCCCTGGTATCTCTATAGATATTCTACTCATTAGGGTACCTTTTATACTCATTGGTATTTAAGCCTTTCTGATATCTAGGATGCCTATAATATCGCTAGAGCGCAAACTATATATACTCACAAACTAAGGTAAGGTACAGAGCAAAAGGAGTGATACGAAATGACATTCAGAGATGACAAGGACCAAATCGATGCTTCGCAGGAAGCATGGGATCGCGCTCATGTGGGCGTTTTTGAGGCATATGCGAAAAGGGGCATACTCTTGGCAGCATACCATCTGTGGGAAGATGGCTTTTGCCAGGGGGATGCGACAGATGAAGAGATGGAGATTGATGCCCTTTCCTTGGGCGTCGATGTGAGCGAAGAAGGCTGGGAAGATAGATTATTTGAATTGCTAGATGCTGAGTTTCTCAGTATCTACGCTGGGGGGGTGGCCTGATGGCCATCTTCGTCTCCCTATCAGGTGACCAGATCAAGGTCACAGGCGACACCTATCCAATCAATCGAGTCTTAGGCCAATCCGGCCTGAAATTCAAGTTCAACAAGGACAGAAAAGAGTGGCGTGGGCCGGTCAGCCTCAAGGCGCTCAAGGAGCTCTCTGAGCGATCCGGTGTTATCATGTCGTCTGATGTGGTTGAAGAGATGGCGAGATTCGAGAAGGCCGCCGAGAAGCGCGCGGCCTACCTGGCTAAGAAGAAAGGAGGTGCCTGATATGGGCACCATCGCGAGTCGCGTGGCCTTCTATCCTCGCGACCAACCGCCCTATGCCATCGCATATACGGCATTTAGCATAGGCGAGCTGCAAGACAAGTGGCGCAAGAGGCTAGATCCGTTGGGTGGCGAATTTGCTCCAGGAACCACCTATCGCACATGGCAGGTGGAGTAGATGTCATGGATAGCGGACAGCACGCCGGAATTCTCATCGGTGAGAATCCAACGAGAAATTCTCGATCCAAGCGGCATCGAATATCGCATCCGATATGGTTCCGGGATGATCGAGGTGGAGCTAACGAATACGAAAGCGTGGCGATTTGCTCATGATGTCGCTGAAGATATGAGATCTCAGGGAATCGACGCAGAGGTAATTGAAACCGCGCGCGGTTTCATAATACAGAGGAAGGCTGCATAATCATGATTATCCTACGTTCGATGGGGGTGGTCGCGAAATCGATATCATAGGCCGTTTTGTATCTTCCTTCATACGGAACCGCACACGGTGACGCTTTGCGTTTGGGATTCGACTTCCCTAAGCGGTTTTGCCAGGTACCGTTTCCAGCACTCCTTTCCGGCACCTGGCTATCACCCCATGAGCAACTTTTCGGTCAATACTTGAGAGGTCACTGTTGGCTGGAAAGTGTCTTTATTTTTTGGCAGGTCGTAACCTATAAATACTATGACTAACCTATAATAGCCTATGTTAAAAAATCCTAATAGGAAGGTGTTAAGCATGGGAAAAAACGGCCTATGCATAACGCTTCCGATGGAATGGACCAATGAGAACCAAATAAAGAAAGGCGATCTCATAAGGCTGACAGAAGAGCCCGCCGGGCTACTTTTGTCGAAGGTGATTTGATGAAGGACATTGCAAAAATGATCGGAAAACGCATTGAGGCCCGTATCATGCAGGGCTCGCCATTCGATGTGACCATATTGGAAGCGGATGCTGATGAAATCCGATGCCATGATGATGATGGGCAGGAATACCAGATACGCCGCGATGCCGTCATAATGTGGCGGGAAAAGCCGATTAAGGCGAAAAAGACGAAGGTGGATTGAAATGGATATCAAAGATGCAAGAATCGATATGCGGGTCCGTGCAGACGATGGCCGGATGGGTCGGGTAGTATCGCTGTTTTCCGATGGCGAAATGCGGATATGTTTTGGTCCGGGGCAAGATAGCTATGTGCTGATCCGGGCCGATCGAGTGGAGCCCATTGCCCCGGATGCATGCGAATCTAAGCGATTGTATGACAAGATCAACCGGCAGGCATCGGAGATTACCCGCCTGGTGGGCAGGATCTCAGATATGCGGGCAGAATGTGAGAAGGAAAAGGAGCAATTGCGCCGAGATCGCGATCATTGGTGGCGTTTGGCGGAGGGATATAAGCGAAATGCTGCATATTGGCGCGAGGAGCTTGACAAGCTGCAAAAAGAAGCCCTGGGGGACACAGCGCCGTTGTCTGATGCGGCAAAGATCTACATCCAGGTATCGCCAGAGAGGCTGGTAAAGATCATAGCAGAAAGGGAGGAATGAATTGTGGCAAGGGAACTTAGAAAACAAGAAGTGGCCGATGCAGTCAAAGCATTTGCTGCTATGAACGGATTGGAGACTTCAATCAACGACGCTGGCGGATTTACAATCCTAAAAGGCGGCGAACTTGGCACTGATATACAGGTTGGCTGTAATGGCGGCAAGCTGGTATGTTCTGACGACCATCTGAGGGAGAAGCTATCCGAGATTATTATGGAGATGCCTGTAGAGGCCAAGGCAGGCAGATTGCCAGAGAATAAGTCGATTATGCCTAAAGGGGATAGATCGTCTGATGGCGGGCAAATGGTGCCGGTTAGTTCAGTCCTCACGCTTGAAAAGGTACGGGATTATTTCTGCAAGTCAGCCACTGATGAGGAATGCCAGTTCGCGTTAGAAGTTTGTGCAATCCGGGGATTGAATCCTTTCAAAAGAGATTGCTTTTTCGTGAAGTATGGCGGCTCAGATCCTAAACTGGAAATCATAGTCGCAAAAGATTACTTCATGAAGAAGGCCATGAGTCATCCTGACTTTCAGTATTTCAAAGCAGGCGTCACGGTACAGAAAGGAGAAGAGGTCAAAAACGTAGATCGCTACTATGCGTATCCGGGCGAAACTTTGCTCGGTGGTTGGGCGGAAGCAAAGAGAAAAAGCATCGAAGTGCCATTCCGGGCCGAAATACCACTATCGGGGTTTGTCAAAGACAACAAGTTCTGGAGAGCACAACCGGGGCCGGGCCACATGATCAGAAAATGTGCAGGTTCGACTGTGCTGAGGGAAGCCTACCCGGAGGAGTTTGGCGGATTGTATGATGAAGCCGAACTTGGTATAGATCCATCTAAGGAGGTGCCACAATGACTCCTCCTCCTCTTTCCATAGGCAGCCTGGTAGATGTAACCGGCCCGGATTGTAATGGCGATACGTCTGCCATGAATTGCCGTATTAAGGTCACGCAAAAGTGGGAATCCCGCAACTGGTATTCTGCGCGTGGCTACCAATGGTATCCTGCCAGCAGCCTGCGATTGGTGGAAGAGCTGAAGATAGGCGATTGGGTGGAGGTGGTTGGTCCAACTCGGACCGGTGGAAATCATGATATTGGAGGTCTATTCAGAATATCAGCCAAAACACTTTCTGGAGAATATGAGGGAGCAAACGATTGGTCTGGAAAAAACTTCGGCTGGTATCCAACCAAGAACCTGCGAAAGCTCACACCGGAAGAGGTCAAGCGGCATACTAGTGAGAATATTAGAGACATTACGGCGACCTTAAAGCTAGATACTTCGGAATTTGGGGAAGCGATGAAGAAAGTAGAATCTTATGAGAGTCCTGCAACAAAGGAATTGCGTCGTCGCATTCATGATTTGGAGATGTCCCTAAACGGGTTCACCAACGGTCCCGGGCCCGAATACGTGCCCGGAATTTCGTATGTAAAGCATCCTGTCAGGGATAGGTTAGATGCCATTGAATCCCGTCTCGACAACATCGGCTCCTCTCACGCCGAACTCATGACAGATGTCGAAGCATTGGCTGAAAGGGCAGGCGCTATGCAAAAAAGCATCGATATCTTGGAAGGCATCCAGCGAGGTGAGGAGCCGGAAGTATGCGAAGGCAAGCGCACATGTGATGAGGAAGATTGCCGACCATTTCCCTACAAGATCAACGTTTCGATTTGGGTCGGAGAGGAGGCGCACACGAACGAATCGACGTGCCCCAACGAGTTGATAGATTGGTGCGAAAAGGTGCTAAATGCAATGCGAAACGGCGGTGCATAGCGGTGCTGGATAGCATGAGGGAGGGATAAAGGACATGTCTACATACGATTACGCAAAATCCGAGCTAGAAAGGGCGAAATATTTCGACGGCGATATGAACCAAGCAATGGCCGAAGATATCTTACAGCTAATCAAAGTGTTCGGAGAGCAAGGACACTCTGGATTTTCTGCACCGTTCTGCATCAAGTTATTTACTCGACTGGCATCGCATAAGCCAATGAGTCCATTGACCGGGGAAGACGATGAGTGGGCGGAAGTTGGTGATGGTGTTTGGCAAAACAAACGATATTCTGCTGTATTCAAGGACAAAGACCATGCGTATAACGTCGAAGGCAAGATCTTCATAGACCCAGACGGAACCACATGGACGAACCCGGATAGCAGAACTGGTGTGGTGTTCCCATATACGGTATGCGATCCGGTGGTCGTCAATCGTGATGAAGCCGGTAATGTGATCGAGGCGGTCTAAAATGACTGCCCCGAAGATCGAACCCCGGAATTACAGCCCCGTCCGCCGCAAACAGAAGCGACAGCAGGAACCTAACAAGCAGTATAGGCCATCTGATTACGATGGTGCCGAGGGCAGCGAACCTATAGAGGTGACAGAAGAATGATAACAGTGGTGCAATTGGCCAACGAACTGCTAGATCAAGCATACGAACTGGAAGATGCGGCCAGCCGTGATGATTTGGGAGATATGGGCATGGCGTTAGACCATATTTCGGAACTTGTGGAAAAGTTGCTCTCGATGGTGGAACAATGACCGATGTCAGATGCATTCTCCGTGATGCTATCAAAGCCGCGGGTGGCAATGCTCTCTGCAATCCAGACCAGGAATGGGGGTGCGATCTAGACGACCAGGCACCCGGTGATTGCTTGAATCTGGATGAATGCCACATAGGAAAGTGCATGAAACCGGAGCCTGACTCTCATGAGATGTTTGCTTATGGGCCGGAATATTATCAGGTGATCTAATGCCACTGATATCATGTATGTGGATGAGGCTATCCACAGAGGCGGCCCTTCTCGGAAAGGCTGCCATCTTTTGCACTTATGACGATTGCAGAGGAAGCGGGCTTTGTTTGGAGATGTGGAAGGCGGATGGTTGTCCGTGTAAGGATGAGATCATATGAACAAAATTCAAATTTTTATGGCACCGGGCGAACGCGACAGGGAGCAATCTATGCGATCTGTCCTTTCACACGACACGCGATTTGAGCCGCTGCAAATCGATCCGTCCATTCCAGTAGACTTGCAATTTAAGTCAGTTGAGCATATCGGGCATGATCTACTAGGAGAGGAGTATTGCGAGAAGATCCTACACATCGAGCTAAAAGAGCCCCAGGACTTCGTACAATCGGTTTTGAATGGGCATCTATACGACCAGACCTTATCTATCAGGGAATCTGGCTATAATGGATGTACGGTCATTCTAGGCACCTTAGATGAGATCTATGCAGCCATCGATGAGTCGAATGAGAAAAGGATAATTGATCAGCCAGGCGGAAAGAAAAAGTTCAAATTCTTAAACCAGGACGATAGATCTAATGCGAATGCATCAACTTGGCTAAGGCTCAAATCCTTCAAGAAAAGATCCACATTGAACGGGGTTCCTATCTTCTGGAAGGGGGATGATTCTGGTTTTTTCGATGGAGAGGACCAATGGAAGGATATCTTGGAGCTTGCAGTAGATTACCTGACAGACGGTTCAATGTTTGGGTTTGCTATTCGGCCAGCAGAAGGAGAACGGGAAATTACAGCGGCTTCTTTTCTGGTGCCCGGCTGCGGTCCATCTGTAATGTCCACCGTCCTGAAAGAATATCGCTTGGCCCTGGTCCCAAAAGGTCTCTATGCAAAGCAACCCATTGAGATGAAGGGCATAGGAGAAAAGCGGGCAAAGGATATAGACAAGCTTATAGTAATGTACTATGGAGCGAACCAATGACTGCCTACAATGCCAGCGACGCGACCGGCAGGACGTTTCGAATCGATCTTACAACTGTCGCAGCTTCTACAGATACGACGGTCGCTGACGTTGAATATTCAATGGAAAAACTATGCGGGATAACGCAAAGAATTGATTTCAGGAGCGTCGTGTCTGGATTGGAATCGCTCAATTTCACAATCGAGGAGCAAAAGCGAAAGCAAAAAGCCATAGATCGCATAGCCTGGAAAGCGGAGGATAAGCAGCGATATCAGAAAGGGGGGCACTGGAAATGATATTTTATGAAGAAAGAGTTATACTATTTGCAATATGGTCCATTATCACATTCGGTCTGGGGTTTGTTTTGGGGAGATCCATTTGAAAAAATCTGAAATGCAAGCCACAATCGACCTGCTAATCCAGGAAAACCAGCAACTCAAAGAGCAACTAATCAAATACAAGCGATCCGAATGCATAGGAGACGACCGATGATTAGATTTCATCGCAATTGGCCGCCACACCATGTAGCCTTTCCTATCCACCCCAGGGTTTGGCGATCTACCAGGGACGCGGGCAAGAGTACATGTGAGAAGTTGAAGGAGGAGCATGATAGAACCAACCGCTAGACTTTTGCATTCAATCGAGAAAGACGGCCAAACACCGGAGCTGCGAACTCTGATATTACAAAAGGAAATCGCGCAGGTTGGGTATCGATTGGTCCGATCACATCGAACACCACAAGACGCGGCTGCTTACATGGCTGATATAGGCCTGGAAATAGGACACGCGATGGTACAGCTCGAAATGCTTGCATTGGACCTTGGCCTTGTTCCTGAGGATTGCAAACGCACGGGGCTACAAACCACATACGAGAGATTCAAGGAGTTTTGGCCATGATCGGCACACAAATCCTATGCATCCTGCGAACCTTCGGCCCGCTGCCATCCAGCGAGTTCGTGAACCACCTAGGAATGAAAAAGTCGACCGTGATAAACGACCTATGCCGAATGAAAAAATATCGAGAGGTTAGATGCATCCCTGGCTACCAAAAACGCAACCTATGGGAGGCGGTATGATGTACAAAGTCAAAGCCAGGGGCCGCAAGCCTGGCGAAGGCAATCTGAATGTCCCGCGCGCGGCATACGCTGGAATAGTGCTGCTATCGGAAATTTTTGATTGGACCAACTACGACATAGGCCGCTTATGGGGCATCGGGCCTGGTAGTGTGAGGACTATTATCAGGAGATGGAAAGCGGAATAAGAGGTGCGTAGGTTGCCAGAAATGATACCGCAAGCGGCCCGGTTGGGCTCACGGCCCGCCAGGAACACTGGAGAGAACCCGTTCGGCCAACGCGCTGATGGCAATTTCGAAGAAATAATCGATAAACGCGGGGTCCTGATCGACGTAAAATACGACAAGATTGCTTGTCGGGCATGCGGAAAAATCGGATACATCCACAATGCCGAAAATGGATTGAAAGTGTGCATGGCATGTTCCGTGATTCAAAACGATGGCGTTCCGGAAGGGAGGCGAGAACTTAGTAAGACCAAAAAGAAAAAAATGCTTCGCGATTTTACAATGTCGTTAGGAAACGGAGATGATAAACTTTAAATAGTATTGAGTGCATAGAGGTGCATGAATACTCTGGCAGCTCCAGAGAATTGTTTATGCTTTATCTACTTTTTGCGGTGTTTATATGTTCGAACCGCCTTCTGACAACTTCGAAAACTGCAAACCATCCTTACGCGATTTTTCCGAAGACGGGTGCGGTCCATGCAAACCACATGATGCGGCTACCAACCACAGGTCGTTTTTGAATCTGAATAAATTGCTCGGATTGTTATAATAAGTAGCGAAAAGGATAAATAGGTAGGATGCATAGGTAGTGTGTCCTATCACATGCCGCCCGGTCGGGCCTCAACGTTTGGTCGCAGAGAGACCCGACTTCGGCCAAGTCTTTTCCCGCTCGGCTCCGAAGCGGTATATTCGGGCATTTCCTAGTTACCATGCAGCATGCTCTCTGCATGTGACATGTCTGAGCACCTCATACACTCCCTGCCTTGGCCCGCGGCGGAATTAATAGCGGGCCTATATTCTTGTTACGGCTACGCGGTGACCTTTGAGCAACCTAAGAAACCTGATCCATTCCAAGAGACTGAGTGAGACGGTCTCATATTTCCTATTATGCGGTGTTACCTCCCATGCCCACCCGAACCGCCCGAACCGAATACTGCAAAACCTGCAAGTACCTCCGGGCGCACCCCAAATGCGGCCTGAGCACCATGATTTTAGAGGGAACCTCATATGCAGATGTGGCTAAGAGGTTCCGGTCCAAGGACGGCAAGTGGCGAGCGGGCAACTACCTGACCATCAAGAAGCATTGGGAAGCGCAACACATGGTGAGCAGGCAACTTTTGGCGGCGAAGGATATTAAGGATAGGAAGAAGGGGCTCGACTTGATGGAATGCGCGAGAGAGATCTATAATGATTGCAAGGATAATGCTACAAAATCGAAGGGAAAGGCAGAATCGTCTCGCGATTTCAGAGACGCCTCTGGCTGTTGGGACCCGGCCACAAAGGCATTAGGACTTCTGAAGGTGGAAGAAAAGCCACAATTGAGTCAAACAACCACCATAAACAACTTTTCCAAATTGACGGATGAAGAGCTAAAAACCTATGAACTACTTGGTCGGAAGCTGGAAGGAAGCGAGGAAGGAGAGAGCGAGAAGACATCTACTTGATTTTATTCTTTACACCAAGCCAGATTATCAAGTCAACTGGCACCACAAAGTAATCTGCGATTACTATGAGCGTTGGGCCTTCGGTGACATCGACCGCCTGATGCTTTTTATGCCGCCTCAGAACGGCAAGACTGAGATAGTCAGTCGGAGAGGCCCGGCATGGGTGTTGGGCAAGAATCCTGATGCCAAATTCGTTTCATGTTCTTATGCTGCCGATTATGCTTCTGGCATTAACCGCGACGTTCAACGTATAATCGATTCGCCAGAATACAAAGAAATCTTTCCTGGAACAAAACTCAACGAGAAAAACATAAGAACATCAGCACATGGCAATTATGTCCGAAATAATGATTTATTTGAGATAGTCGGGCACCAGGGCCGGTACTTCTGCGCAGGCAGGGGTGGCGGCATTTCCGGCAACCCAATGAGTCACGGAAATATAGATGACATCTTAAAAGGACGCCAAGAGGCAGATTCTCCTGCCATTATGAAGGAGTTCAGGGGATGGTTTAGCGGTGAGTTCTTTGCCAGACAGGGGAAACAGGCAAAGATCCTCATCACCGCCACCAGGTGGACAGAAGACGACGCACCCGGTTATCTGCTCAAGCTGGCCGAGGAAGATCCAGACGCACCACAATGGACCGTGGTATCTTTTCCAGCCATCGCGGTTGAGCCAATCGCTCCATATGATCCTAGGAAACCGGGCGATGCTCTATGGCCTGAAAGATATCCGCTATCGCACCTAAGGCAGGTGCGCGCGCTGTCTGAGTTTGATTGGGCGGCACTCTACCAACAGAATCCTCATAATTCGCAGTTTGCTATTTTCAATACTGAGAAGATATCTAAGGTCAATCCGGGCGAATGGCAGGAGAAAATCAATGAAGGCAAAATTAAAACCTATGGTAGTCTCGATCTCTCCAAGGGCGGGAATGACTTCGCCGCCCTGGTTACAATCGCCATCCTGCCAGATGGGCGATGGCTCGTTTGGGAATGCGATTTATCGGTTGATGTGCAAAGCAAAAGCATAACCAAGTTGATTGAAGCACAATCTCAGTATAATTATCAATCTGTCTGGATAGAAGCCAATTCGCTAGAAATAGCAAAATCTGCATGGGACAAAGGACAAAGAAGCAATTTCGAAATATTGCTCAGGCAGGAACAGCAAAAGGCGGGCGTGGCCGTTCCTTATATCCTGGTATGGCATACTAAGCCCAAAGTAGATAGGATCAGATCGCTAGAGGGGCATTTTGGTAATGGGCAACTTTGCTTTAGGGAAGATTGGGCCAAGGTCTATCGAGAGCTGATTAATCAGTTTAGGATCTTTCCAGACAAGAACGCTCATGATGATGGACCTGACAGCATAGAGTGCCTTGTGGCTGGATTGCAAACACATCAAGCCGAACCTTCCCAATGGATACCACCAGAAAAAGCAATCGGTGGATCTGAATGCTACCAAGGCATATATTGATTTTGGAGTTATTACATGTTGAAAAATCTAAGGCAATCATTGGCGGCTAAAATAGCTCCAGAATTGAAGACCAACGCCGCAAAAATTGATCCGGCCAGCATGCCGTATCCTTATGATTCCACTGCATATGATTTCAGGCTAACGGCTGAAAATCTGCTTAAGGTTCTGGAAGCCGGGCATGTGGATAGGATTCTCATGCAAATATTTATGCTCGTGCTTAATGGCCGCGACATAAAAATCATAACTCCTGAAGACCAAGACTCCGAAGTCCTGGCCGACAAATCCAACGAAGCCCGAAAGATGCTTTGGCGTCTGGATAAGTCTTACGGCACTGAAACCCTCATGGCCCAAACGGGCCTCGATTGCATGGGATTTGGCAGTGGCCTTGTGGAATTGGGGGTATCTGATCGCCCCGATGGCACTTATTCGTTTCCAAAAACCGATATGGGCTGGAATGCTCCTCAGTGGCTCCAGTACCTAGATGCGTATTCCCTGGCAGAATCATCCTCCAGCACAAACAATACATCGGCATTTGTCCCTGGTAGGATTTTGAAGGGCATTGCCTATGATATCCAAAACAAGCAGATGCAATACTGGCAGACACAAGCAGAGGGGGCCAATCCCATCCAGCTTCCCACGGCAAGAATCCTCCATATCCGGGATAAGAAATCTAGGTATCCTGATGGCAAGAGCTACCTGGCTGGCATAGCACCCACTGTGCTGCAACTCGAATTTGTCAGAAAAGCTTTCATGCAGAATGTGAACTACAAAGGCGTGGGCAGGTGCGTAGTAAAGGTTAATGAGGTCCGGGACGCACAAGGTAAGATACTTGAAACTCCAACAGGCACGGGTAAACGGTGGGAAAGGGCATATGCTGCGGCGGTTGATTTTGTCAAAAACTATGGCAATAATAACGTAGGGGTCTTGTGGGGTGCCGATCACGAAGTAATTTTCCCGAACTTAGGAAACGTTGGTGACGTAGTTCCTGTAGATCAGTATCTTAAAGCAGAAATTCTTCAACATTTGATTCCTAGAGATTTTGTAGAGCAAACCAACCAATCGATAAGCGCAACCGGAACCCCATTATTAGAACTTTTGATGATGGTCGTGCGCGGTTGGCGTGAAATTATTGCCGCGCCGTTCGCCGATCTCTATACCGAAATACTGGAAGCCAATGGTTTCGAAGATTGGGCCGTGGAGTTTACATTTAAGGACCCATCTTTCACAGACAAGGCACAAATACGACAATTGGCAGTTCAAGTCTATATAAATGGTGGCCTATCCGAGGATCGGCTCTATGATATCATGGAGTGGCAGCCAATGCGCGAAGAAGAAAGGATCGCGTTGGCCGAAAAGAAAGCCGCATCAGGTGGTATGTTTTAGGTAGTAGAAACTCTTAAATACCTTCGCGTCTATTGATCATGTGCTGGATAACCCGACGGGGCAACAAACCACTTTCGCGGGTGGCTTTCCAGCTTACACGATTCCGCGAAAATACGACGCGAGGTATATTTAGCATGAAGCTCTATCAAGACGAAGCATGGCTTAGGCATCAATATATTGAGCTTGGACATAATATAAAGATCATGGGGGAAGAATGTGGTGTTGCTTGGTCAACTATTGCGATTTGGCTTAAGCATTTCGATATCCCAAGAAGACCTTCCGCATATGAAGGGCAACACGAAATAACTAAAGAATTTCTTGAAACTTATTATATCGATCGTGGTTGGTCTATTAAGAAATGCGCTTCCGTTGTAGGATGTGGTGAGCACGCAATTCACGATCGTCTCATAAAATTTGAAATACCTAGACGAAAGTCGAAGGTGCCTAGTGTTATTCTATCCAAAGAATGGCTCGAACTGCATTATGTTACCAAGCAATTAACTACTGAGGAATGTGCATTAATCGCGAACTGTGGACGTAGTACAATTCACAGACGGTTACAAGAATTTGGAATTTCAACCCGATTAAGTGCATCTGAGATAGCCGCTTCTGGTGTTTATTGCGGCCCGGACCACCCATCTTGGAAAGGCGGTTTATCTAAACTTCCGTATTGTTTCAAGTTCAATGAAGAATTTAAAGAGCATATTCGCGAGAAGTTTAACAGAAAGTGCTATATTTGTCCCAAAACGGAAGCTGAAAACAAAAGAAAACTCGCGGTTCATCACATAGATTACAATAAGAACTCCATTTGCAACGGGAAAGAATGGGCGTTTGTGCCGATATGCACAAAGCATCACAGCGAAACAAATGGAAATCGTTGGTACTGGTTTAATCTCTTAATCAACTATTGGGCAGCAAATCCTGAAATACGTTTGGATAATGGGGTGATGTTATAACAGTTTCCGACGCGAATATAATTTTGGCAATTCAATCATTTACAGCGTTTTCAGTTCAATCTTCTGCTGAAAATACGGCGGGCGCGAACTTAACCGCTAACATATTGTATTCATCGGCATCCCGGACTCAGGCCGCCTACACCGTCCTGAAAGCCTATGCCATAGATCAGCTTGCCATTGACTTAGAAAAAATAGGCAAGACCGCCACGGATGCACAATCAGAGAAAGCCCTAGCATATCTGATAGCCGCCTATTATGAGCAAAAAGATCCTGATGTATTCGCTAAGAGCGTTTCATTTGATGGCTATTCCGTGTCTAGGGACGGTATGTCAGGCTACCAGAAAGCCTACCAGGCATTGCTTGATGCCCTGCCATTGGCAGATTCCGGGGCAATCGCTGCCCTGCAAGATTCCGATGGCTTGATTCATGTACGCGACCATGATAATTATCCTGGGGCTTGGAGAATGACGGGGCTTGACCAAACTTCAATTGATCCATTTTGAGGTCTTATGCCATTCCCACATGCCAAATTAGTAGATCCGGCGAGCCTTGTCACCAAGGCTGCCCATAGCCTCTATAATGCGGCTTCGGCGAGTACCTTGACATTGACCGGCACACTGCCAACGATCTCCTTTAGGTGCTCTGTGAGGCTCTACACGGCAGCGGGAAAGACCGATTGTGCAGGGCGGGTTACGGTCGGATCTGAGAATTTGGACTTTCTGATAGCTGGCAAGAAGACCACTGCCACGCTATTAACCGCCTTGCCCACAATCACGACCGCGAATCTTTCTTGCATGATTGAAATCCTTGCCCTCGATTCCGGTGGTGCCGAAATCCAAAAGGAAACCGTCACCTCGATAGACATCAAGTTCAAAGATGAGGCAGAATACTATTCGCAGTCCATTGGCGGATTCGTAAAACGGCCTGCGCATTGTACCACAGATGAGACATCAAGCGCAGTCGGTGACATAATCCGGTATGCTGGAATAGATCATGTGATAAAGGCCATCCACACAATTGATGGCAGGCACGGACTGGAAATAAAAAGGAAGCTAGAGTTCTGAGGTGGTCCATATCCCTATCAAAACGTGCTCCGAAGACGGCAAGGCTGGCTTCAAATGGGGCGATCAAGGTAAATGCTATTTACACGACGGTTCTGATGAGAGCATAAAAGCCGCGAAGGGCAAGGCAGTCAAACAGGGTCTTGCCGAAGGCGGCGGTGAACTTGACGAAATTGAGATCACCAAGATAAATGCGTCTGAGCCAACCTACGAATACCTGAAAAAAATATGGGAACTTCTCAAAGAGCATCCTTCGGTATTCGATCAGATCAAAGAGGCTGCCCATAAGACCGCCAGGGCGAGCGCGGGCGGGCAAATGAAGGCCAAGTATGCGAAAGAGGCGATTGATAGCGAAATGAAAACCAACGCTTCGAGCATGGGCGGCAAAGTCATAGAGGAAACTGATGAGATAACGGTAATCCCGGCTGTCCTCATGGCAGAAGGCGTGAGGAACAAGGGGCTGCATAGGTATGAAGATTTCTCACGAGATGTCAGATGGTTTGAAGGCGTGCCGATTGTGCCGCCACATTTCGCGAGCGATCCTAGTGCAAGCCTGGTGACTCAGAAAACAAGCAAATTGGGCCAAATCCGAAACGTGAAACTCAACGCCGAAAAGCGAAGAGTGGAAGCGGAGGCAGTCCTTTTCAATCACAAATTTGATCCTGATGATTTAGCACGCATAAAAACCGGTGAGGCGTTTGGCGGTAGTATAGGATTTTGGGCAGATGACGAGCGTCTGCCAGAAACGCAAACATGGTCGGACGGCAAAGAATACAATCGCATTGAGAAAAACTTTTTTGGAAACCATTTCTCAATTGTGGCCGATCCTGCCTGCCCGCTCGGAACATGCGGATTTAACGTAAATGAGGCTAATGAAATGACTGAAACTCCCAAACCAGCAGAAACCCCAAAGGTCAATGCTGACGACGAGGCCAAGGAGATCATAGAGGCTCCCAAGGTCAACGTAGAAAATCATATCGATCTTTCTACCGTATTGAATAAACTGGATGCTCTGGCAGGAGACTTTGCCACCTTCAAGACTAACGCCGAAGCAGATAAGGCAGAAATTGCCAGGCTCAAGGCAGCTGAAGATGTTCGTATAAATGCTCAGAAGAATGCCGAGGATGCTTTGGTTCTGTCCACACTCACAAGCATGCTCCTCCCTGCCTTCAAGGATAAGAATGCTGAGTATTTCCCTGCATTCAAGGGCAACGCTGCTCTGTTCATAGCTCAGAACCCGGATAAGATCGATCTGGCAGCATTTGCTAAGGTACCGGTAATCAGTCCCACCGGGCAGGCATTTGTCCCTCATGTCAATTCCAGTGATGAAGACCCCTACGAGGCAGCCGGTGCTAAGGCAGCCGAGAACATGCTTCCGAAGAAGGTGGCTTAGATGTCTGCTGAAGAGAGAATCCAGACCGGCCCGTTCGCCGCCGTTGCATTGAAGGAAGGCGAAGCTCTGATCATATCCAGTCAGGTGCTTACTCAATCCACCACCGTTAACGATACTGTAGTGGGTGTAACCGCAATGGCCACGGTAGACGATACCGGCACGGCCCTTACTCTGACATCGGGCGATTTCAGAGAGTATTATCCGCTCGGATGCAATGAGGTAGTTAATTGTCTATCTCTGACTGCGCAGACTTGGAGGTTCGGGGCGATCGTTTACAACGCGCAGACAGCTTCCGCTGATGGCCGTGTAGAGACTTCCAGCTCAAATTCTGCCACCAAAATTGGCCGATATGTCGGGCCTGACAACGTAGCGACTTCTGGAGAAACCCTCATCAGAGTACTGCTCTGCTTTGCACCGATAGGATGAGGAGGATAAAAAAATGACTAATGTTCAGCCAAAAATGGGGCCAATGACCACAGAGCAGCTCGGATCTTTCGTTAAGGGATTCGTTAAGAAACTGCCCACTGTCATCGATCAGTATCTATACCAGCAGCCTGCTGGGCTCTTGAAAGCTTTCCCGGTTGACCGGCTCGACACTCAGACCCTCGAACTGTCCACCCGCACATGGGCAGGCGGTGAGATGGACCAGGCACTCGACGGGGCACCGGATTCTTCCAGGTGGAAATATATCCGATCCTATAAGGATCTGACCAACTCATGGGACAAGCAGGACTTCTTCATCTTTGACAGCGCCACCACGATGGCCGCTGCAAATCGGTTAGCCTCCGATGGTCAGAGAGATGTCCAGAACTACTTCACCGCGACCAGGGTCTATAAGATGCTTCGGGAACTGAAGGCAGGCAATGTCTCTGGCAACACCCATGCAGCCGGCACCGCTGGTGGTGGTTCTGCATCTGTTTGGGGCGCGGCAGGCACCGGAGACGCAGAAGCCGACATAGCCAAGGCCATAACCACCATAGTGGGCGGCACCGGCATAGATGTCAGCAAGACCACATTCGGAGTAGCATATCCATCCGAAGTCATGGATGAGTTCATGCAGCTTGATCTGATCAATCAAGTCACTCAGAGATTACAGGATTACCTCAAGACTGCCTGGAATGTCAACCTGTATGCGGTCACTCCCTGGAAGGATGGTGAGGGCAATGCGTATATCAGCAACAGGCCAGTAACCTCATCCGATGCCCTTGGCACTTCCGCTCTGGTGTTCGTGGAAGGCCCGCAGACCATGCTCGGAGGCGAATACCGGCCCAATGATATCATGCTCTCGGAGACTGAAAGAGTCTATGGTACTGGATACCGCACTTTGATGAAACAGTGCGTTGAATATCTGGTTGTACCAACGGATGCTACCGCAAACGGTGACAGCTCTCTGATCTATGAGATCACTTCGGTTACGACCTAGATCGTAACCCTTTTAGGAGGTATAAGATGAAAAAAATTCTAATAGTCACCATGCTCCTAATGCTGCTCATGCCGTTTGCGTTGGCCATCCCCGACCCCTACGATATGCTCAGGGGCAAGCAGATGATCCCCGTCGGCGGTCCGTGGATTGCAGATAATCAGTATATATATTTTGGCGACGATAAAGATTCGTACATAAAATACGATACCGCAACTGGCTATCTGGTCCTGAGCGGTGTTGCCGCTACATCACTGACAGCGGGCGGCACAGTGGGCGCAAACAACCACCTGACTTGTGCTGCAGGCTCTTCTAAGCTCGATTTCCAGCTAGGAACCGGCACAACCGATACCACAACGGGAATCAATACCCTGCATGGCGATGTCTCAATTTCGGACGGAAAAGATTTCGCGATGGTCGGAGCAGGAACTTTTGCGACCGGCACTGGCGATGTCA